>Ga0308160_10005439_pt1 | contig 13283 bp, 10 predicted proteins | sample PhyFR1_FD_201036 | JGI IMG/M metagenome (GOLD analysis project Ga0308160, IMG submission 201036) | Phyllosphere microbial communities from UC Gill Tract Community Farm, Albany, California, United States - DLSLF.R1 | ecosystem: Host-associated > Plants > Phyllosphere > Unclassified | place: USA... | reverse complement strand
TAATTGAGGACAGAGTTTTTGTCGGATTCTTGATCCTTGACGTTGATCTCCTTGAACGAGTGAGCGAGCATCCAGCATTCGTCGGCGTCCGAGAAACCTCCATTCTTCGACGAGTCCCACGAGACGGGAGTACGAGCGTGGTCTCTCGAACTGAGCTTGATCCCGTCCATTGCCTTCTCCCACATGTCAGGATCAGCTCCCTCTTGCTTCATAGCTTCCTTTACCTCTTTAATCCATCCCGTAGTGTCGCCTACAAGCGAAGGAAGGGGTAGGGAAGAGAGGGGAGAGAGCAAGGGTCAGCTCAAGTCAAAATTCGTGAATATAGCATGATGCCGTGACTCACAATCCTTGTATTCCTTCTCGACGTCGACGTCCTTGGGAATGTTGACCATGCCGATCTCCTCTATGAAAGGGAAAGCGAAGGAAAGTCAGAATAGCTCAAAACGAAGAAAAGCAAGGACCCCTGCGAGGGAATAACGTACGACCTTGGTAGACAATAGGAGTTCCGCTCAAAGTCATGAAGTAAGTAGCGAGCATCTTGGCACTTTGAACTCGATACTCGGGTGAATCGTTTCCGAAACGAGAAACGACTCGAGAAATATCGTGGTTCTCTAAAAGCACGTTCGAAGATCAGCGAAGGAAGTAAATGGGGGAGCGCAAGGCGAGCTTACCGAGATGGTTGATCGCCCAAGCTTTGTTCGAAGGGTCGGCAAGGAATTGCATCATTTTGGTGATTTGCTTGACTCGCGAAAGATGCCAGTCTACCTTCATGAACTTCCATCCAGAGTTGACGACCATGGCCAGGTCGAAAGTGATGACGGTGTCAAGCTCTCGAGAAGGACGAGCGATGTAGGCGAGAACGTCCTTGACGTCGGGAGTGTTGGGAAGTTCTCCGATGGTGAAGGCGTCTCCGAGAGCTTCTTTCCTCATCTCCTTCAAGTATTCGTGCTCCCTTGGACCTGTAAATGATTTAGGGGTCAGTCAGAACGAAATAGTCGGACGAAAGATGCGAAACAAAAACTCGCCGTTCGTGATAAAGTCGAATCCGTTCTGCTCCTTGACTCGTGTGTCAGTCACGGGAGCATCTGGGAACGACATATCCTTGGAGTACATGTCTGTGAGTAATGGATAAGATCGTCAGTAGCCGTTAAAAGAGGAAAGCAGCGAGTTTTTGAGAGATCGGAATTAGAGAAGACGGCCATCGAGGGGACGAGGCTGACGAGTGTAGGCGCAGGATGAGTAGTGAAAAAAGATTTACTTACTGACTGTGTCGACACGGAAACCTGCGACTCCTCTCTTCAACCAGAAACGAACAGCATCTTCGTAAATCGCTTCTCGGCACTCCTTGGTCTCCCAATTGAGTTCTGGTTGCTCTGAGAGGAAGGTGTGGAAATAGTACTGCACGCGAGACGATGCAAGGTTGTCAGCTCACGCCGGAGGTGGCAGGATAATGGCAGATAGCGGGTCAAGAGAAATCGGGTATAGACGCACTTGTTGTGTTCCCTCATCCCAAGTCCAAGTCGGTCCTCCGAAAGCAGTGCGCCAGTTACAGGGAGGCTCACGCTTGCCGTCGATCATACGAGCGTCTCTCCAGATGAACTATCGATCGAGAGTTTTGGTCAGCAACGATTGGAAGAGAAAAAGGTAGAGTTGAACTCACCCAGTCGCGCTTGGGGCTGTCTTTGCTAGCCCTCGCCTCCTTGAACCATTCGTGTTCGTTCGAGCAGTGGTTAACAACGAGATCGCAGAGAATCTTGATATCGTGTTTCTTCGCTTCTTCAATAATCGCATCAATGTCTTCGAGTTTACCGTAAGGTCCGTGAACCTTCGTGTAGTCCGAGATGTCGTATCCGAGATCCGCCTGCAGTGTACGAAGGATAGGTCAGTCAGTTGCGCTCCGACACCGACACCATTCGACAACTCGATCAAAGTCGAAATCGGGAAGAGATAACGCTCGGAAGCTTGCTCACCTGAGGAGATTGGTAGAAAGGACTGATCCAGATTGCGTCCACACCCAAAGAAGCCAAGTAAGGGATCTTTGAGAGTACACCTTGCAAGTTTCCCGTGCCAGACGAGCTGCCCTTCTCGAGGAATGTAGCTGGATAAACTGTATTCGGCGAAGGAAGGTAAGTATCCTGACATCGTAGGAATGATCGGTAGAGACTCATTGGTAAACTGGCAAGGAGGAGTTTCGTCAGTACGCATTTTTCAAGGGTTGGAACTCGCAAGACGGTACTCACTGATAGCATCTTGCCACCACTTGATATCGTTGTCACCAATGAATTCAGTCATGTTGCACACGTTGGAGAGAGAGAGAAGAAGAGGAAGCGCGAGATCGGCAAGTGGGGTGGATTCGAAAGAACACGAGAGAGAAACTTTCGCAAAGTTCGTTCCGGAGAGATTAGGCCGCTGTCTCCGCTTCTCACTGCAGGACTACCGGGCAACACTGTGCACCTTGCGGGCTAAATATTCCATTGTATGTGCTCTCCTTCCGTCGCAACGTGGGTTCGAATCGATACTTTGAATCGAAGCAGTGGGGGGATCCAAAAAGCTCAAAAAAACTGCTTGTTCTTCTTCGCTGCAAGCCGTCGACCCCTTGGGTAAGAAGGAAACTTCCTATCGATCTGACCGGAGTATACGACTACAAAAGGCCGTCGCGAGATCAGTGGAAGCGGAAAATGATCCGCGAAGAGATCAACTGATTGGTATTTCCAAGAAGAGGACTCGCATTTCGCATCGATGAGGCTTAATTCGCTTAGCTTGCTTTTTCGGCTCGGTTGGGGGAAACTTGCCGCTGCACTCCGGCGGTGAGCCCACTTTCGAGGCGTCAAATTCCAAGGACGTTGAAAATTGATCCAAGGCGATTTTGCAAGAAAGTGACGGGGGAAACGTCTGAAAATACCGTGGTCGCGAGCTCCATGGGTCCCCAGTTCCGACAGATCAATCAGGGAATCTCAGTGGGGTCGACTATCGCCCTGATCGAGACTGTTAAAGAACCTTCGCATCCAAGCCTTTTCTCACGGATACACGCTACTTGCTCGAAACCGCCTTCACACTTTCTTTCTCTCTCTTCTTTTCTCATCTCCAACCATCTCATACCGACAACCTTTCCCCTTCCTTCTCAGGTTCCGCTTCGACTTCACCTTCGACGACAGTGAGTCTTCGCAATTTTTTTCGTTCTTCTCCTTTCGTCGGCTCTGACCCCTCGTACTCTCTATAGGCTACCTTTCGCCAGTCGTCACCTTCCTCTTCTCTCTCTCCTTTCCCACTCGTCCACTCCGACTTGATCAACGATGTCTGAAAAAGCTCAATACTCGACTGCTACCGACTTGCAAAAGTCGACCATCACTACCGACGGCGGTCCTATCGAACAAGTTGTTGGTACCGACGCCGAGATTCAAGACAAACTCGCTGAACGTATCGAACATGTCGAAGATGTCTACGCTGGAGCCGCCGCCGCTACGAAGCAAGAGCAAGATATGACTTTCTTTCAAGCTATCAAGGCTTACCCCAAAGCTAGTGCATTCTCCATCTTGTTCAGCACAGCAATTATTATGGAGCAAGCCCTATTCCTTCCCTCTCTGACTTGACGACGTCGGCTTCGCTGCGAGACGGTCGTGGTCAGGTTTCGCGACACTTTCGAATACCTCGCTGACCCTTTGTCTCTTCCCACAGAGGATTCGATCTCACACTGTAAGTATCCTCTCCTCGTGCTCGAGCTACGCCCATCATCTCCTGCGATGTCCCACGAGTCTCGAGATCATTTCACTGACCCTTGGTTGTTCTCGTTTTTTCTCCTTCTCGCACAGTATCGGTTCCTTTTACGGTCTTCCCGCCTTCCAGAAGCGCTTCGGTCAACAGATTGGTCCCGACGAATACGTGTAAGCTCACTTCACTTCGTCTCCCGATAAAAACGCACTGACCCATCGCCTTTTCGTTCAGTATCACTGCCGCCTGGCAAACTGGAATTAGTAACGCCGTACAGATCGGTCAGATCCTCGGTTTGATGGTGAGTCCAACGATCGGTACTACTCTTACATCTGCGTCGTTTTGAACATTCTCGGGTTTTCTTTCGCAGGTCAACGGATGGGCTTGCGAGTACGTTCCCATTCTCGCTCCCTGCCTCTCTCGGTCCCTCTATCGCTCTCTCCCTTCTTTACTGACTCATCACCTTGCGTTGTTAAAGCAAATTTGGCTACAAGAAAACCATAGCAGCATCGCTCGTTCTAATCTGTGCATTCATCTTCATTACCTTCTTCGCTACCTCCCTTGGTATGCTCCTCGCAGGAGAACTACTTTGTGGTCTCCCGTGGGGAGTCTTCCAAACTTTGACGACGGCTTACGCCGCCGAAATCGCTCCCGCCGCCCTTCGACCTTTCCTCACGACGTATGTCAACCTCTGCTGGGTTCGTTTCTCTCTCCCTGTTTTCTGCATGTCTGTCTAGTGCAATAGCTGACAGTCAGGTCTCTACAGGTTATGGGACAATTTTTCGCCGTTCGTTCAGATTTTCACTCACAGACACGACGAGAGCGAAAGAGTTGACACATCTCGTTGGTTTAACAGAGTGCTGTACTCAAGGGTGTAGAAACTCTCGATGTCAACAACGAGTGGGCTTACCGCATTCCTTTCGCTCTTCAATGGGTGAGTTTTTCGAGTTTTCCGCTGTTCACTCGCTGATGGCGGCTTCTCCTTCATAGATTTGGCCATGACCTATTCTTGCTGGCGTATACTTCGCACCCGAGAGTCCTTGGTACCTTGTCAGGGTCGGTCGCATCGAAGACGCGAAGAAATCTCTGATTGAACTCGGATCCGAACGACCTGGAGCTATCCCCGCCGAGGAGCGTGTCAAGCAGATTCAACACACCAACGAATTAGAATCTGCAATGTCGTCAGGAACGTCGTACCTCGATTGCTTCCGCGGAACCAATTTACGTCGAACTGAGATCGCTGCCGTCGCCTGGATGATCCAAAGTGAGTCGTATTTGTCTCCCGTCACACCACGCGAGGCTCTTCTGACCCTCTCCCTCTCACAGCTGCCTGCGGTTCCGGTCTCATCGGTCAATCAACTGTCTTTTACCAAGAAGCTGGTCTGTCTGCCGCCGATTCTTTCTCTTTCAATCTCGGCATGTACGCTCTCGGAGCTATCGGTGTACGTACCTGTCTCCACTCTGAGCTGAACGGGGCTAGGAGAGTTGCGTCCACTTCGAGCTCGAAACTTACTGATCGGTTCGCTTCAAACTTTCGCAGACTATCTCCTCTTGGTTCACCATGCAACGTTACGGTCGTCGTCAACTCTACAACTGGGGCTTGATGGCAATGCTCGTCGTCCTTCTCGGAGTCGGAGGCACTGGATTCTCCAACGGAACCAATGCGGCATGGGCTTCAGGATCTCTACTCGTCGTCTACTCGTTCTTCTACCAATTCACCGTCGGACCCGTCTGCTACTGTCTCGTTGCCGAGATCCCTTCGACTCGACTTCGTGCCAAGGTGAGTTTTCTCTCGAAACTGTCTATAACCGAACTTCATCATTCCTGATTACTGACTCCTTCCCGCTTCTCTTACAGACCGTCGTACTCGCCAGGAATGCCTACAACTTGATTGGTATCGTCAGTGAGTCGCTGTTGGACTTTCTATCCTCTTTTTCCCTTCGACTGACTCTCGATCTCTTTTCGCAGACAACATCCTCGTCCCTCGCATGCTCTCTCCTATTGAGTGGAATTGGGGGCCCAAGACAGGTTAGTCTTAGCTCCCTACGGTATCCCGGAGCAAATTGGGACCGTCTAGCGCTGCCACAGAGTCGTTTTGGCTGACTTTCGACCTTCTCCGTGCGTTTTACAGCCTTCTTCTTTGCCGGAGCTTGTGTTCTCTGTCTCGTATATTGCTGGCTACGTCTTCCAGAGACCAAGGGACGCACCTATGCTGAGCTATCGGTCCTTTTCGACGATCGAGTCAGCGCAAGAAAGTTCCGAACGACCGCGGTAAGCAATTCTCTCCAATCTCTCTCTTGCCTCCAGCTTCCGGTTCTCGCACTGACTCTCATGTACTCCTTCTAGGTCGACCTCTACGGCAAGGGTGGCGAGCCCCTCGAGAAGGGAGATTCTTTCGAGCCCGCACCCGGAGGAATTCACTAAGAATTTCGCATTTTCCCTCTTCCCCTTCCGCTCTTCCCCCTCATCTCCACTCTACATCCATTCGTTATCTACATTGTTATTATATCATATACTTCGGTCGGGCTTGTATGGAATTGGAAAAACTGTCTCTACTCTCACTTTCTCGATTTCTCCGGTGCGAAGCGAGTCTGGCGTTCGAGACGGTCTGCAAGTCGAGTGGACAACGCAAACGAGTCGCCGTTCCATCACTGCGGACCACGCAACGTCAACTATCATCGTGGCTGAACAGCTTGAAACAAGATTTCGATTTGACGAAGTGAACGAGCTTTTTGCGAAAGAGCGTTTTGACAGCTCGTACGTTTCTGCCAGTAGCGCTAGGATCAGTTTCGACTCGGTTTCTCGCCTTTACCCCGCTGTAGCCTCTCAGACAGCAGATTTGAGGAACAGATTGTTTCCGAGTTTTCTGCGAAATGTGACTGCACTTCGAACACGAACGTCTCTGATCGAACAACACGACAAGACTCCAAAGTGGGGAGCCTTGGCTCCGCCGTCGGAAAGGTCAACGAGGGGAGGCAGCGAAACAAGCTCGAACGTCGCAAATAGGCTTTCGCATTCTCGAAGCGAAGTGAAGCTTGAAATAAACGATAATTGCCTGGGCTCCAATGCAACCAAGCGTCGAGTGTGAAAAGTCAAACAGTATCCTGTATTTGCGACGGAGGTCTCGGTGAGGTGTGGTATATGTGGAAAAAAGGCGAGATCTCGAAAGAAGAAGTAATCGGGAGTTGATTCGAACAGGCGAGGGAGTAGAGGTCGGGATGAAGGCAGAAGGAAATGTACAGGTATCGAGAGAGGAGAGTGTGTGTAGGTATCTGAGGGAGAGTTGTTCTATACTCGTTCTCCTTTTTGAGCGTGAGCTAAGGATCTGTTCGCCTTTTCGCTATCGACCGTACTGCATCGACCTGACGATAAGACAAGAGAATGATCAGTTTCGCTGGCGTGAGAACCTAAGAGATTTCGAGCGAAGTTTTGACTAACCATCTTGCCATCTGACCTGAACTTGACCATTCGGGTAACCAAAGTACGCAGCTTCCGCCATACCTGCAAAAATACCGACCTCTAATACACCCGTAAGCCTGTTCGAGACACTCAGAATCAGTTTACTGTCCGTTCTGAAGATGAGAGAAGGTAGAAACGTACATTTTGATTCGATGAAGTAGTTCCGAAGGATCCCGCATGTAAGATTCGGAGAATACAGCATCGATTACAAAGTTTCTGCAAAGGGGGGGAAACGGGCTCGATCAATACGAGATCGCAAGGAGAGGAGAGTAAAAGAGAGATTTACCCGTTATCCGTCACGACTGGTCCAGCCTTCATTTTACCCATTCTCAGTGTCGGTTTCTCACATCCCATCTTTTGCAAGTCTAAAGGATCAATAGGGAGTGTCAGAATCCGTACAAAATACGAAGGAAATGAACGAAGACTCACTTTGGAAGACCTTTGCCCAAGCGAAAGGTGCGACTTCTACAGGTACACCTTGTTTCCAGTTTGTTCCGAGCACTTTCGAATCTTTGCGAGAATCGGCGACGATAATGAAGTGAGTCGCTGCCTCTGCTAAAACCTTTTCTCGTAATTGACAAGCTCCTCCACCCCTAACGAACAGGAATCGAAAAGTCAGTTCGGGTATGACGAAAGAAGACGATCTCAGCTAACTTGATCGCATTCAATTCATCCTGTGAGAAAGGAACGAAGACGAAATCAGCTCAATTCCCCGAGTTTTCAGTCTCAGAGATAGCTCACATCGACCTCATCAGCTCCATCAATCGTCACGTCCAGACTCGGGAACTGATCCACGTCTCCCAGGTTGAGCCCAGCTTTAACGATGAGCTCTTTTGATTGAAATCCAGTCGGGATGAACCATCGATCGAAATTGAAACCGTTGTGAGGGGGTTGACAGAGTCGTTCGACAACGTAAGGAACAGTTGAACCGGATCTATCACAACGAGCGGAACAGAGAACTGCTCAGTATATCGACTCTGCTTTCACAACGGCCGAGTTTTCCAAACAAGTTCCTCGAATAGCAGAACTCACCCAATTCCGATAACTTTGTGATGATCCTTGACATGTTCATCGACGGCAGCGTAAGCGGCTAATCGTTTCGCCTTCTCTTCGGGAGTGAGCTCTCCATGAGGAACTACCCTTAATCCAGTTGGAATGACTCCGGGACCAATGCGAGAAGCCTGTAAACTCGGAATGATAGTCAGGATCTAGCGAAATAGGACGAGCCTGACGAAGAGGAGCGAGGATAGCGAGAGCAGTGCGAAGGACAGGAGGGAAAATGGGAAAGAGAACGAAAGAGTGAGAGGTAAAGACGTTCAAGAGAGGGAGACTCACTGAAGCATGAGTGATACTAGATAGAGGGTCAGGTCTAGCGTTACTTGATTGAGACGGTCTTCGGCTGTTTGCTTGTGATTGAGGTTGTGAATTCGATTCTTTCACCGATGACATCTTGAGCGCTGAAGCTGACATATTGAAACTCCTGTTGAGGTGCTGTGAGAGGAAGCAGCAAGGCTTTACTCGGCGTAGGGATTGAATGTCGGGAATTGGGTGATTGAAAAAAAGTTGCAAAGTGAGGAGAAGGGAGTCGAGAAACCAGACGCCCGCAGCGCTCTACTCGGACTCTTTCAGCAGTTTCGGCTACTAGCCTTCAAAATTAATGACTCGCTTGTCGAGGTCAGTATACGGAATGACACGGATTTACGGATTTAAGCCCATTTATATGTTTGATCTTCGGTTTTCACGAGGCTGTACTGCCATTGCGTACGATATAAGTCGCTGATGGAGTAGCCACAATCAAAAGATCGAGTTTCGCCAAAAATTCAGTGACTTGAGCGAAGCAAGAGAGCGAAAGACGAAACCACTTACCACAATCTATCGACTCACTTAGACCCACTAGTAGAGTAGTCTTATCCTTAGACAATACCTGCGAGGGCGGGCGAACGACAGCGCTCCCAATTGGATTCAACCTTTCTCCACCTCTAGCCGTCCTGCCTCTCTCTCTCTGACAACAACTCCCGATTCAAACACTCAAATCCAGGAGGGAAGGGGTCGCAAACCATGTCGGAGTTAGATGAAGGTCTCGCCGTACCTCGTTCAAGTAAACAGGCTAAGATGTTGGGAGTTGATCAGACTTCAATCTCTCCGATCAATTCCAACACCACAACTACAACAACTTCCACTAGCGGACGACAGAGTCAAGACAGGTCAGATACTATGAGTACGAATTCAGCACAGAAGAGGAGAGAACCTATCGAAGTGATTCCTCCTTGGGGCTGGCCAGGTTCGAATAGTTCAACTTCAAACTCGAATGAGGTGAGTTCTCCCTTGCTTCTCATGCTCGCTTGCTCTCAAGGTGATGGGAAATGCTGATGAGAGCTTTCGTGCAAGACAACGCGTCCACAGTACAAGAGAAAAGCTTCGGCACCACCTTCGATTCTGAACAACAATCAACCACTTCGCGGCGCGAGAAGCGCTAGTGTTTTGCGAGGTCCGATAGAAGACAAGTTTGCGAACGGGAGCGTCAAAGAGAAGAAGAAAGGATTGTTTGGAGGGTTGTTGAAACGGAGAGGGAGTAAAGGAGACGTGCGTGAAGGTGAATTCACTCTTTTCATCGTCGAACGTTTCTGTCTTTAGAGTACACTTAAGCTGATCCAACACTCTCTATAATAGCTTATGAAGCCGATACACGGAATCCTACAGAGTTCGGAAGCGTTCCTCCACCATCAGGCTATCACGACTTACCTCTTCCCGCGAAACTTCAAGCTCGAGGAGATGCTGCCGATTCTCTGCCTCCTCGAACCAATACAGTACTCGGGAGTACGGGCAAGACGGTCAAAGTGAAGAAGTCGAAACGACCCACGACTCCAGTTCGATCTCACGGCAACGGTAGCAAGATCAATCCGAATACGAGCGTTTTCACCGCCGATCCCGAAATCTCGCTAGATACGAATCTCGATTCGATGGAGGGTATCATCGCTAGTGCACCAGCCGTCGAACGTACTCGATCGAATTCGAATCCAGATCAAGCGATCTTCAACGGTGCTCGACGGCCTAGCGTTCCACCTTCAGTACTCGCTCGTTCAGGCTCGATGGCGTTCCGAAGACCTTCAGTCGACCCTTTCGGTCATTACGATGGGTTCGGACACCCACATCAAAATCGAACTGGATCTGTAGCGACCGTTGGATCTCCCTTCTCCTCCCTTTCCCGACCACCAGGTTCCGCTGGAACTGGTTCTTCCTCTCCCGTTCGACCTGGTCTCGGTTCTCGACAGTCCTCCGCAACCAACTTCCCCCTCAATGGCAATGATCGAAGATCTTCGAGTATCACCCCTCAACCGCAACTTCAATCCACGTTTCCCTCGCTGCAAGCTCGACAAGGTTCAGTCTTTCCGATATCGAATGGACCTGGAGGAGGACCTGGGATTGGACCTGGAGCGTGGACGGCACCGGATAGTTGGGCAGTGAAAGCGGAGAGTGGAGCTAGTTTGGATCATGATTCTTCAGACGACGATGATGATGACGAGGACGAAGAAGGTTTGGGTGACGATGGAATGGACGAGACGGAGAGTGATCAGGGACTGAGTCCAGCTCTAGGGAAAGGTAGTGGAGGGTCGATATCTGGAATCAACGGAGGAGGCGGAACTTTGGAGAAACTCGAAACGAGATTAGGATCAATAGCCCAGGGAAGCGGGGCAGAGAAGATCTTTGGTCATGGATTCGAAGCGGATGGGACAGGTGCAGCAGGATTAGGGTTGAGACCGGGAACAGCGAGACCGGGAACGAGAGGTGGAAGACCAGTCACTGCTGATGGAGAAGGGGGAGGAGTGGGGGGAGGAGGAGGCAGACGGCAACAGGCGCAGAAGAATGTAAGCCTTTACATCGTCCCTCTTCGATTCCCGTCGAGTCGCTCACTCACGCTTGATGATCTTTCTATAGTTCATGATTCGGATATTCCGACTCGACGGAACTTTCTCAACGCTTCCTGTCACTCTCTCTGCGACTGCAAGTGATTTGACGGGTATTCTCGCTCGCAAGTTTCAGGTCAGCTCGTCGACAAGTTACGCCTTGTTTCTTCGAGAGAAAGGACTCGGTAAGTCACAGCCGACTCTCCAGCATCTGAAGTTCTCCAAACTAATCACTCTTGCATACGAACAGAGCGGAAAGTCGGGCCGAACGAGAAGCCAGTTCTACTGCAGAAACGGAAATTCGAACAAGCTGGTTACACTGAGTTGGACAAGTTGGAAGAACTAGGTCGAGAGGACAACTCATATCTGTCGAAGCTCGTCTACAAAGCTACCTTTAGCTCGATGACGACCGGGGTGAGCATTTCTCGCTTTTGCCGATGTTCTGTTCGATCGCTGATTATTGGGAATTCGTGTGGGTGCTCAGGAGGAAGATCTCGCTGGCGACAACCTCGAATTTGTCGATCTCTCCGGAAGGAATGTCGAAACCGTCCCCATCTTCCTCTACAAGCACGCTCACGAGATTCGGTCACTCAACCTCTCGAAGAATCGACCTTTCGATCTACCCACCGATTTCGTTCAACTCTGTACCTCCCTTCGCGAACTCGTCCTCTCTCACATGGGCATCAAACGATTACCGCAAGCAATTCGAGAATGCGAGAACCTAACTCGACTCGACATCAGCAGTAACAACATCGTCGATCTCGAACACATCGGTCTTGACGAGTTGAGCGACCTCTCCAGTCTCAAATGTCACAACAATCGCCTCTCGACAGTTCCCGAGTACTTCCAGAACTTTCGACATCTCAAGTATCTCAATCTCTCGAACAATCGATTCGATCTCATTCCCACGACCGTATGCGAGATTAAACCGCTTCTCGAACTCGATATCTCGTTCAACACGGCGACTAGTGTTCCACCGGAGATCGCAAAGCTCAAGAACCTCGAACGATTGATCCTCCTCGCCAACTTGATCACGACTCTTCCCCTCTCACTATCGGAACTCTTCTCGCTGAAAGAGTTGGACTGTCGACGGAACGCCATCACCGATCTCGCTCCTATCGCCGGTATCGCCTCACTCGAAGTCTTACGGTGCGAACACAATCAGGCTTCGATCCTCGATGCGACTTGGAACAACATGCGAGTTCTGACGGCGAAACACAACTCGCTCACTCGATTCAGTCTCGCCGGTACTGGGACGACCCTGACGACTCTCAACCTCTCCTACGGCAAGCTCTCGACCCTCTCGGCCGATCTCTTCGCAAACCTTGGATCGCTCGAAACCCTCATCCTCGACAGCAATACCCTCCGAGTCCTCCCAGAAACCCTCGGCTCTCTCACCAACCTCGTCAACTTCTCGATCAAGAACAACCTCCTCACTCATCTTCCCGAAAGCGTTGGGCAACTACAGCGACTAGCGACACTCCAGGTCTCGGGCAACAATCTTCACGATCTCCCTCCCCAAATCTGGCTCTGCGCTCAACTCGTCTCCCTCAACGCCTCATCGAACTTGATCAAAGACTTCCCGGATCCACCTCTCGCTACAGCAGCATCTTCAGCTCCTCTCGCTTCACCTCAAGATCTCGATACCGAAATCAATGAAGTTCTCGACGTGCGGAAACTGTCGGCGACGAAACCTCCTGCGACTCCCGTCGGTCGAATGGCTCCTCCTATGGCTCTCACTCTTCAACACCTCTTCCTCGGAGACAATCAATTCGGAGACGACGTTTTCGCCCCGATTTCAATCATGACGGAACTTCGAGTACTCAATCTCTCGTTCAACGATATCTACGAGATCCCCACTGGTAGTCTCTTCAAGTGTCAACAACTCGAGGAGCTGTATCTGTCGGGAAACAAGATTACGAGTTTACCTCCGGACGATCTCGAGCGACTCGTCAACCTTCGACTCATCTACCTCAACGGGAACAAGCTACAAACTCTTCCTGCAGAACTCGGAAAGATCAAGAAGCTATTCGCTTTGGATGTCGGATCGAACGTTCTCAAGTACAACATTGCGAATTGGCCTTACGATTGGAATTGGTGAGTCCCAACTTTCGTTCCTTTGAGTGTTGACTCCACTAACCCTAGAGTACCATCATAGGAACTGGAACGTCGAACTTCGATACCTCAACTCGTCTGGCAACAAGCGTCTCG
>Ga0308160_10005438_pt1 | contig 13283 bp, 17 predicted proteins | sample PhyFR1_FD_201036 | JGI IMG/M metagenome (GOLD analysis project Ga0308160, IMG submission 201036) | Phyllosphere microbial communities from UC Gill Tract Community Farm, Albany, California, United States - DLSLF.R1 | ecosystem: Host-associated > Plants > Phyllosphere > Unclassified | place: USA... | reverse complement strand
CTCCATCGAGCTCCAGCAGTCATTGTCGTCGGCTGCCACTCAGAAGAGGATCGGTGAGAGTAAGGTTATCGCTGCGAGAGCCGAGGTCGACGCCGCCAAACTCATGAGACAAGGTACGTGCTGACCCCATTTTGGTGACGGGACGCTGACATACAGCCGCCGATGTAAGTTGATTGATCTCAACTGGACTGCCCGCATCGACCATATCGGAATGTCGTTCTCAAAGCTGATAATCAGATCCTCGCTTCTCCCGCGGCCATGCAGATCAGGCAGCTTGAGGCGCTTCAGAACATGGCGCGAACCAGTGGTTCGAAGGTCCTTTTCGGTGAGTTGTTTTCTTCCCTACAATCGACACTCGAGGCTTACAAGCAGTCCCCATGAACCTCGGAGGAATGGGTGCGGCTGGCATGGACAACATGGCTCAGCAGATCCAGGCGTCTTCGAGCAATGACCACGCACACGCGGGCCCCAGCTCCGGCTCGGCAACCAACGCGGCGCTTATCACGTCTATGGCAAACATCTAAGCCGGTTCTGAGGGGGTTTGAGACTATGAACTCGCGAGACTGCGTCTATAATTTGATTAAACTTCAGTTGGAGTCTTCTAGTTAATCTGTACAAATGGGAATGAATGCATTTATCTGTGCTCTATGACGTCCCTCGAACGATCACACTCTACGTTTTATTTCCATGGAGATTACGGTGGATGAATGGCAGATTGACGGGTCCAAGATGGATGTTCGCCCCACATCATGCATATAGACACTCTCCTGATCTGGAATACTCGCTCATATTGTAACAAACCCAAGCCGCTGAGCGTTGGCGATACGTATGACCACTCTCATCCTCAGCTTTTCTTGCTCCCGGTTGCAGAAGGGGCCGATGACCCAGACGACGTGCCCGCCGTGGAAGACTTGTTGCCACTCACCCCGGAGATCGCGGCCATCTTGACTTCGGTTGATACTGTGTCAATAGTTGCGGTGACTGTGGTCGTGTGATTGGCACCGAGGCTGGATCGGGAAGTGACTTCATCGTCTCCGATCTTGGTAACCTGAGGAAGAGCTGGCATGTTCGAAAACTCGTAAATGAGCGCTGAGCGGTGTCGTGTTCGGGTGCGGGAAGGTCGTAGGGAGGTCCGTGAAGGTTATGAATTGAGCATGACAGCGAGGGCTGTTAAGATTTATAGTGTTGACCCAGATCTTCGCTTGTTGGTAGAACCTTCCATTGGACTTCTCAAGGGACTTCTAATGCGACTAATTGTCTCGTGGAAGACTTCTATGACAGCACCGAGAAGCCAAGGCGTTCAATCACATGACTGAGAAGGCTCGCCCACCTAGACAAGATGAGCCTGTTCATTCTGTTCGATCCCAAATTAAATATCCTTTCATTCCCTCGATGACTCAACGATCGATTAGAATCTCGCTAGACGATAATGAATGACCTGTGCACCGGAAGAGATGTCGCGCCACCAATTCCGAGGGCGACTAATGCGAATACTGTCCAATCAACGTGAATACGCCTCGCATTGTCAGAAGACTCTCGGTCTGAGCGACGAGCGGATGAGGCTACGTCTCGTACCGACCTACGTTTCCGCCTGAGGCGCAGTGAGACTGCTGTGGAGAAACTTCTGCATCCTGTCGCCACCCAATCGGGTTGGAGTGGCGAAAAGGAGGTCGCTGCCCCGTCCCGCTCCGCTTGACATGAACAACAGCGATATTGGGCATCACTGACATCGAATCTGAACGTCATTGAGGGAATCTGCTCGAGTAAAGAAGGGTTCATGCACAGTAAGGTGTGGCGTGACAATATGAGCAGTATACAGTAGATCGATCCTCGCTGCCCGCCAAGGAAGTGGTCCCTCGGCCGGCCCGCAATGCTGGGGCGCCCTCAGGCATTCGGGATCGCTGGCTTGGGATCTTTGGGCGGTCTCGGGGGTATAGTGTTTACCCCGTGTTCCTCGTCATCCACCGAGGAGGCTATGATCTTCCCACCTCGCCGCATCTGCCAACCTTTGTATGTGAAGCCCGGTTCCCAAGGTTTGCCAGCTTTTCCATGGATGTAGTGATGTCCTATCTGCAACTCGAAATCATGGAGATCATCTTCATTCCAGGACGTGCGATCCAGGTACCTATTGAGTGATGCCAAAGCGTCTGCGCAACCTTTATCGTGATGGCTGTCGAATACCGCTTTACCGCCTCTCATAGACCAGAAGTTGTTAGGGCGATTATTGGCAGTATACTTCCGTTTGATGCTGTCCCAGTCGATCTTTGCCTGATCAGTCAGAGCCGCACGTGTCGCCGCTCGGAATGACTTCATGGACATGGTAGCCTCCATCTCGTCCGGTCGTGTATCGCAACTTGTGGAAAGAATTTGATAGTCGCAGGAAATGGCACGATGACGTTCCCCGTTTGTCTCGAAGGATTTACAGAAGCGGAACTTCATGTTGGCAAGTGGACCGACGTTCGCGCTTGCGTGATCGACTTGCGCTTGGTATCTTTCTTCCCGGTCCTCAACTTCGGATGCGGGAACGGACGAGAGGTCACTGTCATCATTCCGCCAGTCCTCGTCAATATTGTCTGCAGCCCGCTCAACGGGTACTCGTATCGTCACACTAGTCGCAGATCTGCTTGGAAGCAGTTTTCGGACTTGAACGCCGGGCAGATATGCAAGGGGCGACTTGGATTTCGCCGAACTGGCGTACCGCTTGCCCGGTTCATCCGGCTTAGATATGGCGTACACTGCAACAAGTGCCTGGCCACCATCCAGGAGCGGCATCACTCCGGCGCTACACCGCACAGCCATACTACGCTGTGATGATTCTGAGGAAAGTGGAGGCGATCTGGCCTTCTTGAGAAAGTCATCCTCGACCGCCTTGAAACCCTGGTAGAAACTCTTGCGAAAGTATTTGCTTGCATCTTCTTTCAGCGGTTCCAAATCTTCGCTTCCGTCGGCAATCCAGCTGAGGCTCCCGTATGCAGTGTCGACTACGGATTTCTTGAATTCCTTGTGTCTATCCCGGGCTTGATCACTGTCCTCAGGGCAGAGAAATCTGTACTGGTGTCCAGTACCCCGCAGCGGAATGTATCGCAAGTCCGAGGCATCCACGCTCTCCCCTGCCTTGATGGGGTGCATGGAAGGAGTTTCGTCATCGCTGATGGCGAAAATCACCCCGTTCTCATCATACAGCGTCACGACTTCCGACTCTTCTCGAGAGCCGTAACCTTTCCCATCGTTGTCCACGAAGAGGGACCAATGTCCGGTCCTGTTCCTCTCTGCTTTGAGAGAGCATGTGATGGTCGGCTTTGCGGCCGCGTCGCTATCAGTACAACAGTCAGTGGAGGTGATCTGCCGAATAGCCGATATGAGTAAGTTCTTCCGATCTTCCAGCCTCAGAAGCTGTGCGACAACGGGTGTCTTTGAGCAGGCTTCCTCGAAAGCATTCGTCGTGTGAGTAAAGAGGCTGGTGAGTGGGACGGTCGACATGATCAGTGTTGGCCGGTGAGTGATGCTGTGGATGAACAGGTTCAAAGTATACGGGGGATTTGCCACCGTATCTGAAGGCTTTTATACGTACCGAGTCACTGTCGAAGCAGACTTGAAGGACAAAGGTGGGACCGGCGAGAGTCGTGAAGCGCACGAACATGCGGAGGCTCAACACAAAGGTTCATAGACGTAAATGATTGGCGATAGCAACCGCCTTTTCGCTGCTATACGTGTCATAATGACGTACGCAAAGCGGAGCTTCCTGCCTGTCGGTCCGTCTGTGAGAAGGCGCTCGGTGTCGTAGCGCTCAGTCACGGTTCGGGCGAATTGGCTATCATGGTATCGATAGTCTCCTCAGTGTTCTGATGATACCTCTGCTTTGCGACTGCGTAATTGCGCTGTGGAACGACGCGCTGTTGCGAGTTTGTCCCACACCACGTCGCCGTCGAGATAGCAGCCCTTCAGCCACCGTGTTGGTTCTCCATCAACGATCTCAACGCCTCTCTCAGATCGCTCATCTACGGTCATATCGCGGAAGGCTTTGCGAGCGTGAAGCACCCGCCGATTGTCGAAAAGTACTAGATCGCCTTCCTTCATCACGAACTCGTATCTCCGGGCCGGGTCTTCGACGAAGTTCTCCCATTTTTCGATAGCCGAGAACAGTTCGATATCCTTTGTTGCAAAGTCTTGCGACGTGCTCAAATTTCCAGAGAGGGTAGGGTATGTTCTCATCCCCTGGAACGGGGGCGACCAGGACATGACACTGCGGAGCGCCTGAACGTCTAGGCTTGGCGGGAAGATCGGATGGGTGTTCTCCATATTGTGACCGTCGTTGCGGTACTGATACAGCAAGTGTTGTTCGCACAGAAGTTTGGCCTCCTGTGGGTGGGCATTTGCGAACTGTAGGGCGGCACCAAACGCATCGACGAAGTAAGAGTCTCCGCCAGCGACACGATTCCGCAGGCAGTGTAAGATTTGGAAACGAGGCGGCTCGGTGAAGTATCTATAGTCTTAGCGCACTCGTACACACAGGAACTCACAAAAGGTCCATGTGAAGCCCCAGGTTGACGTCTGTGTAGGCGACGTTCTTGCTCTCCGGCATGCTTTTGACGTTCCAAGTCTCGCCGTAGAAAGTATGCCTGATGGGTCCTATCGACTCCGCGACTGTTCGCAACGTGCAGTCGCGATCACCGGTCTGCAATGACGGAACGTCGTGCAAGATGGCGATTCCAAATCGATGCAGTCGGTTCAGCAAACTCGTATGTGCGGCTTGGTCGACTTGGCCCGGTCTCGGGAACACTGTCTCAAACGGCACACGTAGGCTGCGCGGTAGACTGGATGGAAGATCGTCCGACTGCTTAACCATATTTGACAGCATGTCGGGCTTGACCCAAAACTTCCGCTTCCACGTCTTCGTGAGATCGTACGTTATTTGGCTTGCCGGTCGAGCGCTTCTTTGTAATTGGCGACAATTTACATGGCTTGTATGCGACGGCCACTTGATAACGAGGTGATCACCTCGCGAGTGTAATTGAGATGAAATTGGCGCCGTATCGAGCCATCCGCTTGTCTTGACATCGGACATGACCTGTCCAAGGGTGAAGTTTCGCTGACGGGTGCTAGGATCCACGCATTTCTCGCACTGGCACATCTCCCTCAGCCGGGGAAAGCTTATCGCGCTCTTCGCCCGCGTTTCCGGATCCTGGAAAACAATCATCGATCTGTGCGCTTCGACGATAGCTCCGTTAGCAAAGGTCAGTTGTCGTGACGACTCGGCACCTGAGCCGCTCGCATGTGACGAGGCCTGCGTCTTCTGGTCCGAGGCGCTCGACGCATCGCGAAGAGACCGATCGATACCAAATCTCAGCGATGTGGGCGGTTTGTGCAGCCGCTGGAACGATGTACGAGGCGAGCTACCTATTTTGTTAGGTGGGTACGACCGTCGCACTCGGTGTCGAGTAGGGGCCTCGGACTTTGCGTTTGGCGCTGGCGAGGCCGAAAGTGCACGTTTATCCGTATTGATATCTAGGTCCCAGTCATCGACCGCATGCTTCTCTCCGGCGAACTGTTGAACAAATGGGTTGTCTCTGAGCTTGACCGGTACTGGCGGCAACGGTACTGCGTCGGAAGCGGGCGCATCGGTACTGAATAACGACGCTTCAGAGCTGCGAAGAGCAGCACTGGCGAAAGGGGATCGACCCGGCGCTCTGAAGGGTTCGTGCAATTGTGCGAGGCTGCCAGATACGAGGGAAGGACCTGCAGACTGGGTGAAATGTTCTAAAGCTTCATGAGCCGCAGGCCGGCGATTGGGATCTCGGAGAAATCGTTTAGCGGACGAAGATGAGCCCGATGGCCTCAAGCGACCCAGCTGAACGAAGTTGCTGGTCGGATGCCGCATGAAGAGCCGTCGAGGAAGGGTTTGTTGATATGTGTCAAAGAGAGTAGAGAAGGAACCGGCGACTTGAATTGCCATCAATTTACACGATTCGACCTGCACCGTACCATGCCCTCATGACAAGCCCTTCCACTGCAGCTTCGTCGCTGCCATTGCTCTCTGCACCCGTAGTGAAGCCCAAAAAGTCGACATTAGATGCGACCGATACGCTTCCTATCTCGACGACCGGAACTTCGGCTTCGGCAGCGTTCGCAAGATCGCTGTTCCTCTTCCTCGGTTGGTCAAATCCTTCTTGCCAGAGTTGACGATCAGGCCTCATGTTTCGGAGACCTTCGAAGCTGTTCAGACCCAGTCGAGGTATGCAAAGCTGTTCTGCGAAGTATGTGGGAGCTGACCTATAGTCGACACTTGGGGAGGATTGAGGCACTTGGCTTCTCAAGTTAATCAAACGCTGTCACCCACTTTCATACGGACGCTCATACGGAGCAAGAGCGGAGTACGACCCTAGGGGAGAATATTGCTGATACGACAGGCTTTGGCTATGTGTCTGACCATCCTTCCCCCACTTGTCGTAAACACAACTTTGGGGTTCCTCCTCTTTACGTCTCATTCGTTTTTCGCCTTGTCGCTGGCGAGGCTACCTTTCTTTCAGCACGTACATGGTCCGGACACACGCGAATCTATCTCCTTCGAAGAGGAGTCCGATGACAGAGACCAAGAAGATATCAATCTGCACACATTGCTGTCTGGCCCGACCATCATCCCGCTCCATCCCACCCTGCTTTCAGCGCTATCTGGTGCGGGCGCCGGACTGCTTCAGGGTCTTGCTTTTACGCCCGTTGAGAATCTCGTTCGGCTTCTTCAACAATCTGCCACCGGACTGACCTCACTCATGGTGCGCGTCTTGCGAATGCCTGGTCCGAACATCCCGACCGCTGAGCCCATCCCCTCCTCGCCTTTGCAAGCCCTAAGGAACTTTCTATCGAGCGAGAGATGGAACAGGAGTCCTTCTTGGTGGACGGGGTGGAGATGGTCTGTCGGCCGCGATGCGTAAGCTTGGTTCTGATTCTTACCGGCCAGGCTGACGTCCAGTCTGAGTTATTCCGTCTTTTTCGCCGCATTCGACATGACTCGAAGGGCTGGCCTGCGAGTAAAAGCCTTGTTCGGAGGACCTGTGTCGACTCATTACAAGGATTTCCTGGCCTTCGCTTTCTCCGATGGACAGATCACCGAGCACCAGGATACCCCAACGATCGCTCGGGTCGCACAGGCCACCACTATAGTCGCTGGCGGGATTACCGCATCTTTAGCGGCTGAGATGGTAGGACGGCCCTTCAGGACATGCCAGAGGATCATGCAAAACGCAAAAAGTAATCCGACGTCATCGCCGCCTGGATATAGACCCATTGTCGAAGCGTATAGAAAACGAGGCTGGCGTCAATTCGTCTATTCGGAACAATCCTTGCAATCCCAGTTGGATTTAGCGACCCAAAGCAGACTACATAGAAGCCTCAAACGCATGGGCTGGAGGATGGCCGCAGTCGGACCGTGGGGCTTCGGGTTCTTGGTGTGGGCTTGGGTCGGAGGCGAAGTATAGACATGTTAGACTCGCGCATAAGTTGCATATTCAGCCAATCATACCATGCATCATGATGGAACTCGCGCCAGAGATGCCCAAAACACCCGACTAGATTACCAAAAGCCCAAAAGATTACCAATGCTCCACACTGTCGTGACGCATCCTACGGGGAGGATCCCGACATAGACGATGAGGTCCTGCCACAACCGCCTGCCCAATCTCCGCTTTTGAAGCTGTCTCTCCTTGCGAGCCAGCAAAACATCGGCGGATGGATCGGATAAGCTGTCGTGTCGGGAATGGGAGCGCGAAGATGAGCGCGAAGGCTGGTTTGCGGCAGGTTCCGGAGGAGGATTGCGGGATGGGAATACAATCGACAACGGTGAACGCACATGAAACGTAATGATGAAGAACATGGCTGTCCGTAAGTCATGGTTGCAAGGCATCGACGCTTCGAGTACTCACAAGGCAAAAGCCATGCTACGGCGAGTGTTGCGATAACGCCTAGTGTCTCGACTTTTTCGGCGACCCACCCACCTAGGCAAGCAAGCGATACCACGAGGACCCATATCGCCAGCCCGACCCAACGGCCGACTCTTAAGCGGTCTCCCCTCTGCACGCCCAGTCCGCCAAGAATACTATCACGTCCACGCAGCATCCACATGTTACTTGTGCCTAGACCCAAGATGCACTGGAATATGCGCGCGACGTTGACCCAGCCGTCGTCCACTGGAAGCTGGCCGAATACCCCTGATGATATAGTGGGTGTGGCCGTTGGAGTGGTGTCCAGGAGCGGCGCAATGAGGTAGTATGGTACCAGAGCGAATGGAAGAGACAAGGCGAGCATAATGGCGGAAGAAATTAGACAGGGCAGGGGGAACTGAGCGCGTTTGCTTTGAGGCAGTCCGGCGTGAATTGGAAGGGTATTGAGGTGAGGTGACAGGAATATGGTCAGGGTAGCTGAATGTCAGTCGGGCAAGAGAGAGAATCATGTTCGTACCTATTCCTGCGCCTGCAGAACTGCCGCCTGCTAGACCGAAAGTACGCTTTATCATATTTGTGGCGGCAGCGACTTCTTCTGGGATGGTCGGCACCGACCCATCGGCCGCATCGGCCGCCGCCTTGCTTATCTCGGAGGTGCGACCGATGACGAGGAAGGCGACCACTGGCAGCAACAAGGCCAAGACCATAGGTACTCGACGAAGAGACCGAGTCATGCGCGGCGGCAGGAGAGTGGGAAGCATCTGGACTGAGCGTCTTCTTTTGCAGATAGACTCCACCTACCGACATGGCGGGGAATATCGTCCATAGTATACTCGACTGGAAGAAGCCACTGGCAGGTAAATAGATCTTGACAACCGGATCTAGTAGAGGTGCCATGGCTGCTCGTTAGCCCGAGTTGCAAAAGCGCGCGACTCACTTTCGAGCCATCCGACGAGCAACCCGACCGTCGACACGATGACTGCTGCGCGACCTGCCCATTGGCCGTATCGACCGTATTTTCCGGTCACGCTGGCAAATACATCTTCAAACGAGGCGACCTTGAGGTACCTTTCATCAGCCCCACGGTTGGATGCTTCTTAACCTACCAGGCAAGATAGACGATGACAATGTGGGCGCAGGAGGAGAGGATTGTGAGAACACATAGAATCGGGATGAAGAAGACGACACCAGCTGGCAAGAAATTGTATGGTAGTAAGGCGAGCATGGGAAGTAGAGGTAGAGGATGGGCCAGTATCAGAGGTGGCACGAGCTGCAAGTGAGCATGTGCGCCATGGCAAACAACGTACCTCGAACAGCGACTTCTCTTTGACCTCTTCATCTTCGATCCAACGTTTTCTACGCCGTCTCCTCCCACGCGATACGAGGGGATCTCCAACATCCGATAACAACCCATCTTCTAGCTCCTCTTCCGTTATATCAAAGTCTGTCTCGGTATCGTCATTCTCCAGCATTTCCAGAAGCTCCGGGTCTGTGCTGTAAGATCCACTCCCACTTGCGCTACTGCTGTTGCTGGCGCTCGTATCTTGGCGTCGAGGACTTGGATTGCTCTGTAGCAAATTGTGCTGCAATTGAAAAGACGTCGCGTCGTTGTCGATTTCTGGCAGCGAGGACGTTTCATCCAGATCTGGCCTGGACGCGTGGGACCCTGCAGGCGTCGGGCTATCTTCTAACGATTCTTGAGCCAAAACGTATCCTGTATCCGGAGTTCCCGGCGTGGATGCGATCGAGAACTTGCGGGAGTGCGACCTTTGGGGTGTTGAGGGTGACATAGAGTCGAGGTTTGAGTGCAAAGCGAGGTTGACCACCGCTTCGTGCCTGACTGCCGACGCGACTAGGTCTTCATCTTCGAGCTTCATAGATACTACTGTTTTACACGCCAATTCGACTCCATGCTGAAATGTCAGATCATCCCCGGCAAGCGACTTTCAGGAGGAATGCACATATAGCCTACTTCAGGAGGTGTCTGCAAGCCTTACCGTCGCAAGCAACGGGTCATGATTCGAATCGGTAATGAAGTCAGTCTTGCATTGCTGATCCCAGAATTACCATCGCCTACTTTTGCCTTTCAGGTCTCGACCTGCTGGGAGTTCTTGAAGTAAATACAAGCAAGGACGATCGGCGGGGATGGATAGAATGGATTTGGTCTTTGCAAGCCCGTAAGACCTCAAATGGGGTATGCACTGACGCGAAGCTACTGGCGGATTTCGTGGCTCTCCCTATATGACCACATCCGTGGGTTGACATATGACAGGGATGCTGAACAATAGTCACCTTCATCGTCCCCAGCTCATCTACCGTCGACGTACACTGCGCTGCTCTGCCTCGCGCTGTTGCGTAGCTCCTTCGCTCAACTCAACGTCGCTGGACTGGAAACCTTTGTCAGGTCATGCCAAGGCTCTGATGGATCGTGAGGACCGCTCAAAAGTACGCTAAGGCAGTTTCGCGCCGTTGTCAAGGAGCGATATGGACGGAGACTTCCAGAGCGATTTGCGCATGACGTACTGCGCCAGCGTCGTTGCTGGTATCACCAACATTGCCTTTGACCGCGCCGCCGCAGTGGACTTCGTGCAAAGATGTCGAGTAAGCGGAACTGCAGTCGGAGTGCTGACACAAAGACTTGGGAAGGCGGCTACAGTGCGAGACCGGGCATCATAGAGGCCCAAGGCGGGACAACGTACTGCGCGACGGCTGCGCTGTCGCTTTTGAACCGACGGGCAGATTCGACTGCGCCTCAAGACGCTTCTGTGACACGCTGGATCCTGCAGCGTCAAGTGGGCGGCTTCCAGGGACGTCCGGGCAAATTGGAGGACGTTTGCTATTCCTTCTGGTGCGGGGCGGCGCTTTCGGTAAGACAACGCGTCTTCGCGCAGCTGATTCCAGATCATGGGACAGCCAAGGCTCGTGGACAGCACTGCGGATAAGGCGTTTCTCCTTGCTTCGCAGTCGCCAATGGGAGGGTTCGGCAAAGAGCCCGAGGACTATCCTGACCCATACCACTCGTATCTCGCTCTGGCTGCGCTCTCGCTTAACGATCTGAGTTGTATGGAACTCGGATTGAAGAAGTTGGAGCCGAAGTGGAACGTCAGCGCGGACACAGCTTTGTGGCTTGCTAATCAATCCGTGCAATGTGACGCAGCGACTGAGTCATGACACGCGTACCGCTATACACCGAATACAACAGACATATATGTAACAACGTCGTTAATACACGAAACCCGAGTGAACAACCCGCTCAGCCGCGCTGCCTTCCGATCCAGACCTCGCCCTTGACCGGGAGATCATTGAGCCCCACCTGCCCCTGCACGCCAACAATCTCGACTCGCACGCTCGCTGTCCCCTTGACACCAGCCTGCGCTCCGCCTCTGAAGACGATTTTGCTGACAAAATTTGACAGCACAGAATCGCGTCCGGAAAGCACGTTCAATGGCACATCTTGCAGTGGTGCACGGACAACGATACGATAAGGATACTCGGGGTCGGCTGAGGGCTCTGTGGTAGAGTCGAGAAAGTCGTCGGGAAGGATGTGTCCGAAGGCTCGAGGCGGGGGGGCGTCGGGATCTGCCTCCTCGTCTCCAGCTGGCCCGTCGTATACAAGCACGTCCGGAAGTACTTTGACCACGTTCGCTGTCACAGACTGCATCCCCGGAGGGAGTTCTATTTCGGCGACGACGACTCCGGATGCCCGCATTCTCCCGGCCCGCTCTGTCAATCTCATGTGCTCGATAGTGACGCTTTGAATGATTCGCGGCGGCGGTTTTGGGCCCGGGAAATTGAGGTTCAAGGCAAGCGAAGGTAATCCTGCAAGTAGCCAGGCGGGAGGCGGCTGATCGGTATGAGAGTTAAGGGGCAGCTGCGAGAGACCACGGACGGTGATCGGGTTGTCGAAACCGTGCAAATAGTTTTGCAAGAATTTAGACAAGGGAGAATCGCGACCAGCATCGTCCGAAAGATTTGCTGTGATACGTCCAGATATTGTGGCTTCGATCCGCGGTCGAGGGCGGATGATGATTGGAGAGGTGAGAACTTCAGCCATGCTGGTCCCATCGGCGAGGGATATAGCGAAAGGGACTGAAAATGGTACCACAGCGGTGATGTTCCCGGCAGGATTCGGGATCGAAGCATTCGCGGTGATTGTTAACGCATTGGGGGTAGCGGTCGAGAACGAATAGTCGTCGAGGTGGACAAGCTGCGAAAGATCGAGACGCTGGCCCGGGCGGGGGAGCCCAGGGAGACGAGGGACTGCTCTAGTCAGCCCACGCAGATCTTCCGCCTAGAATTGCAAGGAAAGGGGGCGAGGCACTGAATTGAGAGGGATACGAAGCGAAGGACTCACCTGGCAGTCCGGCAGCGAAGACGAGATCTTCTTTCTGTGCCCGAGCGTATTTGGTCCACCACACGCCTTGTGGGATCCGTCCCTGAGCCCGATGAATGTTGATGACGATTCGCGCCTCGCCGGCAATCCATGCGTGCTGTACGAACTCCCATAGCTGTCCAGTTGTAGCGATCGGTTTCGCTAATGCGACGAATGTAAGAGGTTTCAGCCAAGGCGCGCGTGGATCGACGTCTCTGATAAGGGGGATCTTCAAGTCGTCCAGGACGTCAAGGGACAGTAATGGCATTCTTTCGGAATGTCCAGTAAATACCACGAGTGGGTCCAACAGCTTGATGTGTATGTTCTGGGCCGGCAATTGGTCCAAGATCGCATGAGCGGTCCGCCGTCGCAATGACTCCCACCATTGCGCGCCTCTCCCCCTCATGCCGTGCAGATCGCTTTCGTCCTTTCCGAGATTGTAGGCTCGACTTAGCCCCAAAGCATTGTCGACGTCGATCCCGCAGCGCAATGAGATCTTGAGGAGGATTCCGTCGTCTGTCACGTTCAGAACATGGACATCATCGGGCCCGGCGTAGGAAAATGCCGTTCTTGGTAGTAGGTCGAGCTCGCTTTCAGAGGGTTTGAAAGAGAAGGCCAAAAGAGCTAGGAACAGAGCCGCGGACAGTACGAGGGAGGCTACGACAATCATTGTTGTAAGAAGGACACCGCATGCTCGGTGGCTTCGCTGATGCGGGATTTCGATTGCCAGCTCATCGCTCCGTGACGACGAGGATAGAAGCGGATCTGTCTCTCTTGGCTCGGCCCTAGACTTTCCTTTGGCCTTGCTTCCACCTGGAGAGGCCATCGGTGGGGTTGCGAGATGCTAACGAATGATAGACAAGGGATATGAGCTGGAGCAGGAGTCGGAAATGATTAGCCGGTCATCATTGCCGACCTTTTGGCAAGCTTGTTATCTTTTACGATGACAAGAGACGACGCCCGAGCATGGCTACGCC
>Ga0308160_10005437_pt1 | contig 13283 bp, 19 predicted proteins | sample PhyFR1_FD_201036 | JGI IMG/M metagenome (GOLD analysis project Ga0308160, IMG submission 201036) | Phyllosphere microbial communities from UC Gill Tract Community Farm, Albany, California, United States - DLSLF.R1 | ecosystem: Host-associated > Plants > Phyllosphere > Unclassified | place: USA... | reverse complement strand
CCCCTCGACTTCGTCGTCTGGCCCGCTTAACGCGCTGCTGGAAGACCATTTCGCCTCGGCCCGTCAGCGCATATCGGCGGGAGACGACCCAAAGGCCGTGATTGTCGAGTTGCAGAAGAACGTGGTGAAGGCGAAGAAAGAGGTTGACAAGGGTTTACGCAAGTGGTACGCCGCGCTAGGCACCGTCGGAACGGCAGTGGACAAGGTATGTCGCCCCTAGTCAACCGCTGATGGGAGAACTTCCCCCCAAACCTCCCTGCAATCAGCGACGCCTACACCAACCCCGACTTGTTTTCACAGAACGAAGCGCCTCATGCTCTGGACCGTATCGTTCTCGCCTCACTCGGTAGACAAGGACTGTGGGACGCCGTCGACGCCTTCGAAGTCGAGTCGGGGCTGCAGTACGACCCGGAGACACGGCGAGCAAGCGAGGAAATGCACCGGATAGTCGGGGCGATTAGATCTTGTGATGTTGAGCCGGCGCTCAAGTAGGTTTCGCCCTCGATCTTTGCTCATCGCAGATGGTGTATGGCTAATGCGGAATACCTCGCCGCACCTCCGCACCCCTCCCCGCTCCCTTACCATCTCCACCGGTCCGTCTTCCTTCGCCTGAACGACTCGTCGGAGGCTATCCAATACGCTCGCCGCCACCTCATGCCGTATGTCCCGACCCAGCCAGTGTTGCAGCTCATCACGTCGTGCCTGTACCCCACACCGCCTGCCTCCGACACCGACGACGACGTCGACATGACAACAAACGGCACGCACGGACACTCGGATAACGACGGGATGGATTTGGACGACGAACGACTCGGGCAGCCCAAATCGCCATACAAGCACGAGTCGGTGCCGCTGATTCAGCTGTTCAAGGAAGAATTCTGCCGGCGACACGGATGGCCAAAGGAAGAACCGCTGGAAGTGCTCGTCGATCTCGGCTCGAGGGGTGGCGCGCTCAACGCGATCGAGAAGGCCAGACGAGTCATGGGCGAGCGTCTCGGACCCGTGCGGACTTGGACCGACCTACCTGTGAGTGTTGCGCTGGATTGCCCTGACAACAGGCGGAAATCCCCGTGCCGAGCTCGAGACGGTACCACTCGGTATTCGTCTGTCCCGTCAGCAAAAGTCAAGCGAGCAAGGAGAACCCGCCGCAGATGCTCAGCTGCGGTCACGTTTTGGCAAAAGACTCTCTGCAGCGGCTATACAAGGGCGGGTGAGTGAGGTCTTTCCTAGATCCAGACGTCTCGCATAGCTGCCACGAAGTCTTGCTGACCCTAGTCGCCGATCTGTCAAATGCCCGTACTGCCCAATGGAAACCAGCGTCCAAGCCGTTCAGCAACTGTTCTTCTGACCCCTGTAACCACCCCGTTGTCAATCATATATGCATACGATATTGTACGCCGCGCTACAGCTCTTTCTTGCCTGGCTTGACACCACCCACTTGGCCGCTCTTCCAGCGCTTTTCATAAACGTCCATCGCTTGGAGCCTCTCCGGCAGAGTCGGATGAGAATGGTGGTACATCGAGTACAGCCAATCGTTGTGCGGCGTAGAAAGATTGTCCACATGGAGCTTGATCAGCGACTTTGCAAGATCGTCCTTCTTGTCTAGCTGGATCGCGAACTCGTCTAGCGTCAGTAATCGCTTTCAGACCGACTCACCCGCTTGGTACTCGTATCGACGGGTCAAGGCGTGTACGACGAAAGTGACGAGCGTGTCAATTGGACTGAGGACAAGCTGGAACAACATGAATCCGATCAAGATAGGCTGCGGGGCGCCGGTGAGCGACGGTGTCGCGAGACTCGGGTCGAATCCAAACGCCTGGTACAGCGCGCGGTTGTGGATGAAGATGGAAAAGACGACAAAGGTGAAAAGGAGCTGCGACTGCGCGACCAAGAGGAGTTTGGTCGGGTGAGCTGGGTGTCAGTGGGCTCGGCGATGTGCGAGGTTACTCACTGTAGTACCAATGTCCGAGCTCGTGGCCTGTTGTTAGCGTCGTCAGCTGCCCAGAATCCTGACTCACCCAGAACCGCCTCGACCTCTGATGGGGAGCTCTTCTCAATTAGCGTGTCGTAGATCACGATGTGCTTCGACCACGGCAACCCGTAAAAGTACCTGTCGTCAGCGATGTTACCATGTCCCGACCTACGCGTTGGAATGGCTGCTTCGCTTGCTTCCGTCGATGACGTAGAGGTGCTTGAGCGGGAACCCGAGCTGTCCAGCCAACGCTTCGACCTTGCTACGGAGTTCTCCCTGTGGAAGCGGGTCAAGCTTGTTGAAAAGCGGTTGGACTGGCTTCAGTCGAGCAATGAGACCAACTCACTGAAAGTAGGGTAGATGATCTGTAGCGAGAGCTGAACGACGACCCTGGCGTGAGCTGAATCTGGTGCTCCACGTACATAAACAACATGAGCCATGGGACAAACGACTTGCCCGCCCAGTCGATGACTTTGAGGAAACCGGCCAAAATCGGCAGTCCGAACACCGCCATCAACGCCGTCGTCTTGATCTGGTCCGTGATCCAAAGCTTCTTTGTCGTCTTGTTAAAGCCGTGTCGCTCCTCCAGAGTGAAGGTGAAGTACCAGCTCCAGGGAAGGGACGGAAGGCTCGAGCAAAGGATCAACCCGGTGATCCAGATCAAGCTGTGGGTGATCTGCATTCAGTAAAGCCCGTACAAGCATTTCCACTCGCCGAACTCACCGTCCTGCTCTGACTGAGACCAACAGCATCCATGCCCTTCCCGGCGTACTCCCACATTTTCGAATAGACGCCCATCCGGATCAAACCCCACGACAAGACTTGGTCAAAGATGCACTTGCTGAGCGAGTACCGCGTCTTGTCGCGGCCGTAGCGTCGAGCTTTTTCAAAGGTCTCACCATCCATCACGTCTTTCAGCTCGGCCGGAGGAGCCTTGAGCTGGAAACACGCGAGCTGTCTGCGACTGGACGTGAGCGGTGCACCCTGTACCCAAGGCGACTCAAGGCTACTCACAACAGAGCAACTTCGAACAACGTCTGCACCCAGCCGAACGACACGACCAGGTTGAGATAATCAATCGCCGGCGTGTCGGCCTTGCCGGCGAGGTAAGAGATGATGCCGTCTAGACGGTCCACTATCATACTCATTTTGCGATATTGTCAACGTGCAATAGACAAAGGTGGACCGGTTCAAGCAGAGTGACACGTTTCGGCTCGGTGCCAAGCGCTTGTGGCGTTTCTCCACTGGAGACGATACCTGGCAGCCTGACTTGCAAGCTTTCATATCTATGCACACAAGTCGCCTACCCAAGCGGTGGGAGAGAGACCATTCCCAATATCCCCATTCCCCGATCCGCAAGAAACGTAGGCATCTCCTGGGTCGAAGCGTGAAACATCGTGTCGGGCCAGTGGGTCGGGTTGTGGCGCTGTGTTCGGCGCGTAGTGATCTCGACTATTCTTACATATGGGTGGTCTCGCAATTTCGTTTCGTGACTGCCAATAGCGATCGCCATGGGTCCGCTGGTGGCTCCATCGGCGCAAGTCGGTAAATCGCTTCCTGTCGAGACATGATGGTTGGTTACAAAGCGTATCGCTGAGAGCTATATACATTGCGGTATGGACGAGGCGTGATGGCTCGCCCACACTATCACAACGCGTCTGTAACCTATCGGCACGCCAGATATCCCATGCTCTCACCGCTGGACCCCGCTGGCCGGTTTCATATCGATCCTCACGCGATAGCCCAAACGTTCAGTTGGTCCTAGCGGTGGCACGTCCCTGCTCACTCGACACACCGCGCTTTGGTCTTCGGTTTCCTATTGTTTCCTATCGTCTTCACAGAACGTACGACTCGCTCGCAGTATCGATCAACTTAGGCCCACCCCACGATGTACGCCCAATCACCTGACCAGACCAGAGAAAGACGGTTCGTCATCACGACCGCGCTGTTTGTCGTTTCTGCGATCACCACGTTTCTGACATTACGTCTTGTGTTCATCTCGTCTGGCATCAAGTCGTATTGGTGGGTATGGAGGCGATGCTGGCTGACCTCAGTGCGATCCTGCTCGTCGTTGTGTGGGTCGGGTGGGACGTGTGGTTACTGAACTGTGTCAGGGATTCGTGGGGTGGTTTAGCCGGAGCTGGGGGAGAAAGGCTGTCGCTGCGAGGGGCGGGCGAGGATCTAGACAAGGAGACATTAGATAAGGGATTAGAGGTGTAGACGTGGAAAAGAGTTTGGCCTAGGCCGTACATTGGCGTAGACTGCCACTATACGTAGATCATCGCCGTTTAGACTGTTGCCCGACGCTTATCTTTGCAATTATAGACTCGCCAAGCCCCGGGGAATCATCTCGCAGCCTCATTCTCATTGCTCATTGCTCATTGCCCATTGCCCATTGTACCCAAATGCATAACCTAAAACACAACTAAAGCGCGAACAGACCCGCAACGACACCAGCGGCACCGACGTACACTCCGACGTTGGCGGCCTTGCCGGCACCCGACGACGGGGTAGATGACGCCGCACCACCGACAGCAGAGTTGATCAGAGACGACGCCTGCGAGGCGGCGCTGGCGACAGAAGCCCTGGCGCCGGAAGACATAGCCGAGCCCGAAGCCATGGATGCCATGGAAGTGGCCGATGCCGCGGAGGCCATCGACGTGCCGGAGAGACTGGCAGCGATGGAGGAGACAAGGGATGCGTTGACGGAGGTGGCGGAGGCACCGGCAGAGATGGAGGCACCGGAGACACCGCTAGCGGCGGCAACGTTGGCGCAGAGGGCTTGCTGCAGGGCGAGCGCGGATTGTTGCTCGGCAGTAGTGCAGTTACTGGGGTTAGCGGGAAAGGGTAATGTTTTAAGGGGTTTCGACTCCTCGGAAGCAGATCACTCACGCAATGAGACACGCCGTGGCGGAGGACTGGAAAGTCGCGTTGCTACAAGCGCAAGATGGGTCGGTGCTGGGGTGAGCATTGTTTTACGCGTATCAAAGTCGCACTCACAAGGTGCATCCAGCCGCCTGACCAGCTTGGGTGGAGCAGGTCACAACGCAGGCGGAGATACCGCTGGTGCTGGGGTCAGTGTCCGGCGTCAAAGCGCACTCACTCTTGAGCCGAGGCAAAGCCGGAGAAGGTGAGGGCGGAGAGCGCGAGGACGGTGGAGGCCTTCATCTTGTGTTGTGTGGTTTTGGGTGGTTTGGTGTTGGAGGAAAGAAAGCGAGAGAGAGATTTGTTGATATGTTGACCCCTTCTGTCTGCAATATATATATGATAACAACCCCAACATCCCCCGTACCCAACCCCCGGGAACCCCATTCCCGGTGGCAGGCAAGTGCGGTGGTCTGTGGGCGCGTTTAGGCTTAGGGTCGATTGTAATCTCTCCCGAAAAACCTCTGACTTCACCCCGACTGACTCAAAACAACGCCACGGCAATATCGTAATGAATCAGGCACCATTACGAGATCTATTCCGCAGCAACCACCAACCGGGCTATTCTCGATCACATCTCACCACATGACCTCGGCTACTTCTTCTCGCACACCGACTCCCAGTCCCCATACTTTTCCACGCGCTCGTCCACCCATCGCTTAAACGTCTCCATCTTACATGAGTTCCAGACGCCGTCGGAACATCCGCCCATCTCCTCCTGCTGGCCATTGACCACGGCACGGACGTAGCTTTGGTGCGTGTCGTCGTCTTGGAATCGCTCGAGCGAGACGTGGCCGACGAACGAGATGAGATGGGAAGTTTTCCACGCCCAGTTGTCCATGCGACGGTCTAGTGGTGGCTCTTCCGACGCCGGGTGCTCGAGCTCGGTCGAGTTGTAGAGGTTGAGGAACACCGCGACGAAAGCTGGCGACTCGCGGTGGGTGAACGACGGGTGCAAGCTGGTGTGAGCTGGGAACCGCATAGTCAATCGGAACCGGCCAGTCACTTACAGCTGAGTGTGCGTCGCGTTGGGCGGGAGCTTGGGCGCGGGGAGTCGGTGCTTCTTGAACGCGTCGATGGGTTGCTCAAAGTCGATACCCTGCGAGTGCTCCTCCGCATCCTTGCCATCGAGCAGATGCGCGGCGGTCTTGACCCACGGCATACCGAGGTAGGGGGAGAAGTACGATCCGTATCCAATAGCGTGGTACCACCTCACGTCAAAGTAGTACTCCACGTCGTACCACTCTTCGTCGGTGAACAGGTGGCAGAACGGCGAGTCGCCGACGGCAATGGATTCGTACCCGCAGAGCTGAAGTCAGGAGGTTGTTTCGATACCGCACCCACCATTTGCATGGCCAAGACGTCTTGATCGTTCAAATCGTCGACGAGCTCCGGAAGGTACTGCCTCAACCTCTCCCTGACTTTCGGAGCGTAGACGCTGAGCCACTGGTTGGCTGGCTTGAGCGACGAGACCTTCTCCCATGCATCGCATGCTTTCTTCCGTCAGCGCAGGGTGGGGCGGAGGCTTACGTGCGGGGTCAATGACCTGTCCCAGTCCTTCGCCTTGTTGGGGACTTTGATCAATTGCACGACCTCGCCGTCGCCCTCTCCGTGGTCGCCGGTTTGGTGGGCGGGGAACGAGCCGCGAATGTATGCCTCGGCGGTGTCAATGTCACGCTCAGACGAGGCGGTCCAGACCTGGCGTCAGGGGTGTGTGGGGTCAGGCTTACCTTATATGTGTTCTTAGAAGGGGTCTTTCCCTTGCCCTTGCCTTTGCCCTTGCCTTTGCCCTTACCCTTACCCTTCCCGGCAGAGACCTTTGGGAACAGCTCGTGGTACTGCTCTCGCACGTACTTGCCGAACATCTACATCAGCTACATCCTCTCCGAAACCCACCTTTGCGTCATTCTTTCCGCGGTCGGAAATCTTCTCAAGCGTCTCCTCAACAATCGGCGACTCGTAGTTGCGCAGAAACGCCCACGGTCCGTTGTGCGGCAATTTCGCCGGATCGGTCGAGTTGATCTTTTTGATAAACGGACCCATGGTGTCCTCATACTCGTCGTCATTGCCGAGGATGGCCGAGTGACGGATGAGGATTGACACCCGCTCAAGACTGTGACTTGGGGGCAAGGGAGTGGGCTGTTCGGACGGAATGAAAAAGGGGGAAATCGCGGAAAGGTCTGATGTCAGCTGGTCAGAGTTAAAACTCACGCTTAAGCGGGTCGATCCTCTGCGGCAAGTCAAATACCTGCTGCGTGGGGAACGCGGTGGTTTGGGCGAGCAGACCTACAAGGGCGAACGTGGCGAGGAGAGACGCCATGGTGGATGTACAACGTAGAGCCAAGAGGTTCGAAAAGAAGATCGAAGCGGCGTCACCTACGTCATTGCGCGGTTATGTCTCATTCGTCACATCCATGATACATCGTCTATAGTCATTATATGTATCGTACAACGGACTTCGTTGCGAGGGTGGGGAGGCTTTTGTGCAGCGAGTTGTCTCTGCGGCGCTATGGTGCGGTTGAACCCATGCACTGGCGCTAAGCGATCACGCAGCATTTCCCGTTCTCCCCAGTCTCCTTTTCCCGCCTGAGCTCCCTCACTCCGTCCTTGTCGTACGCCGCACCGACCCCGCCGTAGCCTTGATCGCGCACTAGCACCGCCGCGCGCGTTGCCGACTCAAACACGACATCCACGCCTTGGTTGAGCAAGGCGGAGGTTTCGTAGTACCCTTTTGCGCCTATCGACTGCGCGACTTTTGTCCCCTGCTATCAGCTACACCCAAACCCTGACCCACCGTCTCGCGGTCGATGAACCGTTCCGGGCTATATGTGCCGTTGCCCATTGCCTTGTCGCGGAGATCAGTCTTACACGCGACGAGCAGCACCGGGATGGCTTTCCCGCAAATCGACCTGACTTCTTCGATCCACTGTTATTAGCCGGGGCGTTTTGCCAAGCATTGGTCTGCCCACCTTCTGTATAACGTTGTCCAACGAGTCCGGCGTGTCGACAGAGAACGCAATCAGGATGACGTGCGCCTTGGAATACGACAACGGACGCAGACGTTCATACTCCTCCTGTCCGGCGGTATCCCACAGCGCGAGCTTCTGTCAGCGGTACACCCTTCAACACACCCACTTGGATCGGCTTCCCGTCGAGCTCAATCTCCGTCACATAATTGTCAAAGACTGTCGGTTCCTGCCATCAGTCGCAAGCCCCCCTCACCCAAACCTACATAGGTCTCTGGAAAATGCCCGACCGCAAAAACGTTCAACAGCGACGTCTTCCCCGCAGCACCGTCCCCGACAATCACGAGCTTTCTTCGTATCTACCATCAGCGCCCGTCACACACCCCGACCCAAACTCACAGCTTTGGTATCCATCAAGATGAGTGTTACAAAGCAAGCGTGAGAATGTGCACAAAAGCGATGAAATCCGCGGCGGGGCCCACTGAATTAGGTGATGCAACGTGTGTGATTCGCTCTGCGTGCGCACGGCGGGTGCGCGGTGTGCAACAACGCAGCGTCTCTTGCAGTGTTCACGTAGGCAGCGCGGTACCCTGCTGGTATAATTAATGCAGCGCAATCGTCCCACTCGAGTGGAGGTTCGGCGATTGCAATTGTCATCTCGGCACAGGTAAAAACGTGTGAATGCGGTGGCATCTACCGTTTTGATGCGCCGCGACTATGCCATCTAGCAACGTACGCCGAGGTGCATGCATCTTCTCGACTATCGGTCGACTCCTTCTTAAGTCACAGGCCAAGTCCCACACGTCCTCACAAGTGATTCTGCCTGCCTCAAGCGGTGTGACGCCGGCCCTATATTGAGTTTCCGGGATGTCCCACCTCGACACGCGCAACCCGGCCGCACGCCAACCCCGCATATTTCAGGATCGGCTGGTTCCAATACGCAAGCCCAGGAACACAAAGAAGCTTAATACGGACAGTCGCTTATATCCGACGCTGATCGAGCTTTTCTTAACACCGACGCCACACTTCGAAGGCTGTCATCGGCGTTTTAATTTCCCCCATAACCCCGAAGCGTTGCTCACCACTTCGGCGACCTCCTCAACACCTAGCGTTTAAGCAAAATCGACACCCAACCGTCGACCTAACACCCCTTTACATCTATCGACAAAATGGCTGAAGGTGCTGCTGGAGCTCGAGGCGGATTCGGCCGTGGCCGTGGCGCTCCCCGTGGACGACGAGGACCCCGACGAGGTGGAAAGAAGGACGAGGAGAAGGAGTGGTGAGTTGCTCGCCAATTCGCTCGGCCCAGACCCTCTAACCCAAGGGTCCCAGTTACCAAACTCGGACGTCTCGTGAAGGACGGCAAGATCAAGTCCATGGAGGAGATCTACCTCTTCTCTCTCCCGGTCAAGGAGTACCAGATCATCGACATCTTCCTCCCAACCCTTAAGGACGAGGTCATGTCCATCGCCCCGGTCCAGAAGCAAACTTCCGCCGGTCAGCGAACCCGATTCAAGGCGTTCGTCGCCGTCGGAGACTTTGACGGACACGTCGGACTCGGTGTCAAGTGCGCCAAGGAAGTCGCTACCGCCATCCGAGGTGCCATCATCGTCGCCAAGCTCTCCATTGTCCCCGTCCGACGAGGATACTGGGGTTCCCACATTGCCGAGCCGCACACCGTCCCGTGCAAGGTCGGTGGAAAGTCTGGTTCCGTCATGTGCCGACTTATCCCTGCCCCGCGAGGAACCGGTATCGTTGCCGCCCCTGCTTGCAAGCGTATGCTCCAGATGGCCGGTATCCAGGACTGCTACACCCAGGCCAAGGGTTCCACGGCTACCCAGGGTAACTTCTTGAAGGCGACCGTCGCGGCGCTTTCCAAGACCTACCAGTTCCAGTCCCCGGACTTGTGGCAGATCATCCCCCCCGGACTCTCCGTAGGTTTTGCGCTGTGCTTTGTGGCTTTTGCTGATTTCAGCCATACGACGAGCACTCCAACCACTTGCTCATTGCTTCCCGCAAGGCTGCCGGCGGTTACTAGGAGTTGTAGGGTTACGAGATGCATACTGCATATGATTAATCATGGAAGTTGGTTTGGCGGTTTGGTTTGGCGGTACATTTGGCGGATGCTTTCGTTTCACCTTTGGCCGCGTGGACGTCCCGACGGATTCTCGGATGCAGTTACAACCACTGCAAGAGAGCAAATCACATCTCCCCGCCAAGCCGCCAATGTCCAGATGCACGTAACCAGCTGCACCCCGCCGCAAAAACTAAGCATGTCGACGCGGCCTGACACCGCCTTTTTCCGTTGTCAGGGCGCAAATTGCTTGTTAAGGCAAGTTAGCGTGAAACGGTTCGTTCTGGAACTTGCTTGTTCGGTCGACCTCGATCACAGCGGTGCGAAGAGTCATGGGATGGGAAAGGTTTGCTTCACTGGTACTGACTGTGCGTGAATTTGTGCCCACTGCATAGTTGCGACTTGCTGCTCGCTCGATCACAGCTCACAGCTCTCTCGATCACCGCTCACCGCATCCGCGACAAAAGACCGTGACACGTCCCTGAATCTCGTCACTTTGTCCGGTTTCAACTGCCATTGTCGACCTCGCGTCGACTGCATCGACACTCGACACTACATCTTTGTTTGCGCAACATGACGGTCGCGTCAGGGATAGCTGCGATGGTAAGTCGCCTTGTTCACGTTTCACCGACCCGGCTTAAAGCTGTCATTGCGACCTCGACTGACTCTCAGTTCTAATGTTCGCTTGCCCTCCGCTCTCGTCGCATTTGCACAATCCGCACAAACCGACTCTCTCGCGCTGTACAGAGTCTTCGCGGTCATCGCAAAAACGGCCGCGCGACGAACTTTACCACTCTTACAAGCGGCCCTGTTCAGCACTCGCGCCCTCTACAATGGACAGCGAAACCCACCAAGAAGCAAACTCCGACATCCCTCGCACCGCCTCGCCAACCAACCTCCCTCCACGACTAGGCCTCAAACGGCCGAATCCAAAGCGCCTCTCCCTCTCCCTTACTATGCCAACGTCCGCCTCGCCATGCGTCACGCCAACATTCTACAACCCATCATCAACCGAATCCACCCCATTCACACCCGGTCCGCCAAAAACACCCGCATTGGCCTCCGGTCGTGTAGCCAGAACAACGCGGAGGCCATCTCTTTTAAGCCTCATCACGCAGCCCACCGACACATCTGACATTCGAGGAAGCATACGCACAAGAAGCAGCACCGCGCCAGATATCTCGCAGCGCTTCGACAAACCTACCACACATTACCAGACCTACCCCAATACGCACGGCTTGACATTTGGCCAATCATACCAATCCACCGCCTCCTCCTCCTCCCCCGACTCTTCGCCTCACACATCAGCATCCGGTTCGCCATCCACCACGCCCGCTTCATCTCCGCCCCTCCCAGCTGGGTTTGCGTCTATCCTCTACTCCCGCCCCGCGGAACCGTACGAAGACGGCCCGATCGAGATCATCCCCAATGTCTTCCTCGGCGCGGAAGATTCCGCCCGCGACTTGACCTGGGCTCGCCGGTATCATACCCTCCGCATCGTCAACGTCGCGCAGGAAGTCGAGTCGCCGTATGCCGCACCGTGTGGTTCGAAGAAAACCCTCACCACCACCTCCACCAAATCCGGCCCTACCGTCGAATACTGCCACCTTCGTTGGTCTCACGGCGAGAGTGGACTCGCCACGATCCCAGACGGCGCGACGCTCGAGGAATTGCTTAGCGGCTCTGCCGATACCGACGCCGAGTCTTGGGGGTTTTGGAACGCGGTGAAATGGTTGGAAGAGGCTCGACGCACCGACACGCCCGTATTGATACAGTAAGTCGTTAGGCTCTGACACCGCTGACCTCAGCTGCCAATGCGGCATCTCGCGTTCTGCCACTCTGGCCATTGCCTATCTTATGAGCTTAGCCGTCACCGGCCAAGCACCTTCCCACCTGGGCCACCTGAAAACGATGCAAGAGACTTACGACATGGTCAAGGCGAAATCCCCCTGCATTGGGCCCAACGTATCGTGAGTTATGCTACCGGCTTGACTAACCCCAGCCTCGTCTTCCAGCTTGTCGAGTTCCAACGGTCTCTAACAGCACTACTCTCCGCCCATGTCGCACATAGCTCTACCCCGATTCAAACCTCCTTCCCCACGCTCGCCGAACAGACCCTGTCCGAGGCGGAGTGGGCGAGGAAGCGGGCAGAGTTCGAGACCGAATCAGAAGTCGACAGCCCACTCATCGCGAGCCCGCTTAGCCCGGAAGAAGCAGGTCACGAGGCGAGACGATTAGACGAGGCGATGGTGCAGCGATTAAAGCTGCGGCAGGAGTCGGCGTAAAGTGTATAGACGCGTGTATCGTTGTATCTTAGTGGCGATTGATTGTGTTGATTTTGTTGATCTGTGCCTCGTTTCAACGTTGACATCAAGCATCAAGTTGAACCATCGTCTACACCGCAAACATCATACTCGACATGGCTGATGATACATGTAACGGCGTTCTCACCTACTGACTCTACTCACCTCAGTCACTCATCGCCATGCTAGACTTTATCGGCCTCCCACAAATCGTCCTTCTCACCGTTCCCGTCCCATTCGCCCTGCTCCTGCTTCTTATAGCGCTATACCACCTCACCCCGCTGCTGACTTTACTCCCCAATATCCACCTAATTCCACTCCTACACCACCTCTCAACAATCATCCCCTCGCCCAAGCGCAACCTCCCTCGCGAGTTCTTCAACCTCCCCCCGCGGCCCACCTCGTCCGATCTACCCGTCTTGTCCATTCGTGGCAAAGTCGTACTCACCCTCTCTCTCTACAGCGGGTTGAGTCTAGTATGCGGTTGGGCATTTCTGACCTCTCATGCCAAGACGTGGTACCTCTGCGCGATCGCATCGACCAGCGTGCTCAGCGCCGTCGCAACATTGTCAGTCTTCACCGTCGCTCGATCGTCGCGTCTGCTCCGCGGTGTGACTCACTCGACAACATTCCCCCGTATCTTGCCTCTTTCGCTACTACCTATTGTCTTGTCGACTGCACTCGCTGCAGTCGGATCGATAGCCGTCTTGATCGTCGCGTCTCTCCTAGTCGCCGTGACCATCGCGTGTTCGTTTGCCGGACTCCGGGCGCCCAGGCGTCGTATCCGCCTTATCCCGGCCTCAGCAAACCCTGATCAGTCAGTGGTTGAGGAAAGCTGGCTCTCGTCGTTCTGTGCGTACTCCCCCACCAAGTTTACCCCGCCAATCTAACCCCAGCCCAACCGTCCGAGGCCCATTTCTCCTCGTTCGCGTACTCCCCCACACCATCTCTAAAAACGCCCCGTCGCGTGCGAACCATTGGTCATGATACACCCTCATCGTGGCTGACGAGCCCGACCAATACGCCAGACACCATCCCCTCGT
>Ga0308160_10005436_pt1 | contig 13283 bp, 11 predicted proteins | sample PhyFR1_FD_201036 | JGI IMG/M metagenome (GOLD analysis project Ga0308160, IMG submission 201036) | Phyllosphere microbial communities from UC Gill Tract Community Farm, Albany, California, United States - DLSLF.R1 | ecosystem: Host-associated > Plants > Phyllosphere > Unclassified | place: USA... | reverse complement strand
CCGAGGTCAGCGCGTCCGAATACAGGGTCTGGATCGAGTCGATCACCGCCACTTCGGGTTTCAGGTCGGCCAGGGTGCCGAGGATCTTCTCCAGCTGGATCTCGGCCTGGAGTTTCAGGTCCTTGGCTTCGACCTGCAGGCGGCGCGCGCGCAGCGCGATCTGGGCACCGGATTCCTCGCCCGAGACATACAGGGTATTGCGGGTCGCGGCCAGGTTGGCCAGCGCCTGCAGCAGCAGCGTCGACTTGCCGATGCCGGGGTCGCCGCCGATCAGCACGACGCCGCCGGCAACCAGGCCGCCGCCCAGCACGCGGTCGAATTCCTCGATGCCGGTGCCGAAGCGCGGCACGTCGATCGCCTCGATGTCGGCGAGCGACAGCACCGGCGCGGTCTGGGCCAGACTCTTGTGCATGCCCGGCGTCTGCGACATGCGGTTCAGGCCGGCGGTCTCGACCTGCTCGGTCATCGTGTTCCATGCCTTGCATTCCGGGCACTGGCCGCTCCAGCGGCTGGTGACGGCGCCGCATTCGCTGCAGACGAAACTGGTACGTGGTTTTGCCATTCTCTCGTGTTCGTGTGTATATATATTAGTCAGCGGTACTCAGTCAGTACCCAAGCGGCCTTCGGCTACGCGCACGCGCGGCGCCAGGGCGCACATCAATTCATAGCCGATCGTGCCGGCGGCCTGCGCCACCTCGTCCACGGGCAAGCCATCGCCCCACAGCGTGACCTTGCTGCCGACCCGGGCATTGCGGATCGGCGTCAGGTCGACGGTCATCATGTCCATCGACACGCGGCCGACCAGCGAAGTTCGCACGCCGTCGACCAGCACCGGGGTGCCGTGTTCGGCGTGGCGCGGATAACCGTCGGCGTAGCCGCAGGCGACCACGCCCACCATCATCGGTGCGGGCGCCTGGAAGCGGCTGCCGTAGCCGACGCTGTCGCCGGTGTCGAGCTGCTGGATGCCGATGATCTCGGATTTCAGGGTCATGGTCGGCAGCAGGCCGAATTCGCTGGCCGGGCGCCCGCCCGGGGTGCCGCCGTACAGCATGATGCCGGGACGCACCCAGTCGCTGTGCAGTTCGCCGCCGGCGCCGAGCAGCGCGGCCTGGTGCAGCACCCCGCCGGAATTCGACAGGCTGCGCTCGCCCGCCAGGCCGTCGGCGCCGTCGCGGAAGCGGCGCACCTGCTCGGCGATCGACAGGCGCGGATGCTCGAGCTCGTCCGAATTGGCGAAATGGGTCATCAGCGTGATGCTGCGGATGCCGCGGATCGCGCGCAGGCGGGCGTAGGCGGCGCGGAAGGCGTCGGGCCGGAAGCCGAGGCGGTTCATGCCGGTATTCATTTTCAGGTGCACGTCGATCGGGCGGTACAGGCTGGTGTACTCCAGCATCTTGACCTGCTCGATGCAGTGCACCGTGCTGTTGATGTTGTGCTCGGCCAGCAGCGGGATGTCGGCCGCATCGAAGATCCCCTCCAGCAGCAGGATCGGCTTGACCCAGCCAAGCTCGCGCAGGCGCAGCGCGTTCTCGGTCTCGATCAGGGCCAGGCCGTCGGCCTGGGCGAAACCGTGCATGCCGCGTTCCAGGCCATGCCCGTAGGCATTGGCCTTGACCACCGCCCAGATGCGGGCGCTGGGCGCACAGCTACGCGCCCGGGCCAGGTTGCGCTGCATGGCGTCGAGATGAATGATGGCGTGGAGGGGACGTGGCATGGGCTACAGATGGGGTCAGAAACCGCAAAATAAAAGGACGATGAGTGCCGAATTCTACTCCTGACACTGGCAACCCGGCTTGTCGATTTCTTGGGCGCGGCGGCCTTTCATGGTATAAAGCAACCCACTCTTTGTTTTTAGAACGGTTTGAATGAAACGTGGTTTTTACACCATCATGGCGGCGCAGTTTTTCTCGTCGCTGGCAGATTCGGCGCTGATCATCGTCGCGATCGGTCTGCTGACGGCGATGAAAGCCCCGCCTTCGCTGACGCCGCTGCTGAAGCTTTCGTTCGTGCTGTTCTACGTGCTGCTGGCGCCCTTCGTCGGCGCCTTCGCCGACGCCTGGCTGAAGGGCCGGGTGATGTTCATCGCCAATTTCATCAAGGTGCTGGGCTGCTCGCTGATTTTCTTCGGCGTGCATCCGCTGATCGTGTGCGCCGTGGTCGGCTTCGGCGCCGCCGTGTACTCGCCGGCCAAGTACGGCATCCTGACCGAACTGCTGCCGCCCGAAAAACTGGTGGTCGCGAATGCCTGGGTCGAGGGCCTGACGGTGCTGTCGATCATCCTCGGCACCGTGATGGGCGGTGCCCTGGTCAGCCCGACTGGCATCAGCTGGCTGCTGGGCCTCGGCGTGCCGCTGCTGGACACGCCGGGCAACGCCCAGTTGTCGGTGCTGATCGGCGTGTACGCGGTGGCCGCCATCTTCAACCTGCGCATTCCGGACACCGGCGCCCGCTACGAGCACCAGGAACGCAATCCGGTGCAGTTGATCGCCGACTTCGCCAACTGCTCGGCCACGCTGTGGAAGGACAAGCTGGGCCAGGTCTCGCTGGCAATGACCACCCTGTTCTGGGGCGCCGGCGCGACGCTGCAGCTGATCGTGCTGAAATGGGCCGAGCGCTCGCTGCACATGCCGCTCGATAAGGCCACGACCCTGATCGGCGTGGTCGCGATCGGCGTCTCGGTGGGCGCGGCGATGGCCGCCAAGATGATTCCGCTGAAGAAAGCGCTGACCGTGATCCCGCTCGGCATCGCGATGGGCTTCGTGGTCACCATCATGACGCTGGTGCATGCGACCGCGATCGCAGTGCCGCTGCTCCTGCTCATCGGCCTGCTGTCGGGCTTCTTCCTGGTGCCGATGAACGCGCTGCTGCAGCACCGCGGCTACGTGCTGATGAGCGCCGGCCATTCGATCGCGGTGCAGAACTTCAACGAGAACCTGTCGATCCTGACCATGTCGGCGCTGTACGCCGTGATGATCACGCTGAATCTTGACCTGAACATCATCATCGTCCTGTTCGGCCTGTTCCTGGCCGGCATCAGCTGGCTGGTCCTGCGCCGCCACCACCATAATCAGCGCGAACACGACTCGCTGCGCCTGATCGGCGAACACAAGCACTAATCAAAGAGCGCCTGACAAAGCCTGCAGCACCCCCGAATTGTTTTTTGCCTAGGGGTGCATTCGGGCGCCGGCGCGCTCGCGCCAGTCGTCCGGGACGATGAAGCCGCGGTCGACTTCGACGATGCCGTCCTGCCCTTCGCGCACCAGCGCGACCAGCACCGGGGTGTTGTAGTGCGCGAAATGGTCGGCCAGTTCGGCCTGCAGCTGGCTGCGGTCCAGTATCCAGGTGGCGGACGGCGCGCCGAACGGCGCCAGCCATTGCAGGCGCGGCAGGATCAGGAAGCGCTCGCTGTCGAGCATGCCGATCTCGCTCGCCGCGCACCAGAAGCCGCGGCAGTGGCGCGCCGCGATCCCTTTCATCTCCATGTAGGTGCCGGCCGGGTAGAACAGCCAGCCCTTGATCAGCGCGCGCGCCACCGTCACCGGACGCGGCAGGATGGCTTGCGCGGCCGGATGCGATCCCAGCGTCAGCTGGCGGTCGAACACCTTGCGCATCTTGCGGCCCAGGCTGTCGGCCAGGTTGGGGCCGACGAAGGTGTCGAAGGCGGCAAGTTCGGCGGCATGCGCATCGCCCCCCTGGTCGCCCTGCAGCAGGTAGAACTTGGTCGCGAATTCGATGTGCTCGACCCCGTCGGCGCCGGCATCGAGCAGGAAGTCGAATTCGCCGACGGTGTCGTTGCGGCTGGCACGTACCTGCAGGCCGTGCGCCACCAGCCGGCCCTGCTCGGCGAAATAGAAGGCCATCAGCTTTTCGGCATACAGGCCGAGACGCGTGATCATTTTGGTACCGAGGGCGGCGTCGAGCCGCGCCGGATCGGCGTCCAGCGCCGCCAGCCAGGATGCCGTCTCCGGCGTCACCGGCCCCAGCGTGGCGATGCGTCCTTCCCAGTGCGGATCGTGGACGTCGAGCAGGTCGGGCGCATCCAGCAGCCAGGCCAGCGCCCGCACCCGGGCGCGCCGCAGGTGGCCCCAGCGGCGCTCGAAACAGGCCTGGTAATTGTCAGCCGGGGCGTCCACCGGACGCTCCGCCGGCAGCCCTGGCCCGGCACAGGTCGGCCCAGGCCTGGGCCTTGTCGGTGCCGCGCCGCAGCAGCTCGCCCGGATGGAGGCTGGCGACCAGCCTGACCTCGCCCGGCACCGACGCCAGCGCATGGACCTGTCCGCGTACCCCGGCCAGCGGCGTCGCCAGCGGCCGTCCGAGCAGGGTATTGGCGGCGATCTGCCCCAGCGTCATCACGGTGCCGGCCCCGGTCAGGGCCAGTTCGCGCTCGAGATAAGGACGGCAGGCCGCCGCTTCCTCGGCGCTCGGGGCGCGCTCGGCGCCGGTCGGGCTCAGCGGCCGGCACTTGATCAGGTTGGTGATGTAGACGTCCTGCTGGCGCGACATGCCGACGGCAAGCAGCATGTTGTCGAGCAGCTTGCCCGGATCGCCGGCCAGCGGCAGGCGTTCCTTTTCGTCGGCCGCGGTGCTGGCACCGGCCGCCATCAGCCAGCGCGCCTGGCGAGCGCCGGTGCCGGTGACCGGCGGCCGGCCGTCGCGGCAGGCGCTGCAGCGGCGGCAGGTGGTGATCGCGATGCCGAGCTGGTCCCAGTCCATGGCCGCGATTTCCTCGGGCGTCGCATCAAGCGGCAGCGCGGCATCGTCCCAGGCACTGTCGTCCGGCGCCAGCGCGGACACCGTCTGTGCGACCGGCTGCAGCGGACGCGGGCCCGGCGGCAGGTACGAGGGCGCCGATGGCGCGGCCGGCGGCGCCGGCGGACGGGCTGCCTCGGCCGGCGCCGGTCGCGCAGGCGGCAGCGGCGGCCGCGCTGGCGGCGGCGCTGCCGCCGGGGCCTCGTCGCCCCAGGCCTGTTCGGGCGCCGGCGCCGGCGGCGTCACCACCGGCGGCAACCCGGCCGCCGGCGGACGCGCGGCGGCCGCGGCATCTGCCTGCACGGCGGGCGCCTCTTCCACCAGCACGTCGCCCTCGTCGGGCTGCACCGCCGCAGCCTGCACCGGCGCGGCGCGCAGGCGCCACAACGGCCCCAGCCCCATTTCGGCCAGGAACACGGTATCGCGTTCGCTGAATCCGTTCATAACATATACCTCATCACGATCGCATCCTCGCGCCGGCCTTCGTGCGCGGGATAATAGCCCTTGCGCCGCCCGATCTCGGCGAACCCGTAGCGCTGGTAGACCTGCAGCGCGCGCGCGTTGGACGGCCGCACCTCGAGCAGGATCGAGGCCATGCGCATACAGCGGGCACGCGCCACGATGCGGTCCAGCAGGTAGCGTCCAAGGCCGGTGCCGTGGCGCGGGCCGGCCACCGCCACGTCCAGCAGGTGGGCTTCGTCGAGCGCGTACATGAGCAGGAAATAACCGGCCAGCTCGCCGGCGGCGTCATCGTCCGGGCCGCGCAGCACCCAGGCATCGTAGCCGCTGGCCAGCGAATCGACGAAATTACCGCGGCTCCACGGATGCGGGAACACGCTGCATTCGAGCGCGTACACCGCATCGACGTCGTCCATCACCATCGGCCGCAGCGCCAGGTGGACGGCGTCGCCCTCCGGCCGGACCATTGTGTCCTGCGCCGCCATCGTCAAGCGCCCGCCCCGGCCGCGGCGGCATTGATCGCCTGGCGCTCGGCACTGGTATACGCCACCTTGTTGCGCAGGTAGAGCGGCTGCGCGGCGTCGGCCGCCACTGCCTCGCCGCGCGCCAGTGCCGGTATGCCCAGCAGTGCCAGTTCGCGCGCGTGCGGGAGGATGTCGGCGTGGGCGGCGGCGGCGAAATCCTTGCCGGCAAACGCTTCCGGATAGGCGGCGAAGCCGTTGCCGCAGGCAGCCAGGCCGGCGGCCGGCTGCGGCGCCACCGCGCCGGGCGCGCACAGCGCCGGCGCGCACACCGTGGTCCAGGCGCCGTCCAGGTAGCGGTACTGGGCCCAATAGACTTCGTTCATGCGCGCATCCAGCACCGCCAGCACGTCGCCGGCGCCCGTGCGGGCGCGGCAGGCTTCGGCCATCGCTTCCAGCGTGACCAGCGGCAGCACCGGCAGGCCGGCGCCGAAGGCCAGGCCCTGGGCCACGCCGCAGGCGGTGCGCACGCCGGTGAAGGAGCCGGGGCCGGCGCCGAACGCGATCGCGTCGCAGTCGGCCAGCTTGACGCCGGCTTCGCGCAGCAGTTCCTGCACCATCGGCAGGACGGATTGCGAATGGGTGCGCACGCCGGAGGATTCGCGTGCCAGTACGGTGCCGTCGCTGCCGCTGTTGCCAACGAGTAAAGCGCAGGAGGCCAGTTCGGACGAGGTTTCGATTGCAAGGATGATAGCCATCCCGTATTTTAACCCGCCGGCGGGGCCGGCAAAAGAACGCGGCTGACCGCGGCGCCGCGTCCGTTGTAAAATCCCGCCCATGCAAGCCCTCATCCTCGAGTCCGACAACCACGCCGAGGTCGGCGCCGCCCTCGCCGGCGGCGGCTGGACCGTCGCCTGCCTGTGCGCCGCCTGGTGCGGCACCTGCGCATCCTACCGCGCCGCCTTCGACGCCCTGGCGGCGCGCCACCCGGACAAGACCTTCCTCTGGATCGACATCGAAGACCAGGCCGACGTGGTCGGCGACCTCGACGTCGAAAACTTCCCGACCCTGCTGCTGCAGCACGGCGATACGGTGGCCTTCTTCGGCACCGTGGTGCCGGATCCGCAGGTGGCCGAGCGCCTGATCGTGTCGCAGGCCGCGCTCGGCGACGACGAGCTGGCGCGCCTGGCCGGCTCCAGCGGCGAGCGGCGCGGGTGGCAGGCCGATTGCAATCTGCGCGTCCTGTTGACGAACGCGCAAGACTAGATCACGCCTCAGCCGGTGGCCAGGCGCCGGGTGGCCAGCGCGCCCGCCTGCCCCCACTGCGCCAGCAACTGCCCCGCATCCAGGGGTCTGCTATATAAATATCCCTGTGCCCGGTTACACCCGTGCTGCAGCAGGAATTCCGCCTGCGCCGGGATTTCGACGCCTTCGGCCACCACCGCCAGGTTCATGCTTTTGCCGAGCTGGATGATGGCGATCGCGATCGCCTCGTCGTTCGGATCGCTGTCGGCGCCGCCGGTGATGTCGGCGATGAAGCTGCGGTCGATCTTCAGCGCCTGCACCGGCAGCTGCTTCAGGTAGGCCAGCGATGAATAGCCGGTGCCGAAATCGTCGATCGCCAGCTCGACGCCGATGGCGTGCAGGTCGTTGATGTATTGCAAGGCGTCGCCGGTATTCATGATCACCGATTCGGTCACCTCGAGCTGCAGGCGCTGCGGCGCCAGGCCGGTATCGGCCAGCGCGCGGCGGACCAGCGGCGCCACGCTGCCGCGGTCGAACTGGCGCCCCGACAGGTTCACCGCCACCTTCGGCACGCGCAGGCCGGCCTGCTCCCAGCGCACCACCTGGCGGCAGGCTTGTTCCAGCACCCAGGCACCCAGCTGGGCGATGAAGCCGGTGTCCTCGGCCAGCGGGATGAAGCGGCCAGGGGGCACCTGGCCCAGCTCCGGACTGTTCCAGCGCACCAGTGCCTCGACCCCGATCAGGCGCCCGCTGCCGATCTCCACCTGCGGCTGGTAGGCCAGCCAGATCTCGTCCTTCTCGATCGCGCGCCGCAGCAGCGCTTCCATGCGCAGGCGCTCGACGCCCTCGCCGTCCATCGACGGCTCATAGAAGCGGTAGCCGTTGCGGCCGCGCGCCTTGGCCTGGTACATGGCGACGTCGGCGTTCCGGATCAGCATGTTGGCATCCAGCGCATCCTGCGGGAACAGGCTGATGCCGACGCTGCCGCTGACGAACAGTTCGTAGCCGGACACCATCACCGGCCGCTCGAACAGCCGCATCAGCTTCTCGGCCACGGCGCGCGCGCCGCGTTCGCCGTCGGCGTCCTCGAGCAGCACGATGAATTCGTCGCCGCCCAGGCGCGCCAGCGTATCGCCCTCGCGCAGGCAGGCCGACAGCGTGCCCGCCACCTGCTTCAGCAGTTCGTCGCCGACGTGGTGGCCGAGGGTGTCGTTGACGTTCTTGAAACGGTCCAGGTCGATGAACAGCACGGCCAGCTGGCGCCCCGCCCGCTGGCGGCCGACGGCGGCGCGCGCCAGCGCATGCTGCAGGCGGTCGTGGAACAGCAGCCGGTTCGGCAGGCCGGTCAGCGCATCGTGGTGGGCCAGGTGGTCGAGCTGGTCCTGCGATTCCTTGGCCTTGGTGATGTCCGAGAACACGCACACGTAATGCAGCACCTGGTCGCGCCCGGCATTGTCGCCGCGCACCGCCGATACGGTCGCCCACTCGATATAGGTTTCGCCGTTCTTGCGCATGCGCTGGACTTCGCCGCGCCAGAAACCGGTGTCGGCGAGCTCGCGCCACACGGCCTCGTAGAACTCGGCACCGTGGCCGCTGCCGCGCGTGAGGCTGGCATGCCGGCCCACCGCTTCGGCCTCGCTGTAGCCGGTGATGCGGGTGTAGGCGGGGTTGGTGGCGACGATCATGCCGTGGGCGTCGATCACCATCACGCCGTCGGCGATGTGCTCCAGCACCGTGGCCGACAGGCGCAGCTTTTCCTCGGCCTGGCGCCGCTCGCTGGCGTCGGCATACACCCAGATGCTGCCGGCGTGCGGCCGCTCGGGATCGAGCACGCGCCCGCTGACCATGCCCCAGAACAGGCTGCCGTCGCGGCGCCGGAACTGCATCTCGGCGCTGTAGTCCTTGCCCGCCACCAGCAGCGGCGCGCTGTCCGCCACCCCCTGCTCGTAGGCCTCGTTGCTGGGGAACAGCGCCGCGATCGACTCGCCGACCAGCCCGCCCTCCGGGTAGCCGAACAGTTCGTCGAAGCGGCGGTTGGCCGAGACAAAATGGCGATCGCGCACGTGGGCCACGCCGAACACCACATTGTCGAGCAGCGCGCCCTGCTCCGCCAGCAGCGCCTCGATCCGCATCTCGTTGTATTTGCGCTCGCTGATGTCGGAGATGATGCCGTCGATCCAGTAGGTGCGGTCGCCGTCGAGGTCGACCGGCTGGCCGCTTTCCATTACCCAGCGCTCGACGCCGCCGGCGTCGACGATGCGGTACTCGACTTCGTAGGAGCGTCCGGCCGCCAGCGCGTCCTTGACCTGGCGCCGCCGCGTCCGCCGGTCTTGCGGGCTGACGATATCGGACCAGCGTTCGCTGGCGGCGTCGATGAACATGGCGGCCGGGTAGCCGCAGATGTCGTCGATGGCGTCGCTGACGAAATCGATGGCGCCGTCGGGACGGGCGCGGAACACCGCGCCGGGGACCTGGGTCACGATGCTGCGGAAGCGTTTTTCGCGCCGGCCGATGTCCTCGAACAGTTCGCCGATCGCGATGCGCATGCGCTCGAGCTGGCGTCCCAGCCGGCCCAGTTCGTCGCGCGAGGCCAGCGCCAGCGGGGTATCGAAGCGGCCGCGCGACAGGTCGTCGGAAAAGCCCATCAGCGTGCCCAGCGGCGCCACCAGGCGGCGCTGGAGCAGCAGCACGAACAGCAGCAGCGACACCGCCATCTGGCCGGCCAGCACCATCGCATAGCGCCACTGCTTGGCGCGCAACTCCTGCTGGCTGCGGTTGTCATCCATCTCGACCGCCACCCGCCCGATCGTCTGGCCGCGCACCACGACTTCGCGCTCGCTGCGCAGCAACTGGCCGGCTGGCTTGAAGGCCGCGTGGAGGTCGATGAAATCGGTGTCGCCCTGGGCGCGCACGCGCACGTGCACCACGGCCGGGTCGCGCATCAGCGAATCGACCAGCGAGCGCGCCGCATCGGCATTCATGTTCCACAGCGGCTCCTGCATGCCCAGCGCCAGGATGTCGGCATTGCGCTGCAAATCCTCCTGCAGGCCGCGGCGCGCCGCCTGCTGCTCCTGCACGCCGAGCAGCACGTAGCCGCCGAGCGCAGCGGGTAGCGCCAGGCCACCGAGCGCCATCAGCAGCAAGGCGCCGTACAGCGAACGGCCATACAGGCGGCCCAGGCGGGCCAGCAACTGTGTGGGAGCGATTTTGGAGATGAAGGCCGTGACAGACATGGATTCCAAGCGGGCTGCCTGGGCGGCCGCACTGTGATGGCAGATCGATCGATGAGCAAAATCAGATTATGCACACAATGTTGCAATACGTCACTATTTTGTCGCCGCCGTGCGCACATCTGTGTGGCGCACGCCTCGTCCAGGCTTGTTATGATGAAAAAATCTTTTGGAGGAGTGAATGATGGAAATTTCGATGTACACGGCATCGGTGCCCGTATTCAGGCAGGTGCTGGGCAGCCTCGCGGCGATCCTGGAAAAGGCGGAAAACCACGCGGACGCGCGCAAGATCGATCACGACGCGCTGTTGGGGGCACGCCTGTTCCCGGACATGTTCCCGCTGGTGCGCCAGGTACAGCTGGCCACCGATTTCGCCAAGGGCGCAGCGGCGCGCCTGGCCGGCGTCGAGGTGCCGCGCTTCGAGGACAGCGAACGCGATTTCGCGGGCCTGCAGGCGCGCCTGGAAAAGACCCTGGCCTTCCTCGACAGCGTGCCGCGCGAGGCGGTCGACGACGGCGCCGCGCGCGAGGTGACGGTCGGCACCGGCGCCAACCAGCGCCAGTTCCAGGGCCTGCCTTACCTGCTGCACTACGCCCTGCCCCAGTTCTACTTCCACGCGACCACCGCCTACGCGATCCTGCGCCACAACGGGCTGGACATCGGCAAGCGCGACTTCATCGGCAGCTTCTGATGGAGGAACGGGCCGGAGTCCGGTTTTGCTTGCCTGGACTCCGGCCCCGGTGCGCAACAGCACGCACTTCTATATAGATATGTCGAAGAGGAACTTGCCAGAAACCGGGCCCTGACCCCGGTTCGAGGGCGATCAGGTGTTGCGGCGCGGGTAGCCCTGGGCCAGGATGCGCTGCCAGACGCTTTCCTTCTGGTCGGCCGTCATCGAGACCCAGTGCGCGACTTCGATCACCGTACGGCCGCAGCCGCGGCAGATCTCGTCGAAGGTGGTCGAGCAGACCGCGACACAGGGTGTGTCCGGGCGTTCCGGCTGCTGGGCGCAGGGGGGCAGTTCAGCGTGCGGGGCCGACATCGAGCTTGTCCCATCCTTCGTGGCCGAGTTTTTCCATGGTCTCGATATTCTTCTCGAAGATATCCTCGGCATCGGGGATCGCTTCCACGGCGCGGTCGATGCTGTCTTCGCGCAGCAGCTGCAGGATCGGATACGGGGCGCGGTTGGTGTAGTTCGAGATGTCGTTGGGGTCGGTATCGGCGAACTGGTAGTCCGGATGGAAATTGGCCACCTGCAGCTCACCGTCCAGGCTCATGTCTTCCACCGCGGCATCGGCCACGTCCAGGAACTCGTTGAAATCCAGGAAATCGTTCAGCACGAACGGATGGATCAGCAGCGTCGTGTCGATCTTTTCGGGGTCGGCGTCGGCCAGGTCCTGCAGCTCGTTCATCAGGGTTTCGAGCAGCTCTTCCGGGGTGCGCGCGGGCGAGACCACGTAGCGCACCTGCTCCTTCACATACACCGCCTTCGCGAACGGACACAGGTTCAGGCCGATGACGGCGCGTTCGAGCCAGCGCCGGGTGGCGCCAATGATGGCTTCATCGTCAACATTGGCGGCGTCGAGATTGGCAGTGCTCATGCGGATTGCTTTCCAAAAATACAAAAAAATACGGGGCGCAGAGAGCGCATTGTACGCGGACTTTGCGTGCGCTCATAGAAGCGCTGGCAAGCACGGCTAATTTAGGAAGGGTAAGCCAGGCCCGCACAAACCGGTCCGGCAAGCGAAAATCGGTTACAAAAATATCAACTTGAATAATTTCAACAAATGCAGTTTTATAGGAGAAATTTTGCGTACACCCCGGTGTATGCGTAAAATCCTCCTATGACGGATAAGACATACCCCTGCTTAACATTATTAAATTAAACATTTTATTATCAAAAATAGTAGTCAAATTTTTTTGTAACCGCGCCGACATATTTCTTGACTGACTTACGGACTGGTCCGTACACTCCGTCTTCTCTCGTCAGTTCTGACGTTCCTGGACGCAACACTGGAAAGCCATGTACGAAACGACCCGCACTACGCAAGCCCTGGCCATCGCGCTGCTCCTCGCCCCTGTCCTCGGCCACGCCGCCGACAGCTCGCCGAGTTCGCTCGCCAACGGCAACAGCTCCACCCTGACTTCCGCCGCAGTGGCCAAGGCCGGCCTGCCGCAATCGCTGCCGGCGCTCAAGAGCGACGACTACAAGGACCCCGACCTGTGGGCCCGCATCCGCAGCGGCTACGCGATCCCCGACGTCGACAACACCCTGGTCGCCAAGCATATCCAGTGGTACGCCAGCCGCCCGGACTACCTGGCACGCACCTCGGGCCGCGCCTCGCTCTACCTGTACCACGTGGTGCAGGAACTGGAAAAGCGCGGCATGCCGACCGAACTGGCGCTGCTGCCGGTGATCGAATCCGCCTTCAACCCGCAGGCGCTGTCGACCGCCGATGCCGCCGGCATCTGGCAGTTCGTGCCGGGCACCGGACGCGACTTCAACCTGAAGCAGAACATGTTCAAGGACGAGCGCCGCGGCGTGCTGGCCTCGACCGATGCCGCCCTGACCTACCTGCAGCGCCTGTACACCATGTTCGGCGACTGGCAGCTGGCCCTGGCCGCCTATAACTGGGGCGAAGGCAATGTACAGAAAGCGATCCAGAAAAACCGCGCGCAGGGCAAGCCGACCGATTTCGAGAGCCTGGCCGAACTGATGCCGGCGGAAACCCGCAACTACGTGCCCAAGCTGCAGGCGGTCAAGAACATCATCGCCAACCCGGCCCAGTTCGGCGTCAACCTGCCGGTCATCGACAACACGCCCTATTTCACCACCGTCGACAAGACCTCGGACATCGACCTGGCGGTCGCCGCGCAGCTGGCCGAGATGTCGGTCGATGAGTTCAAGGCCCTGAATCCGCAGTTCAAGAAGCCGGTCATCACCGGCGAATCGACCAAGATCCTGCTGCCCAAGGAAAACGCCGAGAAGTTCCACGTCAACCTGGCGCAGTGGGGCCACGCGCTGTCGTCCTGGACCACGCACAAGATCACCTCGGCCAAGGAATCGATCGCCTCGCTGGCATCGAAGTTCGACACCACGCCGGAAGTGATCCGCCAGGCCAACAACATCCCGCCGCAG
>Ga0308160_10005435_pt1 | contig 13284 bp, 7 predicted proteins | sample PhyFR1_FD_201036 | JGI IMG/M metagenome (GOLD analysis project Ga0308160, IMG submission 201036) | Phyllosphere microbial communities from UC Gill Tract Community Farm, Albany, California, United States - DLSLF.R1 | ecosystem: Host-associated > Plants > Phyllosphere > Unclassified | place: USA... | reverse complement strand
ATCATGCTCAACGACGACGGCACCGAGACGAACTACCGGATCAACAAGTTCGCCCGGTCCAACCAGGGCAACTGCTACAACCACCGTGTCCTGGTCAACGAAGGCCAGCGCCTCGAGGTCGGCGGCATCATCGCCGACGGCCCGGCAACGGACCAGGGTGAACTCGCCCTCGGTAAGAACCTCCTCGTGGCATTCATGTCCTGGGAAGGTCACAACTTCGAGGACGCCATCATCCTCTCGCAGCGGATCGTGGCCGAGGACGTCCTGTCCTCGATCCACATCGAGGAGCACGAGATCGATGCCCGCGACACCAAGCTTGGTGCCGAGGAAATCACCCGTGACATCCCGAACGTGTCCGAGGAAGTCCTGGCAGGCCTGGACGAGCGCGGCATCATCCACATCGGTGCCGAGGTCGAAGCCGGCGACATCCTGGTCGGCAAGGTCACCCCTAAGGGCGAGACCGAACTGACCCCGGAAGAGCGCCTGCTGCGCGCCATCTTCGGTGAGAAGTCCCGCGAAGTGCGCGACACCTCCCTGAAGGTGCCCCACGGCGAGTCCGGCACCGTCATCGGCGTCCGCGTCTTCGACCGCGACAACGACGACGAGCTGCCCCCGGGCGTGAACCAGCTGGTGCGCGTCTACGTGGCCGCCAAGCGCAAGATCACCGACGGTGACAAGCTCGCCGGCCGTCACGGCAACAAGGGTGTTATCTCCAAGATCCTCCCGATCGAGGACATGCCCTTCCTTGCCGACGGCACCCCGGTGGACATCGTCCTGAACCCGCTGGGTGTTCCGGGCCGTATGAACGTCGGCCAGGTGCTGGAAACGCACCTCGGCTGGGTTGCCAAGACCGGCTGGAAGATCGAGGGCGAGCCCGAGTGGGTCAAGAACCTGCCGAACCTGCCGCGTGAGAGTGGTTCCACCACCGTCGCGACGCCGGTCTTCGACGGTGCCCGCGAAGAGGAAATCACCGGTCTGCTGGACTCCACCAACGTGACCCGCGACGGCGACCGCCTGATCAACTCCTCCGGCAAGACCCGCCTGTTCGACGGCCGCTCCGGCGAGCCGTTCCCGGATCCGATCTCGGTCGGCTACATGTACATCCTGAAGCTCCACCACCTGGTGGACGACAAGATCCACGCGCGCTCCACCGGCCCGTACTCCATGATCACGCAGCAGCCGCTGGGTGGTAAGGCACAGTTCGGCGGCCAGCGTTTCGGTGAAATGGAAGTGTGGGCGCTCGAAGCTTATGGCGCCGCCTACACGCTCCAGGAACTCCTCACGATCAAGTCCGATGACATCCACGGTCGTGTGAAGGTCTACGAAGCGATCGTCAAGGGCGAGAACATCCCCGAGCCGGGCGTTCCTGAGTCCTTCAAGGTCTTGATCAAGGAAATGCAGTCGCTGTGCCTGAACGTGGAAGTTCTTTCCACGGACGGAACCACAATTGAAATGCGTGACTCTGATGACGCAGTCTTCACGGCTGCGGAAGAACTGGGCATCGATCTGTCTCGTGCAGAGCCCAGTTCCGTAGAAGAGGTCTAGCAGGGAGTCCACGACGGCGGGCTTGCCGCCCGCCGTCGTGGACGACCTCCCTCTTCCCGTAACCCAAGACTTCAGAATTTAGAGAACAAGAGAGAACAGGGACCATATGTCCAGCGAATCCTCCTTCGGCCTCATGCAGATCGGCCTCGCCACCGCGGAAGACATCCGCGGCTGGTCTTACGGCGAGGTTAAGAAGCCGGAAACCATCAACTACCGCACGCTCAAGCCCGAGAAGGACGGCCTCTTCTGCGAGAAGATCTTCGGCCCGTCCCGCGACTGGGAGTGCTACTGCGGTAAGTACAAGCGCGTGCGCTTCAAGGGCATCATCTGCGAGCGGTGTGGCGTTGAGGTCACCCGCGCCAAGGTCCGCCGTGAGCGCATGGGCCACATCGAGCTGGCCGCCCCGGTCACGCACATCTGGTACTTCAAGGGTGTTCCGTCCCGCCTGGGCTACCTCCTTGACCTGGCTCCGAAGGACCTCGAAAAGGTCATCTACTTCGCCGCCTACATGATCACCAGCGTCGACACCGATGCCCGCCACGAGGAACTGCCCAACCTGCAGGTTGAGCACGACATCGAGAAGAAGCAGCTGATCGACAACCGCGACGCCGACATCGCCGCGATCGCCCGCGACCTCGAAGGCGAAATCGCACGCCTCGAGGGCGAAGGCGCGAAGGCTGCCGACAAGAAGAAGGCCCGCGACTCCGCCGACCGCCAGATGGCGAACGTGCGCAAGCGTGCCGACGCCGACATCGAGCGCCTCGAGCAGGTCTGGGACCGGTTCAAGAACCTCAAGGTCGCCGACCTCGAAGGTGACGAGGGCCTGTACCGCGAACTGCGTGACCGCTACGGCATGTTCTTCGAGGGCTCCATGGGTGCCGAAGCCATCAAGAAGCGCCTCGAGAGCTTCGACATGCAGGCCGAGTCCGACCTGCTGCGCGACATCATCGCCAACGGCAAGGGCCAGCGCAAGACCCGCGCCCTCAAGCGCCTCAAGGTCGTCAACGCGTTCCTGACCACCAACAACAGCCCCCTGGGCATGGTGCTGGACGCCGTCCCGGTGATCCCGCCGGAACTGCGCCCGATGGTCCAGCTGGACGGTGGCCGCTTCGCGACCTCCGACCTCAACGACCTGTACCGCCGCGTGATCAACCGCAACAACCGCCTCAAGCGGCTCCTGGACCTCGGTGCCCCCGAGATCATCGTCAACAACGAGAAGCGCATGCTTCAGGAAGCCGTCGACAGCCTGTTCGACAACGGCCGCCGCGGCCGTCCGGTCACCGGACCGGGCAACCGCCCGCTGAAGTCCCTGAGCGACATGCTCAAGGGCAAGCAGGGTCGTTTCCGTCAGAACCTCCTTGGCAAGCGCGTCGACTACTCCGGCCGTTCGGTCATCGTCGTCGGCCCGCAGCTGAAGCTGCACCAGTGCGGCCTGCCCAAGCAGATGGCTCTGGAGCTCTTCAAGCCGTTCGTGATGAAGCGCCTGGTTGACCTCAACCACGCCCAGAACATCAAGTCGGCCAAGCGCATGGTCGAGCGTTACCGTCCGCAGGTCTGGGACGTTCTCGAAGAGATCATCACCGAGCACCCGGTGCTGCTGAACCGTGCACCTACCCTGCACCGCCTCGGCATCCAGGCGTTCGAACCGCAGCTCGTCGAAGGCAAGGCCATCCAGCTTCACCCGCTGGTGTGTGGCGCCTTCAACGCCGACTTCGACGGCGACCAGATGGCAGTCCACCTGCCGCTGAGCCCCGAAGCCCAGGCCGAAGCCCGCATCCTGATGCTGTCCTCGAACAACATCCTGAAGCCGTCCGACGGCCGCCCGGTGACCCTGCCGTCGCAGGATATGATCATCGGCCTCTACCACTTGACCACCAAGCGTGTGGGCTCGGCGGGCGAAGGCCGGATCTTCTCCTCGATCTCCGAGGCCATCATGGCGTTCGACCTGCACGAGTTGCACCTGAACTCCAAGATCAAGATCCGTCTTGACGGCTTCGTGCCCTACGCCGGCTGGGAAGCCCCGGAGGGCTGGGAGCAGGGTCAGACCGCACTGGTCGAGACCTCGCTGGGCCAGGTCATCTTCAACCAGACGCTGCCCGCGGACTACCCGTGGGTTGAGGCCGTTGCCGACAAGGGCGAACTGTCCCGGATCGTCAACGACCTCGCCGAGCGCTACCCGAAGGTCGTCACCGCGGCAACGCTGGACAACCTGAAGGATGCCGGTTTCTACTGGGCCACCCGCTCGGGCGTCACCGTCGCCATCTCCGACATCGAGGTTCCGGCCTCCAAGCCGGAGCTGCTGGCCGGTTACGAGACCATGGCCGCGAAGATCCAGGGCCAGTACGACAAGGGCCTGATCGACGACGACGAGCGTCGCCAGGAACTGATCGAGATCTGGAACAAGGCCACGAACGAGATCGCCCAGGCGATGCGTGACAGCCTCTCGCCGATGAACACCATCAACCGCATGGTGTCCTCCGGTGCCCGTGGTAACTGGATGCAGGTCCGTCAGATCGCGGGTATCCGTGGCCTGGTGGCCAACCCGAAGGGTGAAATCATCCCGCGTCCGATCAAGTCCTCCTACCGCGAGGGCCTGTCGGTGCTGGAATACTTCATCGCCACGCACGGTGCCCGTAAGGGTCTGGCCGATACCGCACTGCGTACCGCCAACTCGGGTTACCTGACCCGTCGTCTGGTGGACGTCTCGCAGGACGTCATCGTCCGTGAAGAGGACTGCGGCACCGAACGCGGCCTCGTCACCCCGATTGCCGTGGCTGACGCCAACGGCGAGCTGGTCCTGGACGAGAACGTGGAGAACAGCGCCTACGCCCGCACCCTGGCCGTGGACGTCGTCGACTCCTCGGGCAAGGTCCTGGCGGCTGCCGGCACCGACTGCGGCGACGTGGTCATCGCTGAGCTGTTCGCGGCCGGCATCACCGAGGTCAAGGTCCGCTCTGTACTCACCTGTGAGTCCAGCGTCGGTACCTGCGCCCTGTGCTACGGCCGTTCGCTGGCCACCGGCAAGACCGTGGACATCGGCGAGGCCGTCGGCATCATCGCCGCACAGTCCATCGGTGAGCCCGGTACCCAGCTGACCATGCGTACGTTCCACACCGGTGGTGCTGTGTCCGCCGGCGGCGGCGACGACATCACGCAGGGTCTGCCCCGCATCCAGGAGCTCTTCGAAGCCCGTACCCCGAAGGGTGTCGCACCGATTGCCGAGGCGGCCGGTCGCATCACCATCGAAGAGTCCGAGCGCCAGATGCGTCTGGTCATCACCCCGGATGACGGTTCCGAAGAAATCGCCTACCCGGTGCTGCGCCGTTCCCGTCTCCTGATCGAAGACGGCGACCACGTCAGCGTCGGCCAGAAGCTGATCAACGGTCCGGTCGACCCCAAGCAGGTGCTGCGCATCATGGGTCCCCGTGCCGCGCAGAAGTTCCTGGTGGACGAGGTCCAGGGCGTGTACCGCAGCCAGGGCATCGGTATCCACGACAAGCACGTCGAGGTTATCGTCCGCCAGATGCTGCGCCGCGTCACGGTCATCGAGTCCGGTGAATCCGACCTGCTGCCCGGCGAGCTCGCCGAGCGCAGCCGGTTCGAGGACGCGAACCGCCGCGTGGTTTCCGAGGGCAAGACGCCGGCCTCCGGCCGTCCCGAGCTCATGGGTATCACCAAGGCCTCCCTGGCCACCGAGTCCTGGCTGTCCGCAGCTTCCTTCCAGGAAACCACCCGCGTCCTGACGCAGGCGGCCATGGAAGGCAAGAGCGACCCGCTGCTGGGCCTCAAGGAGAACGTCATCATCGGTAAGCTGATCCCGGCCGGCACGGGTCTCCCGCGCTACACCGAGGTCACGGTCGAGCCGACCGAGGAAGCGAAGGCCAACCTCTTCACCGGCCCGAGCGCTTTCAGCGACTTCTCCTACGATTCCCTGGGTGGCGACGGAGCTCCTGAGTTCCACGCCATCCCGCTGGATGACTACGACCTGGGCAGCGACTTCCGCTAACCCGCCGGGCGGCCCGCCGCCCCGGTAACAAGTCACGGGAACGGTCCTCCACCTCACGGTGGGGGACCGTTCCCGTTTAAGTGCTTCGTGCCGTCTGCCGCTGGTCCGAGGGGCCCGGTTTCCGCGCCGATTAAGGGCTGGGGACCGCCCGTGGTAGACTGGAGACTAATTGTTATTGTGGCAGTGGATGAGTGCGCCGGTTCAGGAAACAGCTTCAGGCTGAGGATGAACCGAGACGACGTTTCCGGTTTGCAGGGTTCTTGTGCAACGTATGCCACATTTTCGCATGCCTAGGGGTAGTTCCGGACGTGAGTCCGCCGGCCCCGGTGTGCGGTCCGACTATTAAGGCTTCGCCTCAGCTGCTCTGGAGATCACTTCAAAGCTCGAGCGGCGGGGCGCAGCGACAAGAGAGCGGCCGCCAACGGCCGTTCCGGATAAAACGGAGAACACGAGAGTGCCTACGATTAACCAGCTGGTCCGCAAGGGCCGCACGCCTAAGGTCTCGAAGACCAAGGCTCCCGCGCTTAAGGGCAGCCCGATGCGCCGCGGTGTTTGCACCCGCGTCTACACGACCACCCCGAAGAAGCCGAACTCGGCTCTGCGTAAGGTTGCCCGTGTGCGCCTCAACGGTGGCATTGAAGTCACCGCTTACATCCCCGGTGTTGGCCACAACCTGCAGGAGCACTCCATTGTGCTCGTCCGCGGCGGCCGTGTGAAGGACCTCCCGGGTGTCCGCTACAAGATCGTCCGTGGCGCCCTCGATACCCAGGGCGTGAAGAACCGTAAGCAGGCCCGCAGCCGCTACGGCGCAAAGATGGAGAAGAAGTAATATGCCTCGCAAGGGTCCGGCCCCCAAGCGGCCGCTAGTACTAGATCCCGTTTACGGCTCCCCGCTGGTCACTCAGCTGATCAACAAGGTGCTGGTTGACGGCAAGAAGTCCACCGCAGAGCGCATCGTTTACGGTGCCCTCGAAGGCGCCCGCGCCAAGTCCGGCGGCGACCCCGTTGCAGCCCTCAAGAAGGCCATGGACAACGTCAAGCCTTCCCTCGAGGTCCGCTCCCGCCGTGTCGGTGGCGCAACCTACCAGGTTCCCGTTGAGGTCAAGCCGGGCCGTTCCACGGCCCTGGCCCTCCGCTGGCTGGTCGGTTACTCCAAGGCCCGCCGCGAGAAGACGATGACCGAGCGCCTCCAGAACGAAATCCTGGATGCCTCGAACGGTCTCGGAGCCGCTGTAAAGCGTCGCGAAGATACCCACAAGATGGCCGAGTCGAACAAGGCCTTCGCACACTACCGCTGGTAATACTTCCCGGACGCCGCCGGCTCAACCGGGCCGGCGGCGAACGTGCAGTCCATCCGAAAGGGAGACACCGTGGCACAGGACGTGCTTACCGACCTTAGCAAGGTCCGCAACATCGGCATCATGGCCCACATTGATGCCGGCAAGACCACTACTACCGAGCGCATCCTGTTCTACACGGGTGTGAACCACAAGATCGGCGAGACCCACGACGGCGCGTCGACCACCGACTGGATGGAACAGGAAAAGGAACGCGGCATCACCATCACGTCTGCCGCCGTGACCTGCTTCTGGGAAAACAACCAGATCAACATCATTGACACTCCCGGCCACGTGGACTTCACGGTTGAGGTTGAGCGCTCCCTGCGCGTCCTCGACGGTGCCGTCGCCGTGTTCGATGGCAAGGAAGGCGTGGAGCCGCAGTCCGAGACTGTGTGGCGCCAGGCCGACAAGTACAACGTTCCGCGCATCTGCTTCGTCAACAAGATGGACAAGCTGGGCGCTGACTTCTACTTCACCGTCGACACCATCGTCAGCCGCCTCGGCGCCAAGCCGCTGGTCATGCAGCTGCCGATCGGTGCCGAGAACGACTTCATCGGCGTCGTCGACCTGCTCTACATGCGCTCCCTGGTGTGGCCCGGCGATGCCAAGGGCGACGTGACCATGGGTGCCAAGTACGAGATCCAGGAGATCCCGGCTGACCTCAAGGAAAAGGCCGAGGAGTACCGCAACGCCCTGGTTGAGACCGTTGCCGAGTCCTCCGAAGAGCTCATGGAGAAGTACCTCGAGGGCGAAGAGATCACCATCGACGAGCTCAAGGCCGGCATCCGCAAGATGACGATCAACTCCGAGCTCTACCCGGTCTTCTGTGGCTCCGCGTTCAAGAACCGCGGCGTCCAGCCGATGCTCGACGCCGTCGTGGACTACCTGCCGAACCCGCTTGACGTCCCGCCGATGGTCGGTCACGACCCGCGCGACGAAGAGAAGGAACTGACCCGTAAGCCTTCCGCTGACGAGCCGTTCTCCGCTCTGGCGTTCAAGATCGCCGCACACCCCTTCTTCGGTCAGCTGACCTTCATCCGCGTGTACTCCGGTCACGTTGAGGCCGGCGCCCAGGTGGTCAACTCCACTAAGGGCAAGAAGGAGCGCATCGGCAAGCTGTTCCAGATGCACGCCAACAAGGAAATGCCGGTTGACGGCGCTACCGCTGGCCACATCTACGCAGCGATCGGCCTGAAGGACACCACCACGGGCGACACCCTGTGCGACGCGTCCAACCAGATCGTCCTCGAGTCCATGAGCTTCCCGGAGCCCGTGATCTCGGTTGCCATCGAGCCGAACACCAAGGGTGACCAGGAGAAGCTCTCCACGGCCATCCAGAAGCTCTCCGCTGAGGACCCGACCTTCCAGGTCTCCCTCAACGAAGACACCGGCCAGACCATCATCGCCGGCATGGGCGAGCTCCACCTGGATATCCTGGTGGACCGCATGCGCCGCGAATTCAAGGTCGAGGCAAACGTGGGCAAGCCCCAGGTCGCCTACCGCGAAACCATCAAGCGTGCTGTGGAGCGTCACGACTACACGCACAAGAAGCAGACCGGTGGTTCGGGCCAGTTCGCAAAGATCCAGATCGCGATCGAGCCGCTGGACACCGCCGAGGGCGAGATGTACGAGTTCGAGAACAAGGTCACCGGTGGCCGCGTTCCGCGCGAATACATTCCTTCGGTTGACGCCGGCATCCAGGATGCGCTCAACGACGGCGTCCTGGCCGGTTACCCGGTTGTCGGTATCAAGGCCACGCTGATTGACGGCGCTTACCACGATGTTGACTCCTCGGAAATGGCGTTCAAGATCGCCGGCCGGATGGCTTTCAAGGAAGCCGCCCGCAAGGCGAACCCTGTCCTGCTTGAACCGCTGATGGATGTCGAGGTCCGCACCCCTGAGGAATACATGGGTGAAGTTATCGGTGACCTCAACTCCCGCCGTGGCCAGATGCAGTCCATGGAGGATGCCCAGGGCGTCAAGGTCATTCGCGCACACGTTCCGCTGTCCGGCATGTTCGGCTACATCGGTGACCTGCGTTCGAAGACCCAGGGCCGCGCTGTGTACTCCATGACGTTCAACAGCTACGCGGAGGTCCCGAAGGCAGTTGCCGACGAGATCATCCAGAAGAGCCGCGGCGAGTAGTCTCCGGACTGCACGCAGCTGCGACAAAAACTCGGGTGCGTTTCCTCCAGGGGAGATTCACCTTGTGCTGGCGGCCGGACCCGGTCCGGCCGCCAGCACGAACAGGCTCGAGGCACTAGTATTAGTTCCTGAATCTGCAATTTCACCAATCCAAAGCCCCCCAAGTAGACTTACTGGAGTTTCGGCCGCGACAAGCGCGGGCGAAGGGTAAGTCATTTGAAAACGTTCTAGGAGGAACCTGTGGCAAAGGCAAAGTTCGAGCGGACTAAGCCGCACGTTAACATCGGTACCATTGGTCACGTTGACCACGGTAAGACGACGCTGACGGCCGCCATTTCCAAGGTGCTGTACGACAAGTACCCGACTCTCAACGAGAAGCGTGACTTCGCCTCGATTGACTCTGCTCCCGAAGAGCGTCAGCGCGGCATTACCATCAACATCTCCCACGTTGAGTACCAGACCGAGAAGCGTCACTACGCACACGTTGACGCCCCCGGTCACGCTGACTACATCAAGAACATGATCACCGGTGCTGCTCAGATGGACGGCGCAATCCTCGTGGTTGCCGCTACCGACGGCCCGATGGCTCAGACCCGCGAGCACGTTCTGCTCGCCCGCCAGGTTGGTGTTCCCTACCTGCTGGTCGCCCTGAACAAGGCTGACATGGTCGACGACGAAGAGCTCCTCGACCTCGTCGAAATGGAAGTTCGTGAGCTCCTGAGCTCGCAGGGCTTCGATGGCGACAACGCCCCGGTCGTCCGCGTTTCCGGCCTCAAGGCTCTGGAAGGCGACCCGGAGTGGGTCAAGTCCGTTGAGGACCTGATGGAAGCTGTCGACGAGTCCGTTCCGGACCCGGTTCGTGACCGCGACAAGCCGTTCCTGATGCCGATCGAAGACGTCTTCACCATCACCGGCCGTGGCACCGTTGTTACGGGCCGCGCCGAGCGTGGCACCCTCGCCATCAACTCCGAGGTCGAGATCGTCGGCATCCGCCCGGTCCAGAAGACCACGGTTACCGGTATCGAGATGTTCCACAAGCAGCTCGACGAAGCATGGGCCGGCGAGAACTGTGGCCTGCTGCTCCGTGGCCTCAAGCGCGACGATGTCGAGCGTGGCCAGGTTGTCGTCAAGCCGGGTTCCATCACCCCGCACACCGACTTCGAGGCCAACGTCTACATCCTCTCCAAGGACGAAGGCGGACGCCACAACCCGTTCTACTCGAACTACCGCCCGCAGTTCTACTTCCGTACGACGGACGTTACCGGCGTCATCACCCTGCCGGAAGGCACGGAAATGGTTATGCCCGGCGACAACACTGAGATGACCGTTGCGCTCATCCAGCCGATCGCAATGGAAGAGGGCCTCGGCTTCGCTATCCGTGAAGGCGGCCGCACCGTTGGTTCGGGACGTGTCACCAAGATCATCAAGTAATTTGATGGCCTAGCACGATCGGAACGGCTCCCTCCGGAGCCACGATGATCACAACAGCCCCGCTGCACTGCAGCGGGGCTGTTGGCTTTTAAGAACCGTCGGATCGCCTTCAGGCACCCCGGCGGCGGGCCCGGCTGAGCGCGCGGTACCAGTAGTAGGACTCCTTGGGCGTCCGCTCCAAAGTGTCGAAGTCCACGTGGACCAGGCCGAAGCGCTGCGAATAGCCGGCGGCCCATTCGAAGTTGTCCATCAGCGTCCAGACGTAGTACCCGAGGAGCTCGACGTCGTGGGCGATGCCGCCGTGAGCGGTCGCCGCGAGTGCCTGGCCCAGGTGCCCCTCGAGGTAGGCGATGCGGCTGGGATCGGGCAGAGTCCCGTCGACATGCTCCGGCTCTGGGAAGCTGGCGCCGCTCTCGGTGATGAAGAGAGGAGGGAGGGCGGCGCCGTACCGGTCCTTGAGTCCGCGCAGCAGGGTGCCCAGGTGCTCCGGTGCCACGGGCCAGCCGAAGCCGGTGGTGGGGTACTCCGGGAAAGCGGCCAGGTGGAACGGCAGCCGTGCCATCGCCTCCGCGGTCCCGGCGGGACTTTCCGCCGGGCCCCGGCCTGCGGCGGCGCGCACCGGGTAGTAGTAGTTCAGCCCGTAGAAATCCAGCGGCTGGTGGATGGTGTCCAGATCGGCGTCGGACACCCGGGAAAGGTGGCGGAACCAGGGCCTGGCCGCGAGTGGGGGCGTGGGGTACCGGCCCAGCAGGATCGGGTCGGCGTAGATCCGGTTGAGGGCGAGATCGAAGACGGTGGCCATCAGCCGGTCCAGGAACGAAGCGCTGGCAGGATGCACGGGGGAGTGCAGGTTGGTGACGCCTACCGCCCCGGGGACGCCGGCGGCGCGGAGGGCCTGCACCGCCAGGCCGTGCGCCAGCAGCTGGTGGTGGACGGAGGGCAGGGCGTTAAACAGCAGGTCTTGGCCGGGGGCGTGCACGCCGAGGGCATAGCCGTTCAGCGTCACCGAGGCCGGTTCGTTCAGGGTCACCCAGTGGGAGACGCGGTCGCCAAACCGGTCGGCCGCCGCGGCGGCGTAGTCGCCGAAGCGCAGGGCGGTATCCCGGTTCATCCAGCCGCCGCGGTGCTCCAGTGGCAGGGGAGTGTCCCAGTGATAGAGGGTGGCCATGGGGGCGATGCCTTCGGCCAGCAGTCGGTCGATCAGCCGGTCGTAGAAGTCCAGGCCGGCCGGATTGACCGGGCCCGTCCCGTCCGGCTGGATCCGCGGCCAGGAGAGCGAGAAGCGGTAGGAGTCGACGCCGAGGTCCCGCATGAGGTCCACGTCCTCGTCCATGCGGTGGTAGTGGTCGCACGCGACGGCGGGGGAGTGGCCGTCCTGGATGGTCCCGGGCTTCTCGGCGAAGGCATCCCAGCCGGAGGGGCCGCGGCCGCCGGCGGACAAGGCACCCTCGATCTGGAAGGCCGCGGAGGCCACTCCCAGGAGGAAACCCTCGGGGAGGCGTTCGGCGAGGTCGCGGACGGCGGCGGAGTCCTGCACGGTCATCACCACATCCTCGTCCGCGCGGGCGCCGAAGGCAACGGATCGGAGTCCGAAAATCCCGCCAATTGGCGTCTGCCTGATATTTCCGGCATACTAGATGAGTTGTTCAAGCGCTCTTTCGCGTCCCGATCCGGATAATGCCGGGTGTCAGGGTCCAGGTAAGAGCCCAAACATAACCCACTCTCCAAGGATTTGCGGACGAGTACGCGTGCACAGCGCGACACGCCCGACCGCGGGGGTCGGTTACGCCGGCAGGTTGAGGAACCCGGATTCATCCGGATTCAGCTTGTGCGGCGGGTGGTGGTTACGACCTCAAATGCTTCGGCAGCCGCACAACACGTAAGTGAACAGGGCAGCCCTAACCAGGGGAAGCACAGACTGAAAGAGAGTCAGGCGACATGGCGGGACAAAAAATCCGCATCCGGCTGAAGTCATACGACCACGAGGTCATTGACGTTTCAGCACGGAAGATCGTTGAGACGGTCACGCGCGCAGGCGCAACTGTAGTTGGCCCCGTGCCGCTGCCGACGGAGAAGAACGTGTACTGCGTTATCCGCTCTCCGCACAAGTACAAGGACAGCCGCGAGCACTTCGAAATGCGCACGCACAAGCGTCTTATCGACATCATCGACCCCACGCCCAAGGCTGTTGACTCGCTCATGCGTCTCGACCTGCCGGCCGACGTGAACATCGAAATCAAGCTGTAGGGAGGTGCTGAGAGACTATGACCGCAACCCGTAACGTAAAGGGCCTGCTGGGCACGAAGCTCGGCATGACCCAGGTCTGGGACGAGAACAACAAGCTCATCCCCGTCACTGTGGTCCAGGCAGACTCGAACGTCGTCACCCAGCTGCGCAACGCAGAGGCTGATGGCTACGTCGCCGTTCAGATCGGCTACGGCCAGATCGACCCCCGCAAGGTCACCAAGCCGCTGGCTGGTCACTTTGAAAAGGCAGGCGTCACGCCTCGCCGCCACGTCGTCGAACTGCGCACTGCAGATGCCGACTCTTACGAGCTGGGCCAGGAGCTCTCCGTTGAGCTCTTCGAGGCCGGCCAGAAGATCGACGTCGTCGGCACCACCAAGGGTAAGGGCTTCGCCGGTGTTATGAAGCGTCACGGCTTCCACGGCGTTGGAGCTTCCCACGGTGCTCACAAGAACCACCGTAAGCCCGGTTCAATCGGTGGCGCATCCACCCCGAGCCGCGTCTTCAAGGGCATGAAAATGGCCGGCCGCATGGGCGCCGTTCGTCACACCACGCTGAACCTCACGGTCCACG
>Ga0308160_10005434_pt1 | contig 13286 bp, 23 predicted proteins | sample PhyFR1_FD_201036 | JGI IMG/M metagenome (GOLD analysis project Ga0308160, IMG submission 201036) | Phyllosphere microbial communities from UC Gill Tract Community Farm, Albany, California, United States - DLSLF.R1 | ecosystem: Host-associated > Plants > Phyllosphere > Unclassified | place: USA... | reverse complement strand
CTTGCCCGGGCAACCCCGACCAGCTGTGCGGCGGTCCCGACGCCCTCTCGATCCTCTACCGCAACGGCCGCAGCGCCTGAGGGCCGTGTGATCGGCTTGACCACTGTGGCAACCGACGGCTAGTCGTCTCTCGCACGGAGATGGTCCTTGCCCGTTCCAAATCCGCCTTCCTCTACCTTCTCCACTTTCGTCCTCCCTTCCTCCCTCCTCCGCGAGCGCCCTCATCGCCCGTCTTCTTTCGAATCTGCTTGTAAATCTGCCTCCTTTGTACACCCTCGGCTGTCGTGCATCTCACATGGTTTATTCTGGGCTGCATTGCAAGGGAAGATGTCCGTCTCGCACCTCTGGCCATCTCGTTGATGCTCCTTCTCTGCGCCTCATTCTGTAGCCTTCCTCCATTCTGAGATCTTCAAGACGGACGAACGATCCAGACGGACGAACGAGGAAAGCTCATTGGATGTAGCAGAGTGGGAGGGGCGTCGTCGCCTGCAGAGGCGACGAGAGATTATGAGTTCTAAAAGTGTACGGGCAAAGGCAATGAAAGAGACGGCTCAGACAATGGCGACCGGTGGGCGCTGAGCTTTGAGGTCCTCGACGGGCACGCCCTCGCCTTCGGCCTTGGCCTCGACCGGGTCCTTGAAGAAGGCGAGGACGAGGACGATGGCAAGTAGCATCGAAGCCATCAAGAAGAAGAAGCTGTCGGTCGAGGCGGGATGGAGGAGAGTCGTCGTCAGCACAGCTGGAGCGAATGCGAGACTAGAAGGCGGAAGAGCGACGTACGCCGACTGATAGCCCTTCCAAGCAGGCAGAGGCGAGCCCTCCGCGGCCGGGTACGACACTTGAAGGGCTGCATCAGAAGGGTCGTAAGGACGAGGGGTCAGCGTTTGAGTTCAAAGGTGCCAAGAGTGCGCACGGCAGGCTCACCAGTCGAGATGGAGAGACCGATAACGACACCGAGTTGGAGCGAGCTGTTGAAGATGCCGCCGGCGACGCCGGCAAACTCGCTCGGGATCGACATCATGAGAGCGATGTTGCCTCTGTATGATGGCGGAGGTGGTCAGCCGCAGGCAAGGAGCCCGTTCGAGCGCGGCGAGGCGACGCACGTGATAAAGGTGAGCGCCGTTCCAGCCGAGCCAATGATGCTGGCAGGGAACTGCTCAGCCGACCGGGAGGTCAGTCCTCAGACAGCAGAGGAAGGCCGGCGTCGCAGGACGAAAGGACGCACGATTAGACGCCAGTAGTCCGAGGAGGAATCGGCAAAGGCGAGCATGAGGGCGGCGCCGGCCGAGGCGAGGCAGCCGACGACGAAGCGCCACTTGAGCGGGAACGTCAGAGGGATAGCACCGGCCAACGCAGCCATGACACCGCCGGCAATACCCTGAGGAAATTTTAGGGAGCCGACGAGTCAGCGATGAGAACTTCGCGGCGTCCCTTCGAGCACAACAAGCGACGTACGGTAGGCAGGAAGCGAGCGCCGACGAGAACGGCCGAATCATGCCAGACGGCCTGCATGACTTGCGCGTACGAGACCTGCACCAGGAACCACCTGGAAAAAGCGACGAAGAAGGGAAATGGGTGTCAGGAGAAAAGTTGAGGTTCCAAGCCGTGCGTCGCAGTAGAGCAGGAAGGATGCGCACCAGAAGTAGGGCACGAGCGAGATGATCGAGATGAGGAGGACGTTGCGGATTCGCCAGATCTTGGGGTCGATCAGGGCATCAAAAGGGTCCATGCGGCTCTCCCAGACAAAGAAGAGCGGGAAGAGCGCGATGCCGACGAGCAGAGGGCCGAGGGCCTTGCCGGTGTTCCTGCGGATGGACGAGCCCGGGTCAGACACTGCTCGACAGAGCTGACGCTCGGCCAGGGGAGCGACTCACCATCCGCCGATGTTGCCTTGCGTCATGCCAAAAATGACCAGGACAAAGCTGCTGATCATGAGGAAGGTGCCGAGGTAATCAAACTTGGGCGTGCGGCCAGTTCCGCCCAAGCCGGTGGTCGACGGCGTGAAGAATGCCGAGACGACCGAGAGCGGGATGCAGATGATGGCGATGCTCCAGAAGATCCAGTGCCACGAGGCGAGGAGCAGCACGCCGCCGAGGACGACGCCGAGGACGTTGGCGATGGCGCTGAAAAATGGCATCAGCCTCGACGATGCAAAGAGAAAGTCAAAGGGCGGGTCGGCTTACCCAGAGGCGCCAAAGACGGCGATGGCTATCGGCCGCTGTTCGGGTGGGAAGAAGATGACGATCATCCGGAGCGCGGCCGGGATCGTCATACCGGCGCCGATGCCCTGGAGGGCTCGAAGGACGATAAAGGTGTTGTTGTTGGAGACGAAGCCGAGGCCGAGCGAGAAGACTGCGGGGCGCAGAGGGACGTCAGTTCTCGGACGGCCCGACCACAAGGGAGCGCGATGGCGACGCACCACCAACCCAGCCTGACGAAGCGCAGTAGGAGAGAGGCGGTCAGCGGGCCGCATTAGATGGCTCTTCAGGGCAGGAGGAAGGCGTACCAAAGCCGAGGGTGAACACCCACTTGGCCTGAAGGAGGTGGCTACGATCAGCGAGGGTTCGGACAAGCAGCGGTTGGCGCCAGGACGGCGGACGCACACTAAACATGTCGGCCAGCCGACCGCCAGTCAGGAGAAAGGCCGCAAGCGTGAGCGCGTAGGCGTTGACGATCCAGGACGACTCGGCCGGTCCCATCCTGAGCGTGTGCGCGATCTGCAAGGTCGGGTGCTCGCTTGTCAGCCTGAGCCCACGAGCCGAAGCGCAGGAGGAGGGAGGGGGAAGGTAGCTGACCTTTTCTATTCCGATCACGACGCCGGAGCCGAGCGCGACGTCAACGAACTGGGCCGCTGCGAACAGGGCAAGGAGGAGCTTGCGCCGGGCCGGCGAGGGGTAGGCGGCAGCGGACTCCGAGGCGATGTCGAGTTCGGTGTTGAACTCCTTGCCGGACAGGGCGTCGTTAAGGCCGACGGCGAGAGTCGGCGTGCGCGAGACGCCGCCGCTCGGATCGCGGCTGTCGAGAGACGAAGGGAGGGACTGCTTGAGGGATTCCGGCGAGGTCGACATCTTGAGGACTGAGGGCAAAGGGGATGGCCGGGGCTCCAGTGGGGGAGGTGGTGGGTGGGCGGTGAGAGTAAGGGCCCAGTCGCTGAGCCTGCTCGCATCCCTTTTAAAGTGTAGCTGGACGAACGCAAGCTGCTGCCCGTATCGGGCGGAGGCTCGGCCATCGCTGACCGGTGGCGAATTTGGCGCGTCGGCTCAGTCAGGTGGAGGCGCATCGGCCCATGCACGCGCGTCGTCTCGACCGACCGGGAACGGGGGCGGTCGGCTGCGCGCGCGCGCGCGCGGGCGTGCTCTCGGCCTGCGCGGGCGAGCTTAGCGATCGCCCCTCGGTCGAGACGGATGCCCGAGCGGGCCGGCCGTTCCAGCTGGGTGCCCGGAGCGAAAAGGGTGCTTGGTGAGCTTCGGCGCGCTGGAGCCCTGTCTTGGTGGCCGCTGACATACCCTAGGATCTCTCCGTCCGAGCTCCATCGACGCCAGCAGCTCACCGAAGCCGGGCGACCATGAGAGTCGGTCGCGCAAGGGGGCGAGCAACGAGCAAGAGCGACCAGATCAGCGAGGGAGGTCGGCTCACCAACGCAGGAGTCAAGCCGGCCAGAGCCGGACCGTCTCCAGCAGCTCGCCTGCCTCCACTTTGCTGGCCGGACCCGACAGCTCGGGCCACTCTCGCCGTCGAGCACCGCAACGGGTCACCCAATACTAGCTCGGCCCTAGCCTCGGCCCAGCCTCGGCACACCCGCACCCGCACATACACACGCGTCCCGTCCACAGCAGCAGCACCATGCCATGCTCGCCCACGTCGCCTCTCCCCGATCAAAGGGGCCGTTTCGCGTCAGAACCCCCAGTCCTCCTCGGCCCAAGCGCTCTCGACCGCCTCGAGCCCGCGCCGGCTCAGGTCGCCACTGCTGCCAACGCCGGTGCTGCCGCCGGCCGGGCTGCCCGCCAACGACGAGAGGTGGACTCGCCGCGGCCGCTTGGCAAGCGGTGTCGACGGGCTGGTCGAGCAACCGCCGCCCGCGCTGCCACTGACGAAGGGCGAGCCGCCGGCGAAGACAAAGGGCGACGAGAAGGAGGCGTACGAGCATGCCGAGCCGGGCGTGTGCAGTCGAGACGACGGCAGCGACGACGACGAGAGAGGCGTCGCGAGCCCCTTCTCGGGAAGGACGCTCGCCCCAAGGGCGGAAGCCGTGTTGCGCAAGCGGGCCATGCCAGGCGTCGCTGGAAGCCGAAGCTGGAGGGCTACCGTCGATGGCGTCCGCTCGCCGTCGCTTGTCGGTCGGATGGCGGGTCGGGATCGCGATGGCGGTGGCGTGGCGGGGACGACCAGACGAGGACGATGCGGGGAGGCCAGCCTCGAAGTGCCAGAGTCTGCGTCGCCGAGCAACGGCGGCCTCTCCCCGACCAACGGCGTTGCTGGGCAAGAGCGAGGCGGTGTGGGTTGTGCGTCGCACGCAGAGGTCGACGATGACTGGGGCATCGCCCGGGCCGAAACGGCCGTTGGAGGGCCGGTCAGGCTGACGCCGGGAGCCGAGGTGTCACTGGCCGGTGTCGGGCCTGCGATGGCTCGCTTCCTCTTGCGAGGACAAGGGAGACCCGCCAAAAGATTCTCGGCGAGGTCTGACAGCGACGCGTTGGAACGAAGGGGCCGACGTGAGCCTGACCGTATCACGGGTAGCGCAGGTGGGCCGGCCGGCGGGGGACGAGGCGCAGGCTCGACCTTCCCGCGGAGGCGGAGCGAGCGGCGAGTCGGCTCCCCAGGGGGTCGTGCCGGCTTTGGCAGGGCCACCGAGCTTGTAACGGCGACAGCGGACTGGGACGGTCGGCTGCTCGATGTCCGCGGTGGACAAATGGGTCCAGGCGCCGCCCCCAAGGCCGCTCCGCGACGACCTCGTGATCGGGTGCTGGTCGAGGCAGAGGAAGAGGCCTCAACGTTTCGAAGAGAGCGGCGACGGCGATCTGTCGCCCCCGGTTCGTATGCGCCAGGAGTGGCGGCCGTCGGCTGCCACTCCCAGACGAGTGGGTCGGGCAGGTGCGCGCCCTCGGTGGTGGTCGTTCTGGCCGGTCGGCGTCGTCATTCATCGCGGGTCAAGAGAGCGTCAGCAGCCGTCGCATCATGGAACGTCAGGCCGGGTCAGTCGAGCTCTTGAAGCGGACACGCACAGAGTCGAAGCCAACGACAGGCGGTGCGAGCGCCGCCGGTGGGTGGCCGATGACGATGAAGAGGAGGAGGAGGCGGGTGCGATCGCTGCCGCCGAGTCGAGAGGCGGGCGGGAAGCCGTAGGGCCAACCATCGTCCCTGCGAGCGTGCACCGCGGTGTCAAGCTCGTCAGCCAGCCTGGCGGGAGAAAGCATGCCGCACAAGAGCGACGACTCACCTGCGAGGTCGGGCAGAGGCGAGCTGGGAGGGGTGGCGCAGGGCGGAAGGAGGAAGGGCATGCCGGCGGAGGAGGCTCAGCAGCCAGCCGACGCGTCGCGGAATGAATCTCGGAGGCAAAATACCAGATCGGAGGCTTCTCTGGCCTTCACCCCGGGGCCCCCGCCCGCGCTGCACGGGCCGTCCGTCCGCCCGCCCGCTAGCCCGCGCGCGTTTGCCCAGCCCCTTCCGCCCGCCCGCCTGTCTCCCCCCAACTGCTGCTCGCCTCTCCGACCCCTTTCCTCTCCTCGTCCCGCTGTCAGCGTCAGCCGCCGCATGGCCAGCTCGTCGTCGCCCACCCTCGCCGTCAGGCTTCCGCCGCGCCCAACGACGACGGTCGCTGCTGCTGCCGCCGCCGCCGCCGGCGCGCCCGACCCGGCCGAGGCCGCCGTCGCCCTGGCGAACGCGGTCCCGCCGACGGCTGCTTCGGAACCAGGGCCGACGGCCGTCGTCGACGACGGCGGCCAGCAGCAGCAGCAGCAGCTCGCACTCGCCGATCAGCGCTCCTTCCTCAAACGGAATCAGGTCGGTCTTCCCCCCCTTCCCTCCTCCTCGTCTCGTCGGCGCCGGTCAAAGCTTGGCCGCCTGGCGAAGGGCCGAAGGTCGAGCGAGCTCTGCGGCCGACGGCCCCGTCGGTCGAGCTCTGCCCCCTGGCGCCGCGGCAGACAGAGAGGCACACGCGCCTGCTAAAGCCGACGGGCCGACGGCCCTTTCTGTCGACAGTCTCTCAGACGGGACGCTAACACGTCTCCCCTTTCGTTGACCCTCTCTGACGCGCCGCGACTCAGCACCTGATGGAATTCTTTGTCGCCGGCGGCCTGGCGGGCGCGACCTCGCGAACGGTCGTCTCACCGCTCGAGCGGCTCAAGATCATCATGTACGGGTCACCTTCCGCTTTCAACCGCGCCGCGCGCCCAGAAGCTGCCATGCTGATCGCTTTCGCTCTGCCGGCTGCTCTGGTCCTCCAGGCAGGTCCAGAGCTCGCAGACGGTCCAGACGTACAAGGGCGTCTGGCCGAGCCTCAAGAAGATGTGGGTCGAGGAGGGCTGGCGAGGGTACATGCGGGGCAACGGGATCAACGTCCTGCGCATTATGCGTGCGTGCCCCGTCGTTGCGCTCGTTCGCTAGTCGCCTGCTCGCGCCTTTGCGAGCTAACGCTGATCTCTCGCTGGTGACTGTTGCCCATGTTCCGCTGCGCAGCTTACTCGGCCGTCCAGTTCACCTCGTACGAGATGCTCAAGAAGGTGGCCAAGCCGCTCGAAGGCGAGCTATCGATCGCCCGCAAGCTCGCCTGCGGCTCGGTCGCTGGCATCCTCTCCGTCTGCGTGACCTATCCGCTCGACCTCGTCCGCTCGCGCCTGAGCATCAGCGCCGCCCAGCTCGGCAAGGATGGCGCGGGGCTCGGCATCTGGGGCATGACGGCAAAGGTCTGGCGTGAGGAGGGCAAGCTTAAAGGCCTCTACCGCGGCTGCGGGGCGACGTCGGCGTGCGTCCTGATGGTTCGGTCCGAGAAGCGGCAGGCGGGCGGAGGCTGACCCGCTCACGCTCGTCCCTGGCGTCTCCGCAGGGGAGTCGCGCCCTACGTCGCGCTCAACTTTACGCTCTACGACAAGTTCCGGACGCTGCTCCTGCCGCCGCCCTCGGCCGGCGCGGCCACGGCGACCGAACTCGGCCGGGATGCGTCCATTAAGCTCCTCTGCGGCTCGATCGCAGGCGCCATCTCGCAGACGGTCACATACCCGTTTGACCTCGTCCGGCGCAAGATGCAGGTCGTCGGCCTCAAGCCGGTCCCCGGCGCCGTCAAGATCGCGGGCGCCTACGACTACACGTCGGGTACGGGCGCACTCGTCCAGATCGTCCAGAAGGAGGGCTTCCGGGGCTTGTATCGCGGCATCTGGCCGAACCTGCTCAAGGTCAGCCCGAGCCAAGCCGTCAGTTTTCTGTGAGTCTTTCCGTTTTACTCTGGCGGTTGCCTGCTAGCCGCATTCGCTGGGGGGGGGGGGATGTGCTTGCTGACGGTGTGCTTGTGCGCGGGTGGCATCGCTATCCCTGCAGGACGTACGAGACGGTCCTCTCGCTCTTCAAGGACTAGGCGTACGAGCTGCTCGCGTTGTACCAATCAGCAACGGGCAAAACCAAACGTATCCGCGCGCCCGTGCGATTGGCAGCTCACGACGGGGCGAGCGACGAGCTTCCCACGCCTCTCGTGGCCGACGAGGACGGCGGTCGAGACCCCCTCGGCGCTCTTGCCGATGACAGCGCGCCAGGCGCTTATCACCGCAGATAGCCAACCAGCAGCTGCTGGGCTGCCGCGCTTGCTCCTTCGCGCCTCCTCTCGATGCAGACGTGCGGCCTCTGCCGCAGACCGGGATAACGCGCCAAGATGACGGCCGCTCGGTGCCGGACACTTTACAGCTCATAGATGAGCCTCTAGAAGTCGGGAGGAGTGGATCGGCGACCGCTGCCGTCTGTTGTACTGGATCTTATCATTGCCGAGCTCGATGTCGACGCGCCGTCTCTCCCTTTCTCTGCGTGTCGCGGCAGCGGAGGAAAGGCCTTGTTGAGCGAGAGCGCACTTGGACTCGGGGCTCGGCGGCTGAGCCGCAAGCCTGGGCGGGGGCGGACAACCAGCAGGCGCGGCTCCGTGTGTGCGCGCGCCCTTTGCGGCCGCCGCCGCCGCCAACCCCCGCGGGCCTAGAGACGACGACCCCCCTTCGTTGCTCGCTCGACCAACGCCCCCTTGCCATCGCACCACCTCCTTCTCCTCCTCCTCCTCCTCCTTCCAGTCGTCAGGAGCACCACTCCACGACTACGTCTTTCGTACGTGTCTTTCGCCGTCATCGCTGGTCACCGCCGCGGCCAACGTCCCCGCTTCAGCTCGGGCCGAGCTCGTCGCCTCCGGTCTCAGTCAGGTGCGCCGCGTCGATTCGCCTCCGGGACCTGCCTCTGCCAACCCAGCCTCCTTCTCCCTGCGCTTGGTCGGCAGCGCAGACGCGGCACTGACCCGAGCCCTTGCTGGATCCCGTTGCGCGCGCTCCAGTCAACGACCTCCCTCAGCCCGCCGTTCAAGACGGCTCTCCTCGCCTCGACGAGCTCAGGCCCGAGGAGCCGAAGCTGCCGACCGCCCGCGCCCGCACGCCAAACGGCGAGATAGCCTTCAAGCCCGCGGTCGCCCCCCACTCACCCCCCTCTTCACGTCGCTCAACCTCCCCATCCTCGCCTGTGCCGACCGGATTTCAGACGCAGCGAGTGCGTTAGGTCGCTTGTCCAGAGCAGTCGCGCCTGAGGCCGTCCGCCGCTCGGACCGCCCGTCGTCAGCCCCTCTTTCCTCACCGGCCTCGTCTCCCGCCAGCCACCGCCGCCTGCCTCTGCCGAGCTCGAGCTGCCGCGTCCTGTCACGCCATGTCGCTGTCGTCCCAGGCGTCGGGCTACCTCTCTTCGTCCTCATCGTCACTCCAGACCTCGCTCTCGTCGTCCTCCCTGACCGAGCCGCCGTTGTCGGACGCCCATGCGCTCGGTGGAGGCCCCGTCGACCCAGCCGCCGTCGGTGACGGCTGGGAGGACGACCCGGCCATCGCCTCGGCCGACGACACCGCCGCCTCCGCCGGCTGGCGCTCGGACGTCACCCTCCGCAAGGGCTGGGAGTTCCTCGAGAGCGAGGGCCCGGCCAAGATGGCCGACCTGGCGTCGGCTGCAGCGGGCGTCAACCGGCTCTCGCTCGCCGAGACGGTCAAGACGGTGACGCCGTCAGCCCATCGGTCGAACCGATCGAGCACCGACCGGCACTCGACTATCGAGCCCACACCGGTTTCTGCGCCCTCGCCGCCACTGAGTGGTGGCGGAGGCGGCGGTAGGACATCACGCGCCGCTTCGATCGGCGCGAGCGCAAGCATGCCCGCCCACGCTGAGGAGACCGCCTCGGCCGGAGCTCGGCCTGCACTGTCACCGTCGCCGCCGCCGCCGTTGCTATCAGCCGGAACCGGAGGATCCAAGAGTAGCCTCCTGCAGACCGTCAGTCGCGGGACGACCGAGCGGCCCGAGCTCTCGCACCACTCGTCGTCGACGTCGTCTCTGGCCCGCGCCGTGCCGCAGAGGTCATCGACGCCGACTGATCAGACGCGGTCTGCGAGCCCTGGCCTGTGCGCCTCGATCGACGCTTGGGCAGCCAATGTCCCACTCTCGCCTGGCTCTGCTCGCCGCCATCTTCACCACTACTACGCGACCGGCGGCGCAAGCGGCGGGCGGACGCCGGACCGTAGGGCCCAGCATCATCGGTCGATCGAGCCGCCCGTTAGGGCTGAAACGGTCCCGCCGCGACCTGTGGAAGCTGCCGATGTGGCGAACTCCAGCGCGCAGACTCACCGTCGTGCCAAGTCTTCGCTGCCCGTTATCAGGACGACGACCGAGGATGAGGCCCTCGCGGTGGCGGCGGCGACGACCCCGATCCGGCCGCATAAACCGCGCTGGCTTCAGGCGTCACCTTCCTTCTCGTCGCCCAACCTGAGCGCGCAAGCGTCGCCCGTCACGTCTAAGACGAAAGGGTCCTCCCAGGCCGAGGGTTCGTCGAGCTCACCCTCATTAAAACCGGACGGCCCGAGTGGACGGATGCGCCGGTTGCCGCCTTCGCAAGCTGCCTCGGCTTCTGCCCCTGCGAAGGGAGAACAGCCGGTGACGACGTCGGCGCCCGCGCTCGGCTCGGCGCCGCTTCTCCCGCCCCGGCCTGCGGCCGAGGTCCAGAAGCAATCGGCTGAGGCCGAGTTCACTCCATCGTCCGCCTCGGCATCCAAAAGCGGCGGCGTCGTCCCGCCTCCTGCCCATCCCTCCACCTCTGGCGGCGGTAGCGGCAGCAGCGGTCGGGCGTTCGTCGCCTCCAACGGGCTGAAGGGCCGTCTCGCTGCGTTCGGCGGCATGGTCGGCGGAGCGGCCACGCAGATCTATCAGGAGGGCCTCGCGGGTGCCCAGTCGTCTGGCAACCTTGCCGGCCTTGCTTCCGGTGCCGGTGGCGGCAGCACCTCGATGAGCGCGAGGGACGCGACGTCGTACACGTCTTACACCTCGCAAGCAGCGGCGCCCCGACAGCCGACGGCCGCTGCCAAGTCTGGCCGCGGCTTTCAGCACGCGATCCTGTCGGCGCCGTCATCGGGCGTCAAGATGTTCAACACGGCCTGGAAGGGCAAATCTGCCTCGTCGGCCGGCCCTCCGAGGGCCGAGCTGATCGACGGCGAGGGCTCGACGCCGATCATGTTCAACCCGACCGGCTCGATCGCGCCGGGTGCCGAAGGCCGCGTCTTCGGGAGGGACGTCGTCGCCGTCGCCCGGCAGTGGGGTGTGCGCGAGGGTGTCGCCAAAAAGAGGAGCGGCAGCGTCGACGAGGTCAGCATCGACGGCAGCAGCATCGATCAGGTCAGCCGCGAGTCGCTGCCCGCGCTCGTCGTCCGTTGCGTCGAGTATCGTGCGTCGCCGTTCCGAACCTCGTTCCTCTTTCTCCTCATTACGTTCTGCTGACACCTGCCCGCATGTGCAGTCGAAATTTGGGGTCCAAGGGAAGAAGGCATCTTCCGCATTAGCGGCCGGAGCACACACAGTGCGTCTGCTCTCACGCATCGTGCTGCTGCTCATCCTTGCCGTCGACTGACCCATCGCCACCCCGCAGTCGTCAAGCTCCGAGCTCAGCTCGACACCGGCGCCGACATCGACCTCAAGCTGTCGGATGCGGGCGATCTCGACCCGCACGCCGTCGCGAGCGTCTTCAAGGCCTATCTGCGCGAACGTGCGCCCGGTCCCTCAGCGCCTGCGCCTCACACTGCGCGCATATACTGATCTCTCGCCGTCCTCTTGGCCTGCTCGCTTCCAGTGCCGTCGTCGATCTTGACCGCTGGGCTCCAGCCTTCGTTCGACGTGGTCATGGAGCGCTTCACCGGCTCGTCGGCACGCGGAGGCGAGTTTGTCGGCGGACCGCATCAACGGGCGGCTCAGGAGTCGTCGACGCAGTCTGCAACTGAGCGTCAAGCACAGCTCAAGCGCGATATCAAGGAGCTCCTGAGCCGCCTGCCTGTGACTTGCTGGGCGTTGCTCAAGGTCGTCGTCGGTCTGCTGCAGCACACTGTACGTCCGATGGAGCACACGTCTGTCTCTTTGCCCGCTGACACGAGACAGCTCTCTTGATTTGCAGGATCGGCACTCGCACGTCAACAAGATGGGCATCCCTAACCTCCTGCTCGTCCTCTGCCCGACGATCGGCCTCTCGCCGCCGTTCCTCCGGCTGCTCATCGAGCATAGCTCGGAACTCTTTGGCACACCGCCGCCGACGGAGCAGGTCGCGTCGCCGACGCCTTCGCCTGTGCCGAGTCTCCCGCCTCGGCTGGCCATCGCGACACCTGGCCGTAAATCGCCGCCGGCCATCATCAACGATGCCGATGCGCCAGAGCTCGACATGCCGCGGACCTTCCCGTCGCCCCTGCCCGACTTCTCGGTCACGGGCGCCAGCCCTCGGCAGGACGATGGTTGGGGCTCAAGGCCGGTTTCGCCGGCCGTGCAGGATTCGGCTTCGCTGCCGCCATCGCCGACGAGCTCGACCAGGCGCCAAACGCAGCACTCCTCGCAGCAATCGGCCAGGCGCGATGTCGGCGTCGCCTTCCCGTCTGTCGAAGGTGGTCCTGCGCCGTCACTGCTCGAGCAGCCGCCCTCGCTACGGCAACGGAAGCGGTCCATCATCGACCTCGCCAATGCCGCCTTCTCGTCGTCGTCGTCATCGGACAAGACGGCTGCGCGATCGACGCCTGGTAGCACGACTTCGCTCGCCGCTCCGTCGCCTCCGACCGAGCAGCAGTCGCAGCAGCCGACCGAAGACGTGCTGCCGCCAGCCGGGATCGTCGCCGCCAAGAAGCACATCTTCTCGACGCCGATCAGCGACCGCTTCAAGTCGACGTCGTCCGTCCTGCCGTCCTTCCGCTCCCACACGAGCAAGCCCGCCAAGGCCCTCAAGCCAACGACAGACCCGAGCAAGAAGCCCAGCATGTGGAACCGTGGCTACGGCCAGGTCGGTAGTGACACGTCCGAGGCAGCAGCTGCCACGGACAGAAGAGAGGCCGCCCTCGGCACCACCTCTGCTCCCTAACCACACCACCGGACCGACTGAGTTTCTTTTCGCTCTCCGCATGCTCGCTCTCCTCTCGCACAACCGGACTAGTCACACTGGACCTTCCGCACCCTCCTTCCACCCCTGCAGCTCTCAATATACCCTTTTGCCCCCTTGACATCCCCCCCCTTGTATCGCTTGTCTCTGCTATCGGACCTCCTCTATCTGCTGGTCGAGAGAAGGTCGAGTCAGATGCTGCGAGGGTTCATTCTGAGCAGAGGCCAATTGCGAAAGTTTTGCCCTGGATCAAGGCGGCCATTTTAGGGTTGAAGACTGAGTGTCGAAGCAAGCGCTAGAGAGGATCGGCAACAATAGCGAGGCGCCGTCCTGGACGTCGCGTCCGTCCAGCTCCATGCAGACCGTTCTTTGATTGATCAATCTGAGCTGGTGCAGTCTGTCGCCACGGGACAAAACAGAGGGTACATCAACCAAAAAGAAAGAATGTGGAGACTACACGAATTGAACGCGTGACCTTATACATGCTAAGCATACGCTCTACCAACTTAGCTAAATCCCCATTGCTTTGGTTGGCGTGAGGCTTAATCAGTAACTATTACAATTTGAACAGTTCAGCCGGCATGCGAGCTCCCGTTCCCTGCCCTTGCTCTCGCGCGGGCTCGAGCGAGCCCTTCCTGACCTCCAACCGCCACCAGCCCCTGCCCGCCTTCCCCCG
>Ga0308160_10005433_pt1 | contig 13287 bp, 7 predicted proteins | sample PhyFR1_FD_201036 | JGI IMG/M metagenome (GOLD analysis project Ga0308160, IMG submission 201036) | Phyllosphere microbial communities from UC Gill Tract Community Farm, Albany, California, United States - DLSLF.R1 | ecosystem: Host-associated > Plants > Phyllosphere > Unclassified | place: USA... | reverse complement strand
CAACCGCCAGCAGCTGTGGCATCGGAACACTCGACGGGCTACCCGATGTTCAGCCTCAAAAGTCTGGAGGACATTCGAAAAGCGATAGATCAAGCTTTCGAAAAAATGGATGCAGATGCACGCATGATCTCTGATGCGTTCGCCAAACTGAACGCCTCTTCGCAGGATATCGGTCCAAGTGCTGGAAAGGTCGAAAAAGCGGTCGATGCGTCTTCCGAAAACCGCGGCAAACGGCGTACCACCATACAAAAAAAGTAACGCCCACTCACTTGTACCGCGTGGGCGTTAACTTTGCCCGTTTAGCAGGATGGAGTGCCAGCATGCATTGCTAGTATTAAAACTACATACCCACCCAAATTCGATTGACACAAATACAGGCAAGATCAACAATCTGCGAGTCGGGCGCCAGCGGATGCACTGACTGAGATCGCCTGATACGTAGTAAAAGTACTTTCTGCACCAGAAGTGGCAAACACCACCATGCAGATGGAACCTTACCCGTACAACAATCGGAGGAGATCATGAAGAACAAGTCGTTCGCTGCCATCCTGGCGGCAGGCATCCTTGCGGCCTCCGGCTGCGCTAGCGCCGCCACCCCGGCCCAGCAAGCCGGCGCCAGCAATGCCATCCTGCTGCAGGGATTTCACTGGAATTCCGCCAGTTACGCCGGCCCCGACTGGTACAACACCCTGCTGAACAACGTCGGCGACCTGTCCGGAATGGGCTTCACCCACGTCTGGTTCCCGCCGCCGTCCGATTCGGCGGCGCGCGAAGGCTATTTGCCGCGCCAGCTCAACAAGCTCGATTCCAGCTACGGCAACGCGGCCGAACTGACCAACGTGATCAGTGCCTTCAAGAGCAAGGGAGTCAAGGCGATCGCCGACGTGGTCGTCAACCACCGCGTGGGCACGACCGGCTGGTCCGATTTCACCAATCCGAACTGGACCACCTACACCATCGTCAACAACGACGAATGCAATTGCGGCCTGGGTGCGGCCGACACCGGCGGCGGCTTCAGCGGCGGGCGCGACCTGGCGCATACCAACGTCGGCGAAGTCCAGAACGGCATCGTCAACTGGCTGAACTACACGCTCAAGCCGGTCGGCTTTTCCGGCCTGCGCTTCGATTACGTGAAGGGCTTCGGCGCCAATTACGTGGGCCAGTATGCGAACGCCTTCGGCGCCGAGTTCTGCGTGGGCGAGCTGTGGCAGGACTTCGACATCAACAACATCGATGCCAACCGCCAGGCCATCATGAACTGGATCAACGGCACCAACAGCAGCTGCGGCGCCTTCGACTTCACCACCAAGGGCATCCTCAACGACGCCCTCGCCAACGGCAATTACTGGCGCCTGAAGGCGGCCGACGGCAAGCCGCAGGGCGCGATCGGCTGGTGGCCGGCAATGTCGGTCACCTTCGTCGACAACCATGACACCGGTCCGGCGGAAAGTTGCGGCAGCGGCCAGAACCTGTGGCCGGCGCCCTGCGACAAGGTGATGGAAGGCTATGCCTACATCCTGAGCCACCCGGGCATCCCGACCGTGTTCTACCCGCACATCTACAACTGGAACCTGAAGTCCCAGATCGCCGCGCTGATGAAGGCGCGCAAAGCGGCGGGCGTGAACTCGACCTCCGCGGTCGCGATCCAGCAGGCGACCCAGGGGCTGTACGCGGCCACCATCACCGGCACCACCCGCCAGCTGGCCATGAAGATCGGCCCGAACAGCTGGAGCCCGGGCAGCGGCTGGACCCTGCAGACCTCCGGCAACAACTACGCCATCTGGATGAAGTAAGCGCAAATCCCGCCGGCTTCAGTCCACCGGCGGCATCCCGTAATAGTCCGGCGCCCCATCCATCACCACGTCGATCCGGTCCAGCACCACGCCCGGATCGAGCGCATGCACGCGCAGCGTGTGCGGCCCCGGCTTCAGTTGCGCCACGCCGCGGGTCCGCACCGCCATGTTCGACAGCACCGCTTCCTTCCACGCGTCGCTGCGCCCGACCGTCGTGAAATCGAACACTTCCAGCGGTCCGCCATCCAGGCTGGCCGCGATGCGCACGCGGTTGGCGGCCGTCAGCGGGTGTTCGGGCACGGTGACGAAGCGCAGCGTGGCGCCTCCCTCGCTGGCGGTCACGAATCGGTATTCGAGCGGCGTGCCCGGCGCCTGCGGCGCGCGCGACGGCAGGTCCAGGCGCGCACGCATCGCGCGGCTTGATGTGCCCAGGCCCGGCTGCGCTTCCCAGTCGGCGTTCGAGGGCGCCAGGCCGGCGGGCAGCACCACGATGCGTTCGCGCTCGCCCGGCACCTCGCCGGCCGTGCCTTCCACGCGCAGGTTCACGTTCACGGTCTTGTCGCCGCACTGCAGGGACAAGGCGGGACGCTCGCCGCCGTCGTAGCCCAGCGTGATGCGCTGCTCGAATCCGTTCGCCGCATCCAGCCGCCCCGATGCCAGGTCCGTCCTTACGCCGCGCGCGCCTTCGCGCACCGACCAGGCCAGCGGCTGTTCGCCGTAGCTGACCAGCGTGATGTCGCGGCTGGCAGGGCGTCCCCCGGGCAGCACGAGGCGGTCGGATTCGAGCGAATACGGCGCCGGATAGACGATCGCGCAGCGACGCCGCGCCGACGCCGGCCAGGCCGGGTACAGCGGTTCGGCAAACACCGGCAGGCGGCGCGGCGCCATGTCCATGATGCCCTTCCACTTGCCGCCGGCCAGCGCGTTGTACTTGTCGGTGTCGGCGACGATGGCGGCATGCGCCGCCCTGGCCTGGCGCGCGTACAGGTTGGCGCCAGGGCGCTGCTGCCTGGCGTATTCCCCCGCCAGGTCGAGCCTCAGGATGCGCGCATTCAGGCTGGCGCTGGCGCGCACCGGATACTGCACCAGTTCGAAATAGGCGTCGCGCAGTTCCGGCGGCAGGCGCGGCGCCAGCGCTTCGGTCCGCGCAAACAGCAGGCGGTAGGACTCGATGCGCCGCTGGGCTTCCTCGCCGCCGCTGCGCAGGTAATCGGTGCCGCGCGTGCCGCGCGTGGGTTCGGTCTGGCTCCAGCCCATGAATTCGGGACGGCGCTCCCAGGCCAGGCGATAGTATTGCTGGAGGATGGACGCGATCTCGCCGGCCTGGGCCGCTCCGAACTGCGCCGCCGCCCACGCCTGCAGGTGGCGCATCGGATCCTGCTCCAGCACGCTGGCGTCGAAAGCCGCATCCAGGAAGTACTGGACCAGGTACTCGGCCGGCTTGATGTCGCCGACGTTGACCACCCACAGGCGGCGCGCGTCCAGCGCCCAGGCGCGCTGCAGCTGGTCGCGCACCAGGGCCGGATGCGTCGTGCCCAGCCACAGGTAGTCGTGCGGCCGGCCCCAGTAGGACAGGTGGTAATAGATGCCGCTGCCGCCCGGGCGCTTGCGGTCCTGCGCCGTGCCGAGCTGGCTCAGGTAGCCATAGTTATCGTCGGGCCAGACCAGGGTCACGTCGTCCGGCACCTTCAGCCCGAGGTTGTAGTAGTCCAGCACCTCCTTGTACATCGTGAACACCTGCGGGATGCGCTCGGGCGGCTTGCCCAGCGCGCGCGCCAGCATGCCGCGCTGCAGGGAGAACACCTGGGCCAGCGTGTCGCGCGCGTGTTCCGGGCTCGTCGCGCCTTCCATGGCCGAGTCGTGCACGCCGCGCAGGCCCAGCGAATAGACGTTCTCGTAGCCCTTCACCTCGTCGACGCGCTGCTGCCAGTAATCGAGCAGGCGCGCGCGGTTGGTGAAGAAGTTGAAGGCGCCGGACGACTTCGGCCACTCGCGCACGTTGTTGCGCATCATCGGCTCGGCATGCGAGGTGCCGACGATGATCGCGTAGTCGTCCGCCACCTGCGCATTGCCCGGGATCTGATAAAAGGGCTTGGTCGAATCGTGCATCGCCGGCCAGACCAGGTTGGCCTTCAGGCGCCACAGCAGCTCGAACACGCGCGCATAGGTGGCCGGGCCGATGTCGCCGGCCGGGTCGGTGCGGGTGGCCCAGGGCTGCAGGCCCCAGTCCTCGTCGTTGATGAAGATGCCGCGCTGGGCCACCGACGGCGCCGGCGACAGCCTGGCCGCACCGTCCACGGTGATGCCGCGCCTGCGCGGCGGCGCCACGTCGGCCCACCATTCCCAGGCCGAGACGCCCAGTTCGCGCGTCAGGTCGACCACGCCGTACACGGCGCCGCGGCGGTCGGCGCCGGCGATCAGCAGGATCGAGCGTCCATCGGCCTCGCCCGCGACGCGCAGGTAGCGCTCGGGCTGGCCGGCCAGCGGCGCCAGGTCGACGCCCAGTGCCCGCGCCACGTCCTGCACCTGGCGCGAGTCCGCGGTGCCGACCACGATGCAGCGGCGAACGCAATCCTGCAGCCGGGTGGCCTGGGGTGCCGGCAGGCCGCTGACGCGCCCGAGGTCGCGGCCCAGCATATCGGCCGCCAGGCGGACCGTCACCTGGCCGTCGTGCACGATGGACGGCAACTGGTCGCCGGCGTCGATCGGGAAAGGCCGCGCATGGGCCAGCCCGCCGGCCAGCAGCAGGACAAGTGAAAGGCGTCGGATCACCAGGCGCTCCAGGATGGAAGAGCTGGAATATTAATGTAGGGCTTGCCCGAAGCGCAGCCTGGCGCCGCAAACGATCAAGACCATGATCGCATCAGCCGGCCATCGCCCGCGCAAGCGATGCGACCTGCACCCCGGGCAGGTCGACGCCATGCACGCTGACGCGGTTGCGTCCGTGCTGCTTGGCGTGGTACAGCGCCTCGTCGGCATGGCGCAGGATGTCTTCCCATTTGCCGTCCCCCGGCCCGAGCGCCGCCACGCCGACGCTCACCGTCATGCGCACCTGGTGGCCTTCGATGTCCAGTGCCGACGCGGCGACCAGTTCGCGCAGCCGCCCCGCGATGCCGCACACATCAAGCATGACGCTTCCGGTGACCAGCACCGCGAACTCTTCGCCGCCGATGCGGAACAGGGCGTCGTTGCCGCGCAGGGCATTGGCGGCCAGGCGCGTCACGTGGCAGATCGCGGCGTCGCCGACGCCGTGGCCGTAGCGGTCGTTGATCGACTTGAAGTGGTCGATGTCGAAGGTGATGAAGTGGATCGCCTCGCTGCCGCGCCGGGTGCGGCGGAAGGCGCGCGTGGCGATGTCGTGCAGCGCACGGCGGTTCAGCCAGCCGGTCAGCACGTCGGTGAGCGAGGCGCGCTTCAGCGCCAGCGCCTGGTCGTGGGTGACGATCAGGGCACAGCTCATGGTCGCTACCGACAGGAACACCAGCACGAACAGCGTGCCCCAGGTTTGCAGGTCGTGGCCGGACACGAAGGCCGGATCGATGCGCTCCCCGTAGACCATGGACAGCGCGCGCAGGCTTTGCTGGACCAGGAAGCACAGTTCGAGCACGATCATCGGCAGGAAGGACAGCCGCGTCTCCCTGGCCGGGTGGCGCCACAGCAGCCAGGCGGCGCCCAGGTTGATGAGAACGATCAGCGGCGTGAACAGCGCCACGCGGCAGACCACCGAGGCCTGGACCGCCGGCACCAGGTGCGCGCAGAACACCAGCAGGGCGAGCCCGGCGAGGATATCCCAGCGCGGACGCAAGCCCAGGTGGCGGCGCAGGCCGGCCAGGATGCCATAGTGGCCGGCGATGTAGAACATGTTGCCGAGCGCCGGCACCAGGAAATGCTTCAGGCCGTACTTGATGGCGCAGGCGCCGAAGATCATGTTGAGCGCAAAGAACAGTCCTGCCAGCGCCCAGTTGAGCAGGCACACGCTGCGCGAACTGGCCAGGTAAAGCAACCCCATGCTGCCGCACATGATCGTGCCGGCCAGCGCGGAAGCCACCGTCAATGTGAACGCGTCCATCTTCTCCCTAGAACATTACATTTAGATAAATTTCCATAAGTATAATATTATTGCCGATATATAAATCTATCGCTTTGTTTCAGTAGCGAAAAAACATCACCTGTCCCAACACAGGCAAGTGAAAGCGACGGCATCGGCGCCTGTGATATAAGGTCGAACCGACAACCTACCGAGGCAGCATGAGACCCGCCTTTTTCGCGATCGTAGGCGCCCAGTTCTTTTCGTCGCTGGCCGACAGCGCCCTGTTCATCCTGTGCGTATCGCTGATCTCCACCCTCGCCTTTCCGGAGTGGATGACGCCGATGCTGAAGATGGGCTTCGTGCTGTCGTACATCCTGCTCGCCCCCTTCGCCGGCGCCTTTGCCGATACCTTTCCCAAGGGACGGGTAATGCTGGTGACGAACACGATCAAGATGATCGGCTGCTCGCTGATCCTGGCCAAGGCCAATCCCCTGCTCGCCTACGGCATCGTCGGCTTCGGCGCCTCCGCCTATTCGCCGGCCAAGTACGGCATCCTGGCCGAGGTGCTGCCGGCGCGGCGCCTGGTGGCGGCCAACGGCTGGATCGAGGGGTCCACCGTGGTCGCGATGATCCTCGGCACCATCCTCGGCGGCCTGATCTCATCGAACGAGCACACCATCGCCTGGCTGCTGCACGCCAGCTTCTCGCTGTTCGGCTACATCGTCCCCAGCCCGCTGCATGCGGCGGTGACGGTGATCGTGCTCACTTACCTGCTGGCGGCGGTCCTGAACCTGGGCGTGGTCAACGCCGGCAAGCGCTATGAAAGGCGGAGTCGTTCGTTCGGCTCGCTGTTCCGGGATTTCTACCGCTGCAATTCGACGCTGTGGCGCGATCGCGCCGGCCGGGTCTCGCTCGGCGTGACCTCGCTGTTCTGGGGCGCCGGCATGGTGCTGCAGATCCTGCTGCTGGCCTGGGCCCAGACCGCCCTCGGCCTGCGCCTGGACCAGGCGGCGGCGCTGCAGGCGGTGTTCGCCGCCGGGGTGGTGCTGGGTGCGGCGCTGGCCGGCAAGGCGGTACCGCTGGTGCGCTCGATGTCGGTGATGCCGCTGGGCGTCGTGCTCGGCATCGCCCTGTGCGCGATGGTGCTGGTGCATTCGGTGCAGGTCGCCTTGCCGCTGCTGCTCGTCATCGGCATCCTGGCCGGTTTGTTCGTGGTGCCGATGAACGCCGTCCTGCAGCACCGCGGCCACAGCCTGATGAGTGCAGGGCAGTCGATCGCGGTCCAGAACTTCAACGAAAACCTGGCCATCCTGGCCATGACCGGCGGCTATGCGATGGCGCTGCAGGTGCAGCTGGGCATGAACACGGTGCTGGTGCTGCTGGGCACCGCCATCACCGTCATCAGCCTGTACCTGCGCATGGTGGCACGCACCATTCCAGGGAGCAAGACCGAAGCTTGATGCTGCCGTGGTGCGGCGCCTGCCCATCCCGGGGCGGGGTGGCGCATCTTTACGACATATTGCACTTTGTAACAGGCTTGTTACAAATCAACTTAAGCGATGTCTCTGCCGTAAGAATAGAATATTTTCTTTCTTTCAACCTCTTACGCAGGGAAAACATGATACGTTTGCCGATCGGCCTGGCGGCGCTATGCCTCACCATGTCAGCAATCGCAGCGGAACCTTTCGACGACAAGTTCCGCCAGCTCGACGAACTGCTTCCGACCCCGACCACGATCCGCACCGCGTCCGGTGCCCCGGGCCACGCCTACTGGCAGCAGCGCGCCGACTACCAGATCCGTGCCTCGCTGGATGAAGCCACCCGCAGCATCGCCGGCGCCGAGACGATCACGTATCACAACAATTCCCCCGACACCCTCACCTACCTGTGGGTGCAGCTCGACCAGAACATCTTCAAGCCGAACTCGGACGCCCGCACCAGCGCGACGCTGCCCTCGCGCGACGCCTGGCAGGCACGCAGCCCGACCGACGGCGTGAAGTTCGACGCGATCCGCACCGTGCTGGAAGCGCGCACCTTTGCCGGCGGCTTCAACATCAAGAGCGTCAAGGACGGCAACGGCCGCCCGCTGAACTTCGTGATCAACCGCACGATGATGCGCATCGACCTGCCGCAGCCTTTGAAACCCGGCGCGCGCACGGCCTTCAGCATCGACTGGAACTTCAACATCCCCGAGCAGAAGGTGCTGGGCGGCCGCTCCGGCTACGAAAAATTCGACGACAAGAACGACCTGTTCGAGATCGCCCAATGGTTCCCGCGCATGGCGGCCTACTACGACGTCTACGGCTGGCAGCACAAGCAGTTCCTGGGCGCCGGCGAATTCACGCTCGAATTCGGCGACTACGACGTGCAGGTCACCGTCCCGGCCGACCACATCGTGGCCTCGACCGGCGAGCTGCAGAATCCAGGCGACGTGCTCACCCCGGCCCAGCGCGACCGCCTGAAGCAGGCGCGCACCGCCGACAAGCCGGTCGTCATCGTCACCCAGGCCGAGGCCGAAGCCAAGGAAAAGCAGCGCGCCACCGGCACCCGCACCTGGCACTACAAGGCGAAGAACGTGCGCGACTTCGCGTTCGCCTCGAGCCGCAAGTTCATCTGGGATGCGCAAGGTTTTAAAAAGGACAGTACCAACGTGCTGGCCATGTCCTATTACCCGAAAGAGGGTAATCCGCTGTGGGGCCAGTACTCGACCCAGTCGATCATCCACACCATCGACCAGTACAACAAGTATTCCTTCGACTACCCCTACCCGGTGGCGATTTCCGTCAACGGCCCGGTGGGCGGCATGGAATACCCGATGATCTCGTTCAACGGCCCGCGTCCGACCAAGGACAAGAAGACCGGCGAGCTCACCTACTCCAAGCGCACCAAGTACGGCCTGATCAGCGTGATCATCCACGAAGTCGGCCACAACTACTATCCGATGATCATCAATTCGGACGAGCGCCAGTGGACCTGGATGGACGAGGGCCTGAACAGCTTCGTCCAGTACCTGGCCGAGCAGGCGTGGGAAGAGCACTACCCGCAATCGCGTGGCGAGCCGCGCGTGATCGCCGACTACATGAAGAGCCGCAACCAGGTGCCGATCATGACCAACTCGGAGTCCGTCCTCCAGTTCGGCAACAACGCCTACGCGAAACCGACCGCCGCGCTGATCGTGCTGCGTGAAACGGTGCTGGGCCGCGAACTGTTCGACTTCGCGTTCAAAGAATACGCCCAGCGCTGGAAATTCAAGCGCCCGACCCCGTCGGACTTCTTCCGCACCATGGAAGACGCATCCGGCACGGACCTCGACTGGTTCTGGCGCGGCTGGTTCTACACCACCGACGCGGTCGACGTGAGCGTGGACGGCATCAGCGAGTACACCATCGGGACCAAGGATCCGGAAATCGAGAAGGCCTGGAAGAAGGCCCAGCGCGATCTTGAACCGGTCTCGATCACCGACCAGCGCAACAAGGGCACGCTGCCGCGCCGCGTCGATGCGCATCCGGAGCTGAAGGACTTCTACAACGAGCACGACGACTTCACGGTCACCAACAAGGACCGCAACACCTACGCCACCACGGTGGAAGGCCTGGAGGATTGGGAAAAGGCGCTGCTGAAGGAAGGCAAGCACCTGTACCTGGTCGACTTCTCGAACGTGGGCGGCCTGGTCTCCCCGCTGGTGCTGGAGATCCAGCTGGCGAGCGGCAAGAAGTACATCGAGCGCGTGCCGGCCGAAATCTGGCGCTACTCGCCGAAGAAGGTCACCAAGCTGATCATCACCGACGAGCCGATGGTCGGCCTGGTCCAGGACCCCTACCTGGAAACCGCCGACACCGACATCAGCAACAACGCCTGGCCGCGCAAGGCGACGCCGTCGCGCCTGGAGCTGTTCAAGACCACGCGCGAACAGAGCGACATGATGAAGGACTTCGCCGAGAAGCTGAAGACGGCCAAGGACAAGGACGCCAAGACCGAGGCCCAGAAGGCCGAGTAACAACCTGAATGGTGGCGACCCCACCTTCGTCGTAGGGTGGACGGCAAAGCCGTCCACCCTACTCACATATCGACACCCGCATGAAACGCCTCCCGCTCAGCCTCGCCGCCTTCTCCCTGGTCGCATCCCTTACCGCCTCCGCCCAGACCTTCGACGACAAGTTCCGCCAGCTCGACGAGCTGCTGCCCACGCCCACCGATACCCGCACCGCTTCCGGCGCCCCGGGCCACGCCTATTGGCAGCAGCGCGCCGACTACCGCATCCGCGTCAGCCTGGACGAAGCCAGACGCGCCATCTCCGGCACCGAGACCGTCACCTACCACAACAAGTCGCCGGACACGCTGGCTTACCTGTGGGTGCAGCTGGACCAGAACATGTTCCGCGCCGACTCGGACAACCGCAACATCTCGAGCTACCCATCGAGAGATGCCTGGCGTACCGGCGTTACGCCGGGCAGCCAGGCGGGATTAGGCTACGAAGCCGCGCGCTTCCTGGTCGAGAGCCGCAAGTTCGACGGCGGCTTCAAGGTCACCAGCGTGACCGACGGCAGCGGCCGTCCTTTGAGGAACGTCATCAACAAGACCATGATGCGCATCGACCTGCCGCAGCCCCTGAAGCCTGGCGCCAGCGTCTCGTTCAACATGGCCTGGAGCTTCAACGTGCCGGAGACGAACGTGCTGGGCCGCCGTATGGGCTTCGAACGCTTCGATAAACAAGACAAGAACGACCTGTTCGAGATCGCCCAATTTTTCCCGCGCATGGCCGCCTATTACGACACCCACGGCTGGCAGAACAAGCAGTACCTGGGCGACGGCGAGTTCACGCTGGAATTCGGCGACTACGAAGTCGAGATCACGGTCCCGTCCGACCACATCGTGGCCGCCACCGGAGAATTGCAGAACCCGGACGCGGTCTTGAGCCCGGCCCAGCGCGACCGCCTGAAGCAGGCGCGCAGCGCCGACAAACCGGTCGTCATCGTAACCCAGCTTGAGGCGGAAGCCGCCGAAAAAGGCCGGGCCACCACGAACAAGACCTGGCGCTTCAAGGCGAAGAACGTGCGCGACTTCGCGTTCGCCACCAGCCGCAAGTTCATCTGGGATGCGCAGGGCTTCAAGAAGGGCGATACCAACGTGCTGGCGATGTCCTACTACCCGAAGGAAGGCAACCCGCTGTGGGAAAAGTATTCGACCCAGGCCATCATCCACACCATCGACAGCTATAACAAGTACTCGTTCGACTACCCCTACCCGGTGGCGATTTCCGTCAACGGCCCGGTCGGCGGCATGGAATACCCGATGATCTCGTTCAACGGCGGCCGCCCGAGCAAGGACAAGAAGACCGGCGCGCTGACGTACTCGAAGAACACCAAGTATGGCCTGATCAGCGTGATCATCCACGAGGTCGGCCACAACTACTTCCCGATGATCGTCAACTCGGACGAGCGCCAGTGGACCTGGATGGACGAGGGCCTGAACTCCTTCATGCAGTTCCTGGCCGAGCAGGCTTGGGAAGAGCACTACCCGGCCCGGCGCGGCGAAGCCCGCAACATCGTCGACTACATGAAGAGCCGCAACCAGCAGCCGATCATGACCAACTCCGAGTCCGTCACCAACCGCGGCGGCAACGCCTACGCCAAGCCGGCCACCGCGCTGAACGTGCTGCGCGAGACCGTGCTGGGCCGCGAACTGTTCGACTTCGCGTTCAAGGAATACGCCCAGCGCTGGAAGTTCAAGCGTCCAACCCCGGCCGACTTCTTCCGCACCATGGAAGACGCCTCAGGCACGGACCTCGACTGGTTCTGGCGCGGCTGGTTCTACACCACCGACGCGGTCGACGTGAGCGTGGACGGCATCAGCGAATACACGATCGGGACCAAGGATCCGGAAGTTGAAAAAGCCTGGCAGAAAGCCCAGCGCGACGCCCAGCCGGAATCGCTGACCGACCAGCGCAACAAGGGCACGCTGTCGCGCCGCGTCGATGCGCACCCGGAACTGAAGGACTTCTACAACGAGCACGACGACTTCACGGTAACCAACCGTGACCGCAACAAGTACAATGAAGCGGTCGAGGGCCTGGAAGACTGGGAAAAGGCGCTGCTCAAGGAAGGCAAGCATTTGTACCTGGTGGACTTCTCCAACATCGGGGGCCTGGTCTCGCCGCTGGTGCTGGAAATCCAGCTGGCGAGCGGCAAGAAATACGTCGAGCGCGTGCCGGCCGAAGTCTGGCGCTACTCGCCCAGGAAGATCACCAAGCTGATCATCACCGACGAGCCGATGGTCGGCCTGGTCCAGGACCCCTACCTGGAAACCGCCGACATCGACGTCGGCAACAATGCCTGGCCGCGCAAGGCAACGCCGTCGCGCCTGGAACTGTTCAAGAGCAGCCAACCGCAGAATGACATGATGAAGGACTTCAACGAAAAGCTGAAACCGGCCAAGGACAGCAAGGAAGCCACCAAGGCGGCCGAGCAGGCCGTCGAAGCGGGCAAGGCGGTCGAATGAAGGTTCGCCGTTTCCTGGTGAATGTAGTGTGTGCGGCTGTGCTGGCCAGTGCCGGCGCGGCTGCGCATGCGCACCGCTTCCATGCCGGCATCACCGACATCAGCTTCAACGAACACACCGGCAGTACCGAGGTCGTGCACACCTACATGGCGCACGACGTCGAGGCGCTGCTGGGCAACCTCTACCAGCGCCAGTTCGACCTGTCCGACCCGGAAGACCAGGCCGTGCTGCGCAAGTACGTCGAGAAGCAGTTCTGGCTGGCGGCCAAGGACGGGCGCCGCCTGCCTCTCAAGTGGGTAGGGCTCAGCGTCGACGTCGACAGCGTCACCATCTTCCAGGAAGCGCCCGCCACGCCGGTGGACAAGGTCGAGACCATCCACGACGCCGTGCTGGTCGACTTCCTGCCCGACCAGGCCAATACCGTGAATCTCACCGCGGGCGGCAGCCTGCGCACCTTCGGCTTCAACGCCCGCCAATCCGAGTTATCCGTACACTGAGCCGTCCACCGATCCGATGAAGTTACGCATTCTCCCCTGCGCGCTGGCCGCGCTGTTCGTCCACGCCCATGCCCTTGCCGACGACCCCGTGATCCAGCGCGTGCTGGTCGAGGGCGCGCGCGCCAGCCAGCTCGGCATCGCCGATTCCGCCAACATGGGCAGCGTCAGCCAGAAGGAACTGGAGATGCGCACCATCTACCGTCCCGGCGAACTGCTGGAAGCCACGCCCGGCCTGATCGCCAGCCAGCACAGCGGCGAAGGCAAGGCCAACCAGTTCTACCTGCGCGGCTTCAACCTCGACCACGGCACCGACCTGGCCACCTATGTCGACGGCATGCCGGTCAACCAGCGCAGCCACGCGCACGGCCAGGGCTGGACCGACCTGAACTTCCTGATGCCGGAACTGACGGCGCGCCTGGACTACCGCAAGGGACCCTACTCCGCGCGCGAAGGCGACTTCGCCTCGGCC
>Ga0308160_10005431_pt1 | contig 13290 bp, 11 predicted proteins | sample PhyFR1_FD_201036 | JGI IMG/M metagenome (GOLD analysis project Ga0308160, IMG submission 201036) | Phyllosphere microbial communities from UC Gill Tract Community Farm, Albany, California, United States - DLSLF.R1 | ecosystem: Host-associated > Plants > Phyllosphere > Unclassified | place: USA... | reverse complement strand
CGCACGGTGGTTCTCCAGTCCGATATGGAAACGTCTTCAATATATAAGTCCGTGCCCCTGTTTTCAAACGTAGAAATTAGAGCAAGGTCAGACAGAAAATATACCAGTATGCGTCAGCCCTTGCTGGGCGAACTCGGCTATACGTATTCAGCCATACAAGTCGTTGCGCACCGCATGCTCGTAGTGCGCATCGATCTGGGCCGCGGCAGCCTGGTCGACCGCCTGGTTCACCGCGGCGGCGCTCATGGCAATCACCATCTGTCCTGGCGTCGGCAGCGCGCGCCGGTCGAGCTGGGCATCCGCGCGCCACAAGCCGGCGCGGTTGATCGCCTTGCCGCAATGGAAGAGCACTTCGTCAACGGCCACCACCACCGCCGTCTTGGGTAACTTGCTGCCTTCGGCCAGGCGTGTCAGGAGGAGCGGATCGACGCTGGCGCGGGCATGGCCGTTGATGCGCATGAAGATGTCGAGGCCAGGAAACAGGAACAGCATGCCGACGCGCTCGTCCTGCTCCAGATTGCGCAGCGATTCGATGCGGTTGTTGCCGGGCCAATCGGCAAAAGCGACGTGGTGCGCATCGAGTGCATGCACGAAGCCGGGCGGTCCGCCGCGCGGCGATGCATCCAGTCCGCGCGCACCGCCGGTGGCCAGGCAGAAGAAGGTGGCGGCCTTCAGGTAATCGACGTGGAAATCGATCAGGTGGTCGAGCACGCTCTTCTGGATACGTTCCGCAGGGGGATCGTAGAGGGCGTCGAGATCGGGGCGGGGGCTGGTGTCATGCATGGCAATCTCCTTGGTGGGATGCCCTCAGTGTATGACCGGCTACTCTGGCTTCTGTACAATATTCAAGCCAACCTATACCGATTTGACGCCATGGCCGATACCAGCACGCATCCCTTCCCCGGCGACATCCAGGATGGCCCGCCGGTGATCGTCGTCCTCAGCCGCCAGGGCGAAGGGGGCGGGGCGCCGCCTCACAGGCACGCCCGCGGCCAGCTATTCGCTTCGACGCATGGCCTGGTGTCGGTCGCTCTGGAAGACGGCTTGTGGGTGGTGCCGCCGACCCACGCGGTCTGGGTGCCGCCGCATCACCTGCACGGCGCCGGCTCGCACGGCCCGATCCAGGGCTATGCCGTGTATGTCGACGAGGCCAGTTGCGCCGACTTGCCGGCGCGGCCCTGCAGCATTCGTCAGTCCGGACTGTTGCGCGAAGCGGTGTTGCGCGCCGCAGGCTGGGAGCCAGGCATGCTCGACCCGGCCGCCGCGCGCATTGCCGGCGTCATCCTGGATGAAATCCGCAACCTCCCGGCCGACGCCCTGGGCCTGCCGCTGCCGCGCGACCCGCGCCTGGTGCGGATCGCGCAAGCCCTGATCGCCGACCCGGCCGACGAACGCGACCTCGACGCCTGGGCGCGCTGGGCCGCGCTCGGCGCACGCACGCTGAGCCGCAACTTCGTCCTCGAAACCGGCTTCACCTTCACCGCCTGGCGCCAGCGCGCACGCCTGTTGAAGGCACTGGCCATGCTGGCGGAGGCGGTGCCGGTCACCACCATCGCGCTCGATCTCGGCTATTCCACGCCCAGCACCTTCATCAGCCTGTTCCGCCGGACCTTCGGCGAAACCCCGGCCGTGTACCGCCGCCGCTTCGGCGCCGGCTAGTCAAACCGGCCAGAAACCGCGTAGAATGCAGGCAACGCGGGTGTAGCTCAATGGTAGAGCAGAAGCTTCCCAAGCCCCTCCACATCAAGAACAACCACTGTTCATGCGCGTCTCTGCCTGCGCAAACCTCGCTTTGACCAAAAAACCAACAAAATCAAGGGGTTAGTACCCATCACATTTTCGGCCCCACTTCCGTGTCGAAAAGCTGTTGTGGTGCCATCCGTGACTTTCAGCTACAAACACCTCTGAACCAGCCACACAGCAACCTGGCGTTGATACAATGCAATATTGTACTAGCACTTAGCTCAGGTAAACATGCTCATCAAAAGCGCAGACGACAAAGAGTCGCAGATCGCAATACTTCAGAACCTGCTTTCTCACGAACGTGTGCCTCCTGAAAAGCGGCAGTTAATCGAGAGGGAGCTGCGGAATCTATCGATCGGTGTTGCAACCGAAAGACAGGCAGCATTCGAGATAGATTTCTACGCTGCACCTAGCAAAAATCTATTCGTTATTCATGACCTTCGCCTTGAAATTGGCGGTCGCGTTGCTCAGATCGATCATTTGCTGATGAACCGAGCTTTTGAAGTTTTTGTCTTGGAAACAAAGACGTTTAGCACTGGCCTATCAATCAATGAGAGGGGAGAGTTTTCGACATCTTATGACGGGAAAGAAATAGGAATTCCGTCTCCGGTAGAGCAAAACGCCCGTCACATATCTGTACTGAAAGATGCATTCAAGGAAATCGGTCTACCGAAACGGCTCGGTATCACATTACAGCCTACATTCAATTCTGTAGTTCTTGTTTCGCCTAAAGCGATTATAAATCGTCCCAAACTTGCTGACATAGACGCATCGATCATAAAACTCGATCAGTTTTTTTCTTGGTACCACAAAAAAATGGACGCGCTGACGTTGAAAGACACGATTGGTATTCTAAAGGTGTGCTCTAGCGAGACAGTAAAAAATCTTGGTGAAAAACTTCTTTCATTGCATAAGCCAAACCGCATTGATTACATTAAAAGGTTTGAGCTGGGGCCAGCATTACTCAGCAAGGAACCAGTCGAACCGATGTATTCTGAGCAGAAGATTGGCACTGCTTCCGTATTAAAAAGAAAAGAAGAAACGGAATATTTTTGTGCGAATTGCAAAAGCCCGATCGCAACGGTTGTGGCCAAATATTGCTGGAACAATAAATCCAGATTTGGCGGGAAGGCTTACTGTCGCGCTTGTCAGGGAAGAATGTAAGCACAGTAGGTCTTCTCGCCAGGCGCCCGGGGACTTCCCATCTACGTCCCTACGGGTCGTTGTCGTTAATGTGTGATCACAAGAAACCCTCCTATATTCAACAAGTTAGGCTCAGTCATAGCTTCAACCCTACGGTACGGTAAGTCTGCTGATAGAACGAAGTCCATTACTGTGACAGTTTGATAGTTTTCCCCGGCGAAAAACGCTCATAATACGAAGAGGAAATGCCTTTACGCAACTTCGATAGAGATGAGCGATCTATGACCACACCAAAAATTGTCCAGTTGTCGATTAAAAATTTCGGCTGTATCGGTAAGGATCCTGTCATCGTCGACATCGACAAAATAGTAGTGCTTGTCGGCGCGAACAATGCAGGTAAAAGCACGATTCTAAGAGCATTCGAAGTTGTGACAGATTGCTTGAAGCTTGAGCTGGACGACTTTCATAACCGAGCTATCGTGTCTGATGAGCTTCCGCAAATTGAAGTTCATTCTGTCGTAATTTCAGAAAATAAGCCCGGCGACGAATGGTGCGCAGCCCTGACTGAGAACTCGTGGCTCGTTAAAGAACGATGGTGTTGGGAAGCCGCAGATAAAGAGCCAAAACGTGTAGGTTTTAACGTGAAAAATGGTGACTGGGCGCAACCGAAAGACAAGGAACAGGTTCCCTGGGGAATGAACAACGTTGCAAAAGCTAGGCGCCCTAAGCCGCACCGAGTCAACACATTCGACGATCCAGATGTGCAGGGAAAAGCAATCGTTTCGCTCTTTAAAAGTTTGCTCGATGCAGACATTCGGGGCCTAAAACTAGACGTAAATGATGAGCAGACGCGGTACGAAACCATTGTTGAAAGCCTGGCCCAACTCCGAGCCGATTCTAAAAAAATCCAAGAGGCAGGGATCGTTTCGATTCAAGATCAGGCAAACCTAATTTTAGAAAAAATATTTCCTAACCACGCCCTAAAGGTGGTCTCGTCGGAAGATATAACGCCGATTACTATCGACCTTCTCGGCGACGAATTTAGCGTAGAAATCGGACATGTTGACGGCGTATCTTTGCCGCTAAACAAGCAAGGTAGCGGAACACGTAGGACCGCATTATGGACAATTTTAAAGCTCTTGGCAGATAAGGGAGTAAAAGCTAAGCCGGGTGCTCAAAAGGCGAAGGCGTCGCATGAAAAGCTTGGACCTAATACCGCACATGTTCTACTGCTGGATGAGCCAGAAGTTAGTTTGCATCCGGGCGCCATTCAAAACGCCAGGGACGTATTATATTCCTTGCCGAATAACCAGAACTGGCAAGTAATGATCACTACGCATTCGCCTAATTTTATCGATCTAACCAAAGATCATACGACAATTGTTAGGGTTGAAAAGAACTTTCACGGCACGGTTGAGGCGACGACAATATTCCGGCCAGAGCTCACGCAATTAAGCGATGATGATAAAGAGAATCTAAAGTTAATTAACCTCTTTGACTCGCACATTGGTGAGGCCTTTTTTGGTGGAAGAGTTCTAATTGTAGAGGGCGATACCGAATATTCTGCCATAAACTTCATTTGCCGCCGGGAGGCAGAGTCCGGTAATAATAGCTACCGCGACATTCACGTAATCAGAGCACGTGGTAAAGTTACAGTAGCTTCCATGATGAAAGTTCTGAACCATTTTAAGAGAAAATATTACGTCCTTCACGATACGGATACACCCACTACAAAATCCAAGGTCAAAGACAAAGCGAAGTCTGTGAATGGTAATCTAGTCTACAAGGAAACGACTATTGCAAATCCGGCCTGGACAAATAATAAAAAGATTTTGGAGCAGATGGGGCAGTATTCGCGTGTGGTTGCTTCTATCATAAATTTCGAAGAGGCATACTTTGCCGAGACTGTCGAAAGCGATAAGCCAGAGAATTGTCTAATGCATTTAAGAACAGACCCCGACTCCTATAAACTAGTTAAGGGCCTCCTCGATGCTATTGTCGGTGATGGCCAGGTAGGGTTTCCTGACGGGGCTCTTCTTTGGAGTGACTTTGCTGATATAGAGAAGCTGGTGGCGAGACAGCAAGGTTGTGTGCAAGTGGTTCCTGCTTAGAGATTGCATCGCGCTGCCGGCGCCGTTCCTTCAGGTTGTGTTGTCTCTTGTAGTATTTTCCTGGATGGTTCCCGTATCAATGTGAATGCGGAGCCAGCATGGAACTCTATCAGAAGAACTACAATAAGTTGCTTAAGCTCCTTCCTGGGCTGCGTGACATGAGCACGTCAGTCAAGCTTGTGGCGCTCGGGCAGACTGATGTACATGTTGATGTGATCGAACAGCACCCGCACCGCTTGGTGCTTCGCATGAGTCACTATCTCGAACGCCTGCACGGCGCTGCGATACCTGACCCTGACATGACCATCGAAGTGTATTTGCTAGCCGAAACCGTGGACGTTCTGACGTACAGCGATTGCTTTGGTTTTCGGAAAGTGTTTTGCCCTGAACTGATGGCTTTTAGCCCTTTGGCTAAGGCGGAACTGAACCATTTTTTCGAGCAGTGGTTGAGCAAGATGATTGCGGACGGGAGGCGCCAGCCAGCTACCGAAATCACGTAGTAAGCAAGTTTCGTATAGCGTGCGAGCATCGATTTATCATGGATGCCATCCGCCATGCTCCATCCTCGTGCGTACGTGAACTTGAAACTGCTCCGGAGTTAGCTCAGCTTTGCGGGAATGACGGTGCAGGTTGCAGAACCAGCAGGCGGCGGCGATGTTGGAAGCCGTGTTGCCGCCGCCATTCTTTCTTGCGCAGAGATGCTCCGCTGTGCATTGAAAGCGGCGAGCCTGTTTAACGGTCAGCTTGTGTTCAGCAGCGAAATGCGCCTGTTCTGACAGCCACATAGGTTTGTGACAGTAGATGCAGCGACCATCTTGGCGAAGAAATGCACGTGCGCGAACGCGCTGAAGAGTATTGGGCATAAAGGCTCCTTAGTTAGAGAAACCCGTCTGCTCTCAGAACATCGCGGGAGCCACTAGACTCAGTCGAAGTGGCAAATCGAACGACCTCAGGGTACGTCCAGGCTGAGTTTGCCCGATTTGCGAAGTTGATGCAAGTGGCCGCTCAACGCAACTACAGCCTGCACATCCAGGCTGCGTGCGAATTATTGCTTAACCCAGTTTCGCTTTGATGAGCTGATAGTAGGTGCTAGCACCGGCCGCGCTAAGCTTGGCTTCCGTTACGAACTGTTCCACGATCTGCTTGCGAGTCACATCCTTGTGCCTTGACATGCGCGAGTAGATGGCGGACGCGACTTCCATCTTCGTCGGTGCTTTCGGCTTCTTCTCAGCTTTGGCTGCAGGAGAAACGGTAGCATCGCTTTTTCCTTCACTCTCCGTCATATCCGTCGTAGGCGTCGATGAAATCGGCGTAGCGGCATTTTTAATCGGTCCATCCATGCCTGGCGAAGCAGCGACAACGACTGGCACCGTGGCCGCGATAGCAAGTGCTGCCGGTTTCTGATCGCTCGTTGCCTTCTGCGGTTCGGTTGCAGTAGTCTTGGCGTTAGATCTGTCGTTGCTCATGATGTTTGCTCGTGTGGTTAAGGAGCCTTTACCATCGACAGTTTTCAGTGAGTAGGCAACGGCCAGTCAGCAGGCCAAGGCTACGCTGCTTCACCGCGTTGATCACCGCTCCAAGACGACTTTTCGCTGAGCAGCCATCTCATTTCTTATCACACCCGCGTGAGCATGCACGTAAAACCCGCATGGATGCGGGGTTTGCGGAGCTACGTTAGAAGCTTTAAGGGCTTGTGACGCGGATCCGCCTCGCTTTTGAGCTCGCCTGCCATCATTCTCTACCTAACGTCCAGCCGCCGCATTTCCCTTTCTAGTCTGAGACGCAGCTTTTGGTGGATACGTCATAACGTTCAAGAGCTACTGCAATGGGAACAATGACTTAGCAAGAGACTGCGCTCGCCTGAATTCTCTCCGAATGTCACATCGCTATCTCATGGCTAAACATTTCCCGCCATTTTTTTTTGCCAACTTAGCATGTCTATGCTATGTTGCGTTACCACCTTTCGATCACTCTAAACCGCCGAAACATATGAAAAACGAGTTGACACAAACCAAAATAATGGACGCGTTGGATTGGGCGTATCAGAAAGCAGTGAACGGGGTCCCTGGATTAGATTCTGCGGAAGAAATGGCGACCGAGTATTTGGCCGGCAGCGGCACCCTCGAGGAGAAGATAAATTCCTTGATCCGCTGGCAAAATACTAAAGCTGGAACTTCTGGTTTCTTAACGGGGCTAGGCGGAATTATAACGATGCCGGTCACAATTCCCGCTAATATCGCATCGGTAATGTATGTCCAAATCAGAATGATTGCTGCTATTGCAAAGATGTGCAAACAAGACTTACGCAGCGACCGAGTTAAGACTCTAGTGTACGCATGTTTAGCGGGCGATGCCGCTAAAGATATATTAAAAGACGTAGGTATTGTCATCGGTTCAAAGGTCGCAACGAATGCGATTAAGAATATATCTGGAAAAACAATAACCGCAATCAATCAGAAAGTCGGGTTCAGGCTTCTAACAAAATTCGGCGAAACCGGGGTTATTAACCTAGTAAAGGTCGTTCCGTTTCTCGGAGGTGTTGTTGGCGGTACAGTCGACGCCGTAGCAACGAATCTAATCGGCAATGTCGCGCGTAGCACCTTTCTTGCTTGTATGGAAACCGAGAAATCTCCGAGTTAGGAAAGGTTAAAAAGGCGAATGACTTCACGTAGCGGTTGCGCTAATGCGAATTGTGTAGCAGGACACTGAGTACGATTACCGCAAGCGTCATGACGCAATGCTTTTCTAGTATTTTTGCAGCATAAATTAATGAAAATTACTCAAGATACTTACAAAAAAAACTTCTCCGGAAAAGAGGAAAAAGCGCTCCAATTCGCGTTAGATACTAGGAAGTTTGAGATTGAACTGTACTGGAAGCGCGCAACATATTTCTGGACGTTCATCGGGGCTACGCTTGCGGGATACCTTGTTATTCAGGCAGCAAAAGAATTTGCAGATAAAGAGTACTTTTCAGTGATATTGGGATGCCTAGGCTTCCTATTTTCGTTTGCATGGCATTGCGTTAACCGCGGAAGCAAGCAATGGCAGGAAAACTGGGAAAACCACGTCGACCTTCTAGAGAATTCTGTTGTCGGACCCCTTTATAAAACTGTGCTGCGGCGAAGGCCAGCAAAAAATTTCAAGGAGGGCGTGGTAAATTTTGTGACTGGCCCTTTGCCGATTTCCGTATCAGGCGTAAATCAAATTATCAGTCTGTATGTTGTCGCGTTATGGTTATTGATTATAAAAAGATCTGTTGGGGTTGTGGGTTTTGATCTCCCCGTTCGTTGGGAGTTCGCCGTGCCGATAATCGCAACGATTACAGCTTGCCTCGCCTTTGTTTCTGTGGGAAGGACGTTTAAAGGTTCGCATGAGCATGCGGCAACTCAACGTGAATCTGAGATCGTTTGACGGAACCATGAATGAAAATGTAGATTCTGCAGCACCAAATTTATCAGTTGCTATAGCGGCCTCTGCTTGGCTGACTACCGTGCTCAACGAGTATCCATCCCACAGCTCGTCGTTCGACGATAGGGAAAGAGTTGTTATTTCCCTCTTGAAGATCTGTCGAGAACATCGCGATGCTGTTGTGGTAATGATTCATTTGGGTGGCAGAACGTCGGCTCCAGTCGTTGCACGTAGTGCGTTTGAAGCATATGTTTTGGCCTTATGGGCATCTCAGTGCGAGGATGTGGAAAGGTTAAAGCGCGTCATTTTAGGTCAGGAAAAAAAAGGACAATTTCCGACTTTAAAAAAGGCGATCCAAGACCTTAAAAAGGCTATGCATCCGTTGTGTACATTTATTGCGGATCTTCACCCCATCTACTCGGCATTATCAGACTATGCGCACGGGTATGGTCGCCAAATATCCCGTTGGATTGAATTACCCGAGATCGTTTCCACGCATTCTGATATAGAAATGATGGAATTAATTTTATTTGTTGACTCCATAGCTGTTCTTGCGGCAATCTCGCAGGAGCGTGTTTGTGAAGGCGATGTCGAGACTGGAGCGAGGCTTTTACGCCTGGTTCTTTCGCGCAGCTATTTTGATGTCAACGGTCGTCACTTTCAATGAGTAGACGCCACAGTAAGGTAATCCCATCATACCCTCACGGCTATACGGTCAAAATCCGCATGTGCAGCGGGTTTCCGAGGGTACGTTAGAAGCTTATTTAGCGTCGGCGCGATATTGTTGCAACGAAACTGAACGATTTTTCCGGATTTTCAAATAATTTCTTATTATTTTCAATTGATTGATTTTAATAAGGTTTATATGAAAGGTAAAAAATCGTTTATATCGTTCTTTGCAGAGCCTGCTGCAAGGTGAAGCAAACATCCATGGTTCACCGGTGCAGAACTGCCGTGAGGTGAAGGATGGATGGGGCGCAGAGAGAGGGTTGACAACGTATCGAACCTTCGACATAATGCGCTCCGCAAGACAAAGGGAAGCATGTGACAATTCATTGGCATTCTGCCAGTGACCATCAAGCTGGGTAACGCCCCTCCACGACGGCGTTGGACGAGAGTCAGATCTGAGGAAGACAGATCACCATGGCGGGTATAACCCTGTTCAACACGCTACAAGTTGTAGCTTTTACGAACAGACGCGTTGTGCCCCACCTTAACCGTCTTGCATGTGGTTGGCCGCAGCGCGTCGCTCTAAGGGACGCCGCATGAACGACCAAATCAACTCTCCTGCTGTCACTCCACCTCAGCATCAAGACTCAACCGCACCTGTTGCGGGCAATACTCCCAAGAGCTCTCAAGGAACGTGTGCGGAAGATTCGTCTGGACATACATCCGATTGCACAGCCGTAGTCTCGGCGTGCATGTATTACATCCAGTCCAGGAAATGGTCCGTATTTCCTCTTCGTTCGAATCGAAAAGACCCGGCAGTTCTTACTGGGTACAAGGCAGCGTCTTCAATCCCTGCAAAGATCGCAGAGTGGTGGGTCAAGAACCCCTCGTACAACGTAGGTATTCCAACAGGTGGTAATGCTCGACTTCTTGTCATCGACACCGATGAAAAGAATGGCGTCTCGGGGCAAGAGTCACTCGCGACGCTCGAACGCGAGTATTCCCCTCTGCCCGAAACCCTTACTGCCTTAACCGCCAACGGCGGTATGCATCGCTACTTTCTCCTACCACTCGGCGTGACCGCCCGCAACCGGACGGCAGTTCGTCCTGGCATTGACGTTCGTTGCGAGGGCGGTTATGTCGTGGCTCCCCCTTCCGTAGTCGATGGTAAATCCTACTCATGGATTGATGAGACTCTGCCTGTTGTTGAAGCACCGGATTGGCTAGTAACCGTAATCGCAGCACCTTCGCAACCAACCAGCAAGGGAAATCTGGAAAGCGGTGGCGTATTTGCCCAAGGAAGCCGTAACGATCAGCTGTTTCGATTTGTAATGACGCAACTTCGTCTTGGTACACATCAGGACAAGATGGCAGAGGTGGCCGAAAGCGCAAACGATTCAATGTGCGTTCCCCCGCTCGAAAATGACGAGGTAGAGCAGATCGTTACGAATGCGTTGCGCATCTATGCGGATCAGCTCAAGGTCCGTTTATCTGACCTTGGAAACAGCAGCAAGCTGGCGGAGCTGCATGGCGACAAAGTGCGTTATGTATTTGACCAAAAGTGCTGGCTCCTCTGGAACGGGGCATATTGGGAAGTTGCGCCCGAAGAGAAAATCGTCGCATTGGCGAGGGACGTACCGAAGACATTGGCTATGGAAGCCGCAAAACTCCCAAGCGGGCCGACCAAGACACAACTTGCTAAGTTCGCTATGCGCTCAGAGGCACTTACGAAGATCAGGGCTATGGTTGAGTTGTTCAAGTCGGAACCTGCCGTAGGGGTCTCGACGTCGATGCTCGACCAACGAGGACTCATTCTGCCCGTGAAAAACGGAACGATTGACTTGCGTACGGGGCGGTTCTCCGAGCCTGATCGGAACTTACTCGTCACTCAGATCGCAGGGACTTCGTACGATCCGGATGCTAAAGCCCCGCGTTGGGAAGCGTTCCTGACGCAGATCATGGATGGTGACGCCGCTCTGGTCGCCTACCTACAGCGCGTGCTCGGATATGTGCTGACTGCATCTACGGAGGAGCATTGTCTGTTCTTCCTCTACGGATACGGCGCGAACGGCAAAAGCACTTTTCTTAACATTGTTCTGGCGCTGCTGGGGGCTCTCGGAACGCAAGCCGCATCCGAAACACTGATGGATAAGCGTTCAGGCGGTGGGACCTCGTCTGACTTGGCACGCCTGCGAGGAAAGCGCTTTGTTGCGATGAGTGAGTCGGACGATGGTCGGCATCTCAACGAAGCACAGGTAAAAAGCCTGACTGGTGGCGATATGGTCGTCGCTCGCGAGCTCTATCAGAGCGTGATTCATTTCAATCCCACCCATAAACTTTTTCTCGCATCAAATCACATGCCAGTGATCAAGAGCACCGATCATGGAATTTGGCGTCGTATCCGGCTAATTCCTTTTAAGGTAACTATTAAAGAACAAGACCGTAACCCGAATCTTGAGAATGAGCTGCGGAAAGAATTTCCAGGCATCTTGAATTGGGCGTTAACCGGATGCCTTGAATGGCAGCATTCAGGCATGCCGCTTCCTAAAGCCGTACAGGACGCAACGAGTGAGTATAAAAACGAAATGGATATTGTAGGGGCGTGGATTGCGGAAAACTGTGTTGTAAGCCCTTGCTATTACGTTTCCGCAGCGGATGCGTACAAATCCTTTAAGACTTGGTGCGAAGAAAACTACAACATCTCGTTTTCCAAGAGCCGTTTCGGTCGCATGATACGTGAACGTGGAATAGAAGTTGGCATGAAGAACGGCAGGATCTATAAGGGACTTGCTCTAAACAATGGTCTAAGCGTGCGTGTGAAACAGTCGCTGGATGACGAAGCGTTCTGATTGCAGCTTCCTAGGTGAACTCAACTTATACGCGTTTTGCCTTCTACCACAATGGTGGAAGGTAGACGTTCATATTGTTCCGGAATAGATCATGGCCCTTCATAAACGAGAAAACAGCAGCAATTGGTATTATCAATTTCAATTCAAAAATAAGAAGTACGTAGGAAGTACTGGCACTGCCAACAAGACAAAAGCGCTGCAAGTCGAACGTGAAATCCGAAATAAGGTACACAGCGAAGTGTTCCTTGGTGAAGCGGAAGAAATTACTCTTCAAAGCGCCGTCCTAAAGTATCTTGAACCACGCAAAAAGTACTCATATTACCGTGGCATGGAGTCAATTTCGAGAAAGATGTTCGGTAGCAAGCGCGATCCTAAAACTACGAAGGATTACTCATGCTATGGACTACCATCCAGTGTCATGGCGCACGAACTGCAGACCAAAGATATCGAGCGCTTGGTGGCAAGGAGAAAGGCAGAGGGTGACAAGCCTGCGACCATTAAGCATGAAATCGGCCTGATTCGGTCGACTTTGCGAGAAATGCAAAAGCTCGGATATAAAACTGCAAGGGATGTTGTATTTCCTCAGTTGAAAACAAGCTATCGCCTTCGCTACCTGGATGCCAGCGACGAAGCCGCGCTGCTGCGCGAGCTGGATCCTCAGAGTACACGAAACGGCGTCAAATCTTTCGAGCAACGCACGTCTGAGCTGAGGCGTAACGTTCAGGATAACTACGATCTCGTCATTATGCTGCTGGATACCGGCTGCCGTTACTCAGAGGTGGCTAACCTTCCGTGGTCAAGTGTGGATCTCGAGGCAGGTAGCCTGAGCATATACCGAAGCAAAGTAAACAACGAAGACGTGCTGTACATGACAAACAGGCTGAAGGAGGTCCTCTCGCGGCGTTTTAGTGAGCGTCAGGCGAACTCTAGATACGTCTTTGAGAACAAGGCAGGGAAAGCCCGAGGTTACGCGGCACAGGCTATTAAGAAAGCGATGGATCGGGCTGGGCTAAACGAACCGGAAATCGTCCGCGAGAAGGGTGGCAAGGTCACGATGCATACCCTACGCCACTCATATGCGAGCAAGCTTGTGAAGCATGGTATTAGTCTATATGAAGTTTCGGTACTGCTCGGGCACAGCGACTCCAAGATGACGCAACGCTACGCGCACCTCGCGCCAAATGACGCAAGCCGGAAAGCAGTGGGGCTTATCGATTCCCTGCAAATCTCAGCTTCGAAGTGGCCTTCCCCCATCGATACGGACACTTCCGTTAGGCGGATTTTAGATTTTCAAACTGTATCGGGCTGATGTAGCCGATAGTGGAATGACGCCGGCGTGGATTGTAGAACCTTTCAATGTAGTCGAA
>Ga0308160_10005430_pt1 | contig 13293 bp, 21 predicted proteins | sample PhyFR1_FD_201036 | JGI IMG/M metagenome (GOLD analysis project Ga0308160, IMG submission 201036) | Phyllosphere microbial communities from UC Gill Tract Community Farm, Albany, California, United States - DLSLF.R1 | ecosystem: Host-associated > Plants > Phyllosphere > Unclassified | place: USA... | reverse complement strand
CGTCCACCAGAGGAGGCTGTCCTCGACGTTGTGGCAGCGGAGGACGGGGATAGGCTTGATGTAGCGCAGCTCGGGTGGCTGCGAAGAGGAGGTTGAGGTCATGCTGAAGGGTGGATGGAACGAGGCCGTGGAGAGAGCGATGAGCACGAGCAGATGGAAGGCAGCCGGCTAGTCTAAGATCAGCCGCTCGCCCGAGCGACGACGACGATCGCTGCGCAGCGCCCAGTCGACGGCCTCTTCACGCCAGCACGCCTCACGCCCTCCCCGACCTGACTTGACCTCATGAGCCTCTTTTCAGTATTTCTATCTGACTAGTATCGCGTGGCCGTTCGATGGGACGGCAAGTGGTCGGCAGGGGAGCAGCGTCCTTGGCCCGGCTCGCGCCTTCGGCCGAAGGCCATTTCCGGCACGACGTCGGCGCGCGGCGACCGACGCTCCAAGGCCCTATAGGGGGCAAGGCCTTTCCTCCTCCCTGCCCTCGCCCTTCTTGCCCAACCTCGACTGCACCTGCACCTCCCTCTGCTCTTCCCAGCACATCGACCCATACGGACCTTCATCCTCTACCGTCTGCCCTCTTCTGGCGAGCCCTCCCCCGCCGATGGCAGTCGATCCGCACGATCGCCAGCCGGCCGCGGCCAACGCCGACGGCCCGACCTACGCCGCCGCCTCGCACGACGAGCGTCACGCTCACTTCAAGCTCGACGTCGGCTCCCCCTCTCAGGCTGCCGTCCGCCTGCCGCCTGCCGAGCAGCCACCGTCGACGCCGCTCTCGGAGAAGCAACTCGCTCCGGCCGACGCCTCCCAGGCGACGTTGGCGCCGTTTGCCGAGCTCGGAGGCAGCACGTCAGCAGGCTCGCCCGTCGCCGCCGCCCCGCCCAAAGTCGAGTCGACGACGGCGACACCGCTGTCGGCCGTTGACATCGAGCATGTCTACGTTGACAATGACCCGAGGGAATGGAGCTTACGCAAGAAGTACTTTGTGACCTTTATTGTTTCGATCGGCGCCCTGACGCCGACGCTGGCAGCCTCGTGAGTCGCCGGATGCTGCTGGCCCCAACCCCCGGTGCGCAGAGAAACTGACCTGCAATGCGTTACTCCTTCAGCATCTACAATCCGGCCTTTGACCAACTACGCGAAGAGCTCAGAGCGACCGAGACGGAGCTTGCGCTCTCGCTCTCGCTCTTCATCCTGTTCCAGGTGCGTCTGTCGTGCCCGCCGTGGCCCTCGCACAAGTGCGTTCCGCTGACCCTCTACTTACCGCCCGCAGGGCGGGATGCCCGTCTTCTGGTCGGCTGTTGCCGAGATTGTCGGCCGCAAGCCCGTTTACCTCATCGCGCAGACCATCTTCATCGTCGGCACGATCGTCTGCTCGCGCGCCAACTCGATGCCGCTCCTGATCGTCATGCGCATCATCCAGGTGGGTCGCAGGAGCTTCCCGAGTCACTTTGCGCGCGCCAGCTGATCCGGCTTGTGTACAGGCTTGCGGATCGTCCGCCGTACTCGCTCTTGGAGCAGGCACGCTTGCTGGTGTGTCCACTCTTGGAAGGGGGTCGAGACCCCTCCGGCGCCGCTGACTCCCTCTCGGCTTGCAGACATGTTTGAAGTCCGCGAGCGCGGAAAGTACATGGGGACTTACTACGCGGTGCCACTTTTCGGCCCCGCAATTGGACCTCTTTGTAAGCGACCTTTCCTAGCGAGTCTTCTGAAGAGCGGAAGACGCTGACGTGCCAGCCCCTTCGCAGTCGGAGGCGCCCTCACACAAACCTCCTCCTGGCGGTCGACGTTTTATTTCATCGCAGGCCTGGCTGGGCTGCAGATGGTCTGTGTCTCATGCCTCCTCTCCTGGCGGCTACAGTAGCTGACCCTGCCCGGTGACCCCTCGCAGGTCGGCTTCATCATCTACCCCGACACTTGGCGCAAGGAGCGGTCTCTGGCGTACCAGATCGCAGTCAAGCGCTCTGTCGCCCGAGCCTTCCACGCGCAAGAGGTGGCCGAGACAAAGCGCAAACGGAAGGAGGCCAAAGGGCTCAGGTCGAGCGACCCGACGCCCGCACCGACCCGCGCTGCGTCGCCGAACGGCGAGCACCAACGACACGTCGAGATCGAGGTCGAGAAGGCGTCAGGCCTCGGTCGTCGTCGGTGGTGGGTCGCCGGCAAACGGTCGCCGGTCCAGGAGGAAACGGGCGAGTTCAAGGTTTCGATCCGCGACATCAACCCTCTCCGACCGGCCTTCTCGATCCTGTCGAGCCCCGTCAACTTGGCAGTCATCCTCAGCTCGGGTATCCTTTTTGCCGCGCAGTATACCGTCGCCTTTACGAGCGCCATCGTATGTCCCATTGCATCGATTGGACACCATCGGCATCCGAAGCTGACGTCGATCTGCTTCCCGCTTGCCCCCCGCAGACCTTCAGCGCCGAGCCCTACTCGTATGGTGCGTCTCCAGCCTCGGTTTCAGCTCGATGGACTTGGCTCAGGTGCTGACGTGTCCCGCGACCACAGATGCTTTGCACGTCGGCCTCGTTCTGGTGTCCTTCGGAGGCGGAAACATCATGTTCGTCCCAACTTTTGACTGGCCTGTCGCCGTCCTGGCTCTGACATTGTGCCGGCATCTGTCACAGTGGATCGGTTCTCGGCGGAAGGCTCTCTGATTTCGTTCTCGCACGGCTCAAGAAGCGGAACGGCGGTGTCAGCGTGCCTGAGGTGGGTCTCGTCGTCAACTCGCCCCTCTCGCCACAAACGGCACAACCTCTGACCACCCGGCCTCGACACCCTTACAGATGCGGCTCAAAGCCATGTTCCCGTCAATGCCCTTCATGATCGCATCCTTCTTGGCCTTCGCGTGGACGAGCGAAGAGAAGGTGAATCGATCCGCGTATATCGGCGGAAAGAAGGCCAGCTGCTGACCTCAACCGCTCGACCGCAGACCAGCATCGCCGGCCCGGTGGTCTGTCTTTTCTTTGGTGGCACATCCATCATGATCATCTACAGCAGCGTGCTGAGCTATCTGGTCGACGCAAACGTCGGGCGCTCATCGGTCAGTCTGTTCTCTCTGCGCAAGCCGCCGAACCGTGGCCGACAAAGCTAATTTCCAATCTGATCTCCTCTGTCCACAGAGCGCCGTCGCTTGCAACAGTCTGTTCCGAGGCCTCTTCGCCTTCATCATGAGCGAGATCGCGTTGCCTATCCGCAATGGTATCGGCGACGGAGGCCTCTACACACTCTTCGCCGGCCTCCTTGCGTGCAGCTCGTGCACCTTTGTCTTCCTCGCTTTCAAAGGCACGGCGCTCCGGCAAAGGTCGACTCGCGCGACCTGAATCTGGGGACACCTAGATCTGGGGACACCTACTGTAGCTTGAAATCCTTTGCTTGTATTCACACCTGCCTTTGCAAAGCGTCAGGCTGCGATCAGGAGCAGAAACAGGGCCATCTAAGTGCAGATTCGGGTGCAGGACGACGGTGAGACGGTGAGATCTAAAGCGAATACAAGTGCAAGCGAGGGAGAGAGACGGGGCGAAAGGCAGCCCTTTAGACGGCGTCGCTCCACACCCAGCCGCAGTCCTTCTCGAGGCGGCGTCTGAGCTCGGAGACGCCCTTGGGTCCGAGAGCGACCGACGCGGGGATGACGCCGCCTGCGCTCGCGACGTATTCCCCCTTGATGAGGAGGAGCGCCATCTCGGTGAGGACGACTGTGGAAGTGCAACCGCCGGGTCAGCCATGGCTCTCGCTAGCAGCCTTGAGAAACATCGATACTCACCCATCTCGGGCTGCTCGACCAATTCTGGAAGGGTGAGGCTCAGGCCTTGCTTGCTGCCGGCCTCCTCCTTGCGGCAGGTGATATGCAGCGGGAGCGTTGCCGTGACGCGCTCGCTCATACGAAGGCTGCAACCGGCCAGGGCGGTCAGCGGCGCAAACGACGGAGGAGGAAAGAAGCACGTACACGGGCGTGAACACGTATGAGCACAAGGTGACCCAGGCGGCGCAGAGGGTTGAGAGGGTGTCGAAGAGGGCGCCCTCTGCGTCGTTCTCGGCGTACCGGTACTGGAGGCCAGCAGCGCGTTGCGCCATGCGGCTGACGACCGTGTGGTAAGGCGCCGTCACTGGACGACAGGCGAAGGATGTAATGGTCAACGGAGTGTCGGCGAAATCGAGACCCCACGGGAGCAAGCGACGCTGACAGGATGCGCTCTGCGTGACCGGCTCATCCTCGCGGTCCCAGACGGTCCGGATCCGAGCGCCCTGGCTATTGCTGCCATCCTCATCGGAGGGAAAAAGGATGCCGAGCCCGCCGTTCCACTCCTGCCGCACGACATGCGACTCGATCGCAGCGTCCAGGAGGCCGACGAGCGGTGAGTCGAATGTCGTGGTCAAGGACTCGGTCGCCGCGGTCGGGCGCAGCAGCTGAGCGGTGATGTCACTGGTTCGGCGAGAAGAAGGCAGAGGTTAGCAACTTGCCCTCCTTTGAGTGACTTGAGGGACCCTCGTACGAACATAGAGAGCGTCAGGAGGTCGCAGGTCGGTACGATTTTCGAGCCAGTCTTGGAGGCGGCATAGTCGAAGTGGTAGAGCAGACTCTTGAGCAGGGCAGGCGAGCGCTGCGTGGGGCGAGGTCGAGGGAGCTCCGATGAGTCCTCCGAGGCGGTCTTCGATGCAGCGCACTATGCAGACTGACCGTATCAGACAGGAGATGGATACCGAGCGAGACGGCCGCTCTGGTAGAGCAGTCGACGAGACACGAGGCGAGCAGGAGAAGCGGGGCGCGGCAGGAGGAAGGCGTTGGGTCAGGGAGTTGGTTGTGAGCTCAGGCCCCGCGGACGATCACCACGGGCCTCTACACTGAAGACGTACCCGACGAGCTTCCAGTCGGGCTCGCCGCCGAGACAAAGGAGGACGCTACCCTTGCCTGCCTTGTCGGCGAGCTGCTGGCTCCAGTCGAGGCCGCCGGTCGGCCGGCTGAGGATGGCGTAGGGCGTGTTCGGCAGGCACGCCTGCAGGTAGGCCGACCAGGCCGAGTTGATGGACGAGACGGAGGACGGCGAGGCGTCAAAGACGAGTAGCGTCCGCGGAGGTGAGGGATCGGACGACATGGCAGGCGAAGAAGGGTCGAAAGAGGGTGGCAGCAAGTGGTCGGTGGTCGAGGAGGCAGAGCAGCCATGCTCTTCGGGCCGCCTTCGGAGCGGCGATCATGCGCGTGCCGGACCCGACGAGCGCCGGGTGGCCTCGCCGGCGCTCTCAGTCCCTTCAGAAGCCCGACCGCGGCCTCTCAAAGCAGTCGTCATGTAATGTAAAATACAGACAGGTCCCCGGCGAGTGGTTACAGCTCGGCACCAGCCCCACAAGACGCCGTCTCTCGGGTTGCCTCCCGTGTTCCATCATCGCGATGAGACCGGCCGCCGCGATGCCGACGCGGAAGCTCATGCCGACGCCGCTTTCACCCAATCACTCGCAAGCAGATCGGCACAGCGTTCAGCCTGCCGATGTCATACACGTACGTCAGCCAAGGGGCAGCGACAAACGGAAGTAGACGGACAAACCACTGCGACGACGGCCGCCTGCGTGTGGCACGACAGGCCCGTGGGGAAGATGCTCGCGTCGGCGACGCGCAGACCCTGGACACCCCGGACCCGGAGCTGCTCGTCGAGGACGCCGAGGGGGTTGCTGGCGCTCGCGATAGGAAGCGTCGACGTCATGTGGTCTATTTGTCGGGCGACAGATGAGCCCAGTGATCAGTAGAAAATAAAGGATCCAGCCAGCAGAACTCACAGGCGTTGGTCGCCCACTTCCGGGCATAGGCTCCAAGCTCGGCGTCGCTGGCCGGGATTTCTCTGCCGCTCTCGTCGAAAAATGGATTGTTCTTGCCGTGGGGCTTGACCGCGTAGCCATCACTAGCCATCTGGACGACGACGGCCTTGGCGAGCTTCATGCCGTGCACGAGAATGTCGACATCCGAGGCCTCAGCGACTGCAAAATAGACCGGAGGCAGACGTCAGTCGACATAGCCTTCTGCGGGCGTCTGCGGGCGACGGCGACGACGAACGGAAGCGCGGATCGCATTCTGGCAATTGCCGTGCGTCCGAGGACTTAAGCCTGATGACGCCCGTCGACTTGGGCCTGACGAGGAGAACGATGGGCTGTTCGAAGAAAGATCGAGGTCAGCGGGCTTGCGACGGGGCGCCGTTGCAGGATCGATGCAGCGCACCGTGAAGTAGCCCTTGCTCTTGTCGAACTTGCCCTTGCGGAGGTCTCGCGGAAGCCCATCGGGCTTGCCGTCGTCCATGCTCGAGTGGAAGCGGTAGGGCATCGGCAGGATCTCGAGGTTCGGGATCTCGCTGACGTCGCGCGGGTCGGCATAGATTGGCACATCAGGCCCGTACTTCGATCCAGTCGCGAGGATGGAGGGAACGTTCTTGGCGGCCGCCATGATTGACGCCTGCGAGCCTTGGCTGTCCCGGGAATAATCGTCAGCTGATGGATCATTGCGCGCACGATCGCGCAGACGAGGCACACGCACAAGGTGAACGCGCCGGTCCGAGACTTGGCAAAGGTCGCCGCCTGGCCGGCGGCGTGCAGCGTCGACGTCTCGAGCCGATCCAGCGAGTCGGACGAGCTGCATAACACAAGAGGGCGTCAGCGTTGTCTGGCAGACGGCCTGACGGCGGCGGCCAGGGGCGCGACGCACGGGACCGAGTAAGGCAGGTAGACGCCGAGATGGTCCGACAGGCCTTTGCCGACTCCCGGCAGATCGACCTTGCAAGGTATGCCGTGCTGGGCGAGATCCTCCTTAGGACCAATGCCCGAAAGGAGCAGCATTTGGGGCGAGAAGACGGCGCCTGCGGTGAGGACGACCTCCTGCCGCGCCCGGGCGAGGAGCGGAGCACCTGCATGCTTCGCATCCTCCGGCTCGAACCAAACGCCGACGCAGCGACCTGTGCCGTCGATCTCGAGCCGGCTGACGAGGGCGGCCGTGCCGACCTTGAGTCCCGAGCCGAAGCCCGGCCGCACTTCGGACATAAGAAAGTCCTCGAAGACATTGGTTCGCCGGCCGTACTCGCCCGTGATCTCGTGGACGGCAATAGCAGTCGCACTCGCGACCGGATCGTTGAGCGACTGGACCAGCGGGATGCCAAACGCCTTGGTTGCGTTGATGAAGGCGGTCGCCGATGCGTACGTCACGCGCGGGGGCGACGTCGTCCGCCACGGGCCGCTCTCGCCTGAGTAGCCGTCGGACAAAGGCGTGCCGGGTGAGGGCTCGAACAGCAGCGGCTGGTGAGCGTGCGACTGCGAGCGCTTGAAGAGCGGCAGCAGAGCGTCGTACGACCAGGACGGCAGGTCGAGCCGGGTCGCCCAGTCGTCAAACTCGGCGGGGAGGCCACGCGTGTAGATCGAGCTGTTGAACGTCGTCGTGCCGCCGACGATCTTGCCGCCGACGAGCGAGCACGTCCGGCCATCGAGGCCGGGTTGAGGTACCGTCGGGATCGAAAGCGCCTTGTCTGCCTCAGTTCCCTGACGGGCGTCAGCTGCCGGTTGGAACCCGTCGCAAAGCAGGAGGAAGCAGAAGGGAGGCCGCACCCTCGTCCATCTGCCAGGCCGTCGAGAGCAAAGGCACGCCCGCCGTCCATCCGCGGATGGCCTCGCCCCGTTCGAGCAGGAGGACCTTCGGGGAGCCTTCCAGGAGCGACAGCCTCGAAGCCAGCACACAGCCGGCCGTCCCTCCACCGACCTGAATGAGAGGCGCGCGGGCTGAACGGTAAGCTCGAGACAGGAGGAGAGGGGGCTGGGCGGCGAGACAGCCGGACGCACGATGATGTAGTCGTAAAGGTAGTCGGCGTCGAGCGAGGTGCTGCTTGTTGAGCCGAGCGAGCTCAGCGGGAAGGTAGGAAGCTTGGGCGTCATTCTCAAGCACTGGATGTGGTGGGGAGTGAGAGCGAGCTGAATTGAGCTCGACCGGCTTCGGAGGGGGGCTGCTGGCTCGCTGCGCGTGAGCCGATCGGTCGACCCGCCGATGAGTCCTTCCGCTGCACTGGGTCTCCCACCCGGACAAGCAGCTGACTTCGGGACGCGCATCTATTTCGAATGAAGAAGCACAACTACTAGCGGGTAAGGATACAGTTGAGATCGGACAGGACGTCCCGCCGACTCGGGGTCAGACGGCCGTCACGTGCTGGAGGTGATAGGTCTCGCCGAGGAGTGTCTTGGTGACGACCATCAGCCGGTCCAGCCGGCCGACGATCGCAAAGACGGTCGAGCAACCGATGGCGAAGCGCATATACTCTTCGCTCTCGAGCGTGGCCGCCGTCAGGTAGGTTGGCAGGGAGGCGTCGGGGTGCGTCTTCTCGTGATGCAGGTCGGCGTGGCTCTCGTGATCGCTGTCGGCATGGCCGTCTTCCGATTCGTTTCGAGCGTAGTAGTCGCCGGCGAGCACCTTCAGACCGTAGGCACTACGCTCGAGGTAGCGTTCGACGAGGCTGCAGATGAGGTTGCACGAAGTCAGCTCACGAAGAGATGCTTGGAGAGGAAAGCGGCGCACGGGCAGGGCGTGATCTGTGGAAGAGGCGAGGCCGAGCGAAGGCAGGTACAGCAAAGCGAGAAGACGGCGAGCACGTCGCCCATCTGCGGTAGGTGCGGCTTACGTCAGGCTCTGAAAGAAGGCCGGCGGTCAAACAATAGATAGGACGTACGAAGCGCGTGTCGTTGAGCTGCGTTCGCTTGAGCAGAGCCCGTCGCCAAGGGAGGTCCATCGTCGAGAGGATGAACTGCAGCTGCGAGAGGAGGGCCGCGAGGTCGATGAGGGTCATCCGCAGAGCCGTGTACCGAGCCTCGGGCCAGGTTCCTCGGAGCGAGATCTCGTAGCCAACAGATGCGTGACGGGCGCCGAGCGAGATGAGCTTGCCTTTGACTGTCGGTGGGTGATCGGATGAAGTCAGTCTGCAGCAAGAAAGGCGCCTAGCTTAGTCTGTCGACGAACTGGCAATGAAGTTGGACTCGATCCGTTGCTGCTCAAGCGAGCCCTCGGGATGCCGATTGCCCGCCTCGCTGACGATCGAGCAGAGGCCATCGCCGAGCGTGCCAATGATGTTGCTGTACGAGTGCCGGATCGACTGCTTGCCAGAGCTTACGGGCGGCAGCCAGGACCAGATCCAGGCGGCCGAGATGCCGATCATGACGTTGAGGAAGCTGCATCAGAAGGGCAAGGGGGGGGGGATCAGCAAAGCACCGCAGCCTACCTGCCGGCCGCACAGATACTTGACTCACCGGCGCCAGGTGACGTCCCATCCGTACGAGGCGTTGGTCAGCATGCCGAGCGACGAGTTGCCGTTCTGCCAGCCGTAGCCGACGATGAGGCCGAGCGAGACCGCAAAGAGGATCTTGGTCAAGGGTGGCGAGGGCGCAAACAGCCGGAAGACGAAGACGCAGGTAAAGCCGACGGCGGTCGCGGCGGCGATGCCAAAGGGGTTGCCAGACGTGTTGCCGGGCGCGCCGATGACCCAAATCAGGAGGCCGAAAGCGCAGCCCCAAAATGTTGCGAAGACACGGGCGACGAAGGCCAGAGCGGTCTCCTGCGAGCGATATCAGGTGCGTCAGCCGCCATCGTAACCGCCGCGCGCGCTTTGAGAAATGCATGACGCACGCCAGAGTAGAGCGCAAGAGTCAGCTGCGCCATGATGATGACCCAGAGGCTGCGCAGAGCAAGGGAGCCATCCCAGTCAGTCGAGGAGTCTGGTGGGAGCAGAGGCAAGAAAATTGGAAGCGCACCTTCGGTTCTTGTAAGCAAACTCAGCCTGGGAGTGGATGACAAGAGTCAGCAAGCGTAGCGCCAGTGCGAGCAGCGAGGCCTGGCAGAGCCAGCTCACAGTCTGCGGGGTCCATGCCGGCGTCGCAACGAGGACGGTCAGGACGCATGCCTTCAAACTGAAGAGACCTTGAGTCGAGGTGAGCATGCTGCCGAATCGGTGGATCTGGACGAGCGCTGCGAAGAAGGCGTTGGACGGCTCCATACTGTCGGGGTCACGGCGCTGCGTGCCGTTCATCGAGTCATCCCTCGGCTTGAGGCCTTGGATGCGATCTGGATCCTCTTCGCCGAGGACCTGGCCGTCGCTCTCCTCTTGACCGCGAGTGGGGAGGAAACGTGACCAGTTGAGCAGCGGCGTCCTACAGGACCGACGAAGAAGCAATGCAGGTCAGCGATCCAATTCCTGCCTTCTGTCAAAGCCGTTGCGACGAACCAGAGGCGCTGCTTCTGGCGTTTGAGCTCGATCGCACGCTGCTCCTCGACCAAGCGGAGGACCTCGTTCGAAAAGGCGATCTGGAAGGAGAAGCAGTCTCGTCAGCAAGAGCCCTAATCCGACATACTGAGCCTGGTAACGTACGATGTGAAACTGGGCGGCAAAACACCAGAAGAGCTGGCGGTGCGGCATCTTCCGCTGGTCGGCGTCATCCGGAGCCGGGTGCGCCGGGTCAAAGAGGTGCTGCGACGAGCAGACGTCGTCCTGGCTGTCAGCAGGGACGGGAGAGGCGGCTCGCCAACACCGCAGCGCACCTTGTAGGGCTCGATGACCTCGAGTCGCTCGGACGTGTTGAACTCGGCGATCGTCTTGCGTAAACGCTCGACGACGCGCTCGTTCTCGGCCTCAATAGTGGGCCCGCGCTTGAGCTCCTTCTTGCGCGTCATGAACGACCGGTCGCCGTTGATGCGCGCGTTCCAGGCCGAGGCGTGCTTCATCGTGTCCTCGAGCGCGTGGAGCAAAGGCAGGCACGAGTGGGCGAGCAGCTGAAGCTGGTGATGAAGCTGTTCGACCTCCTGATGCGAGAGCGTGTGCTCGAGGTTCATGTACCTAAGGGGGGCAGCACATCGGTCTCGTCAGCTCAGTGCGGGACGTCGCAAAGCTGATGGAGCAAGAAAGGGGGAGGGCAGACCTTTGCGACTCGAACAGGCCGACCGGCTCCTGCACCCTTCGTAGCTTCTCCAGCAGGCTGAGGTGACTGCCGTGGTTCTTGTGATGGAGGTGGTGATGGCTCGGCGACGAGTGGTGAGAGGACCGGCTGCGGAGCATCGGGAAATGCAGCTTGCGGTCCCGCTTGCGCGCGCGGTCGTGCGCGAGCAGGTGGACGTGGTGATCCGAGTGCGCCGAGCCGTCGTGATTAACGCCGGTCTTGTGCAACACCGATGTCAGACCAGGTGTCGACTGCCCGCTCGCCAGCGGCGCCTCGTCCGAGGAATGACGGACGACGCCATGGGCCGGCAGACTCGTGTGCTCGCCCGCAGGGCTCGGAGGAGCGCTCAACTCGTCGTCCGAGTGCGCGGGCGATTGGACCGGTGACGATGGCCTTGAGCCGCCGTGCTCCGAATGGGCGTAGACCGAGTTGGGCCGGGTCGAGAGCGCCTCGTTAATGCCGTCCTGTTGCGACTGGTTGAGAGTCTTGCGAACTTGGAATGCGGTCGAGTCGAGCGCGTCGTGCAAGAGAGCGCTCTTGAGGATGTCGAAAAAGAAGCCAACTTTCAAGGCACAAGCAGCGCGGGTCAGTCGATTCCTCAACGAGCAGTCAAAGGGGGGCACGCACGGCCGCCTGCCCGCAGGTTGACGTCTTTGGCCTTGCCGCCGAGCCGCTCGAGGTCGCGGGCACCGACCCGACCCCACGAGATATCCATGCCGAGACTACCCTCGAGGCCTTTCATCGCGACGAGGCCGGTCGTCGAGCTCTTGACGCGAAGCTCCTTGATCCGCTTGCCGGCGTCGATCCATTCGTTCAAACTCGCCTCGCCCTCGCCGGCCGAGTCGAACAGGTCGGCGATGAGCCTGACCGACTCTTCGAGCGGAGCGAGCACGGCCGAGACGGAGCCGAGGAAGGCGACGGATGCTGATGACGGGAAGATGATGATTGAGAGCAGCATGGAGACGCCGATCTGGATACACATTGGCAGGAAAAAGACGAGGCCACTGCGGGAACGGCAGGCAAAAGTCAGCCATCGAGCGCGTGAGCACGGTCTGCCCAGCTCCGGACGGACCTCGTGTAGTATGGGTATGGGAACAGCGGTCTGGGAAGCGATCAAAGTCGTCAGTCGGGAACCCTTATGAACGACGCTCGCTCGGAAACGCACATCAAGGTCAAAGCGACGTCAACTGGACGCGGCCAAGTCGGTCAGTCAGTGCGCCAGAAAAGAGTGATGATCGGCCGTGCGACATACGCTGAATGCAAGCCAGGACGCAAGGCAGCGTGATCGGCGAGGGTGCGGTCCGCACTTTGAGCCAGCACTGGAAGGATGAGCGACTGCTGGATCAGCGCTGGCAAAGCGGCTTTAGGTCCTTTGGTACGCACGAAGAAGCCCGCGCCGACGCCGAGGAAGACGGCGCAGACGATCGACACCTTGGGCTCGAGGTACGCGCCGCTGAAGATCTGGCAGAGGGGTCGTCGCGCACCAGTCAGCGAGGGCGGACAGCAGGAATTGGCGCTTTACAGCGACGTACGAGCTCGCGAGTAGCTTCAGCTTTCGGAATTTCGTTCGTCCGGATCGCATTGCAAATGGCTGAACAGATGCAAACCCAGACCCACGCGAAAGCACCAAACTGCCGGCAGGGAGGAATGGACGTCAGCTGCAATGCGCGTGGGCCGGCATGCCTCCTAGAGAGGGACGGACGAGGATGGTGAAGAAGTGTAGCTCGGCGTTCTGGACGAAGGACTTGTCGGGCGGCTGCATGAAGGCTAGAGCAAAATGACCACGGGTCAGCGGTCAGCGGTCGACGCCTCGAGCAAGGGGAACCCGGGACGCACCGATGACCAGGACGAAGAAGGAGGCCTGGCCGAGCATAGTCTCGGTTTCCGAGATGATGATGAACAGCATGCCGATCCAAGCCTGTTGAGGGAAGCAAGGCGAGAGACAGTCAGCTGACGTCTCGAGCGCGCACGAGCAGCACTGGGGACGGACCGAGAGCGTGCACCGGAAGAGGACCTTAAGATTGCTCCTCTTCGAGAGCGCCGGGCCAACCCAGTCGAGTGGGAAGACCGGGTTGTGCATGACCTGGTGCAGGAGCCGCTTGAGCGGTCCCTGGGCTGGAGCAGGCTTCGCGGCATCAGCCTTCGACCGCTTCTCGGTCGGACCGTCGTAGCCGCCGTTGCCCGGGCGCGCATAGTTCTCTGGCCGGCGGTCGGAGATGTTGCTCCTCGGCCGGAGGCGAGCGCCGCCGCCGTCGGCCAATCGCGCTGAGGGCTGAGCGCCGGCGCTCCTTGTCGATGCCGGTCGACTACTTCGCTGCTGCTGCTGCTGCTGCTCCTCGCCGGCGAGGACGTCGCGGCGGCTGC
>Ga0308160_10005429_pt1 | contig 13294 bp, 10 predicted proteins | sample PhyFR1_FD_201036 | JGI IMG/M metagenome (GOLD analysis project Ga0308160, IMG submission 201036) | Phyllosphere microbial communities from UC Gill Tract Community Farm, Albany, California, United States - DLSLF.R1 | ecosystem: Host-associated > Plants > Phyllosphere > Unclassified | place: USA... | reverse complement strand
ACTGGCAGGAGTTGCCACTTCCACCGTGTCACGCGCCCTCGCCCGGCCGGACCGCGTGAATCCCCGGACCCGGATTCGGATCGAAGAGGCGGCTGCCCAGCTCAATTACGTGCCCAGCTCCCAGGCCCGGGGCCTCAGTTCCGGACGGACCAACGCCGTGGCCGTGCTGGTTCCTGACATCACCAACCCGTTTTACTTCGACATCATCCGCGGCACGCAGCACCAACTCAAGGCTGCAGGCGTCACCCAGCTTCTGGTTGACACCGAAGAGTCCAGCGAGATGGAACTGGACGCCCTGCACAAGATGCGGAAGTCGGCCGACGGGTTCATCCTTGCCGCCTCACGCCTGTCGGACGCCCAGCTTGCCGAGGTGTCGCAGTCTCAACCCTTGGTAACGTTCAACCGCGCTTCCACCAGCGCCCCCACAGTGATGATCGATACGCCGTCCGCCATCATCCAGGCCCTGGAACACCTGGCTTCGCTGGGCCATCACAAAGTTTGCTACGTCGCTGGCCCACCGACATCATGGTCCAACCAGATGCGGTGGAAGGTCTTCGACGAGGATGCCACCAAGCGTGGAATGGAAGTACACCGCATTGGCCCCTACACCCCGAAGACCACATCGGGGGCCGCCGCCGCCGACGCGGCGGTCAGGACCGGGGCAACGGCCTGCATCGTCTTCAATGACCTGCTGGCCATCGGTATGCTGCAGCGCCTGCAGGCCCGTGGCATCCGCGTTCCCCAGGACATGAGCATCATCGGATCGGACGATATTTTCGGTGCGGACTTCTGCAACCCGCCGCTGACTACCATTTCCAGCCCCATCGAACAGGCTGGCCGGGTGGCGGTGTCCATGCTGCTGGCCCAGCTCAACCCGCTGCCCGGCAGCGCCACCCGCCAACTGGCCGTTATGCCCACGCACCTCACCATCCGGGAATCGACCGGCCCCGCGCCGGCGTAGGCCTCATCCATTGCTCCGTAGTTGTCGTTTTCGGGGGTCAAAACGGCAGTTACGGAGCAGTCGATGGAGTCCCTGCCCGAGCTTGCGAGGTTCGGCGGGGAGCAATCGGAGGGTTCCCTGGCACGAGGAAGTCATCACGGACATGGTCCGCGGCCTGCAGCTTGCCGGGCGCTTCGCCGCGGAAACCCGCCGCATCCGCGGCACCCTGGCCTTCACGCAGCTCGACTACGTGGCTACGCTGTGGACCCGCCGCAAAATGGAGCCAACCGCGAGCATGCCCTGGAAGTGCTGGCGGACAGCTGGTACCACCTGCTCTGCGACGAAGGCTAACCTCCGCTCCCGCGTCCGGTTCGGGGCCCGCCGTGGGTATGGGTGGCACCTATGGGAGCGGCCTGCAGGACAACCAGCAGGCAGGGGCCACCTATTACCAGGCCGTAGCCTACCGGGCCCCTTGGCCACCAGAGCATACTTGGGGCACCACTCAAGTCACGGACGACGAATCGTCCAGCCGCACCCTCACCGACAGCTCCGGGGAATCCTGCCGGCACCATGGCGAAGGGTGGGTGGAATCTTCCTCCATCGCTTCGCATCCCCTGCAGGCAAAACCTTGCACCGAAGACCTGCAGGGAGGCCTGTACAAACAACATCGGTCTCGAAAAGGGGTAAAGATCAACGATGAACCGCACCAGGACGGGGTTGCTGTCCGCAGCCTCCGCTGCCGTACTTGCCCTGGGAGTTGCTCCCGGAGCTGCCGTGGCCCATGGCGGATCCGGGCACGGTGACTCCGACAACAGCGACGACTGGCGGAGCAATGATGATCAGCGCCGGCTGGTCAAGACCCTGCGCGACGTTACCGACGACTACCGGTGGCTGGAAAACGCGGAGGCGGACGGCTACCGGAAAATCACTGAATGCATCGACAAACCCGGCGTCGGAGCCATGGGCTTCCACTACGCCAGGCAGGACCTGATCGATGACAAGACCCAGGCCCGCAAGCCCGAGGTCCTGGTGTACATGCCCGACGAGGACGGCCAGTACGAGCTGGTAGCGGCCGAATTCATCTCGACGGCGGCCGACCGGCCTGAGCTCGCCGGCCTCGACTTCGAGGACGGACCGTTCCCCGGTTCCTACGCGCTTCACGCATGGATCTGGCGGGACAACCCGGACGGCATGTTCGCTTCCTATAACCCGGACCTGAGCTGCCCCACGTAAGTCCCCGCCGGACGCCCGCACCCAGCCCATGCAAAAAGCGGGCGTACGACGCCGGGAGCCACCCGCCGTCGTACGCCCGCCCTGGACCGCGGTGCTTAGGCTTCCACCAGCTTGGCTCCGGCCGGAACCTCGGCCGGTGCGCCGGGCTCGTTGCGGCCGTACAGCCAGTCGTTGTACTGGAAGTTGTTGTCGCCGCGGCTCTTGAACAGCATGTTGCGTAGGACGCGTGCCACGCCGTCAACGTGCCAGGACTCGCCCCAGATCCGGGCGGTGCGCTGGACGCGGGCGGTGCGGGCTGCGCGGGTTTCGTTGAACTCGCGGAAGGCATCCTCCCACGCACCGGCGTCGATGCCTTCGGGCGTGAAGACGCGGTTGCTGGCGGCGTCCTGCAGCACGGCCGCGTCCTCCAGCGCCTGGCAGGCGCCCTGGGCCAGGTACTGCAGCATCGGGTGGGCGGCATCGCCGATCAGCGCCATGCGGCCGGAAACCCAGTTCTCGATCGGGTTGCGGTCATACATGGGCCAGCGGATGCCGGTAGCGAGGTTCTTCAGGGCTTCCTGCACGGCCGGGACGCAGTCGGCGTAGGCGGCCTCGAGCTCGTCTACGCCGCCATACTGCTCTTCGCCGCGCTCGAAGGACGGGGACTTGAATACTGCCACGGTGTTGAGCAGTTGGCCCTTCCGCAGCGGGTACTGGACCAGGTGGCAGTTGGGGCCGAGGTAGACGATGACGTCCTCCAGGTCCGCTGCAGGGGTTTCCTCCGTGATGGGCACGGTTCCGCGGTACGCCACGTAGGCGGAGTTGACCGGGCCGTCATTGGCAACGGTGCCGCGGAGGGTGGACTTCAGCCCGTCCGCAGCCAGGATGGCGTCTGCCTCGAAAACCTCGCCCTTGGCGCTGTAGGCCCGCGCCCGGTCGCCGTCGGTTTCCACTTTCTGCACCAGGACGTCGTTCACCAGGGTGACGCCGGCTTCCTGGCATGCTTCGAGCAGGATCCGGTGCAGGTCGCTGCGGTGGATCACCACGTAGGGGGCGCCGTAGCGTTCCTCGAACTCGCCGCCCAGGGTCTGGCGGGTCAGTTCCTCCCCGGTGACCGCGTCGCGGAACACCAGGTGCTTGGGCTGGACGCCGATTTCCAGGGCTTTTTCCAGCAGGCCCCAGCGCTTGAGGACGCGGGAGGCGTTGGGGGCTATCTGCAGTCCGGCACCAACTTCACCGAAGGCCGGTGCCACCTCAACGAGCGTGACGTCGGCGCCGTTTTCGCGCAGTGCCAGCGCGCCGGCCAGTCCGGCCATGCCGCCACCCACCACCAGGACATCGGTGGAATCTTTGACGTTAGACATTGGAAACTCCTACTGCTGTTGATTTCTTGATTTTGATGCCGACTGCAGCGATCAGGACTGCCGCTGCGGCTGCTGCTCCGGCAAATGCCAGGAAGTTGGAATTCACGCCCAGGCCCGCTGCGAGCAGGAGCCCGCCGGCCTGCGGTGCGGCCACGGCCCCGATCCGGCCCACGCCCAGGGCCCAGCCCAGGGCGGTACCGCGGAGGTGCGCGGGGTAGTGGCTGGCCACGGCGGCGATGATCAGGCATTGGGTGCCGTGCGTGCCTACGCCGGCAAGCACCAGCATGAAGTAGACGACGGCGACGGGCGGCCCGGTCACCAGGACCACCAGGGCGACGGCCGCCACCGCCGCTGCCGCGATGGCCGTGGGGATGGGCCCGAAACGGGTGCCTGCCCAGGCCGTCAGCACCGAGCCCGCCACGGCGCCCAGGTTGAGCGCCAACGCGAACGTCAGGGCGGACCCCAGGTTGTATCCGGCCAACTGCATGAGGTTGGGCAGCCAGGTGCCCAACCCGTACCAGGCGAAAAGGGTCACCAGGGTGCCGATGGCGAACAGCAGGCTGATGCCGAGATAGGGTGCCCGGAGCAGGGAGCCGAAGCCGACGGCTTCCTTGGCGGTGCCGCCCCCGGCGGCGCCCGTTTTGGTGGGGGCCAGCGTCTCCGGCAGGTAGCGGATGCCCAGCGGGATGACCACCACCAGGGCGACGACGGCCACCAGGAACATCACGGGCCAGCCGAAGGCCGGGATCAGCGGGATGCCGACGAGGGCGGCGATGGAGCCGCCGATGGGAACGCCGGACATCATCAGGGTGGCGATGGTGGAACGCCACTTTTCCGGAACCAGCTCGGCCACCAGGGCATTGGCGGACGGGACCAGGCCGCCCAGGCCGATTCCGGCCAGGAGCCGCAGGCCGCCGAAGACCGGGGCGTTGGGTGCGAAGGCGCAGAGGATGGTGAAGAGGGAGAAGACGACGGCGCAGCCGATGATGGTGCGTCGTCGGCCCCAGGTATCGGACATGCGGCCGGCGAAGACCGCTCCGATCATCATGCCGACGAAGGCCATCGAGCCGATGGTGCCGGCGGTGGCCTTGGTCAGGCCCCAGCCGGTGTCGTTGATGAGCGAGCCCTGGACGGTGCCGTAGACGATCAGGTCATAGCCGTCGAAAACGACCAGCAGCCAGCACACCAGGACGGCGAGCACGGAACGCCGGGGAAACCCGGAAAGGCCTGCGCCCGGGGCGGGGGCGGCCATGCGCTGCGGCGCTGCAGCGGAAGTTGTGTGATTCATCCCACCACTGTGCTGGCAGTCATAACGGGTGGCCCATAAGATTCTGTTATGCAGAATCTTCCTGCCCGGCGAAAGCCCACCTACTCCATCGAGGCGGTGGACAACGCCCTGCAGCTCCTGCAGCTCCTGCGGGATGTGGGCAGCCTGCGGCTCAAGGACGCCGCAGCGGAACTCGGCGTGGCCCCATCCACGGCGCACCGCCTGCTGGCCATGCTGGTGTACCGCGGGTTTGCCGTCCAGGACGAAACCCGCCGTTACGTGCCCGGCCCGGCGATGGGCGCCGGGCCTGCCGGATTCAGCTGGACCCGGCAGCTGCGGGACATTTCCCGGCCCCACATGGAAGTGCTTTGCGCGCGAACCAACGAGACCGTCAACCTGATGATCCGGGTGGGTACCAAGGTCCGCTTCCTGGACACGGTGGAAAGCTCGAACATCCTGCGCGTGGGCGACCGCCAAGGGACCTTGCTTCCGGCGCACAAGGCATCCGGCGGGAAGGCCATCCTGGCCGAGCTGGAACCGGCCGCGCTGGAACAGCTGTTCCGAAGCCCCAACGCGGAGCTGGCCGGCGACTACATTCCCGACGCCGAGTACCCGGCATTCCTGCGCGAGCTGGAGTCGGTGCGGGCCAACGGATTCGCCGCAAACTTTGAGGGCACAGAGGAGGGCATCAGCGCCTTTGGCATGGCCCTGCACAACGGCAAGGGCATGGTGGTGGGCGCCTTGAGCGTGGCCACGCCGGTGGCCAGGTTCCGGCCCCTGTTCGATGCCGGACTGGTGGGCGTAATGATGGAAACCCGGCGGCAGCTGGAGCTGGACATCGCGGCGAATCCGGTGGACGGTGCGGCGGGCAGCTGACTGCCCGTGGATGCGCACCGCTAAATTCTGCACCACAGAATATGTTGGAGATCACAGCACCGCACTCCCTAAGGTCGAATCCACGTCGCATTCAGTCCGCACGCAAGGAGAAGGCCAGTGTCGATCAGCGCTGAAAACCAAACGCACGAGTCCGTCGCGCAGGAACACCACGTTCCCGAGCCCACCCCGGAGGAGGCTGTTCAGCTTGAGCAGCTGTACCGGGATTTCGACAAAGAGAACCTCATTCCGTTGTGGACGGAGATCGCGGACCTGATGCCGATGGTTCCGTCGCCCAAGGCCGTGCCGCACGTGTGGCGGTGGGATGACCTGTACCCGCTGGCCGCCCGCGCCGGCGACCTGGTTCCGGTGGGACGCGGCGGGGAACGCCGTGCGATTGCGCTGGCCAACCCCGGCCTGGGCGGCACCCCCTACGCCACCCCCACGCTATGGGCTGCCATCCAGTACCTGGGCGGCCGCGAAACTGCCCCGGAGCACCGCCACTCCCAGAACGCTTTCCGCTTCGTGGTTGAAGGCGAGGGTGTGTGGACGGTGGTGAACGGCGATCCCGTGCGGATGTCCCGCGGCGACTTCCTGCTCACCCCGGGCTGGAACTTCCACGGCCACCACAACGACACCGACGAGCCAATGGCCTGGATCGATGGCCTGGACATCCCGTTCGTGCACTACGCCGACGCCGGGTTCTTCGAATTCGGCACCGAGCGTGTCACCGACGAGGCCACCCCGGACATTTCCCGCTCCGAGCGGCTCTGGGCCCACCCCGGCCTGCGCCCCCTCTCCGGCCTGGAGAACACCACCAACTCCCCCATCGCCGCTTACCGGTGGAAGTACACCGACGCCGCCCTGCGCGAGCAGCTGCTCTTGGAGGACGAGGGCCACCCGGCCACCGTGTCGCAGGGCCACGCCGCCATCAGGTACACCAATCCCACCACCGGCGGGGATGTCATGCCCACCATTCGCGCCGAATTCCACCGGCTGCGCGTCGGCGCCTGGACCGAGACCGTCCGCGAGGTGGGCTCCAGCGTCTGGCAGGTCTTCGAAGGCATCGGCACCGTGACCCTGAACGGCGAAACCCGGGTCCTGGCCAAGGGCGACCTGTTCGTCGTCCCGTCTTGGGCCGCATGGTCCCTGCAGGCGGAATCCGAGTTCGACCTGTTCCGGTTCAGCGACGCCCCAATCTTTGAGCGCCTGAACTTCAACCGCACCTACATCGAAGGACGCACCAAGTAATGAAACTCCTCACCCTCCGCACCGCTGACGGCACCGGCAATGGCAGCACGGTGGCGGTCCGCCAGGACGGCGACACCCTCACCGAGATCCCGGGTTTCTCCGACGTCGGGGCCCTCCTGAAGGACCCCAACTGGGAAACCACGGCGAAGGCGGCCAACGGCGCAACCCATGCCCTGTACGGCGCCGACCTCGCCGCCGTCGTGCCCTCCCCCGGCAAGATCATCTGCGTGGGCCACAACTACCGCAACCACATCAAGGAAATGGGCCGCGAAGTCCCGGCGCACCCCACCCTGTTCGCCAAGTACGCAGAATCCCTGATCGGGCCCAACGACGACCTTGCCCTGCCGCAGGAATCGGACACCGTGGACTGGGAAGCCGAACTCGCCGTCGTCATCGGCAAGGCCGGCCGCCGCATCCGCGAATCCGAGGCAGCGGACCACATCGCCGGGTACGCCGTGCTGAACGACATCTCCATGCGCGACTACCAGTTCCGCACCATCCAGTGGCTGCAGGGCAAGACCTGGGAGAAATCCACCCCGTTCGGCCCGGCCCTGGTCACCAGGGACGAATTCACCCCCGGCCCGCTGATGACCTCGGCGGTGGACGGCGAAGTCCAGCAGTCCACCCCTACCTCGGACCTGGTGTTCACCCCTGAGTTCCTGGTCTCCTACATCTCCACCATCATCACGCTGAACCCGGGCGACGTGATCGCCACCGGCACCCCCGGCGGCGTGGGCCACGCCCAGGACCCCAAGCGCTACCTGCAGGAGGGCCAGGTCCTGGTCACCACCATCGAGGGCCTGGGCCAGCTGACCAACCGCGTGGTCAAGGAAGCCTGATGGTTGCCCGGCACGACCAGACCACCGATCCTGTCCTGCTCGACGGGCTGCTGCAGGCCCGGCGCGGCACCGCGTTCTTCGCCCGCAAGCTCAACGAGCTCACGGACGCGGAACTCGACGGGAAGTCCCTGCTGCCGGGCTGGTCGCGCCGGCACGTTGCAGCCCACGTGGGCTACAACGCCCGGGCCGTCGCCCGCCTGGTCGAATGGGCAGCCACCGGCGTGGAGACCCCCATGTATCCCTCGGTCGAGGTCCGCAACCACGAGATCGACTTCGGTGCGACGCTCTCCCCCATCGCGCTGCGGAACCTGTTCGACCACTCCGCGGTGCACCTGAACGTCGAGTGGCGGGACCTGCCCGCGGACAACTGGCACCACAAGGTCAAAACCGTCCAGGGACGGACGGTCCCGGCCGAGGAAACCGTGTGGATGCGCACCCGCGAGGTCTGGGTGCACGCCGTGGACCTGGACAACGGAGCCACGTTCCAGGACATCCCCGAGCCCGTCCTGGAACGGCTCCTCACGGACATCACCGGCGCCTGGCACGCCCGCGGCACGGACAAGGACCTGGTGGTCAAAGTCACCGGCCAGCCTTCCGAGCTGGTCTTCGGTGACACGGCAGCCGCCTCCCCCACCGTGGTCTCCGGCTCCCTGGCCGCCATTGCACAGTGGGCCACCGGCCGCGACACGGACGGCACCACGGCAACCCGCGACGGCGGATCGGTCACCCCGGCGTTACCGGCTCCTGCCTGGATCTAACGCCCAGGACACTTCCACTAACCGCCAAAGGCGGGTCAGCATCCGCTGGCCCGCCTTTCGTGTGTACCGTCATTTACTCGCCTGTCCCCCGCCTGCCGCCGCACCTCAGTCTGCGGACCAAAAATCACCGCCCGCACTTGGAAGGGGATCCATATTTCGGCTGCCCGGCGCTCGGTAGCATGAGGGAACCGGACAAAGCCGTCCGGCGGGATCGACGCAAAAGGAAACCCCATGGCCGCGGTTACGGTGGATGACATCCTCTCGGATCTCCCCCTTGGCTTCGCCAGCCTCATTCTCCGGCCCGCTTCTACGGCGCCGGCCATTGAACGGTTCCTGATTGTCGACGCCGACGACGACGCACCCGCAGCCTCCGGCGCGTTTGTCCTGCTCATCGGCGTCCGCGGCCGCTCCGCCCTCCCGGCGCTCCGGCGGCTCCTCAAAGACCCGCCGCCGGTGGTGGCCGTCAAGGGCACCCACGAAGACCTCGCCGAAGCGGAAGAACTGCTGCAGGCCGCCGGCTCGGGCCTCCTGCTGGTGGATCCGGCCGCCGATTGGGACCGCCTGCTCTCTATCGCGCAGGACCGGATCCAGCCGCGCAGTTACCAGAGCGAAGTCCTCACCCTGCTCGAGGAAGACCTGTTCGCCATCGCCCAGACCACAGCCAGGCTCACCTCCAGCCACGTGCTGATCGAGGACGCGGCCAACAAGGTCCTGGCGTATTCAACGGTGACCAATGACATCGACGAGCTCCGCAAAGCGTCCATCCTCTCCCGCCGCGGCCCGCGGAAGTACGAGCTGCTGCTCAAGGACCTGGGCGCCTACCGCGAACTGCACCGGACCCGCCAGCCGGTCCGTGTGCCGGCCCGCCCCCAGGACGGGCTGCGGGAACGGGTGGCCATCGCACTCTTCGCCGGCGAGCGCATCATGGGCTACATCTGGCTCCAGGAGACCGGAGAGGGCTTCGGCCCGGATGTGGAGTACGTCCTCACCGGATCCGCGGCCAGGGTTTCCGCCGAACTGATCCGCTACCGCAACCAGCAGTCCGTCCACATGCGGGAGGACCGGGTGGCACGGATCCTGTCGGGCCCCGCCGAGGCCGCCGCCAGCGCCCACAGCGGAAAGATCCCTTCGGAGCGTCCCGCGGCTCTGCTCCTGATCGGCATGTCCGACGCCGACTCCCGGGCTGATGACGCCGCACTCAAGCACGGCGAACTGGCCAACCTGGCATCCATCCACGCCGCCGCGTACAAGGCGTCCGCCGTCGTCGGCCAGTTCAAGGGCGACACCGCAATCATCCTGCCGGACCTTCAATCCGGCACGGCGGAGGCTGGGCTGAGGTCCCTCGCGGAAGCGGTGGTCAAGGATGCCCGCAGACACCTGGGCATCACCCCCTTCGCCGCCGTCGGACCGCTGGCCCCGGACCTGCTGTCCATCCACGGGATCGCCGGTATTACCGAGGCCCTGCTGGCCTGCGTCCGGGACGCCACCCCGGGCACGGTGGCCGGCGTGGACGATTTCGAGGCGGAAGTCCTCTATCGCGAGGCCATACGGAACTTTCACAGCTCACCCTTCAGGCACCGCAGCCTGGCCGCGCTGCTCCAGGAGGACGCCGAACTCGCAGCAACCCTGCGGGCCTACTTCGACGCGTGCTTCGACGTGTCCGAATGCGCCAAACACATGAACCTTCACAAGAACACCGTCTACTACCGCGTTGCCAAGGCGGCCAGGGTGACCGGGCTGGACTTCGGCAATCCCCGCGATTCACTGGTGGCCCTGCTCCACATCCAGGAGTGGGCCTCCTCCAACGACAATTCAGGCAGGAAATGAGCACCACACTCAGCGCACCGCCACTCGGCCTCCTCCTGGAGGACATCGTCCGGCGCCACCGGCCCCGGCAGAACGCCGGCAACGTCCCCACGAACATTCCATTCCTGGCCACGGTTCCGTTCGACCGCTTCGGCATCGCCGTGGCCACCACCTCCGGGGAGGTCTACAGCTCCGGCGACGCCGGCGTTCCCTTCTCCATCCAAAGCATTTCCAAAGTCTTCACCCTGGCCATGGCCCTGCAGGGCGGCAGGTCCGCCGGCCTTTGGTCCCGGGTGCTGCGCGAACCGTCCGGAACGTCCTTCAACTCGCTGGTCCAGTTGGAAGCCGAAAAGGGCATTCCCCGCAATCCCTTCATCAACGCAGGCGCCCTGGTGGTCACCGACCACCTGCTGGAAGAGACGCCCGACGCCGCCACGCAACTCCTGCGGTTCCTCACCGAACAGGCGGGGGACGCGGGTCCCGCGCCGTTCATCGATGAGGCCGCCGCGGCCGGTGAGCTGGACAGCAGCAGCCGCAACCTGGCCCTGGCGCACTTCCTCAAGGATTTTGCCAACCTCACCCGGCCCGCCGCCGTCGTGGTGGAGAACTACGTACGCCAATGCTCCATCATGATGACCTGCGTCCAGCTGGCCAGGGCCGGCCTGTTCCTCGCCAACAACGGCCAGGGAACAGCCGGCACGGTGCTGTCCCCCAGCGAGGCAAAACGGATCGGCTCCATCATGCTGACCTGCGGCATGTATGACGCCGCCGGCGAATTCGCCTACCGGGTGGGCCTGCCCGGCAAGAGCGGGGTGGGCGGCGGCATTTTGGTCATCGTCCCGGGCCAGTGCGCCATCTGTGTCTGGAGCCCCCGCCTGGACGCCAAGGGCAATTCCCTGGCCGGCACCGCAGCCCTTGCGGACCTCTCCGACCGCACCGGCTGGTCGGTCTTCTAAGCTTCCCCATCCACCAGGATCTTCCCCTGATTTGAAAGGAACACCCATGCCCAGCAACCCCAATGACGAGGTTGATTTCCGCCACACGGTTGACGTTCTTGACGGCGGCCGCGCGCCTTCGTCCAGGACGGGACTGCCCATAGGAGACAAGGGTATCCCCAGGACCCTCGCGCCCCGGCTCCGCCCGCATCCAACGGACCGTGTGCAGCCCCAGCTCAAGTCCGCCGGGCACGTGATTGTCGATTCACTGGCGGCCCACGGCGTGGAACGCACCTACGTGGTTCCCGGCGAGAGCTTCCTCGACGTGCTGGACGGGCTGCACGATTCGGACATCGAGACCATCGTCTGCCGGCACGAGGGCGGGGCCGCCTACATGGCCGAGGCGGACGGCAAGATGCAACAGCGTCCGGGCGTGGCGATGGTCACCCGCGGACCGGGAGCAGCGAACGCCCACGTCGGGCTGCACACCGCATGGCAGGATTCCACGCCCATGCTGCTCTTCGTGGGCCTGATCCCCTTTGCCCACCGTGACCGGGAAGCGTTCCAGGAATTCGACATCAAGTCGTGGTTCGATACCGGCGCCAAACGCGTCATGGTCCTGGACCATCCGGAGCGGGCCTCGGAAATCGTGGCCGAAGCCATGTTCGCGGCCATGAGCGGGCGGCCCGGGCCCGTGGTTGTGGGCCTGCCCGAGGATATCCTCCGGCAGCAAATCAGCCCCGCGCTGCACCCCGTAATTCCTGTGGCGGCCGGCGGCATGAGCGGCAGCGATTCCGCGGCATTGAAGGCTGCCCTGGCCGGGTCCAGCAAGCCGCTCTTCGTCACTGGCGGCAATGATTGGACGCAGGAGGCGGCAGATCAGCTCACCGCCTGGCTGGAGCGGCACCACATCCCCGCCGCTGCCGAATGGCGGACGCAGGGAACGGTTTCCTTTGATTCGCCGTCCTATGTGGGACCCATCGGGTACGGCCGTCCCCGCCCCACCTACGACCTGCTGGAGGAAACCGACCTCCTGATATTTGTGGGCACGGTGCCCGGAGACGTGATCACTGACGGGTTTGTGTGCCGGCAGGACTGGGACAAGAAGAACTTCCTGGTGACGGTAGACCCCTCCCTGCGCGGCCGTTCCGGCCCCGTTTCCTGCCAAATCCTGGCCAAACCGGAAGCCTTCGTCCGGAACCTCGAGGAGATCCGCCTGCCGGTCAAGGAAGAGTGGAAGGCGTGGACCGCCAGGATGCGCGCCGAGCAGGAGAAATTTGCCGCACTCCCCCCGGCCGCGCCGGCTCCGGGCAAGGCGCGGATGGACACGCTGATGGCCAACCTCGTGCCCCGCCTTCCCGAGGATGCCGTGGTGACTTTCGGGGCCGGTGAACACACCAACTGGGCCCACCGGTATTTCCCCACCCGCCGCTACGCCTCCATGCTCAGCGCCCGCAACGGCTCCATGGGGTACTCCGTCCCATCCGCCATCGCGGCATCGCTGGCCGATCCGGGCCGCCGCGTGGTCACCATCGCGGGGGACGGCGAGTTCCTCATGAACGGGCAGGAACTGGCAACTGCCGCCCAGTACGGCGCCACACCGCTGGTGGTGGTGATGGACAACCGGGAATATGGCACCATCCGGACGCATCAGGAGCGCCACTACCCGCAGCGCGTGTCCGGCACGCAGCTGAAAAACCCGAATTTTGCGCTGCTGGCCAGGGCTTTCGGTGGTTTCGGCATCACTGTCACGGCGGACTGGGAGGTCCCCGCTGCCCTGAACGCCGCCATGGCGGCAATCGACAGGGACGGCGTGTTCGCCCTGATCCACCTCATCGTGGAGCAGAGGGTGAAGGCCTATTAGGAGCCGGGCAAGGCCGGGGACAGGCAAATGGTGACAGGGACGACGGCGGGGCTTCCCGCCGTCGTCCGCCTGCCCTAACTGCCGGTCACCAGCGCCGGCACCGGCTACAGCGCCGACCAGCCGCCGTCGGACGCGAGGATGGTGCCGTTGACGTTGGTGCCGTCATCGCTGAGGAGGAACGTGAT
>Ga0308160_10005428_pt1 | contig 13297 bp, 10 predicted proteins | sample PhyFR1_FD_201036 | JGI IMG/M metagenome (GOLD analysis project Ga0308160, IMG submission 201036) | Phyllosphere microbial communities from UC Gill Tract Community Farm, Albany, California, United States - DLSLF.R1 | ecosystem: Host-associated > Plants > Phyllosphere > Unclassified | place: USA... | reverse complement strand
AGAGGATTCAACGCGGTCGTCATCGACAAGGATAACTGTCTCGTGAGCTTGCCATCTAGAAATAACAATACTTCAACAAATGCGACGTGATCTAAGCATCTGAATCGCTTCGCAGACCTATCCCTACGTCGACAAACTCCACCCATCGATCGAGAACGGCTGGAAGGATCTCAAGGAAGCCTTTGGACCGGGCAGAGTGCTGGTAGTCAGTAATTCCGCGGGTACGAAGAAGGATTTCGGGGGAATCGCTGTGAGCACAAGATGTCGATTCACACCCCCCACATGCATTACTGATACTGATACTTTTTGTCGCACTAGGCCGAATCCGTCTCTCGCAGACTAGGCGTGCCCGTCCTGATCCATCCTCAACCCAAACCCGGTTGTGCCAAGAACATTATCAATTATTTTACTGGGGACCTCGAGCTCCACTCGTTGTCCGATCGGCGACAGTTCAAGTTGCTCGATCGGAGGGTTGAGCGGGAAATTGAGACTGCTGTAGAGGAGGATTTCACGGACAAGGTCAAGGCGGGGGAGACTTTGTTAGGTAGACCGAGGGGGTCGAGTGTCACTCGATCGATCGATTGGAAGGGCAAGGGCAAGGCAAGGGAAGTGGAAGTGGACACAAATTCGCCGGACGAACCGCTCAGGATTCTGGTGGTCGGCGACCGACTAGCCACCGACGTACTGCTCGCGCGTCGACTATCCAAACACCTTGGAAACGACCCATCTCAATCGCTCGAGGCACTCCCACCCGCCGTATCGATCATCACGACCGACTTGTTCAAGTATCGAGACGTCAGGCTGCTTCGATGGCTAGAGTCGCGCTGGAGCCGGATAGGACGTCGATCGACGGCTGTAGAGCGCGGTCGAAGAGCTGGTTGGGAGACATTCCTCCTCGCTCGATCGCTGGAAGCAAGGGACGCGGCGACTGGAGACCTTGTCGTTGAAATAGGACCATCGAGGCTGAGACGGTTCTTCCTATTCCTTCGAGGAATTCCGAGCGGGATCAGTAGGCTTCGACGCTGGCGACCTCCGACCATTCAACAAATCTTGTATCAAACTCGACAGGCCTTGTTACGAGGTATCAAGCAGGCCGTCCCAGTCGTCGCACGTGGATTGAGACGTGGTGCAGGGGTGGTCACGGCTCAGGCACGCGGCGTGCTGCAGGCCAGGAGAAGCCGCTTACCATCGACCACGACGGCGCTCGGACAACGCAGACAATTCGGAACGCTCGGAGGTCGACGACTGAACGCCAAACGCGACCTCTCGATGACGCCACTTCCCGAATCACAACCTCGCCCCGATCGCTCGTACGAGCAATTCCCGGACGACCTCGACTACACGCAATTCTCGGCGTCGCTCGATCGGGTGCCGATGAAGGGGCCCCGATCGGTCATGGTCGACCACCTGGAAAGCCTCGGTGACAAGGAGATCGCCAGCGTCCTCGAGGAAGTACTGACGGTCCGCGCCGAGAACCCTCACATGGAACACTGGGACATGGGGCTCATCTCCGTCATGCTCTCCATCCGGTCCCGCTCGACCTACGACGAAGTTCTCCGCTCCATTTCACCGGCCCACATGACCTCGTTGATCACGTCATTGTTAAGCATGGGGGCCATTCATCTCAGTCAGTTGATTCTACATGATATCGCCATCCGACCAAAGATCTCTGACGACGTCAAGATGGCGGTTTTGAAGGGTTGTTCGACCGACTCGCAGGCGGTACAGGCTCTCGACAGATCATATCTCACTCGACTCGTCGCCGACGTGGACGATCAGCAACTCGGGCTGGTCGCGAATGGGTCTGCCGAACAGCAGACGGGACTAGTCGTGCAAGATGCTGACAATCATGTCGCACGATTGCGGGCTCTACTGGAGGGATACCTGCTGGAGCGAGAAGGCGCCAAATCTGATGCCAGTCGAATCCATAAAACACTGTACACATACATCGCGGAAAACATAGGACTCGGCCTGCCCAACACCTTGCCCGACCGAGAACGGGAACGGCAGGCGAAATGGCTGGTATACCGCGTAGTGGCTTCACTTCTTGAACGGAACGAGGTCATTCACGCTCTCAAAATCTGTAAATTACTCGGTCAAGCCGGCTGGTTCGACTTGACCATCTTTTCGAATCGTCAAACGGGAGGTCAGCTGTTCACCGAATCGACGGGGCTGCTCGTTTGGTGTGGGATCATTCGGGCGTGCAACGACCTGCAGTGGATCGACCGAGCGTGGTCGCTGGTACCTGCCGCGAGAAAGATCGGGAGCAAGCTGGCTGGTACCGACAATGTAGCCTTGGGACCCTGGAGCGAGACCATCGATCTGATCATCATTTCGGCCTCCGCTTCTCGCATCACGTCGCATCTCAGGCTTGTGGAATCGCTGCTGCTGGGGGCCCCCTTGCGTCAAGCCGGTCTGACACTGTCTCACTCGGCTCTCGACGGGTTCTATAACACGCTCGAACGAGTTCACATCTCGACAGTTTGGAGCGTATATCGGAAGCTTCGAACGCAAGGGTATCCTCCTCCTCGGGACACGTGCCTTCTGGAGCTCCATGCATTTCTAGCCGAGTCTCATCGGACGCAATTGTCGATAGAGACCTTGATCAAGGACGTCGAGGCGAATCCGGGGACGCTGTCACCTACGTACCTGCCGCACTTTATCGTCTACCTCGCTCGATCTCGCTCGCACGAATCAGCCAGGCGGTTTTACGAAAATGCCGTGAACAACGGCACGCTCGAGGTCAAGGAAAAGGTACTGCAAAACCCATACGTCATGTACGCGCTCGTGCGAGCGTTCGGGGCGGCTCAAACGACTACCAACGCGAGGTCGTATGATCGAGCCTTTGCCCAGGCGGTGATTCGAACGTTTATCGCGTCTTCGCCTCCCATCCCAGATTTGGCACCATCGAGTGTAGGACTGTTGGCGAGATCGTTCGTTCTCGTGGGAGCTTCCGAGTCTGCAGACAAACTGCTTGAGCACACTTTCCCAACATCGACCTCGGAACCTTCTTCATCTTCGCTCACGTCGGGCCCGAACGCGGGTACACTGGCGGGTACGGTTCCCACGCCAAAACCCATCTCGACTGCGCGGGATAAACTTGTCAACGCGCTCGTCAAGGGCGACGCCGAAGCCCTTCCCGTGTTTACAAACTATATCGCACGTCACGATATCCGTCTGAGCAGTAGGCATCGTGAGATGCTAAAAAGAGGGCTAGGGGGCCGACGCAAAGCAATTCACAAAGCCGAAAGCGGACGTGTCGGCAGCGCTGATCGAGCGGTCGACCTGTAAACCAGCGGCATGTGAATGTTGATGGTGTGCACCTTGTACGAGGAACTGTATTTTACGACAAACGGAAAGGAGCCCGGACGACTGCCCCTTACGAGAGATATGACCAGAAACGATCGGATATGATGACCATGCGACACATTAACATTCATCGGACTAGGCTTGTAGTCACCAATGAGCCGAGTTTCGTTTCAAAAGAGTCACCCAGTTTGATGCGAGCTCGCAGCTGTAGGTGAGACCATTCCGGAATAGGCAAACTCTTGCAAACTACTAGGGGAAAGAACTCTAGCCCTAGTGTTGTCAGCAGCGAGCCGCGATCGTTAATTAATCCGAAGAGGGAAACACTCGCTGACTCGGAATTCACTCTCCTGGGTCGACGCCAGAGCGGGGGGAATGCTTCTACGAAAAGCTTCCGGAAGTCCAGAAACTGCTTGGATTTCGATCGGGGATCACGTCAGGGCCTGGCGAGCGTGACATGGGAATGATCGGCAGACGTCGTTCTTTTTGGCCTTCCGCGCACGCGCGCTCACGGGATCGGGCAGGCTAGCCAACGGCGCGACGAGGCCAGTGAAAAGCAACCGAGAGTTGCCCAGTCATCTTCATCTTCCATAGTCGCGGGAGTGTCTCGCTGCAATTTATTTGACTCCTTCGCTTCGGGCTCGTGCCTCTTGCGCTGGTGATCGATCTCAGGTAACCAGGGTGAGAGGCACAGGGAGAGAGACTGTGAGACTTGATATCTCGACTACTAGTACGAATCATTTGGCCGACTCATCAACTAGGCGACCGCGCGATACGTCCATATGTCTTGTCATCTGAAAACATTTTTTTCCGGTTCACTCGTTCGAAACGGTCCTGATTGACTGATTTATCGAGTCGTCTATCTGTCACGTTCTCTTCCTCGCTGGTCGCCTTTCCGAGGTCTTTTTCCTCTCCAGCAAGAACGGCAAGAATCTAAAATTCGTTCCGGAACGTCGGACGCAGAAGCGTTCACTTATCCCTTCCCTTCGGGCCCTCGACCTTACCCCCTGTCATCCGCGTCGTGGCAACCTACCCGTCTCCATAACGCCTCAACTTCTGTAAAGCTAGCGGTGCACCTAGCCAAACGGGTACCTCTGTTCTCTTGGCCCGTGACAGGACACCTTAGCAGAGACATACATATAATACTACCAGGGGTTTCATTCCGGGTCTTACACAGGTCAGCTTCCCGCCTCTGAGTAATATCTGTACTTTCCTGGGTCGCTGAACAAACTCTCTCGTCTAACTCGAATCGTCTGATCTAATATGGCTGGTCCCATCACCACGATCAACCTCGCCCTGGCTTCGTCCACTTCATTCTCCCCGTTACGACCTCCGCCTCGATCCACTGCAGACAAGCTCCGAGCTAGACAAGCCCTGCTAGCCATCGCCAACAAGCACGAACAACAACAGGACGCTCGAGAATCATCTTCATCATCATCCGAGGACGAAAACTGTCTGCTCACCCCAGCGGCATCTATCACACATCTAGGCAACCGATCAAAGAATTCATTCTCATTCGGTGAATCGGTAGAGTCTCTATCACTCGTCAAGCCGCCTCCACGCCCTGTCCTACGTGAGTCGTCGTGACCGTCTTCCCAACTGCGTACCATCGTACTGACTAGCTTTGATCGCGCACTCGTTCATTCGCAGATCAACGTTACAGCGTCGATTTCGCCTGGGGAGCCCGAGCGTCAACCCCCACCAAAGAAGCTTCCGGATTGGAACCGCCTCTGGACCTCTTTGGCGGGTTCGAAGTCAAGATCGACAGGAACCGCGCGAATAACGACCTAGGGAAAGGAACGATGGCAACCACTTTCCAACCATTCACTGCACCTCGGTCGGAGACGCCCCAATCGAATCAGCCTTTCCTACTTGGGCCCGTCATCACCGGTCTGGACGCGAGACCGACTCCATCTGCTCTGTTCGAGTCTTCGATTCCACCCCCCACTCCATCTCTACATTCGTCACAAGAACAGGAACGAGCCACTACGCCGCCACCCTTCCCTAAGGCTCCCACGTTCGACTCCCCAGGTCGATTCACTCAGAGCGGCACATCGTATCCCTCGCCCATACAAGCTGGTTTCCGTACTCCCGTCTCCAAAGCTTCGTCGCGTCGATCGGTATCGAGCGCCAAGGTCGCCAGGGCCTTGACTTTTGGGGACGAGGATCAAGCTGGCTTTTCACCTCTCAGCCTCGATACTAGGATAGCAGGATTCTCTTCGTCACCGCTCCCTAGGAAATCATCGTCGAGGTCCCTCGCCTCGACTGCTGATAGGAGAGATGAGTCGGGGTCCTCCTCGCAAGAGAGCGGACGTCCGGTACTCGAGCGAGCTATCTCTTCCTCGTCGCAAGCCAGGACAACCAGTTCACACCGGGGTCTTAGGTCGCTGGTAGAAGGACAAGAGGATCGGGGGAGCGGATCGTCGGATATGGTTCCCACGGGTCTCGTTGCGCTCAGGGAGGAATCACCTCTAAGGAAGTTTCCGTCAACGTCCACTCTCGGTCGAGGAGCGCGTGCGCGACCATCAGAAATGGACCGCCCAATTGTGACGCCGATCATCGTACCGCTTAACGATGTTTCAAAAGCAAGCTCGCCTGTGCACACACCCGTGGCATCTAACCCTAAGACGCTGTCTGGCAACTACATCAACATGGGCGATGGCCTTGCGGGTGGACCGCAGAGGGACTCGAGGGGAAAGAAGATCAACACGGACAAGTGGAGCAAGGACGATCCACTCAGTGCTGGCGCTGCGGCCTCCGGAGAAAAACCACTTGGCGGTTTCAAGCGGCGATTCTCCGAGTCGCTGATGAACCTTGTCGGTCAAGGCAAATCGTCAAGCTCGGCCGAGCATGATGACCAGACCCCCGGGGCTCGAGCCAGACGTTTGTTCTTCGGTAGTAGGGCGACGTCGACACCCAAAGTCCAAGAGGGGTCTCCCCCTCCTGTACCCGAGCGCAGTTCTTCCCACAAGAACCAGACCTTTCTGCGCAATCGTGCCAAGACCCAGTCCGGCGCCCAAAAGGCGTTGCCCTATTCGCCATCGATGCCGGTCCTGTCGGAATCACTCGCGAACAGCAGCCCAACTGACGCGAGAATCTTGGCATGGTTGTCAACCACCTCACTCAACCCTGAAGCGGACAAAGTCACCGGTAAAGCTGAGCGCCGGAAATCCTCGCAAGCGACAATTTCGTACCCTAGTCAGACTTCGATTGATTGGAGCGGTGCTCAAGCCAAACCTCCATTGATGGGGTCTCAGTCAGCTAGGGAGCTTCATGTGCCTGATCGAACAGTCCCTACCAAGGGCCTCGACAGTCGACTGTCCTCGAGACCCACGTCTTCTGTGTTCAACACTGCTCCTCAAAGCCGAGCCTCCACTCCCGGTCCTGAATCGGCTCTGCAAAAGAAGCGACCTCGATCTTTGGCGCGGCTTTCGTCGCTGTTCAAGCGGAGTAGTTCCAAGAACAACTTGCAGAGTCCCGGGCTGCCCCTAACACCGGACACTCCCCGCAGTGGGTTTCAATTCCCTCCTGTTGAAGACCGTCGCGGATCGGACACGACGATTAGCAGCATGCGCAAGTCAATCAAGGCATACGTCCCCGGGGAGGCTCTCGACTCGGCCGACTCTCGATGGCAGAAGAGAAGAACCAGCGGAGACTGGCGGAAGATGTTACAGAATACCAGCGGCGTGCTGACCCCAGGCGAGGCCGACCACTTTGCCAGCATCATTGCGGCGCCTTCACCGACTGCTGGGCTCGTCAGCCGATCATCTACTCCGGGCATGACCAAGTCTCCCCGTTCTAGCTCTTTCGAGGACTTGCCACTCATTGACAACAAGGTGTCTCTTGATACGATGCAGCGGCCTCTGGATAAGCCTCTCTCGCGGCTTAGTGAGGTGATCGAAGAAGACGATGCGGTACACATCCGAGCGCAGGTCCAAAGAGTCACCCGCTTGTACAAGTCAGTGGGCACGCAGACTGAGCCCGCTCCTTCATGTTCGCGCTGTTCTGGTGGTGGACTACGCCTTTCCAACTCGCAAAAGACGCAGAATCATGACCGTTGGCGACACGGCCGCTCCAGCATTACATCAATGGTCGCACCCTCCGAGATGACGGAAACTTCTGCGGCAGTGGATGAAGATGCTCACATCCAGACCATCCTGTCGAGCCCGGTTCACTCTGTTCCTGCGGGGTCAAAGAGGACTTCGATGATTTTCGCTCATGCCGATCAGGTAATGCCCCAGCAAGGACAGGATTTGTCATCGCAACCGCTTGACGACAGCCGTCTCAGTCTTTCCTTTCCCATGCCTCCCGGGCACCAGGAGATTGCCATCGGGTTGTAAAGTCTCGTGCGATTCCTGCAGAAAGGCCATAGATACAGGTAGACACTGCGAAACCGCATGTGCACGAATTATCATGTAATATGCGAATCAGAATCAATTATAATCTTGCAAAGTATGCATGCTATGGATACAGTGGAGTGCTCGCGAAACCCCTAGAAAAGGCTTCGGCACATCGGACATGTCGAACTGTTCGAGGATTTGAACCAGGTGAACAAGCAGTTTGCGTGGTATTTGTTCTTGCAGGTAGGACAAGCCCTGCTCGGGAGCGAGCGGTCGTTCATGGAAATGATTCTGTGTAACGATATGATTAGCTGACGACCTAAGAGCGATGTCAAAACGTGAAGAGCGCTTACGAATAACACTAAAGCAAGATTTCAGCGCAACGCAGACAAGCAAGTGAGCGCTGAGCGTACACAGATCGAATCTGACGACCAGGACTTACAATTGAACACTCTGTCTTGCCCTCGAAGTGCAGGGACACATTAGACTTGAAGAGCTTGAGAGCTTCCAACAAGAGGCCGTTCTGCAAAGGGCAATGTTCAGCTTCTGGTCCACATCCCCTGCGTCCCCACTGCCAAGGATGGACACTCACTCGACTCATAACCAATTGCTGCACATTCATCATCCAGCCTCGCCATTTGCCCTCCGTAACCCCAACACGATTGACTTCCTTCACCTCGACGTTACGCAAGGGGTATTCTTGAGGCAGTTTGATGACGATCTCCATCGGCTGCTCATCAATTGTGTAGCGAGCGGTGATCTCTGCAGAAGCTGACAGCACACGGACAGTCAAACTGTCATCCTCCAGTGTCTTCAGCACTCCCGGTTCTCGGATCACGGCAAACTCGTGCTCGATGAGAACGGGCGAGATGTGTCTCGTGACAACAGAGATAAACGATATGGCGAGCTGTCTGTCTTTGCAAGCCTCGTACCAGTTCCGGACAAGTTGCGGCACGTTTTCCAAAGCCCGGTAAAAGACGTGGGTTGATAGCGCAATTTCCGTTTGGTCCGTTTTGACCTCGAGCACTAAAGACAAGCAACATCAGCATTGCTCGGTGAGAGGACTAAATGCCATATGGCGATGCGTGACTCACGCTCCAAGTGGAATTCATCAACAGCAAAGTAGACCGAATCAGTCGACTTTGTACCACTGCACGCTTGTCGCAATATATCGGGCATGTGCGCCATGAGAACATCGTGGACTGCCCCGGTCTCCCGGAGCTGATCGCTGTATGCGGATCTCAACGACGCGGACTGTGGACGAACAGCTTCATTCAGTGACAGCCTCGCGAGAACGAACCGCGTGTAGGTACTTACAGCGTCCTTGAAGTGATCGAACAATAGCATCCAGGAAAGTAAAGTCCCAAACGACATCTGTAAGCAGCAAGGCATTCAGCTTTGTGTGCGGACATCTAGTTCGTCTAAGCGTTACCAGATCTACGCCATGAGAAGAAGCAACGGCCTTCAAAAGAGTTGCGGGAAGCAAAGGCGTCTTGGTCGAATCCTCGGCATCGATCGCGGTTTCCATCTCGAGGACGAGATCTGCAGTCTCCCTGACCACAACTTCGCGGCAAATGCGGTAGGCCACCCGTTGCACGTCCAGATTGTCGTACTCGAGCATCGTATACAGCTGCGAGCGGTTTGCGATTAGCGAATGAGATGAGGACGGAGCACTGACAATGGGACTCACGCGACTGGTAAGCTCCGCATCTAGGCTTTTGTTGCCCATGGTAGCGAGTAGATCGCAGATCTGCATGATGAGACGACCCTTCGTTGACGACCCTTGACCTGAGTCGGATTTCAAGCTGACGAAGAGATCCAGGACTAGACGAGCGTGCAAGTCTCGATCCACCCACTCAGCAGCCAGAGCCTTGTTGGTAGCGCTCAGGTCCACCAATCTCGCAAGAAGATGGAGTGTAGACGAAGTAAGATTGTACGTCGATTCGTCCGCGAGGGAACATGCCTGAGTCATCGACGAATTAGCATGGAATTCCCGTAGCAATTTCAATACGGATCCATAACTGACCTCGAGATTATTCGTGATCACGTCAAATACCGAATTCCAATGAGCACCGGGACGACCTTGCACGATTGGAAGGAACTCGGCGAACAGCAAGCAAATCCTTGCTTCCACTTCTTCCGGCAAATCGTCAGCGGCCTCTTCTGTGCTGCTCAGCCATGACGTCAGATGCTGCATAACGAAGATGGTCCGCTGCTCGGGAAGAAAGACATCCTCAGAATCGGCCGATGGTGCGGTGGCTAGCAGGTTGCGCAATAGACGAAGCCCCTCCGAACCAGCTTTGGCGATGGGGACCGCTGTCAAGCGACTCGCGATGTCGTTTCGGACACGGTCCAGTCGAGGTGAGCGCTGTAAAAGCGGAACTACAGCGTGCAGGATGGCTCGTGTTGACATCGGCTCTGTGGAAAGGCACAACTGTGAATATGTGGATGAGTACCAGTCGGGGACCCGACGTACTTTTGGTTTCCAGATTCTGACTACAAGCGAGCCAGCGCTCGGCAATGGCTACGTCACCGGAGAGAGAGAGAACTCGCGCTAGCAATTGTTTCAGCACTCTGGGTGAGAGATTATCAGATTCTGACGCATTGGCGATGCGGAAGAAGACTTCCGTCAAGATGGATCTGTCGCTGGCTCCAGTGCCCCGAGAGAATGCGGTGATTGCGTCCATATGCCATGATGCCTGGGCCTCCCCAGCCAGAGAGTTCACCGCATACGAAGCGAGATCGTGGAACTCTGCGCCGATATTCTGCACGTAGCCATGCGAGATGTTGGGGGCATATACACCCAAAGAAGATCCTCGGCAGTCCAGCTCATCCGATAGTAGGCGATCCATTACTAACAGTTGATGCACAACATCCGCAGAATCTCTCACGACTCCGCGATCGGCTCGCAGCAGGGCCACCAGGGCCTCCATCCTGCGGGCATATGTGGATCGACCTCGCACATCATACTGCGTCGGTCCCGTCACCTTTTCCTGCGTTTCATAGGGGAGCATATCATCGAAAACGATAGGATGAGTAGCAGAAAGCGACTTTTGCAGTAGAGCTTGCAGATGTCCATCAGAACCTTTGCAAAGCTCGCTAGTTGAGGGAAGCAGGGCGCGCGACTTCTGGCTCGAACTCAAGCTGCCAATTATCGCAGCGGGGCTGTTTAAGACGTAGAAATATCGTCAAGTTCGCATCGGGCGAATTAAATAGTGGGAGTGCTTACTCAAGATGACAAGCAGTGTCATCAAGCAATTCTATCAGACGAGTGTTTGCGCGATCTCGGAAGGCTTGTCCATCAATTAGTCCCTTCAGAGCATCTAATATAGACTGGAGCTGGTTGATCATCTCCAGACTAGGCGAGGGCTCCAGCAGATCTCCCAAACACTCCAGTTCGAACAACGAAACAAGAGCCCCTTGGTGTATGTCGGAGTGCTCGAAGTCCGTAAGACGTCTTTGTACGATCACTTGGACGACTTCCAGTTGCGACTGAAGGCTTGATAGCTCCGATTGTTCGGTAGCCCCTGTTTCTAGCATTTGATTGACAGAGGCGGTGATCGCAGTGGTTGTTAGATGCAAAAGCCCATCCCGTGTTTCCTTATCGACCACATCATCTATCAGGGGAAACACGCAACGAAGGACTTCAGCTCAAATGCCCAAACGCGCAAACTCGATTGACGGTAACATACCAGCGTGTAAAATCACAGCCGAAACCAGCTTCTCTGCAGAGGCCTCCTTGTCTTGCCTTTTGCCAGCGTGCTCGGCTGCCTCTAGCACGATATGGCTCCAAGCCGTGCCTTCAGCTCTGAGGGATATCTGGGAGTTCCGCCAAGTGATGAGCAGGGCCTGAGTCACGTCGAATTTCCTTGGGGTGGGCAGGTTGTCAACCACCAGGGAAATCTGTTGCCAAGCCGCAAGCTTTGCATCTGATTCTGGCAACCAGCAAATATAGTCACGACAAAGGGGTCCAACGACATCATCGTCCAGCTTGAGGAGCATTTCGGGCAGGCGATCTGTCATCAAATCGCGCAGCGGCTTCGAGGGACGATAGGTCAGGAGAGGAAGGAAAAAACTGGCAATGTTTCAAAGCTTACATGTTCCGTATGTTCTGCTTCATGCAAAAGCTGTCCCTGAGTGTCCAGGAGACGCACGAGTAGCTTTGCATAACTCTCTCGGGAGCCCGTATCTATTTCAGCGTTCCCGACTGTTGTGACAGCGGAGCGGAAGACCTCCACTGTCAAATTGTCCAACGCAGTAGACATTGACTGGTCCGCTTGGTAACCAGAGGTGAGTGCCTCACATAGCACAGTGAATCGCGGAATTAATATGGCTCTTGATTTGTCTGCGGCTGTGGCGCCAGAGTACCTGTACGTCGTTCGCATGCCATTGCAAATTTGCTCTATCGCAGTATTGCTTAGCTCTATGTCAAGGCCGCCCGCGCATCAGCTTTCAAGTTCCCGCCTTGAGGATTTGATGCGGGCTTACCTGTCGATTCCTGGGCTAGTCTAGATACACCTTTAGACAATGCAACCGCCTCTCGGGTCGACTCCAATCTCTTCTCTGCAAACATCGACCTGTCCATTCTGGTCAAACGAGCCGTCTCCGTCAAGATACCATCTGACCAGACCCGGGCAATTTCTTCCGTTGTGATGGACTGGAATTCCGGCTTATCGGCATCCGAACCATTGCGCCAGGCTCTCACAGAGAGGAAGACGATGCAGTCAATGGCCGCGGTCAAGAACTGATACATGGGCGAAGGTCCTGTGCCGGCGGGCGTAGAGGGTAAGAGCTTGGAATCGAATGCTGCCCAGAGAGAGGTAAAAAAGCGCCTGTATACGTCCGGCGAAAGGGGAAGAACCTGGTTCATTGGTTTATGATTTCCATAGTCAGTTTTCAGCTCGGCCCGGGAGACGAGACGAGACGAGATATAATGCTTACGTCGGCAGGTAGAGTCGAGAGGATGACCAGCACCGTCGGATACCCCTCATTCGGGCAACCGTTGCAGCCTCGCTGCAAGTAAGCCAAGAACTGATCGTACGCCTTGACTCCCAAGCTGTCCGGCGTTTTCTTTTCTTCGGTCGCTCCGCTCATGACGACTTTGTCGCCGTCAGTTTCGTTCTGATCCTCAGCAATCTCGTCTTCGTCCTCATCATCGTCGCTTTCGGCATCGGATTCGTCATCACGAGCTTCCTCTGTGAGTTCCGGGGCTGCATCCTCCAGCGCCTGCGTTTCGGTAGACAAGGTCCAGACATTCCTGAACTTGGTCAACAGCATGATCAGTGCCTCGCTGACCGCCGTTCCGCCCCAAACACTCTGATCAGTCTCCTTCCATATGCTCAGAAGGACGGCAGGTCCGACCACCGATAACAGCTTGTCCGCTACCACCGACTCGAACCGCGATATCAAGATAGCCAGTAACCCATAAAGTGCTCGTCGGACTGGTGGAGAGGCCGCAACCTCTTTTCGCGAAACGACCGGCCGTATCAAGTTCCACAATTCGGCAGATGCGAGCAGGTTTTGCAGTCGTTCAGGCCATTCGGCCGAGTTGGGCAGATTCTTCAGGATGTAAGTCAGGCCGACGATTCCGCTCAAGTTGTATCTCGAATCGCGTTCGAGCTTTTGCGATTCCTCCTCCACGGCTGACTCCA
>Ga0308160_10005427_pt1 | contig 13299 bp, 4 predicted proteins | sample PhyFR1_FD_201036 | JGI IMG/M metagenome (GOLD analysis project Ga0308160, IMG submission 201036) | Phyllosphere microbial communities from UC Gill Tract Community Farm, Albany, California, United States - DLSLF.R1 | ecosystem: Host-associated > Plants > Phyllosphere > Unclassified | place: USA... | reverse complement strand
GACTGCGGGTGCTCGACGCGGAAGCCGATCGAGAACGGTTTCGCTTCCACGTACACGCCGCGGTCGTACAGCATCTGGAAGGTGTCGCGCGCGCTGTGGCCGACCGCCATCACCAGGTGGTTGGTGGCGATCTCTTCGCCGCTGGCCAGCACCACGCCGCGGACCTGGCGTACACCATTGGTCTCGCTGATGCGGATGTCGTCGACGCGCGTCTCGAAACGGATCTCGCCGCCCAGCGACAGGATCTCGGCGCGCATCTGCTCCACCATTTTCACCAAGCGGAAGGTGCCGATGTGCGGCTTGCTGACATACATGATCTCTTCCGGCGCGCCGGACTTCACGAACTCGGTCAGCACCTTGCGTCCGTAATGCTTGGGGTCCTTGATCTGGCTGTACAGCTTGCCGTCCGAGAAGGTGCCGGCGCCGCCTTCGCCGAACTGCACGTTCGACTCGGTATTCAGTTTGCGCTTGCGCCAGAAGCCGAAGGTGTCGACGGTGCGCTCGCGCACCACCTTGCCGCGCTCGAGCACCAGCGGATTGAGGCCCATCTGCGCCAGGATCAGGGCCACGAACAGGCCGCAGGGGCCGGTGCCGACCACGATTGGACGCGGCGTGCCGGCCGGCGGACGCGGCGCGTCGACGAACTTGTAGCCGGTGTCGGGGGAAGGGCCGACGTACTGGTCGCCCTGCAGGCGCGCCAGCACGGCCGCTTCGTTCCGGACTTCGACGTCGATCGCGTAGATCAGGACGATGGCCGCCTTCTTGCGCGCGTCGTAACTGCGCTTGTAGACATTGAAGTCGACCAGGTCGGCGCCGCCGATGCCGAGGCGCGTGAGGATGGCGTCGCGCAGCGCGTGGTCGGGGTGGTCGAGGGGAAGTTTGAGTTCGTTGATTCGCAACATGGGAAGTCCGGTGAGGCAGTGATGCTCCGCCGCACGGCAGGGGAGCGGCTGGCAAACGCGTATTTTAACCCGGCAATGCGTCGCTGGCTGCACCCGGCTGCTCGAACATCAGGGCACAGCCTTCGGCGACCGCAAGTATTTTGCAGTGCAGCGTAAATATTCTGTTTGGATAAGCGCTTTCGACGCGATGCCGGGAAATGGCGGCAATTTAAAAGCCGCACTCTTCCGGTGCGAACGGCGTTTTAATCAGTGCATATTTACGCTGCACTGCACCAGTCCGGGGAGAAAACTTTGTTGCCATGTAGATAAATTTTAGAGAGTGTTGTTTATATGCACATCGGCAATAGTTGTTCGTTGACACTAGTACTTTTGCTATGGTTTTATGTTGCGATCAGATAACGTTTGAACGCATTCAATCGAAATTTGAGACCGATTAATCTCTCGGTCAAAGAAATTAAGGAAGTAGTGAGATAACGCAGTACGTAGTGATTTAAAAAACTGGAAAAACTAGCCGATCTTTAGAGACGCTTATAAATTGGGAAATCACATGTTGAAAAAAACTGTAGTAGCACGCGCATTGACGCTCGCGTTCAGTACTGCTGCCATGTCCGCTGCCGTGATGGCACCGGCATTCGCACAGTCGAATGCGGCCGGCACGCTGTACGGCAAGGTGGCACCTGGTGCCGCCACGTCGGTCGTGATCCGCAACCTTGACACGAACCAGCAGCGCACCGTGTCGGTCGACGCAGGCGGCTCGTTCTCGGCGTCGGCGCTGTCGATCGGCCGCTACCGCGCCACCCTGCAGGGCGGCAGCATGAACGGCCAGACTTCGGACGTCGACGTCATCGCCGGCCAGGGTGTGGAAGCCGTCTTCGGCGGCACGCAGGTCGCAACCGTGCAGGTCAGCGGCCGCCGCAGCCGTATCGACGTGAGCTCGGCCTCGAACGGAGCGACCTTCACCGCGCGTGAACTGGCCCGCCTGCCGATCGCCCGTAATGTCGACGCGATCATCCAGCTGGCACCGAACACCACCAAGAGCGACCCGACCTACATCGCCGGCGCCTCGATCGGTGGCGGCGGCCCGTCGGAGAATGCCTACTACATCAACGGTATGCCCGTCACCAATCCGCTGACCCAGCTGGGCGCATCGGAACTGCCGTTTGGTGCGGTTGCCCAAGCGGAAATCAAGACCGGCGGCTTCGGCGCCGAATTCGGCCGTTCGGTCGGCGGCGTGATCAACATCGTCGGCAAGAGCGGTACCAACACCTGGGAAGTCGGCGGCCTGGCCTCCTACACCCCGCGCCAGTGGCGCGCCAAGGCCCGTGACCAGTACTTTGGCGACACCGGCCTGACCAACTCGGGCGCACTGCGTTTCCGCAACGAAGACAACACGGTCGAGCAGAAGCAGTACGGCATCTACGCCGGCGGTCCGCTGATCAAAGATAAACTGTTCATGTTTGCCGCGCTCGAGCAGACCAAGCAGGAAGTCCACCAGGTCGTCGGCGGCGCTACCACCTCGGCAGCGACCAATGCCCTGTCCGGTTTCCGTGATCGCTACACCGACACCAAGCGCTACTACGCCAAGGTCGACTGGAACATCACCGACGAGCACCGTCTCGAACTGACGGCAATCGGCGACAATCCGAAGGTCGACACCGCACTGCGCGGCTATAACTACACCACCCGCGAGATCGGCAACACGATCACCTCGACGACCCACGAAGAGAGCTCCGGCACCGCCGCCGCTCCGAACGGCGCCGAAGTCCAGATCCTGCGCTATACCGGTAACCTGACCGACAAGCTGACCGTCACCGCCCTCGGCGGCAAGATGCAGACCCGTCACGTGTACGCACCAGGCGGCTACAACCCGAACCTGCCGGCCGTGACCGCCGCAGCGGAAAACCGTGCGCCAGGCCTGAACTACGCCAGCGGCCAGAACTTCACCGGCTCGCTGCCGTTCAACGGCTCGACCGATGACGTCGACTTCTTCCGTGGCGACCTCGAATACAAGCTGGGTGCCCACACGATCCGCGCCGGTTTCGACAACATCAAGACCGTGTCGCTGAACGCAGGTAACATCGCTGCCGGCGGTTTCACCTGGATCTACCAGCGTACGACCAACCCGAACGCGCCGACCTCGGTGCCGGGCGGCTCGATCCCAGCCTTCGCCTCGAACGGCGCACTGGCTGCAGCCGGTTACTACGTCAACAAGAACACGTTCATCACCGCCTCGGACGCGTCGTCGAAGCAGGACGCGCAGTACATCGAGGACGTGTGGAAGGTCACGAAGGACATCCAGCTGACCCTGGGCCTGCGTAACGAAAGCTTCCGCAACATGAACTCGGACGGCGTGGCTTACCTGGAGCAGAAGAACCAGCTGACCCCGCGCGCCAGCGTCGTGTGGGACGTCAACGGCGACGCGTCGCTGAAGGTCTTCGGTAGCGCCGGCCGCTACACGGTGCAGATGCCGACCATCGTCGCCATCCGCGGCGCCAACGGCTCGCTCAACACCAGCCAGTACTACAGCTACACCGGCACCGACTCGAACGGCCTGCCGACCGGCCTGACCCAGCTGACCAACCCGCTGTCGGCGAACAACGAGTTCGGCCAGCCGAAGGATCCGAAGACGGTGTCGTCGACGAATCTGGATCCGTCGTTCCAGGACGAAATCACCCTGGGCTTCGAGCAGGCATTCTCGCCATCGCTGAACTGGGGTGCGAAGGTCACCTACCGTACCCTGAAGTCGACCATCGACGACTTCTGCGACGGCCGTGTGTTCCGCCGCTACGCCCTGGCCAACAACATCCCGACCATCGACGATGCGACCTGGGATCCGGAAGATCCGCACTACAGCTACTTCAGCTGCGCGTCGTTCAATCCGGGTGAAGACCAGACCTTCCTGATCGACTTCATGCAGAACGGCCAGTACCGCGAAGTGAACCTGACCGCTGCCCAGCTCGGTTTCGAGAAGGCCCGTCGCACCTACGCGGCACTGGACCTGTTCGCCGAGCACCCGTACCGCAACGGCTGGTATGGCCGCATCAACTATACGCTGAGCCGCGCCAAGGGTAACACCGAAGGCCAGACCCTGTCTGACCTGAACACCGGCCAGGCGGACGTCGCTGCGACCACGACCTGGGATTACCCGGAGATCATGCGCTACGCCAACGGCCTGCTGCCGAACGACCGCAAGCACCAGATCAAGGCATTCGGCTTCTACGACATCACGCCTCAGCTGACCATCGGCGGCAACCTGTCGATCCAGTCGGGCCGTCCGAAGGGCTGCCTGGGTGGTGATCCGAACCCGACCGCTGCAGCGGACTGGGAAGATGTCGGCCCATCGCCTAACTATGGCGTTGAGCACTTCTGCTTCGGCGTGGCTACCGCTACCAGCACCTCGGTCGACAACAACGTCCCGGCGCCACGCGGCACCATGGGTCGTCTGGGCTGGACCAAGACGCTGGACATGAACCTGGTCTACCGTCCAGAACAGCTGAAGGGCCTGGCCCTGAAGCTGGACGTGTTCAACGTCCTGAACGACCAGCAAGTGCTGAAGCTGAACGAGCAGTACAACTCGGGCGCGAACCGTTCGACGACCTACGGCAGCGTCCAGTCGTACTCGGCACCACGTTCGGCCCGCGTTTCGGCCGAATACAACTACCGCTTCTGATAGCCGGTTAGTTGCAAACAGCCGGCGGTACGCCGCCGGCTGATACAAAAAACCGCAGGCTTGCCTGCGGTTTTTTTTCGTCTGTGCGTAATGCCCAGGCGAATCCACGCGCCTTCTCGACGTGCCGCTCGATCGTATTACTTCATTGCGTAAATATTCTCGAATGAATATTTCAACGCGCATTCACGAATTTGTGAATCACTGCACTGTTTTGGTGCGTCATTGCATAAGCAGATATATTCGACGATTTCTTCTGCCGTGATGCAGAAACGCGACACCGCATTTGAATAGTTTAACTACATATTTATTATTGAAATAAAGCCATTAATGCATAGAATAAAAAGTAAATACAGATTATGGATCTTTAACAATTAAGAAGAATTTCTGAAATTATGATCTACGGTTTGATCAAGACGAGTATGTACATGCTAGTAAATACATCTTTTGAGAAAAAATATTGTTGCAAATTTGCACAGGTGGCTGAGTTGCCGTTGACACACATGCAGAGCGCATGTTTATATTTGTAAGTTAAGTAACACTGCGTTGGTGAAGCTTGACCTCGTTGGCAGCGTGCTGGGGAGAGCAGCTGGAAGGCGCCGCCCGGTCTTCCGAGCGGAGGCACGCATGTCAGTAGATCTAAAATCAAATAGGAATAGAGTATGTTGAGAAACACAGTTTTGGTCCGCGCATTGCAAGTTGCGTTCGCAACCGCCGCTATCACGGCAGCAACGATGCCAACCGCCATGGCGCAATCGAACGCCTCGGGTACCGTCTACGGCAAGATCGCCGGCGGATCGGGCGACACGATCGTCCTCAAGAACACCGGCACCAACGCGACCCGCTCGTCCGCAATCGACGCAAACGGCAACTTCCGCGTCACCAGCCTTCCGATCGGTACCTATACCGCGACCCTGGTCAAGGGCGGCGCCACCGTCGGCACCACCCAGCTCGAAGTCTTGGCAGGCCAGGGCGTCGAAGCCAGCTTCGACGCCGCTCCGGCCGTCGCCGGCACCACCGCCGTGCAAACGGTCCGCGTGGCCGGCCGCCGCAACCGCATCGACGTGTCGAGCTCGTCGAACGGCGCGACCTTCACCGCACGCGAACTGGAAAAGCTGCCAATCGGCCGCAACGTCGAGTCGATCGTCCAGCTGGCACCGAACACCACCCGCAGCGACCCGAGCTATCCGGCCGGCGCCAGCTTCGGCGGCGGCGCGGCATCGGAAAACGCGTACTACATCAACGGCATGGTCGCCACCAACCCGCTGACCCAGCTGGGCGCGATGGAACTGCCGTTTGGCGCGATCGCCCAGGCACAGATCCTGACCGGCGGCTTCGGCGTCGAATTCGGCCGTTCGACCGGTGGTGTCGTCAACATCACCACCAAGTCCGGTACCAACACCTGGGAAGCCGGCGCACTGGCGTCGATCACCCCGCGCTCGACCCGCGCCAGCTACCGCGACCAGTACTACGCGAACACCGGCGCGCTGCCGAAAACCGACGGCACCCTGTACCTGCGCCGCGGCGACAACGAGCTGCAGCAGAAACAGCTGTCGGCCTACGTCGGCGGCCCGCTGATCCAGGACACCCTGTTCGGCTTCGTCGCTCTGGAACAGACGACCAGCGAGCAGGACAGCGTCGTCGGCGCCACCAATTCGACCACGCTGGCCCGCAGCGGCTTCCGCAATTCGAAGACCGAGACCAAGCGCTACTACGGCAAGCTGGACTGGAACATCAACGACAACCACCGCCTGGAATTCACGGCCATCGGTGACCTGCCGAAGACCGATTTCAAGTACCGCTCGTACAACTACACGACCGGCGCCGTCGGTTCGACCGTCAACTCGTCGATCCACCAGGAATTCGGTCCGTCGAACCCGAATGGCGGCGAGCTGCAGAGCCTGCGCTACGTCGGAAACCTGACCGACAACCTGACCGTCAACGTCTTGTACGGCAAGACCCAGTCGCGTCACATCTACGAGCCGACCAACTATGATCCGAGCATCCTGCAGATCTCGGCTTCGCCTGAAAACCAGGCCCCGGGCGTGAGCTACGTCGGCGGTCAGAGTGTCTCCAGCACCATTCCATTCAATGGTTCGAGCGACGACGTCACCTCGAAGCGTCTGGACCTGGAATACAAGCTGGGCAACCACACCCTGCGCTTCGGCCTGGACAACAACAAGGCCGTGTCGCAAAACGCCGGCGAAGCGTACGCTGGCAATGGCGTCTGGACCTACTTGCGCAACGTCGACAAGAACGGCAACCCTGTCGCCAACGAGTCGTTCTCGGCTGACGGTGCAATCGTGCCGGCACTCAATGGTGGTTATGGTCCGCTGGCTGACCAGGCCTACTATGTCGGCCGCAACGTCTATTCGACCATTTCGAATGCATATGCCGGCCAGGACGCACAATACCTGGAAGACCGCTGGCAAGTGACGAAGGACCTGCTCGTGACGGCCGGTGTGCGTCGTGAAGGCTTCTACAACGCCAACCAGGACAACACCAAGTACATCGAGATGAAGAACCAGCTCGCTCCGCGCATCAACGCGGCGTGGGACGTGAACGGCGACGGCTCGTTCAAGGTCTTCGGTAGCGCCGGCCGCTACACCGTCCAGATCCCGACCATGGTCGCTCTGCGTGGTGCCAACGGTTCGATCAACACCAGCCAGTACTTCGCCTACACCGGCACCGATGCCAACGGCCAGCCGACCGGCCTGACCCAGCTGACGGGCGTCTCGTCCTCGAACAACGAATTCGGCCAGGCCAAGGATCCGAAGACCGTTGCCGCACAAGACATGAAGCCAGCCTTCCAGGATGAAATCACCCTGGGCCTGGAGCGCCAGCTGACCCCGAACTATGTGTTCGGCGCCAAGCTGACCTACCGCACGCTGAAGTCGACCATCGACGACACCTGCGATGGCCGTCCGCTGGAAGCCTACGCCGCGCGTAACAACATCGATGCCTCGAACTGGCACTTCGGTTGCGCCACCTTCAACCCGGGCGAAGCCAACACCTTCCTGGTCGACTACGCAGGCAACGGTACCTATACCCGCGTCAACCTGAGCAAGGAAGAACTGGGCTTCGACAAGCCGAAGCGTACCTACGCCGCGCTTGACGTGTCGCTGGAGCACCCGTACCGCAACGGCTGGTACGCCAAGGTGAACTACACCCTGGGCCGCAACAAGGGCAACACCGAAGGCCAGACCCTGTCGGATACCGCAACCGCCCAGGGCGACGTGGCTGCAACCCAGACCTGGGATTACCCGGAGCTGATGGTGGGCACCTACGGCCTGCTGCCGAACGACCGCAAGCACCAGCTGAAGGCCTTCGGTTTCTACGACCTGACCCCTGAAGTCACCGTCGGCGGTAACCTGCTGCTGGCCTCGGGCCGTCCACGTTCGTGCTCGGGCACCAACCCGAACACCTTCGGCAAGCCTGAGCTGCTCAGCTATAACTACCAGTCGGCTTCGCGTTACTGCTTCGGCGCTACCGGTGCGACTAATACCCTGGTGCCGCGTGGTTCTCTGGGCCGTCTGCCATGGGAGAAGACGATCGACCTGAACGCCGTCTACAAGCCGAAGTTCGCACCAGGCCTGTCGCTGCGCGTCGATGTCTACAACGTGCTGAACGACCAGAGCGTCCAGAAAGTCAACGAGCGTTACAATACCAATGCTGCCCGTTACGCCCTGTACGAAATGGGTACGTACTTCACCGCGCCACGTGCGGCGAAGTTCACCGCCGAGTACAACTACAAGTTCAAGTAATCGAACCGCGTAGTGCTTGCGGCCTTCGGGCCGCAACAAAAAACGCAGCCTCGGCTGCGTTTTTTTATGGCCTTGCGAAACGCGCAAGCCTCAGTACTGGCCCCACAAGGCGTTCAGCGCGGCGACCACCGCGACCCCGGCGGTCTCGGTGCGCAGCACGCGCGGCCCCATCGAGAGGGCGATGGCGCCGGCGGCGACTGCCGCATCTTCCTCTTCCGGGCTGAAGCCGCCCTCCGGCCCGATCATCAGGCGCAGGTCTTGCGGACCCGTTTCACGTGCCCAGCCCGACAGCGATTGCCGCGCCCGCGGCGACAGCAGAATGGTCGGCTGCGCCGCCTGCACTGGCGCAGCCAGCCATGCATCGACACTGCTGAGTGGCGCGAGCCCGGCCAGGCGGTTACGGCCGCACTGCTCGGATGCCGCCACGATCACGCCCTGCCAGTGCGCATGACGTTTCTCGGCGCGCTCGCCCGACAGGCGTACCACGCTGCGGCGCGCGGCCAGCGGCTGGATCGCCGTCACGCCGAGCTCGACCGCCTTCTCGATGATCCAGTCCATCTTGCTCCCCTCGGGCAAGCCCTGCGCCAGTGTGATCGCATAGGGCAGCTCGGCCTCGACCGCTTCGTGCGCTTCGACCGTGGCGCTTGCACGCTTCTTGCCGCTCTCGAGCAGGCTGGCCCGGTATTGCCCGCCGCGCCCGTCGAACAGGGTCAGCGCTTCGCCCGGCTGCATGCGCACCACGTGCAGGTGGTGGGCGACCGTTTCCGGCAAGTCGGCGACAGTGCCCGCGGCAAGGGGCTGTGGACAATAAAAACGTGGCATAAGCAGCTGCAAACAAGAAAGGGAAGGGCGCATTGTAATCGGCCCCATTCGCGGCCGCATGTGGGATCGCGCCGGCCGGATGTTTGCAATCGTTGTATTTACGAAACAGTAACCGTAATGTATTGACACATGTCAATACAAGATGGTCCTATCTTTCTAGCAAGTATGTATGTCATCGCGCATGGCTTGACTGCTTGCCGAGGGAGCGTGCCGGGACCGCGATCCGGAGCCGGCAGCGTTCGGTTGTCACTACGAGGAAGATGATAATAATGACTAGAGAGAAGATTTTGTCGCGGTCTGTACGTCTGATGTTTTCCGGTGCCGTCCTGGCTGGCCTGAGTGCCGGTGCCTGGGCGCAAGAGCAGAAACCCGCCGTCGTCGAGGTGACCGGTACGCGCATGACGGCGCCCGGCTTCAATTCGAGCAGCCCGATCGGCTCGGTGACTGCCGAAGAGATCCGCGCCACCCAGCCGGTCGCCGTGGAAGAGTTCTTCAAGGCCCTGCCGGCAGCGGTTCCCGCCGTCGGGCCGGCTACCAACAACGGCACCGGCGGCGCTGCGACGATCGACCTGCGCGGCCTCGGTACCAACCGCACCCTCGTCCTGATCAATGGCCGCCGCCTCGTTCCTTACAGCCTCGGCGGCACGGTCGATACCAACTCGATCCCGATGGCCCTGCTCAGCCGCGTCGACATCCTGACCGGCGGTGCCTCGGTCGTGTACGGCGCCGACGCCGTCGCCGGCGTGGCCAACTTCAATCTGCGCCGCAACTTCACCGGCGTCGACGTCACCACCTCCTACGGCATGACCGCCGACCAGCACGACGCCAAGCGCCGCCGCACCGACGTCACCATGGGCGCCAACCTGGACGATGGCCGCGGCAATGTGGTGCTGAGCATCGGCAAGACCAAGTCGGATCCGCTGACCCAGGGCGAGCGCGACTACGGTATCACCAGCCTGAACTCGGTGACCGGTGCACCGACCGGCTCGGCCACGACCGTTCCGGCGGCGTTCTCGACCAGTGCCGGTACGGCCGGCAACGCGAACGTGCTGTCCGGCTCGTGGCAGATCGACCCGGCCAGTGGCCGCCTGGTCCAGCCTGTTGCGCTGTACAACACCAATCCGCCGAACTACTACGTGACCGGACTGGACCGCACCCAGGCAACCGCACTCGGCAACTACAAGATCAACCAGTACGCCGAGGCCTATACCGAGGTATTCGCCACCAACAGCAAGGTCGCCTCGGCCCTGGCTTCGACCGGTACCTTCGGCAACACCTTCAACGTCCCGATCGGCAACCCGTACATCCCGCAAGCGGCGCGCGAGCAGATCTGCGCACGGCGCGGCATCCCGGCCGCCAACTGCGTTGCCGGCAACAACACGATCGTGCCGCTGCTGGTCAACCGCCGCTTCACCGAACTCGGCCCGCGCTACAACGACTTCGACAACAAGACGCTGCAGTACACGATCGGCCTGAAAGGCGAGATCGCCTACGACTGGACCTACGACGCTTACTGGACGCGCGGCACCGCCGACCAGACCCAGACGCGCCGCAACTGGGGTTCGCTGGCGAAAGTCGGCCAGGCGCTGAACGCGCTGAACACCACCACCTGCGTCAACAACACCAACGGCTGCGTGCCGCTGAACGTGTTCGGCGCCGAAGGCTCGATCACGCCCGAGCAGGCCAAGTTCATCAACAATAGCGCGATCCTGAACCAGAGCGTCAAGCAGGACGTGGCCGCCATTGCCTTCTCAGGCAACCTGGGCGACACCATCCGTAGCCCCTTCGCGCAGGATCCGATCAGCATGTCGCTGCTGGCCGAAAACCGCAAGGTCACGGCCGGTACCCAGTCGGACGCGGCCTCGCAGCTGCAGGGCGAAGTGCTGGGCACGGGTGCGCCGACGCCTGACCGCTCGGGCCGCTTCTCGCTGAAGGAGTACGCCGTCGAGATGCTGGTCCCGATCGCGCGCGACCTGCCATTCGTGCGTACCCTGAACGCGGAGCTTGGCTATCGCCAGACCGAGTTCTCCACCGCCAGCGCCAAGAACGACTACGGCAGCTGGAAAGCGGGCGGCGAATGGGCGCCGATCGAGAAGCTGCGCTTCCGCGCCATGGTGCAGAAAGCCACCCGCGCGCCGAACGTGAACGAGCTGTTCGCACCGGCCGTGACCGGCCTGTCGAACCTGGCCACCGATCCTTGCCAAGGCACGAACATCAACAAGGCCGACGCCGCCCGCGCCGGTACCCTGTCGAACCTGTGCGTGCAGACCGGCGTGCCGCTGAGCGAAGTCGGCGCGCTGCCTGCGCCGTCCTCGGGCCAGATCAACAATCTGTCCGGCGGCAACCCGGCGCTGGGACCTGAATCGGCCAAGACCAAGACCATCGGTTTCGTGATCGAGCCGCTGCCGCGCCTGAACCTGTCGCTCGACTACTACAAGATCGACATCACCGATGCCGTCTCGTCGCCGGCGACCACCGACATCCTGGAACGCTGCTACAGCGCGGGCCAGAATCCGGGCTTCACGCTCAATGAGTTCTGCGGCATGGTCGGCCGTAACACGATCAACGGCACCTTCAACGGCAACGAGGCGCGCGGCGTCGCCACGCCGCTGTCGAACCTGGGCTCGCAAAGCACCAGCGGCGTCGACCTGAACATCTCGTACCGCCTGGCCGCCAGCCGCGTGGGCCTGGATGCGCGTTGGGGCAACTTCGACATCAGCCTCGGCGCCAACCAGGTCAACAGCTACACCTTCCAGGCGACGCCGACCGCGGTCGAGCGCGACTGCCTGGGCTACTACAGCGTGGCCTGCAACAACATCGTGTCGGCGCCGGTCTACAAGCGCAAGTTCAACCAACGCACCAACTGGAGCTTCGGTGCCTGGGCGGTCGGCTACAACTGGCGCTATGTCAGCGGCGTGATCGAGGAACCGGGCGGCACCGTGTTCCTGCCGGCTTTCGCCAGCATCCCGTCGTACCATTACGTCGACCTGAACGCCAGCTGGAACGTCAGCAAGAACGTACGCCTGGTGGCCTCGGTGACCAATGCCGCGAACAAGAAGCCGCCGATCGTCGGCGGCTCGATCGGCGGTACCGGTCCGAACAGCGGCAACACCTTCCCGCAAAGCTACGACGCGGTGGGGCGGTACGTGACCCTCGGCGCTACGGTCAGGTTCTGATCGCTGGTAGTCGACAATAAAATGGCGGACTTCGGTCCGCCATTTTTGTTTGCACTGCACAAATTTGCTTGAACGCTTTTTTATTAGGCAGGTGCAGCTCTGGTAGAATAGCGGGCTACGGCCTCCCGTAGCGCCGCCGCCTTCCAAATCCAGACTTACCAATCATGACATCTATGCAAACCACGACCCTGATGGCCAACGCAATCCGCGCGCTGGCAATGGACGCTGTCCAGAAAGCCAACTCCGGCCACCCAGGCATGCCAATGGGCATGGCGGAAATCGCCGTCGCCCTGTGGGACAAGCATTACCGCCACAACCCGGCCAACCCAGGCTGGATGAACCGCGACCGCTTCCTGCTGTCGAACGGCCACGGCTCGATGCTGCACTACGCGCTGCTGCACCTGGCCGGCTACGACGTGTCGATGGACGACATCCGCAACTTCCGCCAACTGCACTCGAAGACCCCGGGCCACCCGGAAGTGGGCATCACCCCGGGCGTGGAAACGACCACCGGACCGCTGGGGCAGGGCATCGCCAACGCCGTCGGCATGGCGCTGGCCGAGTGGCTGCTGTCGTATGAATTCAACCGTCCGGGCTTCGAGGTCGTCGATCACTACACCTACGCCTTCCTGGGCGACGGCTGCCTGATGGAAGGCATCTCCCACGAAGTCGCCTCGCTGGCCGGCACCCTGCGCCTGAACAAGCTGATCTGGCTGTACGACGACAACGGCATTTCGATCGACGGTAAAGTGGAAGGCTGGTTCACCGACGACACCCAGAAGCGTTTCGAGTCCTACGGCTGGAACGTCATTCCGAAGGTCGACGGCCACAACGTGACCGCCGTCTCGAACGCGATCGAAGCGGCCAAGAAATCGGACCGTCCGACCCTGATCTGCTGCAAGACCATCATCGGCAAGGGCGCCCCGAACCTGGAAGGCGGAGATAAAGTCCACGGCGCCCCGCTGGGC
>Ga0308160_10005426_pt1 | contig 13300 bp, 14 predicted proteins | sample PhyFR1_FD_201036 | JGI IMG/M metagenome (GOLD analysis project Ga0308160, IMG submission 201036) | Phyllosphere microbial communities from UC Gill Tract Community Farm, Albany, California, United States - DLSLF.R1 | ecosystem: Host-associated > Plants > Phyllosphere > Unclassified | place: USA... | reverse complement strand
GCCAGGTCGTGGTGGCCTGGGGCGTGGGCCGGGCGTCGAGCTCGAGTGACATGCGGTGATCTCCTTTGACTGTGTGCGCTCCCAGTTGTAACACACCGGTATCGACTGTCGGAAGGGTCCATGACGGTGTTGACAAGCCAAAAGCCCTGTGCGTAACTGTAACCGCTCACAGGCACAGCGACGTGGTTCTCCGAAGCCCGCGCTGTCCCGCCCCACCACAGCTCTTGCTTTCCTCAAGGAGGACGAATGCGCAGCTCATTCCGCCGTCTCGGTGTCGCCACGGTCGCGACCGCCGCCCTACTGCTCACCGCCGGGTGCACCGGTGCCGGGGGAGGCGCGGCCGACGACGGCCCCGTCGAACTCAGCTACTGGGCCTGGGCCCCGAACCTCGACAAGGTCGTCGACCTCTGGAACCAGGACAACCCCGACATCCAGGTCACCGTCAACAAGCAGGACGGTGGCGACCCGGCCATCACCAAGCTGCTCACGGCCATCAAGGCCGGCAGCGGTGCTCCGGACCTGATCCAGGCCGAGTACCAGAAGATCCCGACCCTCGTGTCCTCGGACGCACTCGCCGACATCTCGGACCAGGGTGCCGCTGACCTCGAGGGCGACTTCTCGGAGGGCACCTGGTCGTCGGTGACCCTCGGCGGAGACGGCGTCTACGCCATCCCGCAGGACTCCGGCCCGATGATGGCCTACTACCGCACCGACATCCTCGACCAGTTCGGCCTGAGCGTCCCGACCACGTGGGACGAGTACGCCGACGTGGCCACGAAGCTGCACGCCGCCGACCCGACGAAGTACCTCGGCACCTTCTCGGCCAACGACGCCGGCTGGTTCGCCGGCCTCACGCAGCAGGCCGGCGCCTCGTGGTGGTCGATCGACGGCGACAGCTGGGGCGTCGACATCGAGGGCGGCCCGACGGAGAAGGTCGCCTCGTACTGGGGCGGGCTCGTCGAGAGCGGCGCCGTCGACAACAAGCCGATGTACACGCCCGAGTGGAACGCCGGTCTGAACGACGGCAGCCAGGTCGGCTGGATCAGCTCGGTCTGGGCCCCCGGCGTGCTGGGCGGCAACGCCCCCGACACCGCCGGCAAGTGGACCGCGGCGCCGCTGCCGCAGTGGGACGCCTCGAAGCCCGCGGACGGCAACTGGGGCGGCTCGACCACGGCCGTCACCACGCAGTCCGAGCACAAGGAGGCGGCGGTCGAGTTCGCGACCTGGCTCAACACCGACCCCACGGCCGTCGCGGCCCTCGCCGACATCGCCGGCGTCTACCCGGCGGCGACCGACGCGGCGGCCGACGCCCTGACGACGAGCCCCGAGTTCTTCAGCCAGCAGGACGACTTCTACGACATCGCGGCCGAGGCGTCCGAGTCGGTGAACCCGTTCACCTACGGCCCCAACGTCAACGTGGCCTTCAGCGCCTACAACGACGAGTTCGCCAAGGCCGCCGACGCGAAGACCCAGGCGGCGTTCGAGGACGCGGTCACGGCCATGCAGGAGATCACCGTCGACGACCTGACCAAGAGCGGTTTCTCGGTCAAGTAGCCACATCGGGCGGGGCGGCCGGGGTCGCCCCGTCCGCCCCGTCACCCCTCCGTCACACCCGTCTCGACCCAAGGACCCGGCATGGCCGACACCCTCACCCCTCTCAGCCCCCGCACCGACGGTGCCGGCCCTCCGCCGTCGTCGACCGGTCGCGAGACGCCCCGGCCCGCGACGCGCAAGGGCAACGGAAGCTTCCGCACCCGGGTGCTGACGCCCTACGCGATGCTCGCCCCCGGCATCGTGCTCTTCGTGCTGTTCATGGCGGCGCCCATCCTCTACACGCTGTTCCTCAGCTTCAAGAAGAAGCAGGTCGTCGGCCTCGGGCTCGGTTCGGGCGGCGACAGCCAGGTGTTCGCCGGCTTCGAGAACTACGTCGGTTCGCTCACCGACCCCGAGTTCGCCGCCAGCGTCGGGCGGGTCCTGCTCTACGGTGTCGTGCTGATCCCGTGCATGCTCGGTCTCGCGCTGCTCTTCGCCCTGCTGCTCGACTCGAAGCGCACCCGAGCCACGGCCTTCTCGCGCGTGTCGATCTTCATGCCCTACGCGGTGCCCGCCGTGATCAGTTCGCTGCTCTGGGGCTTCTTGTACCTGCCCGCCGTGAGCCCGTTCTACTACGTGTTCGACCGGCTGGGCTGGGACGTCGACGGCGTGCTCGGCTCGGGCACCGTCCTGTTCGCGATCGCCAACATCGCCCTGTGGGGCGGCGTCGGCTTCAACATGATCGTCATCTACACCTCGCTCAAGGCCGTGCCGACCGACGTCTACGAGGCCGCCCGCCTCGACGGCGCCAGCGAGGTGCAGATCGCGCTGCGCATCAAGATCCCGATGGTGGCTCCCGCGCTCGTCATGACCGCGCTCTTCTCCATGGTGGCCACCCTGCAGGTGTTCGCCGAGCCGACCACCCTGCGCCCGCTCACGAACAGCCTGTCGACCAGCTGGTCGCCGCTCATGCTCGTCTACCGCGACGCGTTCACCCGCGACGACATCTACTCGGCGGCGGCGACCTCGGTCGTCATCGCGCTCGCCACCTTCATCGTCAGCTTCTTCTTCCTCCGGGTCGTCCAGAAGCGCGCGTTCGGCCAGGAGGACTGACCATGACCACGATCGACCTCGACGGCTCCCACGACGCGGCGGCCCCGGTGCCCGACCCGACCCGCGCCTCCTCGACGGGCCCCCGAGCCTCGGGCAAGGTGCCGCGCGACCCGGCCGCCCCGCGCCTGCACGCCGAACGGCCGAGCATCGTCTCGACGGTGCTGCTGCTGATCGGCGCCGTCTACTGCCTGTTCCCGGTGCTCTGGGTCGTCATGGCCTCGACCAAGGACGGCGGCGAGCTCTTCTCGACCTTCACCCTCGCGCCGAGCGGTCACCTGCTCGACAACGTCGTCGCCCTCACGCAGTACCGCGACGGTCTGTTCTGGCGCTGGATGCTGAACACGGCCCTCTACGCCGGCATCGGCGCGATCGCGTCGACCTTCGTCTCGGCGCTCTCGGGCTACGTGCTCGCGAAGTTCGAGTTCCCGGGCAAGAAGGTCGTCTTCAACGTGCTGCTGATGGGCGTGCTCGTGCCCGGCGTCATCCTGGCCATCCCGCAGTACTTCCTGCTGGCGAACGTCGGCCTGACCAACACGTTCTGGGGCGTGCTGCTGCCGCAGATCATCAGCCCGTACGGCATCTACCTCGCCCGCATCTACGCCGCGGCCGCCGTGCCGACCGACGTGATCGAGGCCGCCCGCACCGAGGGCGCCCGTGAGATGGGCATCTTCGGTCGCATCGCGGTCCCGATGCTGCTGCCGGGACTCGTGACGATCTTCCTGTTCCAGTTCGTCGCCATCTGGAACAACTTCATGCTGCCGTACATCATGCTCGGCGACGACTCGCTGTTCCCGTTGACGGTCGGCCTCAACGGCCTGCTCAACCAGGGTGCGTCGGCGCCGGCGCTCTACACGCTCGTCATCACCGGGGCGTTGCTGTCGGTCATCCCGCTGATCGCCATCTTCCTGGTGCTGCAGCGCTTCTGGAAGGTCGACCTCGCCGCCGGCGCGGTCAAGTAGTGCCGGCGGGCCCGGCGCCGGCGGCACCCTATGCTGGCCGCGTGAGCAGCGCGACGGGTCGGGGACGACCGACCATCGACGACGTCGCGACGGCGGCGGGCGTCTCGCGGGGCACCGTCTCGCGGGCGCTCAACGGCGGTCGCTGGGTCAGTCCCGAGGCGAAGACCGCCGTCGAGGCGGCCATCAAGGCCACCGGGTACCGCGTCAACCCGCACGCGCGCAGCCTGGCGACGAACCGCACCGGCTCGGTCGCCTTCCTGCTCACTGAGGACCACCAGCAGCTCTTCGAGGACCCGAACTTCTCGATCCTGCTGCGCGGGGCCGCCGCGGCCCTCGCCGACCGCGACGTCTCGCTCGTGCTGATCATGGCCGGGTCGCCGGCCGAGCAGCAGCGGGCGCTGGCGTACATCGGCGCCGGCCACGTCGACGGCGTCCTGCTCGTCTCGGCACACAGCGGTGGCCGCCTGCTGACCGACGTCGTCGAGTCGGGCGTGCCGGCGATCGCCTGTGGCATCCCGCTCGGGCACGAGAAGAAGATGGGCTGGGTCGCCGCCGACGACCGTGAGGGCGCCCGCGAGATCGTGGCCTACCTCCGCGGTCTCGGGCGTCGCCGCATCGCCACGATCACCGGCCCCGCCGACACCCCCGGCGGCATCACCCGGCTCGAGGGCTACCGCGCCGAGCTGGGTGACGACCTCGACGAGTCGCTCGTGCGGCAGGGCGACTACGGCCGTGAGAGCGGTCGCGTCGCGATGGCCTCGCTGCTCGCCGACAACCCCGACGTCGACGCCGTGTTCGCGGGCAACGACCGCATGGCCGCCGGGGCGATCGACGCCCTGCGGGCCGCCGGCCGTCGGGTGCCCCAGGACGTCGCCGTGGCCGGGTTCGACGACTCCCGCGTCGCGACCGAGACGACACCGGCGCTGACGACCATGCGTCAGCCGTTCGACCGCATCAGCAACGAGATGGTGCGCCTGCTGCTGCAGGTCATCGACGGCGAGAAGCCCGCCGCGATGACGCTGCCGACCGAGCTGGTGGTCCGGGCGTCCGCCTGACGCGCTCCGCGCCTCCTGCTCGGCCCTCCCCTCCCGGCGACCTCACGCCCGACGTCACGGTCGGCGCGCGTAGGGTCGGCGACATGACCGATCTCGACGGAGCCGTGGTGCTCGTGGCCGGCGCGTCCGGCGGACTCGGCGTGCGTGTCGCCGCGATGCTCGAGGACGAGGGGGCCGTCGTCGTGCGCGCCGCGCGACGCCCGGACTCTCTGTCGGGGCCCGGCGCCTACCTCGCCGACCTGCGCGACCCGTCAGGAGGCGCGGCGCTGGTCCGTTCGGCCCTCGACGAACACGGACGCCTCGACGGCGTCGTGGTCGCCGCGGGCGTCGTCGCCTTCGGAGCGGCGAAGGACCTCGACGACGACACCCTCGACGAGCTCGTCGCGACCAACGCGCTCGGGCCGATCCGGTTGCTGCGCGACGCCCACGCGGCGCTCGCGCAGTCCGCCGCGGCCGGCCGGAAGCCGTTCGTCGTGACCATCAGCGGGGTCGTGTCCGAGGCGCCGACCGTCGGGATGGCCGCGTACTCGGCGTCGAAGGCGGCCCTGGCGGCCTTCGTGTCGGCCGCCGGACGGGAGTACCGGCGCGACGGCATCCGCGTGCTCGACGCACGCCCGGGGCACACCGACACGGGGCTCGCGACCCGGGCCGTGGCGGGGCAGGCCCCGGCGTTCGGCGCGGCCCTCGACCCGGACGCGGTGGCCGAGCGCATCGTGCGCGCGATCGTCGACGGTGAGAAGGACCTGCCCAGCTCGGCGTTCTCGAGCTGATCCACGACCGGCCCGACGCTGCTGCTAGCTGAACTCGTCGCCGACGAGCCGCAGAAGGTCGGCGAGCTGGGCCTGCTGAGCGGGTGACAGGGAGTGCAGCCGCGCGCTCTCGGCGTCGACCAGGCTCAGCATGGCGGCGTCGACCCGCGCGATGCCGTCCTCGGTCACGCGCACCAGCACACCGCGGCCGTCGCTCGGGTCGCCGTGGCGTTCGACGAGGCCGCGCTCGACCAGACGGTCGAGTCGGTTCGTCATGGTGCCGCTCGTGACCATGGTCGCCGTGACGAGGTGTTTCGGGCTGAGCTGGAAGGGGTCACCGGCCCGACGCAGGGCCGAGAGCACGTCGAACTCCCAGATCTCGAGGCCCGCGTGGGCGAACGCCTCGCTGCGGATGCGATCGAGGCGCCGCGACAGGCGGCGGAGGCGCGAGAAGACGTCGAGGGGTGCGAAGTCGATGTCGGGGCGCTCGCGGGCCCAGGCGTCGATGATCAGGTCGACTTCGTCGTTCGTGGCCACGGTGCTGCGTTCCCATCGGTCGGTTTCGGACTCCTCATCTTCGTCCACCTGCCGGTGAATCGTCCGCACGGGTCGCCGGGGCGACCTCGACGACGCGCTACTGGTACGTCACCAGGTCGGGCGTCGGCGACACGTCGGCCATGGTCTGCTCGGGGGAGAGCATCGGGGTGTCCTCGTCGTAGAAGTTCTTCCAGCCCCAGGCGACCCCGGCCGGAGCGCCGTCGTGCAGCGTGCGCCAGGTGGCCTGCTTGTCGGGCTGCGAGCCCTGGCCGTCGGCGTGGATCAGCGTGGCCAGCTCGGGCCGGGACGTGTCGATCGACGCCCGGTCGCGCAGCATGTCGAGTCGGAACTGGTGCAGGACGAACATCTTCGGCGGCAGACCCTTCGAGGCCACGAGGTCGGCCAGCCAGGACGACACGGCGTTCACCTCGCTCGCCTCGACGCCGCCGATCTGGCGCAACGGCACCTGGTCGGCCTCGAGGCGCCATTCGGGGTCGAGGGCCAACCCGACGTTCGGGCGCGACAACAGCGACTCGTAGCGCTTCGCCTGGCTGAGGAAGTCCGCCCGACCCGGCTGCAGGTCGATCACCACGTACTGCCCGGCGGCGGCGGCCGCGTCGACGTAGGGCTCGATGCTCTCGACCGACAGCTCGTTCGAGTAGTCGCCGTCGTCCCCCGCGGCACCGGCGGCGACGGTCGCGATGACCTCGAGCATCGGCACGACGGGGCGATCGCTCGCCGCGTCGTAGCTCGCCGCGACGTCGGCGGCCCGCTGCACGGTCGCGGCGACGTCCTGCTCGCCGAGCACCCCGAGCGCCCCCGTGCCCGAAGCCCCGTAGAGCGCCACGAACCGTCGGTCGGGGAAGAACCGCTGCCCGCCGCCGGGCAGCTGCGCACCGGACCGGGCGGCCGCGACCGACCACCCGGGGTCGCGCACGGTCGAGAACGAGGAGCCGATCAACACCGTGTCGGTCGTCGTCGAGGCGTGCAGTGCGTCGATCGCCTCGCCGGACGCCTGCAGGTCGACGACCCCGTCGGGCAGGGTCTGCACCTCGGCACCCGCGGCTCGCGCGGTGGCCGTGGCCGCGACGTCGTCGCCCCCTGCCACGACGGCGAGGACGTCGTCGAGGGGCGTCGCCGTGTCGGGCACGTCGACCGAGGAGGCGCTGGTCGCGATCTCGACGCGCGCCCCGTCGACCGCCCCCACGTCACCCACCGCCAGCACCGTCTCGACGCCGAGCCGGTCGAGTTCGGCCGCCACGACGGACGGCCCGGTCGACGGGCCGCTGGTCGACGAGTCGCCGGTCGACGGGCCGCCGGTGGGCGACCCGGTCGACCTCCCCGCCGGGGCGAGCAGCATCGGCACGCCGAGTCGCTCCGCCTCGTCGGCCGCCTCCGCCTGGCCTGCCCCGTCCCCGTCCGGGGCCACGACCGCCACCGGACTCGAGGCGAACATCGCCCGGCTCGCCTCGACGGCCCTCTCAGGGGCGGTGGCGGCGCCGACCACGGTGACCGGCGCCTCCTGCTCGTGGGTGACGAGGGCCGTGCGCCCGTCGGCGTCGTCGACCGACGTGGACGTGCAGCCGGCCACGGTGAGCAGGACCATCGCGGCGAGCGACGCCGCCACGGTCAGGCGGACCGGTCGGGAGGTGACGGGGGAGCGGCGGGTACGGGAAAGCACCGATCCACGGTAACCGCGACCGCCGACACCGGCGCGCCGACGGGTCAGGTCAGGACGTCCTTCGTGGTGAACCTGCCGAGCGCCAGGGCGCCGAAGACCACGACGTAGCCGGCCTGCAGCAGGGCGTTGGCACCGAACGAGTCCCACGAGACCGGGTCGCGCATCAGGTCGGCGAAGCCCAACCAGTGGTGCGTGAACAGCCAGGGGTCCAGGACGTCCAGCTGCGGCAGGGCATCGACGATCTGCGCGACGGTCGAGAGCACGATCGTGGCGGCCATGGCACCCACCGGCACGCTCGTCAGCGTCGAGGCGAAGACCCCGATCGCCGTGAGGCCGAGCAGCGACATGGTCACGTAGAGCGCCATCAGCAGCAGCCTCAGCGCGTAGTCGGCCAGGCCGATCGTCTGCCCCGAGAGCAGGGTGACCGGCCCGACCGGGAACAACGCGGCACCGGCGATCGCCCCGAAGACGACCACGACGAGCGTGGCGGCGAGGCAGAACGCCGCCGCGGCCGCGTACTTGACGAGCAGGAGGCGCACCCGGCCCACCGGGGTCACCAGCAGGTACCGCAGGGTGCCCAGGCTCGCCTCGCCCGCGATCGTGTCGCCGGCGACGACCCCCACGGTCAGCGGCAGGAAGAGCGGGATCGCCACCGTCAGGGCGGTGAGCGAGACGAAGAGGCCGTTCTGCGTGATGTCGCCGAGGAAGGCCGGCCCGCGACCACCGCCTCCGTCGGACGACGTGACCCGGACGGCCACGGCGAGCAGCACCGGGATCAGGGCCAGCGCCGCGAGCAGCGCGATCGTCCGGACGCGGCGGAAGAGCACCGCCAGTTCGCTTCCCAGCAGGGCGAGACCCAGCCCGCCCCGCGTGCGGTCGGCGGGGACGACGGTGTCGGGACGCGTGTCCCGGGGGTCAGCCGGCGACATCGAAGCCCTCCCCGGTCAGGTCGACGAAGCGGTCTTCCAGGCTGGCTCCGGCCACCTCGAACCCGCGCACGCGCACGTCCGCGGCGACGAGGGCGACCACGATCGACTCGGGCGAGAGCCCCTCGACGGCGAGCTCGGCCTCGACGCTCACCGAACCGCCTGCGGTCGCGGGCGTCGCGTCCGGCCGGGCCCGCGCCTCCGGGGCGAGTCCCAGGCGCACGAGGACGTCGCGGGCGGCGTCCGGGTCGGGCGTGAGCAGGCGGACCCGGTGCGCGCCGAGCGCGCGCAGGTCGTCGAGGGTGCCCTGGGTCAGCAGCCGCCCGGCGCTCATCACGCCGATGTGCGTGCACATCTGCTCCACCTCGCTGAGCAGGTGGCTCGAGACGAAGACGGTCGTGCCTTCGTCGGCGAGGGAACGGATGAGGGTGCGGACCTCGCGCGTGCCCTGCGGATCGAGGCCGTTGCTGGGCTCGTCGAGCACGAGCAGGTCTCGCGGCATGAGCAGGGCGTTCGCGATGCCGAGACGCTGCTTCATGCCGAGCGAGTACGCGTGGGCCTTCTTCGAGGCCGCGTGTCCGAGCCCGACGCGGTCGAGTGCGGCGTCGACGCGGGCACGGCGCGTGGCGGCCGGGGCCGAGCGGTCGCCCGAGTCGAGACGGTGCAGGTTGGCCCGGCCCGAGAGGAACGGGTAGAACGCCGGGCCCTCGACCAGGGCGCCGACGCGCGGCAGGACGCGGCGCAGGTCGTCGGGCATCGACCCGCCGAGCACCCGGATGTCGCCGCTCGACGCCGAGGTGAGTCCCAGCAGCATGCGGATCGTGCTGGTCTTGCCCGAGCCGTTCGGGCCGAGGAACCCGTAGACGCTGCCGTGCGGCACCGCGAGGTCGACACCGTCGACGGCCCGCTGGCGGCCGAACTGCTTCGTCAGACCGGTCGTCTCGACGGCGAACGCCCCTCGGGACGTGTCGCCGTCGGTCGACGCCGGGACGGTGGCGGTGTCGTGGCTCACCGGCCGGAGGTCACTGCCCGGCCACGGCGGCCTGCAGCGTCGAGGCGTCGACCGCTCCGGCGAAGACCCGGCCGTCGTCGGTCAGCAGGACCGAGACCAGCGAGGTCTCGAGCACGCGGCCACCGTCGACCTTCGTCGTCAGCTGGTCGAGCAGACCCGTGGTGTCGGCGTCGGTCGACGAGGTGCCGTCGGTCGACCCCTCCGCCGGGGTGACCCCGACGATCGTGCTCCAGCCGGAGCCGATGACGGTCTTCTCGGCGTGCGCCGCGTCGCCTTCCGACCGTCCGGAGGCGCCGGTCGGCACGGTCACGTCGGTCACGGTCGCGTCCGCCGGCGGAGTGAACGCGAAGACGGACGCCGCAGGGGCACCGAAGTCGACCGAGGTGAACCCGGCCGACAGGGCCGGGTCGCTCTGCCCCTTCGCGGCGACGACGACCTTGAGCGGGACGCCGGTCTCGGCGTCGACGGTGAGGGTCGCGCTCGCGACGAGCGTCGAGGAGTCCTTCGGGGTCAGGACGACCTGGTACGCGTCCCGTCCGGCCACCCTGACGTCGGAGTCGGCCGTGACGGTCGTCGTGGGCTCGACCGACGACAGGACGAGGTCGGCCAGTTCGGCCGGGGTCTGCGGGACGGCGGTGCCGTCGGGCAGGGCGCTCGGCTTCTCGGTGGTCCCCTGGGCGGGCAGCGTCGCGTGCGTCGCTTCCTTGGTCTTCGAGTCGTAGGCCCAGACGCTCGAGCCGTCGCGGATCACGTTGCGCTCGGCCAGGTCGTCGATGACCTGCACCCGCTGCTTCGAGGCTCCGTCGGCGTAGACCTTGGCCGTGTGGCTGCCGGTCAGCAGTTCGAGGGCGCCGGCGGCGTCGGAGGACGACCCGCCGCCCGGGGCCTGGGCCGACACGTCGGGCAGCCCGAGGTCGGAGGTCTGCTCGATCGTGCCCGAGTAGGACGCCCCCGAACTCGAGGCGGCGAGGGCCAGGACCTGCTGCGGGGTCTTGTCGGGCAGGTCGACGTCGGCCGTGGCCGAGACGGCGGGGACCACGATGCTCGCGGCGATGACGGCCACGGGGACGGCGGCGGCGGTGGCCCAGCGGGTGGACTTCTTCATGACGATCGCGACCTCTCACGCCGGGCCCCGAGCGGGTCGGCGATTGGGCAGGAGACTACGCGCGAAGCCTGGAGATCGCTGTCATCCTCGGCACCGGTCGCTCGACGTCGAACGAGCCTCGCCGGGCCCGGGTGGGCGCGTCGTCGTGACCAGTCCGGTCAGAGCTCGACGACCTCGAACTCGAGCAGGTCGGCACCGGTGGCGACGGGGCCGCGCGGGGCCTCTCCCGACCCGGCGGGACGAGCGTGGGCGGCCTTCGCGCCGTCGGCCGACCAGGCCGCGAAGTCCTCTTCGCTGCGCCAGGTCGTCACGACGAAGTAGCGGTCGTCGCCCTTGACGGGACGCAGCAGCTGGAATCCCTCGAACCCCTCCGCTCCGTCGACCGAGTGCTTGCGCGCGGCGAAGCGTTTCTCGAGCTCGGCGCCCGAGCCTTCGGGGACGTGGATGGCGTTGATCTTGACGACGGACACGACGGTGCCTTTCGGTGGAGGGGCGGAGGACGGGAGGGGACGGCAGGAGGTGCGGTGACGGTGTGCGGGACGGCCGAGCCTCAGGCGGTCTTCATGACGTTGGCCGTGAAGCCCTGCACCCGCTCGGCGAGGCCTGCCGATCGGCGGGCGATCTGCTCGGGCGGGTTGAGGTGCGGGGGAGCGACCCGGATCAGCAGCGAACAGGCGAGGTCCTCGCAGATGTAGGTGCCGAGCGTGTTGCCGTTCAGCCCGGCCTCGCCGGCCTTGGGAGCGGTGAAGAGGCGCACCTGCGTGGCCGGCTGGGGCGAGTGGCAGAGCGAGCACATGGCGGCGATGCCGGGGCGCAGCGAGCTGCTCGACGACCGGACGACGAGACCGACGGGCCGGTCGTGCATCCAGTGGACGATGTAGCCCCGGTGGTGGGCCTGGGGGTCGCGCCAGCCCAGGAACTCGCGGTCCTCCCAGAGCATCTCGTGCAGTCCGGGGATCGGCAGGCGGTCGAGGTCGCCCGGCAGGGCGTTGACGAACGACTCGCGGATGTCGTTCTCGGTCAGCGGCTTCATGTTCTCCCTCGTGCCGTCGGGTCTCGTCAGCCTACGCGTCGGTCTAGCGTGGGCGCGTGACGATCCCCGAGGCCGACCGCGAGCAGATCGTCACCCGACGCCTGCGGGCCGCGGGCTGCGTCTTCGCCGAGGACGAGGCGCGGTTGCTGCTCGACGAGGCCGCCGACGGCGTGGCGCTCGAGACGATGGTCGCCGACCGCGTCGCGGGACGACCCCTCGAGCAGGTCCTCGGCTGGGCGGGATTCGCGGGGCGGCGGGTCGTCGTCGAGCCCGGCGTCTTTGTGCCGCGCCGCCGGACCGAGCTGGTCCTACGGCAAGCCGAGGTGGCGCTCGCCGAGGCGGGTGCCGCGCGGGGTCTGGCGACCCGTCCCCTCGCCGTGCTCGAGCTCTGCTGCGGTGCCGCCGCCGTCGCGACCGTCCTCGCCGCCGAGCACCCCGGTCTCGACCTCTGGGCCACCGACCTCGACCCGGCGGCCGTCCACTGCGCCCGTCGCAACCTCGACGAGCGGGGGACGGTCGTCCGGGGTGACCTGTTCGCCGGCCTGCCCGTGTCGCTGCGCGGTCGCTTCCGGGTGATCGCGGCGAACGCGCCGTACGTGCCGACCGGCGCGATCCCGTCCCTGCCCCCCGAGGCGCGCCTCCACGAGTCGCGGCTCGCCCTCGACGGCGGGGCCGACGGGCTCGACCTGCACCGGCGGATCGCCGCCGAGGTCGGCGACTGGCTGGCGCCCGGTGGCACCCTCGTCCTCGAGACGAGCGAGCGTCAGGCGCCCGACACGCAGGAGGCGCTGGTCGCCGCGGGCCTCCGGGCCCGGGTCGTCCGCGACGACGAGATCGACGGCACGGTCGTCGTCGCCGTCGCGCCCTAGCCGGACCCGCGACCGCGACGGCGGCGACCGCGGCTCAGACGTCGGCCGGCGAGACCGAGTCGACGACGGGGGACTCGGGGGTGCCCGAGATCTGGCAGGTCCACTCGGTGGCGGGGCGACCGTCGGCGAGGTGGCCCATCGTGACGGTGGCGATCGCGCCGACGTCGCTGTCGCGGACGTCGTCGGCCTCGTAGGCCCAGACGTCGCCGAGGTAGGGCAGGTCGGGGTACTGCTGACCGATCGCCGTGACGCACGCGTGCCACGCGGGGGGCGCCTCCTGGGCCTGCGCCGTGGCGGGGGCGGGCGGCTCGGTCGTCGGGAGCGCGGTGGCGTCGGGCAGGGCCGTCGCGTCGTCCGAGGCCGTGGGCGTGGGGGTCCCCGACGGAGCCGTCGTCGGGCTGGGCGACGAGGCCGGCTCACCGCCGGCGCACCCGGACACGAGCAGCACGAGGGCCAATCCCGCGACGGTCAGGGCCGGCACGACGGTTCGGTGGGGCGGACGGAGGCGGAGGCTGCGGGGCACGAGGGCTCCTCGAGGTGGGTGCGACACGGCGGGGTGCTGCACAGGGTAGCGACCAGCGGGGCCGCACACCACGCGGGGCGCTGAGCCGACACGGAGGTTCGCCCGGCAGGCTGGTCGGATGACCGACACGGACAACCGCGAAAAGACCGCACTCGAACAGGCCATCAGCAAGGGCCAGGCGGGTGAGGGCGACATGAACAGCGTG
>Ga0308160_10005425_pt1 | contig 13303 bp, 16 predicted proteins | sample PhyFR1_FD_201036 | JGI IMG/M metagenome (GOLD analysis project Ga0308160, IMG submission 201036) | Phyllosphere microbial communities from UC Gill Tract Community Farm, Albany, California, United States - DLSLF.R1 | ecosystem: Host-associated > Plants > Phyllosphere > Unclassified | place: USA... | reverse complement strand
CCCATTTCGCCGAGGAGAGCCAAACTCATGGGTCTCCCCCTCGAACTTGCCTCTAAGTGATCTCTCAAATTTGGGTCACGACGTGAAAGAAAAGACGACGCCCTGATTTTGCGCAGTGATGTGCGTCTGGAGACTAGAGACAATATTACAGACACACACGAATGGTTGTTCGAGGTCCGTCGTGGCTGTAGCATGACCACTGGCCTTCGCTTTAGTGGAGCGAATGCAATCGATTCGAACAATCAAGCTGGGACCGAGGGGACGACGGACTGTTCGACACGATGGGCGGCGAATGATGGTGTTCCTGACCTCCGACGACAGTTCAGCCTGCTGCATTGCCGCAATATGCATCGGCATTCACTTCACTTTGATTCTGCACTCTACTCTGGTTCGTTGAGATGTCTTGAGACTATACCTCTTGTTCTTTCTCTTCTTTGTCCCCCTTGAGTTCTTCCTCCTCTGTTTCTTCATCGATCGCTTCCTCCCCTGCTGCTGTCTTGCCCTCTCCCGTTCCTAGCTTGGACTTTGGTCTAAGGAGCCCTAGTGAGAGCAGCGAGAGCAGCAAGAGGGAATCGAATAAAGATTCCCTTGAGAGTTCTCCATTGGGGCTCGTAAAACATCTCTCTCACGGTGAAATCTTGCTCCGGCTATCGAGACTCGACAGCTGCTCCAGCAAAACCGACGTAAACATCTTGGACATTGAACCTCAATCAATAATCATAGTTTGGACGTTTACTATCTCATGGACCGCTTCTTCAAACTCGTCAAGGCAAAGCGCTACCCGAATTGATCGCATCCGCCACCTGAAAATCGAGGACGAAAGAAGCTCAGTGATTCCAGCCTCGACAACGTCACACCTTGAACATCATCGCCTCACCTGACTCAGATTAGGGATATTTTGCGAGTATCGATGGTAACTGCAAGTTGGTATCAAGCTTAGCAGATTTCCAATCCCCCTCCTTCCAGCATTGACATGTTCTCACCTCTCCGTATAAAGCTTGTCGGTGCTGGTCGTAGCACTCACAGCGGGATCCGACTTGATGGCCTCGAGCCATTTGGCGAATCGTCTCGACGAATCCGAAACCACTGGTGGAGAGAACTGACGATAGTGCTCGAGAACTGGGCCAAAGCGGACGGCCCCTTGGGAATCGAAGAGCCGTTTGAGCGTTCCGTTTCAGGAATTGTAAAACTATGAACGAAGGCCACTCACATGGAGCGATCAGGATATCTACCCAGCCGAGGTTTTTGCCAAAGAAATACGGGCCCTCCGGATCCATCTCGCTTTCGAACGCCTCCAAGACCTTGGCAAATTCACTGTACGGGAAAGGGGCTCTCAGCGCCTCGATATCTCCCGATGTATACCGAGGGTAAACTCGACTGACTTTCCATATTCCACCTGCTTCTCAGCTTCCTGCGCTTGTAGATACCGATAGAAAGCCGGAGTAATGCTTTCCGCGTGCTTCTGTCCAGCTAGCAACGTTCGAGCCTTCTCGTACGGCTCTTCTGGAAGGAGAGGATTGGCGACGCCTGGCAGCGGGAGGGATGCGAGGTAGTGCATCAAGATGATACTATCGTGAAGGGATTTGCCTTCTCCTAAACGGGCAGCCTGTGGGGATTGTGGTCTAGATGAGCCTTCTGTGACGCTTCCTGACATCGAGACCTCGGCCCACCGGCACAAGTCCTTTCGGACTGATTTCCACCAGCTCCTTGGGCTTCTTATACGGATCTATTTCGATATAGCTATAGTCGACCTTGGCATCCTTTCTGGCTTTATCGTCCGGTAGAATTTGATTGATCAACTCCAAGCATATCCAAGCCCTTTGCACAAAAGGACAGAAGCATGCTCCCATAAATTCGATCGAGGCATCGGGGACAGCATCCGGTGTGTGCGCCCTGGCGGTCTCTGCTGCTTTGCCGGTGGTCTCGAGGTGGTAACCTGTAGCTGAGCGAGATGACATCGTGGATGGATTATACTTTTGGCTGGGTTGGGTGCAAGAATATGGGCGAGCTGATGTTCAACGTTGAAGGGGTCCCTTGTGAATGGTGACAGATTCCAGGGATCCACATAAGCAAGTGGATGCAAGGCGGAAACGAACAACGAGACGATGACGAATCTCGATCTAATCGATCTCTAGATCACGTGTTCTGCGTCACGTGATGATTCAGTGCCGACATCATTCCCTTAGTCTGTACAAGCGTTCTTTCACGGTACATTCACGAGCTGTCATTATGAAAAAGGTGATTTGGTCTGCTTTGCGACAATACTAGATTGTGCTGCCGTCCGCAGCATCGCCATCAAGCGTCTGCTTGGAGGAAAATCGTTAGCCCGGATCCTCGTATGATTGCATTGGATCTTTACTCACGTCGAGAATTTCCCCCAAGAATCGATCAACTTGACTGGGCAACATACCTCCACAAGCAGAGGCAATCAGCTTTCGGTAACTGGCCATCTTTTCCCCTGCGCCGACCTAGAATGCGATCGAGATAGAATCAGCCACGAACAAGGTTCGACACCTCGAGAACAGGCGACTCACATCAGTCTGCGAATTGACATATCGTTTGAAGAGCTCTATCCGTTTGCGTTTACCCTGCTCCACTTCGTCCGCCAATCGCGCCTCTTCACCATTCGAGTGCACATCGACCTTGACAATCGCTACTACATCCTGCCATTCTTCCGTCTCCGGTCGACCAGCTTGTTCCCACGCCGCTTCTCTCGCTTCTTGTTGCGCAAGCCAAGCTTCCCAACCTGCTCGGTATCGACGCCCCATATTCTTCTCCAACGATGTCTGAAGCCCAACAACCTTTTCCCTCTCGGGTTGCAAGCCTGCACTTTTGCTTTGTAGCTCCGCCAACATCGTTTTAGCATCCTCGATATCCGCGCGAAGGGAGACCAACAACGCCTCGGCTTGCGAGATATCCTTCTCCTTTTGCTGGAGCTCCGTGTCGTAAGACCGAGCCAGATCGTCTAGCATAGTCGTCATGTCCGAGGTGTATTTCCCAGCGGCCTGTTGGGCAGATTGCGAGTGGTAAAGCTGCGATGGAAGGCTGGGCAGACCAGTCCGACTCGAAGCACCTTCCTCACCGGCAAGGCGCAACTGGCTACCTAGATTCGGGGAGGATCGAAACCGCTCGTCCTCGAGGATATAGTCTTCCGCACTCTTGCTATCGCGGTTCTTGAGTTTGGGATCGGCGCCGTGGTCCAGGAGCGCTTTCACGAGCCGCTTGCTGCGTGCTCGCGCAGCTAGCGTCAACGCAGTCTCGCCTTCCTCGTCCTGGAAGTTGATGACATCCTCCAATTCTCGCGGGAAGTCCTCCAGATGAGAGAGAATGGTTTCCATGTAATACCTAGCCGCATGGGTCTTGCCTTTAGTCAGCGCAACATCTGCGATATGGTGGAATACCGTCCTGTTGCTCTTGTCGATGTTCAACGTCGATCGATGCAAAAGCTGGTATAGCTCGGGGAATTTCCGCACGTCGTAGTTGTTCGAAAACATGACGCTTCGCATCAAGGCCGTTTGTTCTGCGTGGTTGACCCTAAAGATGTCGGCACCAGCGCTCAAGAGCAGCTTGACGACCCGAAGACGACCCATGGCACAGGCCCAATGCAAGGCCGTGTGGCCATCGTCGTCAATGGACAGGTTGGCGTCAAAGTCGGCAGGCGGTTTGATCAGACAGTCCGGAATTCTTGCCTTTTCCGTGATAAAGTAGTCGAGGATGATGTTGGCATAGGTTTCCGGTCCGGCAGGAGGAGGATGTCCATTGACCAAGTACACGGCATCAGTGTCGAGACGCGTTCTCGAGGATGATGGAGCAGCGTCGTAGTCATCTGCTTTCCTCTTCTGGCTGGTGGGGGCGGCACCGGCCTTCATGCCATCGATACTGTAGCTGGGCTGCTGTTGATGATCCGAGTACATGCCTGAAAGATGGTCGTTCAACGTTCCCAACATGTTGGTGGTCGCGGGTATAGGCGAAGGTGTCCGCGAAGACGAAGATCGCGAGGGCGACGCACTCGCACCGCCCTCGCCATCCGAGATATCTCCACCTTCTCCTCCAGCTCCGGAGGCCGGAGTCGCTGCATCACCCGCGAATCCACTAGGTCCGGCCTGTTGCATGGCAGACTGCAGGGAATAACCTTGTCCAATGGGTGGTCCAAGCTGCTGGACAGGCGTGTTCCTCGAACCTTTTGAAGAGGATAGGGTAGATAGATCCTGCTTCTTTAACTTTGCTACCGATGGCTTGATGGAGTGCTTGGGAGCAGGAGGTGGAGTTCCAGCTCTCGCATCCAGCTCTACGATGGGTCGGATCTGGTCATCGATGTTGTATTGCTTCGCGAGTGCAACCGCTCGTTCAAGAGGAATCCAGGTACCTGTACATACGGAAAGCATCAGCGACAAGGACCCAGAGGTGCCTCTCATCGTGCATAACATACCTTGACTCTTTCCGTATCCACCTTGAACTTTTTCATGCACTCCTTTTTGGACTTCTCGTTCCAGGATTCTGGTTCGTTGCGGTTTGTCAAAGTTGGCTACTTTGAGCAGTTGTGTCGCATTCAACCATCCGTCATTCTGCCTTCTCATCACCAGCTCCTTGCCTACGATCAATTCATAGACGGGACTGTCTCATAGCATCCCAGAAGTTTGATTATAATGTGAGCTCGGAAAGTTCTGATCGAAATTAGCATGAAACGGCTTACACTCCACTATTTAGGGATAGATCCACACGCGACGTCAGGTTCGAATCAGCTTGACGCGTCAGAGGGGAACTGGCGAAATGAAATGAAGAGTCGCGGTGGACATCTTGCACTTACCTGTAAGTAGCCTACAGATTGTGAATTCCACATGGGTTTTCATCAGCAGGCAATACCTTATACATATCCGAGAAGCCGCAACTCACCTGGTACACGGTGTCCGGACCAATCTCGCCTGACATGGCTGTCTTTTTCCCCATCTTGGGAAAGGCCGGGTATCGAGTTGAAGAGCTACTCGCCTGCTGTCGTTCAGATGCGGGTCTCTAGGTGAGATATGCTTGTATTATGTTGATTGCAGAGTGCACCCGGCGTGTGAAATGTAGCTCGCTGTGGTCAGGCAGGATATGGCTGATGGCTGCCCTTTCATCGATATACTACTGCTGTCCATGGAATCGCACATCAAGACTGAGTGGTCGCAACCAAGCGTTGCAAGCGCGTCGCCCCTGACCGCAATTAAAAGCGCAACCTCCACCGTTCAATTGCTTCGAGATGAAGCTATGACCTGCTATTAGCAGCTACCATGATGTATGTACAGAATTAACTATATGTATTGATCTCTAAAGTCTAATCAAGCCAGACTCTGGAATTTCTCGATGGCCAGTCGCAAGGTCTCAATTTCGGCTTCGATACCGCGCAGCTATCATCAAGCGAGAAACGTGACGCGTCTCCATTAGCCGCCCCGCACAAGTCGCGTAGCATATCGAAAAACCACCACTCACCTGGTCGGCGTTCTTTTGTCGAACGTTTTCTGGCAGAGCAGTCTCGTAGTTGTCCTGCCCTTGCAGCTTCTTGATCTTGTCAGCGTTCGTGTTTGCCAGCGTAACCTTCTTCTCCAAACGACCGATCTCTTGAGCGGCATCAATCTTGCCCTGTACGTGACGTGGACAGAGGTGTCAGAGCTGTAAAAATAGAGCTTGCGCCGCCATGCAAACTCACCTTGACAGGAACGTGAACGATGGCTTGTACGCTGATCTGCTCGGTTCCGCATCCAGCCGGAACCTCGGAGTCTTTGGTCACGATCTTGACCTCCTTGCAACCCTTGATCAGAGCCTCGAAAATGGGCACTTGCGAAGCGATCATCTGAGCGGTCTGCTCGCTGTCAACCTGCACGATAACTGTAATTGAGACAAGATCAGTAACGGCACGACCGGTCGATCAAGGCGACTAGCAACTCACTGTCGTGCCTCTCCTCGGGTGTCTTTCCGTTGGTAGGCAGACCGTAAGTGGCGATAATCGATCGGGCAGCCTTGATACAGTTGAAGACCAAGTCGAAGTCCTTCTCGGCCTGGGGGTCGTGGAACTCGGCTCGCTGTTGTGTTTCGATGGGCAATGAGCAACAGTTCGCGGTATAACAGAAAACTTGTACTGACTTCAGTAGGGAAAGCGCAAAGCATAATACTCTCGCTCTTCTCTTCTGGTCGCCTGGGCAATCTCTGCCACAGGTCTTCCGAGACGTAAGGCATCACGGGGTGGACAAGACGAAGAGCCGATTCCAAAGCTGTGTAGATGGTGTTCTGGACGGACTTCTTGATCTCGGCGGGGGTCTCGTCGGTGGTGAAGGGCTTAGTAGCCTCCTGTTGAAGGTACGCAAGTGGCTATCAGTGGACCGCGAGAGAGGGAAACAATCTGACAAATCACGCACGATGAAGACATCGCATAATTCGTATAGCCAGAACCCGTGAATAGTCTCGGCGACATCGTGGAAGTTCCTCTGCTCAAAGGCCTTGTTAACCTTGATGGCAGCCTGGTTCAGCTTGTGCAAGATCCATCGCTCTGCCAAAGTTTCGTTGCCAGATTTCTGTAGGAAGCCGCTGTAAGTCAGTTATCGGACAAGTCTCAGTTCGCATCGGGGTCACTCACCGAGTCAGTCTTGTAAGGAACGAAATCGGACTTGAGTCGGACACCGTCAATGTCAACCATGTCGAGCTTGAACATGCAGAACTTTGTGGCGTTCCAAAGCTTGTTGCAGAACTTTCGGTAACCCTCGATGTCGTTGATTTGAAGCAAGATGTCCCGACCTAGAAGTGGCACTGATCTCAGTCAGGGCCTTGAGGCCACATCAACGCTTGGACTCACCACCGGTAGTGTAATTGCACAGGGCAAACCGCAAAGCATCGGTACCACATTGTGGGATACCCTTAGGGAAGAGCTTCTTCTGACCTTCTGCAGCACGCTTGATCTCGGCCTCCGCCAGGTTTCCTCCCTCCAATTGCTTTCGCAGCACATCGAGCGAAGTTCCCTCGATCAAGTCGATAGGGTCGATGACATTACCCAAGGATTTCGACATCTTCCTGCCTTCCGGGTCACGGACCAGACCATGGCAGAAGACCTCGTTGAAGGGCATCTTGTCGGTCAAGACGATACCCAACAGCACCATTCGAGCAACCCAGAAGAACAAGATGTCCCACCCGGTCTCCAAGAAGCTAGAGGGATAGAAGTTCTTCATGTCCTCGGTCTGCGCAGTATAAACAAGTTATGAGTTTAGTCCGTGGGATATCGCCATATTGTAATTTACGGACCTTGTCGGGCCATCCCTGAATGGCGAATGGCCACAACCCAGATGAAAACCACGTGTCCAAGACGTCCTCATCCTGCTCCAACGTGAAAGGACGACCTGCGGCGATGACCTTTGCGGCTTCCATTGCATCTTCTTCGCACCTCTCGATAATCCAGCTACCATCATCGGAAGGCTATTGCGCAGTGTGTCAGTCAAGGTCTCAGATGATCTCCCCCAGTGCAGCTACTCACATCGGGTCGCTTGCCGTCGATGATCAGCAACCAAGCAGGACATCGATGTCCCCACCATAGTTGACGAGAGATACACCAATCCTGCATATCTCGTAGCCATCGGTACCAGTCTCCCTCGGAACTTTTAGGGAGAACCTTGAGCTCGCCTGCCTCCGTACGCTGCGGACAGTCATGATCACATCAGTCATGGGATTCCAATAGCCACCAATCACAAGGCGCTTACCTTGCTGGCCTCCTCGGCAGCATCCTTCAAGTTGAGCCACCATTGGGGCTTCATGATAGTCTCGATGATGTCACCAGACTTGCTGTAAACGTCAACTCGAATCAATTGGTGGTTCGTCATAGAACCTGTAGAATGCGTCATACCTGCAGACGGGAATTTGCATGGGGTTGTCCTTGGTCTCAACATAGAGACCCTTCTCCTTCAGCGCTTTCAAGATCGCACTCCTGACGTGGTATCGTTTCATGCCCTTATGTGTCGAAAGAACCGTCAGCCTCGAAATCCTGCACCGTACAAGTGCAGACAAGAATTACCTTGAACTGCTCTCCGGCGTTCTCATTGTAAGTTCCATCGTCGTTCATCAGATTGATAAACTCGAGGTTGTTTCGCTTCCCGCATTCGTAATCGTTGGGGTCGTGAGCCGGGGTGATCTTGACGGCACCAGTTCCGAAGGCCATGTCGACGGTGATACCATCGGCAATGATGGGGAACCGACGGTGGACGAAAGGATGCTTGATATACTTTCCAACGAGGTGCTGGAGGCGCGAGAAATAATGTCAGGCTATGGAACTCTTGCCCAGGTTATCAAAGCTTACTTTGTATCGTTCGTCATCTGGGTGAACGGCGACGGCGGTGTCTCCGAGCAGAGTCTCCAGACGAGTGGTAGCGACAACAATCCGCTCATCGGAATCTTCAATCTCGTATGCGAACGAAGTGATTGTACCAAACTCGAACTTCTCCTTGACATCGTATCCTGGGACATTCAAGAAGGTCTTGCCCTTCAGCTCCTTTTGATCGACCTGAGAAAACAGCGGCAGGCATGATCAGCTTAAGCTTCCAGATGGAAGACCCATTACAATCTCACCTCAAGGTTGGATAAGGTGGTGTTGAGCTTGACACACCAGTTGACAAGTCGGTTTGCTCGGTAAAGCAATCCTTTCTTGTGCAACTGGTAGAAGTTCTCCCTGACGGCTTTATCACATCTCTGACGGAACCAGAAGAGGCTTTTTAGCTTGCTGTAGGAAATTTCGCCGCGATGCCTGTCGCTATCTCACCTCATCCAACGTGAACGCTGTCCTGTTCCAGTCCGCCGAAATACCGATTCGCTTGAACTGAGTCGCGATCTTGTCCTGGTAAATCTCCTTCCAGTCCCAAACTTTCTCCAAAAACTTGTCACGACCGTAATCATGTCGGCTCTTTCCCTCGGTTTTCAATAATCGGTTCTCCACAACCGCTTGAGTCGAGATACCGGCGTGGTCGAAACCTGGGTGATAGAGGGTGGTGTATCCCTTCATTCGGTACCATCGGATGATAGTATCTTGCAGTGTGGCAGCGAGAGCGTGACCGACGTGGAGGTTTCCAGTAACATTGGGAGGAGGGATAGGAATGACAAAGGTTCCCTCGTCTCGCGGCTCTCCGGTGTAGTTCTTGCCAGTGCCGTCCTCGATGAGCTTTTCGGTACCCTCCTTGTATCGGGGTTGAAAGAAACCCTTGGCCTCCCACCAATCGTACCATGCTGCCTCGACCGCGATAGGGTTGTAGGCGGTCTTAGGCAGATCCCCAGACACATCTAGAGGCAGACCGGCTAACGTTAGCTTGATATCGGAAAGTATGCGACGGGACAAGCTTGCCTTTCTTCTCTCCAGCTGGCGTCGTGTTGACGAAAGCCTCCTCGACCTTCTCCTCCTTCTTAGCCTTCTCCTTCTTGGCTCCGCCAGCAGCAGGAGCAACAGTCTGCTTCGTCTGCTTGGCAGCTAATTTGGCCTCTTTTTCGGCTTGTTTAGCAGCCTTTTTAGCTGACAATCAGGTGGTGAATATCAGTGAAGAGCCTAGAGAAAGCTCGCTTGTTGCCGAGCTTACCAGCGCTCTTGCTTTGAATGGGCTGGCCATCGGGACCAAGCTGAGGAGCCTCAGCTCCCTCATTTACGGCTTGAGGGGTCGCAGCTTTGGCGGCCTCCTCTTTTGTACCAGCATCGGCAGACATGTTGTAGATGAAGCGACTGCTGGGATTTACGAGAGCCCTTCTGGTAGATCGCGGTTTATGGGTAGACAGCGAACGACTCGGTCGAACAGTTGATGCAATTGACAAGTTGATATGCGAGCGGTTCAATCGGATATGCCCTATTAGCTTCCTGAGCATGAACTTGCAAGATGAGCCTTATGCTAGCTTTGTTTATAGACAGTAAAGGTAGAGCCTTCACGAGTCAGAGCAATCCTATAGCTTTCGTGACTCAACGACAAAGGGTACCTTCCATTATGGCGTTTCAGCTAGACTTTTGACCTAGTTGAATTCGCTCATCTACAGGTCTATAATCCGGGTGAAAGCGCGCTTCTATCAAGCGCAGCCAACTCAAACGTCACCATCAACAGCACCTTGTAGCTTGCAGTCACTTAGTGATATCATACCAACGCAGCATTCACGACACTCTGCCTAGACCACTCTGAGCTCCTTTGACAGGGCATCGAGTCAACAACACGGTTGCGAGATACTTCAATATGACACGAGCTACCCGATTCGCCGCCTACACGGCTCCAGTAGTCATCTTCTACTTGTTGGCAATGCTCGGCGTTGTCAACATCCCCTTCATGTCAGAAGCCTCATCTGATGCATTAGTCCCTGTTGTGAGTCACAATACGATGAATACAACGCTCAGACTCTTTGTTGATCTGATCACTTCCCATCTCGTTAGCTGCCATTCTGGGTGCTGGTCGCATTCGGAGCATACTCCTTGGGCTCGCTAGGTCTTGGTCTGGTCAGGTTCAGAGATTGTCCAGAGGCGTACCAGTCCCTCATGCTGGTAAGTCCAGCCTGTGCCTGAACTCAGAGTTTGTATTCTAATTAGCCAATCCTTCCGAATATCATCAACAGGAAATCTCGAAAGCAAAGGACGACCTAAGAAGCAAGGGTGTCACGGTCGATTGAAACTGCTCGCGATTGGACGCTTCGCTTCTTCCCTTCTTCTTTACCTGCCCATATACGGCTTAACGACACCACCTAACGAAATGAGACTACTACATTTGTATCTTTATGAAATTCCTGATACTGGATTGAAGCTTTCCAAGCTGGAACGAAGCAGAATATCAGACACGATGCCGCAGAAACTCGGTCGAGAGAAGATCCCTTGATCCGGGACTGGACAGGGAAAATGAAAGACAGGGTCTGGACCGCTCATCCCTCTGAAGAAGAGACTAGGCAAAATTAGCAGAAATCGCTGAATTGAGCATGTTCGCCCATATGTACTGCATAATCGCAGCTTTCGCAGCTCGTGATCCCTTCTACTGATTACAACCAGGTCGCCGAAATCGTGCCTGGGACGTCTGTCGCTCTTCATACTGTCATCATTGTTCTAGATCAGATATATAATCTGCCTTTCTTCACATTCCGAATTGAGAACGCTGTGTTGCAAACGCAACGCTGTTAGCCCCAGACATCCATGGCCTGATACATCGAGACCATACTCACCAGTTGCATGACCCCAGCCTGCTGCTCCGCTGGGAGAGCGTTGATCTGGTCCGTCGTCAGCGTTAATACTTGCATTAGCATTTCCTGTGGGGAGTTTGCTCAGGGCAAGTCAGCCAAGCCATTCGCTCTCCCCCAAGCCGAAGGGCATCAATGCACCGTCCAACTTACCCTTTGATCTTCGCTGACCATCGTCAAGGCTTGCATGATCGCGGGTGTCAAGCCTGGAGCAGCAGGAGCAGCAGGGGGAGGGGGTGCGACGCCTCCGTAAGGGCTCATTCCCATCCTCATTCCACCCTGAGCTTGCCCTCCGTAGCCGCCCGAAGGTGTTCCGGCCATCGCACCGGGTCCAGGTCCAGGCCCAGGCCCAGGCCCAGGTCGCCCATACATATTAGGAGGTTGAGGCAATGAAGCGGGGTTCCCGTTCGAGTACCCTTGAAGTTGCTGTGATGGTGGCGGCGCCTGACTCCCATATCCAGGCATAGGTGGTCGGCCTGCATTCGGGCCAGGACCAGGACCGGGGACCGATGGACCGGGATTCGAGTACGACGGCTGGTTGTTTCCGTATCCGGCTCCGTAACCTCCAGGGGTAGGGTTAGCTCCGAATGGTGCTTGTTGAGGCTGAGGAGGAGGTGCCGAGAAAGGTGGTGGCTGATTTGCTTGTGGTGGTACAATAGGTTTCATTCGCTATGGCAGGGTAAAGATTGATGTCAGCAATGATAGATATCCAAAGCAACTTTGCACCTCCATTTACCTGTAATACACTAGGATCGACAACGTTCATGAGAAGCATAGCCTGGAACAAGGCATAGGCGAGCTGCGGGTGTGCCAAGAAGACTCCTTTCGCTCCATCCGGATTTTCTTTCACCATTGTCTAGATGGGCGGTCAATCAAGACTCAGCTCAAATTCGAGTCAATACCGTTGTATCAAACACAACGCCCTCACCTTCATGCCCATCAAAACCTCTTCCAGCTTGCCTGGCGGGATCGACGCCAGCGTCTTGGTGATCACATCCGTTGCCCGCTCTCCAGGTGGCACATCCTGTCCAGGAGGCAACATATTCATGTTCACCCCGCCTGCGCCTGGTCCATTCACGTTGGGTGGTTGGGACGATCCCGGTCCTCCGAATCCACCATTTCCACCTGGACCCCCTCTCGCACCTCCTGGACCCCCCACTGGTCCCGGTCCGCCAAAAGGAAGTCCACCAGGAGGTCCGTTCATCCCTCCGTAACCCGGTCCGCCTGGACCTCCAAATCCTCCAGGCCCAGCTCCAGGACCAGCCGCGACAGCACCTCCGGGGAAACCTGGTCGAGCTGCACCAGGAGCACCGGCCTTCTTAGGTCCAGGTTCATCTGTCGATAATTCCACACGCAGAGCTCGGCCACTGATATGTACATCTTTAAGATTTCGGACCGCTGATAATGCTGTCTCGTGGTCTATAAGGTTGGACGTGTCGGATGCTCGGGTCAGGACTCGTCATCACGAGGTAATGCCGACCTGTAGACTGACCGAAATAATGACAGAATCCGAATCCTTTTGGTCGTCCGGTCCCCGCATCGAATTTGAGTCTACATAGTATTCCCGCAGATCGAACAGGGAAAGCAGATAGTGGTACAGTCAATTCCACGTTGGCCTCATAGTAGCTCGAAATAAAGGTCACGGATTCAATACTCACACAAACTCCTGCACAGGCCCTACCTCGCTAAAGATGCCTGTCAGTTGCTCCTCCGTAACATCGCTGAGATGAAGGAACAAGATCGGTGGTCAGTCAAAACGAGCCGCCAAAACGCTGATTCTGTGCAGGGAAGGCAGACATTGAGAGTATGACGTACTAAGGGATGTTTGCAACTGGTTCGTGAAAGGGTTCGTGGTTGACATTTGTCCAAATTATGAGCGGTGACGAAGCGACAAAAGTGGAGTAATTCGATGTCAGCAAGCAGGATTTTCGGACTCTCTTGGTATTCGCTCGCCCGGGAGACCGGCGAGAGGCAAGAAAAGACTCCTCGAACAAGTCGACTCACCAAAGATAGTTTTCGAGGTCTGCAGTGCCCTAGCTTTCTCGTCCGGTGTCTGATTCCGTGATCGGTTCATGGTAGATAAGGCTCGTGCAGCTGCTCGATAATTTGA
>Ga0308160_10005423_pt1 | contig 13307 bp, 21 predicted proteins | sample PhyFR1_FD_201036 | JGI IMG/M metagenome (GOLD analysis project Ga0308160, IMG submission 201036) | Phyllosphere microbial communities from UC Gill Tract Community Farm, Albany, California, United States - DLSLF.R1 | ecosystem: Host-associated > Plants > Phyllosphere > Unclassified | place: USA... | reverse complement strand
CTGCTCGGCATCCTACCCGCGCCGTCCTTGCTTGAGGCCTTTGGCCTGAGGGAGGCCTTCCAGCCGCTCGCACATGGCATCCAGCACGGCGACCTCGCGACGTATCGCGAGGCACTCGGCGTCGGGGCTGGGCCGTCCACGATCCGGCGAGCGGAATACTTTCGGCAGTACAAAGTCCTCGGCATCCTGCGCGAGAAAGGCGAGGTGCTCGTCTGGCGAAGTCTCCTTCGAAAGACGTGAGTACGAGGCTGCAGTGACGGCCCTTCCATGCCGCCGTCCTGACCGGGACGCGTTCTCGCCCCCCCAGCCTCCTTCTACATCGCAGGATCAACAACATCACGTCGGACCGGGCGACGCTGCCGATCGCTCAGTTCCTGGCGGCACTTCGATTCGTCACAAAGGACCCGTCGTATGACCTGCAGGACGCCGAGTGCATCTGCGTCTCCTTGCTAGACCAGGTGCGTCTGCTCTCTGCTGCCGAGCCGAAGTGAGCATCGACCTGATGTCCCTTCTGCTTCGGTTTCGGTTCCCCAGGGCTTCGTGCGGGCGTACATTGTCCATTCGAGCCAGACGCTCGTCTTCTCGAAGGAGGCAGACATGGGCTTCCCTCCGGTCGCCAAGGTCCGGATGCGATGACCTGTACTCTGACACGCTGTGCCGCGCGTCTTGGCCAAAGTGCAAGGATTGGTACAGCCTCTCTATAGGTCTACCGAGTGGCGCGAAGCGAACGTGGTGGGGCAGGGGTGTTACAGGCGGTGGCCGGAGGCAAGGGTTCTTGGGTGCGAGTGCTGCGGTGCAACAAGAGGCTAGAGGCCGCCTACTTTTTGTTGGCCTGGATCGAGAGGTAGGTGTTCCAGGGGCTGGGAGAGACGGGCCGGACAGCCGAACAGGGTCAGCAAGGCAAGCAACGCCTTAAGTCGGGCAAAGGGGACGCACATGTTGACGAGGTTGATCGTCAGCAGCCGGTACGCCGGCGGGACGACCGAGAAGTTGATAGCTTGAGTCGGGATAAAGACACCCCAGTTGGCCTTGAGTGTCGGCATGAGGTCCTGGTGGGGGGCAGCAGACATAGTGATCCATTCGTTGGGTCAGCGGGCGGCGCAACTGGAAGTGCCGGCGAAGCGACCGGCGGCTGCGCGCGCGAAGAAGCCCTAGACGGACGTTGTGCAGCTTGTGCCGGACGGTGCCGAGGTCCTTGCCCTCGGTCAGAGTCATGAACGTGAAGAAGCCGGTGACGACGACGGGCGCGCAGAGGAACTGGTCGAGCGCGACCCGGGCCGCCGTCGTCGCGACCGCGTTGCCGAGCTGGACCTTCTGCAGGACCTTGAACCACTGCGTGACGACCGGGGCAAAGATGCCGCCGCCCCAGACGACGATCCGGCCGGTGCGCAAGAAGTCGTGGTTGTTACCCTTTGCGAGGGCGGTCGAGTAGGGTCAGCGAAGGCGAAAGTAGGATGAGGTCCTGCGAGACGCACCTTCTTCTCGACGAGCTGCTGGGCGATACAGTCGCCGGTCGCGAACAGGGCCTGCGCGTCATGGGCGAGCGAAAAGGTGAGCGGAGGCGGCGCGTGCGCAGGCGGTGAGGGGCGTCAGGGACGGACGGCAGCCGAGACGGCGTTGCCGACGAGCGGCGAGCGGGTCAGGAAGCGCTGGTAGGATGCGAGGAGACCGGCCATGCTGCTGCTGCTGTCACGAGAGAGGAGGTCGTCGGGGCTGAAAGAAGGGGTCGTCGGCTCGGCAACAAGGGGCTGGCGTCAGTTCGGGCGTGCCGGATGAGGCCGGCCGGGGCGACACCAATTCCGCCGGAACCGTGAACCTGCGCTGGCTGGATCCGACCCGGCCAGGCTTGCATCGACCAGTGACGCTGCTCAGGAGACACCCCCGCAGCAGCCGGGCTGTTCATCAGCGCGACGACGACGACGACGACAATCAATTTTAGCAAGGTCCGATGCCGAGCGTCCGCTTCACCAACCTGACCGACCGGCCGGTCAACATCTCGCTCAAGCAGCTGACGGCCCTCCACTTTGAGGTACAAGGCTCCCCCTCCGACGCGCCCCTGAGCTCACACGACGACCAAGCTGACATGAGTCGCCCGCGCACACAGAACGAAGTCGCGCCAGGGCAGACGATCAAGTTCAAGGTACGTGCTGCCCGGGTACTTTGATCGGCGCCTGGTCGTCCAACTCGAGCCGTCCGCTGACCCGCTCCTGTCGTTGCTGTTGCTTCCGTCGGCGCTCGCCCGCCAGCAGCCGGGCAAGGTGTGGTTCACGCTCGAGGTCCTCGTCGACGACGGCAGCAACCGTTACTCAATCAGCAAGAGTGCGGCAACCATCGGCATCATCAGCGTGAGGTCGAGACCGAGCGCAGGCTTCCGAGGCGCGGGCTGACGTTTTGTGGCTCCGCAGTTGGCTGTCGGTGTGACCGCGGTCACGGCCGGGGCGGCGATGCTGCCCGAGGTCGCCGTCCTATCAGCCGTATGTCGGTCTGGTGTACGCACCACATCTGGGTATCTCTTCTTACTGATTCGAGCGCCGCACCCGCCGCAGATGGCCGCCGGCACCTCGTCTGCCGTCACACCGGCGCTGTCCAAGTTTGCCCTCGCCGCTAAGACGGCCGTCATCTCGCACTCCGGTGTCATCAGCAAGCTCACGGCAACGGCCATCCCAAAGGCAATCGCGGCTCTGACGTCTTCCCTGGGCGGGATGACAGCCCTCCAGGCCGAGGTGCTCTCCATTCTCTCCTCGCCGTTGACGCCATCCTCGCTCCGCGCGCGCGGGATGCATATCCTCTCTGGCCTTCGCCGGGCTCATGCGTCCGACAAGGCGCGAACCCAGGCTGAGCGGGAGGAGGACGAGCGGGCGGCGCTCGAGATGGAGCAGCAGGCTGAGCGCGAGGAGCGCGAGGGGAAGGACGTCACGGACGAGAAGACGGGCGAGGTGCGCAGCGTCGGCGTGACCGAGGGTAGTGGCGTCCGCGGACGGAGCTACGTCCGGAAGCACGGCGTCTACATTGGTGCCCGAAAGCACTACGAGGTGCGTGTCGTGCGGCCTGCCGGGCAGGATGTTGTCTGCTGGCTGATCGGAACCTTTCGTCGGAACAGGTTCGCATGCAGGGCCTGTCTCTCGGCATCTGGGAGCCGGCAGCGAATACTTTCCTCGCATGAGGCAGCTAGAGATTATGACGACCCACTTCCTACGACGATCCCAATTAATGACGCTCTCGTTTCGTTGCTTTGACGGCTGCGAGGTCGGGAGCACGCATGCGCATGCTCGGCCGGCTACCTGGACCGGCAGCGCGTGCCTGGCGGTCGGCGATGACCGACTGTCCGCGCGGGGGGCTCTTCCAAGCGGTCTCCCCTCGCCTGTCCTCCCTCATCTCGCCAACTTGTTCCTTTCAACAGCGACTCTCCACTCTCCACATCTCACTAGATCTCTGAGCCAGCACTTCTTCGGGCATCGATCTCGATTGCAGCCTTTCCTGCTACTCCTCGACTGCTCTCCTCCGCATCTCCGCCCGTCGACCGACGATGCTCGACCTTGCTACCCTTCACCGCCACTTCCCCGCTCTCAGCGACGGCTTCATCTTTGCCGACAACGCCGGCGGCAGCCAGTGCCTCCAAGGCTGTGTCGATAACGTCGTCGACTACCTCCAGAACAAGAACGTGCAGATGGGGGTGAGCTCGCCCCGAGAGCCGAGCCCTGGCACCCTCCGAAACCTGTGACTGACGCCGTGCTCGCGATCGCTCAAAGGGCGGCTACCCGGTCGGGCTGAAGAGCGAGGCCGCGTATGCCGAGGGCTTCAAAGCCGCTGGTGCGTCTTCTCGAGCGCCGCCGGACGAGTGCGGGCTCGATTGGCTGACGGCTGCTCCGTGTTCACCCAGCGACGTTCATCAACGCCGCCTCGCCCAAGGATGTCGTCTTTGGGAGCAGCACGACGGCCCTCTTTGCCAACCTTGCGACTGCGCTTCGGCTCGGTGGGTCCATCACGCCCGGCGATGAAATCGTTGTCTGCGAGGCCGACCACGAGGCCAACGTCGGCCCTTGGGTGCGGCTCGCCCGGGAGATCGGCTGCGAGCTCAAGGTCTGGCGTGTCACGGGCGACCTGGCAGGCGGCGCCAACCTCGAGCTAAGTAAGCTCGAAGAGGTCGTCGGACCCAAGACGAGGATCGTCGCCTTCACAGCCTGCTCCAACATCCTCGGCCAGTACACGCCGGTCCGCGAGGTCGTTGACCTCGTCGCCAGGCGCTCCGAGGGCCGGGCCAAGACGGTCCTCGACTGCGTTGCCTACGCACCGCACGCCCAGCTTGACGTCCAGGCGTGGGGGGTCGACTTTCTCGGCTTCTCCTTCTACAAGGTCTTTGCGCCGCACGTCAGCCTACTCTACGTCGCGCCTACAGCCAACGACATGCTCGCGTCGCTCGGCCACTATTTCCACCCTTCGGCTCCGTCGTACAAGCTTGCCCCGGGCGGCGCCTCGTACGAGCTCATCTACTCGACCGCTGCCGTCCTGCCTTACGTCGCGTCTCTCTCAGGTCTCCCCGACTCAACTTCTGTGCAGGAGCGCCTCTCGGTCGGTTGGACCGCGGTCCAGGCGCACGAGCAGCTGCTCGGAGAGAAGCTGCTCGACTACCTGACGAGCGACGCCTCCCGCGCCAAGGGGGTGCGCGTCGTTGGCCCGCAGGGCATGGGTCCAGAAAAGGGCCGGAGCGCGGTGACTATCTCTTTCGTCGTCCTCGACAAGGGCTCGTTCGAGCCCACCGGCAAGGGCCAGATCAGGAAACGCATCCAGAGCAAGGACATCGTCGAGCGCTTCGACAAGTCGGGCAAGGTTCGTCCCCAACTTACTTCCTTCCAATCAACCCCCTGCTGATGCCTCGGCAATCTCTTCTTCGCAGGCTGGAATCAAGTACGGTCACTTCTATGCAACGAGACTGTTGGCGGCCTTGGGGATGGGCACGGTTGAGGAGCCCTGTCCCGATGGCGTCGTCCGGATTAGCCTCGTCCACTACACGACGCTCGAGCAGGTCGACCAGCTGATCCGGATGCTCGACGAGGTGCTCTAAATCTCATGTGCATCACTGGCCCCTCCGATCGCTGCCGACCCAGCGCCGAACGGCCTTGTCCCAGCAGCCGCCGGCGTCGTCGAGCGAGAACTGCATATGCTCCCCGTCGCACCAGCCGAACGAGAGTTTGCCCGCTTCGTCGAGTGACTTGAGACCGATCCAGTCCTCCAGATAGAGCTGCGACTCGCGCAACGGGATGATCTGATGGGACGGGTTCCCTCCGGCAGCATTCACCGACAGCGGCCGAAGCGAGCCAAAGTGAGAGGACACCGCTGGCACGACGGTGGTCTCGTTGGTGAACTGGAGCATGACGAGGTTGGTCAGTCCGCGCAGGTTGTCCTTGTACGAGTCGTCCTTGGCCTTGATCTCGTTGTTGATGAGCGCAAGGAAGCTGACCAGCGATGAGACGCTCCCGAACGTCAGCCAGCAGCCTCTCGGCGCAGTCCGGGGAGAGATCGCACGTGTTGCTCTCCAGATACAGGTCCAGCCGCTCCTGATCACGAAAGTATTGGGCCTTTTCTCGCATGTCAGCATCCAAAGAAATTTCTCGCTCGTCCCCCTCTTCAGACATTACTGACCTGCACGAGGTTGGCCTGGGCGTAAGAAGAATAGACGCCACGGAAGGCTGCTGAGCGTGCGAGTTTGCAGAGAAACTGGGCAAACGGCGGCACAGGAAGCCCGGCCGGTCAGCGCCACTGGTCAGAAACTTGATGCGGTACAGGTTCCACACACGTCCTTTGGTCCGCACTCTGGCAGGTCCGAGATGCCCATGTGCTGGGCGCCGAACGTGACGAGGTTGCGGATCGGAGCGCCGCGCAGCTCGATCAGCCCGCGCAGGAACTGGCCGCCCTGCGAGAAGCCAATGGCGTCGTACTAGCTCGGACGGTACATCGGCGGGAGAAGAGGCCCAATCAGTTAGGCAAGGTCGAGAGAGGCGCTCGACAGAACGCGATGTACGACGCCGCCCAAGGGGGAATGCTCCAACGCGAGAGGTGACAGCTGCGCACCCCGTCGGCAAAGGCTGGGAGCGCCTCGAGCATGTCGGCGACGCGGTCGATCTGGAGGTTGACGTTGCCAAAGAAGCCGGCCTTGCGGTCTGCGCCGCCGCCTTTATCGTTGACGCAGATGTTGAGGACGACGATACCCGGGTAGCGTCGCTCGACGTCGTCCTTGATCGCCAGCTGCTCGAGGCGCGGGTGGCTCAGATCAGCCTGCCGCCCTCCTGTGGCCCCTTCCGTCGACTTATCAGCAACGTACCATGCCATCCGAGTTGCACTCGTCGCCGAGACCGTGCCAGATGACGACCGGCCAGTAGCGGGATTGGTCGGGCTTGTCGAGGAGCCGGAGCTGCGCGGCTGCCGGAGGGAGCAAGGCGACCTGAGCGCTGTCGATTGCACCCGGCAGGGCACGAGGCGCCGCCTGGCCACATGAGGCCAGGGCGAGGAGGATTGAGGTGCTAAGGGCGAGGCGCATGTGTCTGCGATGCGACGTTCAAGCTGGAGGATGAGTTTCGAGAGGGCGGGTGAGGGACGGCAGGCATCGACAGCCTGCGTGAGACGCTCGCTTCGCAGCGGCCTGCGCAGCGGTCGACGGGCCTCGCACATACACAGCGCTGCCCATCGGGCGTCTCATGCGAACGTCGCTCGGCGCTCCACTGGCGCAGGTACTTCTCAAAGCTGATCGTACATGTACAACAAGCCAAAGCCGAAGCAGGAGGAGAGAGGAGAGCGGGCCGGACGAGAAAGGGCAGACGCGCGAGACGACGAGCGCTTAAGCAAACTGCAGAGGAAGCAAGATCGTCAGATGGCTTAGGAGCGCGAGAGGACGGCTTGACAAGACGTACGCGAGTGAAGGTGCCCCGCGTCATGTAGTTGTCGTCCTCCTTGTCGCCCTTCTTCTTGTACAGCGACTGAACGGCGGCGCTCATGCCGGCCTTCTTGCGCTGTTCCTCGGCATCTTTCAGGTCCTTGCTGACAGCCTTGGCTAGCGCCTGAGCCCGACTCGGTTCAGCTGCGACCGGCTTGGGCGTGCCGTCGGCTGCCCGGCTCTTCTTGCTCGGCTCGCCGTCCTCTCCTGCTCCGCCTGCCGCCGACTTGCGCTTCTTGCCCTTCTTGCTCGCCTTGGCCTCGGCCTGGTTGAGCGCGATGGCGATCCGCAAGTCCTCTTGGAGCGACGCCGGCGGATTGATGTAGATGAGGTCGGACGCGAGCGCCTTCTGGGCAACGACGGCACCCTCGGCCGGCGTCATGTCCTCGGTCGACTTGGCGCCTTGGAACGTCGGGTCAAACGGCTTACCGCTCGTCGGACTAAGGGCGACTCGAGAGGCCGCCTTGTCCTTGTCGGTGGCAGTGGCCGGCACACCGTCCTCAGGCGGCGGCGAGGGAAGACCACCCGACGTCGCGTCCTTTGTGACGGCCTTTAAGCCCGCCTCGGAGAAAACATCGCCCGAGGTCCGGATCGCGACGAACGGGATTAGACCGTTGGCCTCGCGCTGGGTCAGCGGGCAGATGAAGAGCGGCGTCGGCGCTTGGATGTCGGTCGTCTCCGCCTGCTTGGTGTCGGCGGCGAGCTTGGGGTTCATCGTCAGGTTGAGCGTGACGAGGTCCTGCAAGCACGATGTCCAGGGGTCAGCATCATTCCTATCTTGCCATGAGCGACTCGCATGTCGACAGGCACGACGAGCACACCTTCATCGACTTGACATGCCCGCAGATCGACTCGCCGTCGCCGACCGACGATCGGTCGAGAAGGAACTCGAGGATGGCGTCCTTGTTGTACATCTTCCCGAGTGAGTCGAGCACGATCGGATCACGCAGCGGACGCTGGAAACGAGCGGGCACACTCCTACGTTAGCAAGGGCAGGTCGCGGAAGGGGCGGGCGGGCGGAGCGGGCAGGAGGCGGAGGTGGCGACCGACCTTGGATAGCGCACACAGCAGCCACTGGGCGCGGCGGATGTTCTCGCCGTCGGTCACGGCCGTCCGCGCCTTGTTCTTGACGAGATCCCTCCGGTCCTGGGAGGAGGTTCGAAGGTCGGGGCGTCAGTTCGAGCGCTCTAGCGTCGTCAAGTCGGGCGGGGCGCTGCTGCGGTTGGCGGCGGCTCACCGGGATGGATCCTCCATCGGCTCTGGGAAGGACGAGCGGCTCGGTTCAGCGTCGGAGCGGGTTGCTGAGGTCGTTGGAGGCCGTTACTCACCCCATGGCAAGTCTGTATGCGTTCTAGACGGCGTGAGGGGTTGGGTGTAGGGTCGAGCCGTAGGCAGGACGTCGTCGTGGTTGGGAGGGCACGGAGCTGCCGCTCGGCCTCACTCGTTTCGGTTTGTCCGCCCTGGGCCGCCTCCTGACGCTCACCCTTCTTCTACGACACTCCCTCACGATGGCCGACTCTGACATTCCCGGATCTTCCGCGCCGAAGGCGACCCAGCTCGTGTACTGCGGTAGTGCGTGCCGACTATTGCTCGGCCGGCCCCGGACGGGAGTTCTCGCCGTCGCTCGACCTGACGTCGGACGCTTGCCCCTTGACACCGTCTCCCAGTCTGCACGTGGCCGGCCGAGTACTGCGAGTTCAACTCTAAGCTGTCCAAGTGCAAGGCCTGGCTCGAGGACAAGCACCCGTCGCTCTACGACAAATACTACTCTGACGGTCCGTTCGCCCGGTCCCCTCGCTCGCCTCGGCGCCCGCTGCCTGACGCTGACGCTCTCGCTCCGCCGGCTCCGCGTGTCGGACGGCGCAGACGCTCTCAAGAACAAGATGGGCACGCTCAGCCTCGACAAGGAGAAGAAGCTCGAGGCCGACGTCGAGAAGGCCGAGAAAAAGGCCGAGCGCAAGGCTGCCAAGGAGGAGGAGTCGAAGAAGAGCCTCAAGGTACGCCCGAGCTACCGGGCCGTGTCGGCTCCCTGGTTGTCGTCTTGACCCGGCGTCACCTTCACTTTGGCAGGTCACGATCGAGCGGGTCGAGCGCAACAAGCGCAAGTACGTGACGACGATCCAGGGCCTCGAGCTGTTTGGCGTCGACCTCAAGAAGGCCGCCAAGATGATGGCGAGCAAGTTCGCGACCGGCGCGAGCGTCACCAAGAACCCGCAGGGCATGGACGACATCACCGTCCAGGGCGACGTCTCGGACGAAGTCGTGCGTAGGAGCTTTCGCGCTCTGTCGTGAAGCCCAACGTAGATGCTGACCTGATGCCTCTGTACCACTCGTTTGTAGGCCGACATGCTCACCAACCCGTCCAAGAAGGAGAAGGACGTCTTCGGCGCCGACGGCATCCCGGACAAGTCAATCGAGCAGATCATCAAGAAGAAGAAGGAGAAGCCGCTGCCCGGCACGCTCGGCACCTTTGTCGCATAGCGCAGAGACTTGGTCCGACTCGAAACGGTAATGATGCTTGGCTGGCTCCCATATGATGCCGGTCGTACTCAGACGCTTGGGACACAGGGCGCGCGGTAGCGCCCTCCTGCTTTGCCAGAGGGCGTCATCATATGTCGGCCGCCGGCGGCGTCGTCGTCCGCCAGCAGCGCCAGCCCCAGACCGTGCCGCGGACCTTCTCGTCCCCGCGGTCGTGCTCAAACATCGGGCCCGTCCACTCCTCTTTGATCGTCTCGCTCTCCCAGCCGCGCTCGCGGGCCATGTCGAAGAAGGCGACGTCGGCCTCGGCCAGGTGGGGCCGGTGGTGAGTGTAGAAGACGAGAAGCTCTGAGCGCTCGTGCGTCGTCGCGTTGCAGGTGTCGAGCAGCGCCGCATGCTGCGAATGGTTGAAGACCTGGCGGGCGAGAGCGGTTTTCATACTGTCAACTCCGCGCTACACAGATGCGGCTCGGTTCCAAAACGTACGAGGTCAGAGAGGATGATCGTGTCAAAGCGCTCGTCCGGCAAGGGCAGGCAGTCGAGCATCGGCTGGACATTCTTGCCCCAGCAGTGGCCCTGCAGGCGCGCAACGAGGACGTCAGCACAGACAAGTCGCACAGACATCGTGCTCGCGAGGGAGGCGCACCATGACGTGCACGTCGGCGCGTTGCGACTCGGGCACGTTCAGGTCGACGTTGAACTGCATGTTGTCGATCAAGACCTGGTCGGGGTAGTCGGTAATGACCGTCTGACCGTTCAGAAGCCAGGGTCAGCAATAATGCTTGACGTGCTCGGACTCCTGTCTGGTCTGGCATGGAAGACTCACAGTCGCAGCTCCAGAGAGGGCCGAGATGATTCCGGGCAGAGCTGCATCGGGTGGCGCATGGTCAGGTCGGTTCCGAACTTGGCAGGCGACGGTGCGATCAACTCACCACCGGCAGCACCGAGCTCGAGGACCTTCTTGCCCTTCAAGCATGTGTCGGCGTTCTCCAGCAGATACGTAGCAAAGACACGAGCGGCATTCCACAGGTGCTGGCCTAGCGAGCGGACGAGCAGCGGCAGAGCGAGAGCAGGCGGTCAGTCCAAATGCACCGACACCGAGGGTCTTGTCGGGGCAGACGCGCCCCAGAGCGGGTGCTCGCCGACGAGCCGGATCGACAGCTCCTGCCAGTCTGCGGCAGGCAGCTCCGCCGGCCGAGTGTAGGACGCGAACGTCGGCGGCGGCGTAGCCGGGCGAGCCTGCTCCTGCACTCGGGGGGACGAGTGAAGCTGCGGTCAGTGCGAGCTCGTGAGGCGACGGTCGGGGCAGCAAGAACCGCACGCACGCCAAACATGTCACCGAGGTCCATGCCCTCTCCATCGCCGTCGACTGAGCGTATCGAGCGCGGCGACGACATGGTCTGCGTCTCGTTGGTTTGGGTCGTGAGGGTGTCGACGGGGACTGCGGGGTGTCGAGCTGCGGCCGACGTCCAGGCGAGCGGAGAGCAAGGTCAGCCGGCGCAAGGAGACGAGCCTCGTTTCCGGCTGAGGAGCCTGCAGCCTAGCGATCAAAGCTCACCAGGAAAGGCACCAAGAAAGCGACTTCGGCTGGAAAGGTCGGGAGGGGCAAAGGGTCGTCGTCGGAGGCTCGAAAAGCGGCCCTGTCGGGTCGTCCAAGCGACGAAGGATGCGCAATACTAAAGACTCCCGACGTCGACGATCTCTCGTACGCTCCTCGACCCAGCTCGACGACAGGGCGAACTCAGGTCGAGCAGAGGAGCGCCCTCCGTGCACGGCGCCTCAGCGTGACATGTCGTCGCGCAAGAGGAGCTCGAGCCCAATTCTCATCCTCGACAACGGCGCGTCGACGATCAAGGCTGGCTTTGCCGGCGCGCACGAGCACGGCAGCCCGAGGTGCGTTCCGTCCTTGCCTGTCGCTGTGAGACTAGCGCAACTGACTGCTTCGCGATCTCTTTTGCGTGTGCAGGCTCTTCCCGAACAGCCTGGCGCGAATCAAAGGTGAGAAGCGGACGTTCGTCGCGGACGAGCTCGGCTCCGCGCGCGACCTCTCGAGCATCAGCTACCGCTCGCCCTTCGACCGGGTGAGTCTCTTGAGCAGTCTCATGTCGCTCAGGCGACCGCAGGCGCTGACACTCAACGACCTCTCGCGCTTTGGCCAGGGCTACCTGATGGGCTGGGAGACGGAGAAGCCCATCTGGGACCGCGTCTTTTCGCGTCTGGCGGTGCGTCTGCGACGCGTCTCTCGCCGCATCCTCCGCAGTCGACCTGCCGCTCAGGGCCTGACCGCCCCACCCTTGCCTTCCCGACAGGTCGAGCCAGAGGCGACGTCGCTCTTCCTGACGGAGCCGTACAACAATCCTCCCGCTCTGCGCGCTGCGACCGATCAGATGGTGTTCGAGCATTGGGGCTTCCGTTCGCTCTACTCCACGACGCGTGCGGTCCCGTCCGCTGTCACTGGCCGAAGGCGCTTACAGCTGCTGATACTAGCGTTCCCTTTCATTCGTCTCAGCCGCACAAATCGTCTCGCAGTCTCCCGGCGTCATCCTCAAGGATGAGGTCGAACCCGGCCGGAGCTACGGCACGAACCCCGAATGCGTCGTCGTCATTGACTCTGGCTACTCGTTCACTCACGTCATCCCGTGCTTGCACGGCGCTCCGGTCCAGGATGCCATCCGCAGGTGCATCACCGCGCGTGTCTCGTACCGCCTTGAAAGCACGCAATTGACTTTCGTCCACTCTTGACTTGCGCAGAATCGACGTTGGCGGCAAGCTCTTGACGAATCATCTGAAAACGCTGCTCAGCTTCCGCCAGTACGGCCTCATGGACGAGACCCATGTCGTCAATGAGATCAAGGAGGCATGCTGCGTCGCCTCCCGCAACTTCTCCAACGACCTCAACCTCTGCCAGTGCGTTCCGAAGTCCCCTCTATCGAGTGACTGCTACACTGACGCCTGTCGTCTTATTGGTCGTGATCAGAAGGGATCCCACGCGCAACCCCCTTCGCCAAGAGTACGTCCTGCCCGATTTCACGTCTGCCGACCGGATGAAGGGCTTCATCAAGAGCGGGCCAAACGCACGCAAGAATGTGGCGCTCGACCCGGCCGCGGCAGCGATCGAGGCCGAACGCGAGGCGAACGAGCAGCTGCTCGTGCTCAACAGCGAGCGCTTTGCGGTTCCCGAGATTCTCTTCAATCCGTCCGACATTGGTGCGCCGTTGTTTGCCGTCGGGTCGCGTTCATCCTCAACGGTTGGGAGACTGACGCGAGCCGCCCTGCGCGACCCACAGGCCTTCAGCAGGCCGGTCTCGGGGAGGCGGTCGCTGACTCGATCGCGGCGCTCCCGAGCGAAATTCAGGGCCTCTTTTGGCGCAACGTCTGCTTGATGGGCGGCAACGCGCGCATTCCCGAGCTCGCCCATCGACTGTCAGTGCGCAGGCTGTGAGAAGGACAAATCAGCATAGCGGGCTGACACACCAGTTGCGATCGACCTCTACAGCAAGAGCGAGCTGCAGCAGCTCAGTCCAAACGAGCTGAGCCCGAAGGTCACGATCAACAAAGAGTTCGTCCAGGATCACAGGTCGCGCGCTCGCCCGAGCCTTCACCTGCTGAGTACCTCATCTTCTCCTCCGCCTCCAGTCCGTCCAAGACGACGTACGTCGCCATCCAGCGGCTATTCAGCCAGCCCGAGACGTCGCGCTGGGCGCGCGAAAACTTCGCGCGCTGCGCCGTCACAAAGCAAGAGTACGACGAGCACGGGAGCGCCGGGCTGATGCGCAAGCGGCGCGAGGTGCAGGACTGGGGCATGCGCTGGGCGGGCTGGGACGGCTGAAGAAGGATGACTTGCAAGCCATGCTCATAAAGAGAGCGACAGGAGGCGGCAGGAGACGTGGCGAGCACATGC
>Ga0308160_10005422_pt1 | contig 13307 bp, 9 predicted proteins | sample PhyFR1_FD_201036 | JGI IMG/M metagenome (GOLD analysis project Ga0308160, IMG submission 201036) | Phyllosphere microbial communities from UC Gill Tract Community Farm, Albany, California, United States - DLSLF.R1 | ecosystem: Host-associated > Plants > Phyllosphere > Unclassified | place: USA... | reverse complement strand
CTGAAGTTTGTCGGTGAAGTGCGCCTGACCTTGTGTTCGGCACTGGATGCGACGATTGAGCGGATCTTCACTGCGCTGAATTTCTCGGCGATCGTGATCGATCTGACCGAAACCCGTAGCATTGATAGCACCACGCTGGGCTTGTTGGCCAAGTTGTCCATTCTGTCGCGGCAGAAGGTCGGCTTGCTGCCGACCGTCGTCACTACCCACGAAGACATCACCCGGCTGCTGCAGTCCATGGGTTTCGACCAAGTGTTCAACATTGTTGACCGCCCGATCCCCTGCCCGGAATGCCTGACCGACCTGCCGTCCCAGGACCAGTCCGAAGAAGTGGTGCGGGTCAAAGTGCTGGAAGCGCACAAGATCCTGATGGGTCTCAACGAGTCCAATCGCGAAGCCTTCCACGACCTCGTCAACGCCCTCGAGCGTCACTGACGTCCTTCCTGTCGAAACACGTCCCACAGTTGGAGTCTGCTCGGCTTGAGACTGGCGAAGACACAAAAAAGGGCGGCACCCTCACAGGTGCCGCCCTTTTTGCTGCTATCTGCCCTTACAGCTTGGCAGACAACAACGCCTCCAGCTTCTCCTGATCCCGAGCAAACTGACGAATACCCTCCGCCAGTTTCTCAGTCGCCATCGCATCCTCGTTGGACTCCCAACGGAACTGCGCTTCAGTCATATGCACTCGCGCTTCACCCGCATGCCCTGGCGACAATTTGCGTTCCAGCTTGCCTTCATCCGCCGCCAGTTTTTCCAGCAGGTCCGGGCTGATGGTCAGGCGGTCACACCCGGCCAACTCTTCGATCTGGCTCAGGTTGCGGAAGCTCGCACCCATCACCACGGTCTTGTAGCCATTGGCCTTGTAGTAGTTGTAGATACGCGTCACCGACTGCACGCCCGGATCATCGGAACCGGTGTAGTCGTTGCCATTGGCCTTCTTGTACCAGTCATAGATACGGCCCACGAACGGCGAAATCAGGAACACGCCGGCCTCTGCGCACGCAACCGCCTGGGCGAAGGAGAACAGCAGTGTCAGGTTGGTCTGGATGCCTTCTTTTTCCAGCTTCTCCGCCGCACGAATACCTTCCCAGGTGGAGGCGATCTTGATCAGCACGCGGTCACGGCCAACCCCGGCTTTTTCGTACAGGTCGATCAGACGGTGCGCACGCTTGAGAATAGCGCCCTCGTCGAACGACAAGCGCGCATCCACCTCGGTGGATATACGGCCCGGCACTACTTTGAGGATCTCTTGACCCACCGCCACCGCGAAACGGTCGCTGGCCAGGCCCACATCGCCATTGCAATCCTGCACGCACTCATCCAGCAGCTTGGCATAGCCCGGAATCGACGCAGCCTTGAGCAACAGCGAAGGGTTGGTGGTCGCATCCTGCGGCTTGAGCTTGGCGAGGGTAGAAAAATCGCCGGTATCGGCTACGACAGTCGTGAATTGCTTGAGTTGTTCCAGCTTGGAAGTCATGGGCGTGCTCTGTCCTATGGGTCTGGTGACATTACCCGAGCGCTGGCAGGCGCTCAAGGCGCAAATGCGTTCGATCGTTTGCGCGGGCAACAACCTGAAAACAGCCGTTTGAAAGCCCGGCCGTACTGCTCAATAGGAGGGCAAAATGCAGGGCAGGTTCAACCCAAATGCCCGATGACACGTGGATAAAACTGTGCAGACCGGCTTGCCTGCCCCCGCACAAAATGTGCGAGGGGGCGTGCTCCCGATAGCAGTGTGTCAGTCAATCCACAACTAACTGACCCCCCTGCAAGCAATCGGGTTAACGCCCTTCCAGCAAAGCCCCAGCCTGATCCAGCAATGCCAACGGATCCGCCGCCTTATGAATATCAACCGACAACAACTGCCTGAACCTGCGCGCCCCTGGGAAACCGGTGCCCAGCCCCAGGACATGCCGAGTGATGTGATGCATCACGCCACCACTCGCCAGATGCTCAGCAATATAAGGCCGCAACTGCGCCAGTACCTGCGCCCGACCCACCACCGGCGCCTCACTCCCGAACAACCGCTGATCCACCTCCGCCAGCAGATACGGGTTGTGATAAGCCTCGCGCCCCAGCATCACGCCATCAAACGTCTGCAAATGCTCCTGGCACTGTTCCAGCGTCTTGATCCCGCCGTTAAGCACAATCTCTAACTCAGGAAAATCCCGCTTCAACTGCGCCGCCACGTCATAGCGCAACGGCGGAATGTCGCGATTCTCCTTGGGCGACAGCCCCTCCAGAATCGCAATCCGCGCATGCACGGTGAAACTCGTGCAACCGGCGTCCTTCACCTGCCCGACGAAATCACACAGCTCGGCATAACTGTCCCGGCCATTGATGCCGATGCGATGCTTCACCGTCACCGGAATCGACACCGCATCGCGCATCGCCTTCACGCAATCGGCCACTAACGCAGGATGCGCCATCAGGATCGCGCCGATCATATTGTTCTGCACCCGATCGCTGGGGCAGCCGACGTTCAGGTTCACTTCGTCATAGCCGGCGGCTTCAGCCATGTGCGCGCACGCGGCCAGGTCGGCGGGCACACTGCCGCCCAACTGGAGCGTCAGAGGATGCTCGGCTTCGTTGTGGCGCAGGAAGCGGTCATGGTCGCCATGGAGAATCGCGCCGGTGGTGACCATCTCGGTGTAGAGCAAGGCGTGTTTGGAGAGCAGGCGCAGGAAGAACCGGCAGTGGCGGTCGGTCCAATCCATCATGGGTGCAACGCTAAACCGTCGAGACAGTGCAGAGCTTGTGTTCTGTGGTTTAGTGACTGTTTTAGCTAGCATTTTTCTCTGCGAATTCTGGGCCGTTTTTAGGCGTTTTCAGACGTTTTTTAAAGGCCGGTGGTAAAATGTACCACTCACTTTCTCATTTGTACCACTGGAACGATGGCAACCATTAGAGCAAGAAAGAAGGCCGACGGATCGGTCAGTTATACGGTCCAGATCCGCCTTAAAAACAAAGGGGCCTTAGTCTACCAAGAGTGCCAGACCTTCGCCCGGAAACAGGCTGCCCAAGCGTGGGCTCGCAAGCGCGAAACGGAGCTGGCTGAGCCCGGTGCGATCGAGCGCGCAAATCGCAAAGCCGCGACGGTCAAGGAGATGATTGACCGTTATTTGAGTGAGATGGAGAAGGTCCGGCCTTTGGGTAAGACCAAGCTCGCTACTCTCAAAGCAATTAGCGAGTCGTACCTAGCCGCAGCTGGTGCAATTGCCCTGGTCACTGGGATAGGCCGTGCTGCAGGCGAAGCAATGGGTATGCAAGCGGCGCAGCTTCGCTTCGTGTTCGGGCATACGTTGGGCGAACAGCTCAAGCACCGCGGATTCTTTCCCCACGGCCCGCAACAGGAAATGGCTGAGGGTGCCGCCGTCCAGAGCGTTGAGTTGATCAGCCGCTGCACGGCTCACTTCCACAGGTCCCCGCTGGGGGGGGTAGTCGGTTATTCGGTGGCCGGGGTATCAGCCGCTTGTTTTTCCAGGGCCTTGCGGACCCTTTTGATACGGGTGTCGTTGCCGGCTTGGGCGTACAGCTCCGTTGAGCGCTCCAGGTGCTTGAGCGCGGTTTCCCACTGCTCAGCCTCCATGGCGCGTATGCCGATCAACTTGTGGTACTTGCTGGGGATCTGCTCCGTCAGTTGCCACTCATCGTCAACCAGCGGCAGCAGGTCAGAGAGGTAAGGCTCCGGGCTGCGATTGGCTTTGTATTCGGCGTAGGCCCACTCACACACGGCGTCAGCGACAAAGGTCTGGATGTCGCGGCGCTTGAAGCGCTCCGGCATCTGCTGGCCCTGCTCGATCAGGACGTCGGCCAGCTCCAGGGCGTCTTCGAACTGGGCGGTGTCGAACAGCCAGACCATCACCTGCACCGCAACGCGATTTGGGAAGACCAAACCCGACTCGCAATAGCGCTGGACGTACTCTTGGTACTTGGGCAGCAGCTCGTCGCGTTTAAGTGCCTGGCGTCCTGCCAGGCCATTGATCGCGCTGATGCGCGCCAGGTCCTGGTCCAATGCCGCTTCCTGCAGCAGCAGGTGCTTGCGTGCATTGGCGGGGCTGCTCAGGGCTTCCGCCGGCGAGTAAGGAAGCGCTGCGGAGACGGCAGCCGCCGTAATGGCGGCGCCTCCCAGCGCGATAGTGCGGCGCTTGTGCGCAAGGGCCAGACTCACGCCACAAGCTCCACGTTTTCGGTCATGGCGAACTTTTCCAACTGCTCGATCACATAACCTTCATTGCGGCTGTTGTAGTCCTCAACGCGGGAGCGCTTTGGATTGTCGACGGTCTGCTTGCGCCAGCTGGAGTCCTGGAAGTAGATCGACAGGTTGTCCCAACTGGTGACAGCGAAGCGTGTCAGCAGCGCGTCGACGCGGACGGTAATTGGCTGCGCCAAACGGACGGCAAGATCCAGGACAAGGCGATCGAGCGGGAAGTGGAGGCCATGCAGAACAATGAGAGCTTCCAGAGCCACACCAGGACGGTGGACGACCATTCCACTGAGTCAGTGGGTGGGATCAAGAAGATCGAAGCGCTGGGCGCGCTCAAGCTACTGTCAGGTGGATCTGCGAGTTTTGCGGCGGTGGATGATTTGCACCAGGCAACCGGGCGGGATTTGAATCTGGTGGTGGGACAGAAGCATAACGCCACCGTGGGCGGCGATATGGAGGAGCGGATTCAAGGGATGCGCGAGAGCGTGGCAGCGGTCAGCCAACGACTGCAGGCGCCCATGACATGGCTTGGGTCGGAAGATGTAAACGTATTAAAAATACTATGCGATTTATTGATATTGGTAGAGAAAATGAACACTCAAGTTGCGTTGCATAAACATGGTGCTACGAGTTTTCCAGATAATGCCATATCTTTTGAGGAGGGGGTGGGAGAAGCTGTCAGTATGAATTTACTGCTTAATAAGGTTACTCTGCAAGTATAGAGTTATTGAGATTTTTGTATGCAAGGGGCGCTTATATAGCGCCCCTTTGACATGATGCGATGGTTATTATCGAGTATTTAAACAACAGTGTTTGTATTTCTTCATGCTAAGGCAAGGACAAGGTTCATTTCTGCCGATCTTTTTTCCTTCCTTCACGGCTTTTGCGATGCGTTTTTCACGTAAATTGTTAGCGACTAGCCTCAAGGGCCCGATTTTTTCTTCGGGGATTTTGTCTATAGATAACTCTTTCCAGTATATATCTTCTAAGATTGCGTCTTTGCTGTACTGAGTAATGAGTAGGCTTCGAGTGGGTTCCTTTGTGATGAGCATAACTGCTTGGGCGTGATCTATTGCGGAGCTAATTATTTCGGGAGTTATTCTTTCCTTAATAGGGTATACGGTGAGATTGGTTTCTCCATAGTTGGAGATGGGCTTTAAATCGTCAAAATCACAAGCGAGTTGTTCACTCAGTGCGTGGAAAATTCTGTTTCTTTCTTCAATGGAAATATCTAAGAGATATGTCGAAGCGTCTGAAGGTTTTCCACTAGTGGTTTTGGATATTTTTAATATTGTTTCAGTGAGCCTTGGAGGTGTTTTTGCTATGAGAAGGTTAGGAGTAGATTCATCTAGCTGAAGCTCGGAAAAGTAGACGTCTATGTCCGATCTATAACCGTTAAAGCGCAGGCGCGCTCCGGTTCCAGCTGTTTTTTTAATCGCGTAAGATGTGTAGTCGTTGTGTGCAAGGTAAAGTCCTAGGTGATCTAGTTCATCGTCAAGCTCTAGTGTTTTTTCTTTTGAAGCTAGCATGCGCTTTTCTAAGTAGTGTAAGAAGAAAAGTGGGTTGGTAAAAATGTCAGCGTATACCTGTAAGTCGTCAATCGATAGGGACCACGAGAATGCGTCTCCAATATCTATTCCAAGCTTTTCCAGATTTTGTGTTTGTGCGGCCAGTTCCGTAAAAGGGTCAAGAGTTATGGCGCAAATAATTTTATTTTTAAAGTTGCTTGATTTTAGTTTTAGTGCTTCTTCTTTTTTGTTGTTGTAGATGGTTACTTCATCTTGCGAGTTTAGGAAGTCTAGGAATCTGGCTCCTTGATTTATGGGGTTTTGGATTAAAGTCTTTAGTGAGTTTGTGAAAGCAATAAAGTCATCTGTGGGTGAGGTGTAGGTAAATGATGCCGCTTTTATCTCTAAGATTAATAAGGTGTCGCCGTATATAAATAGACCGTCAGTTTCACAGGTTTTTTGTTTTCCATTAGTTGCATCTATTACGGTGTAATATGCCTCTTTTATTATGGTTGCATTAGGGAGTATCATCGATAAGTAATCTATGGGTAATTGCTCAGATGTAACGTTTCGTATTTTTATCCACGCCTGCTTATTTTTTTCCGTGGTCGCAAAGACAAGCTTCTCAAGTTGTCGGTAAATTTTATCAAATAGACTGTGCAGATCGAAGCAGTAATATGAGTCTTCGAATTTCACGAATGGTCTTTTGAACGTTGGCCATATGCGTAAGGGCCAACCTTTGAATTCTCCTTCAGATTGAAAGTCTTGATCCTCTCCGGGGGACCAAGATAATTTGTCTAGAAATGAGTTTGGAAGTTTGGTGATTTTTTTTAAATCAAATAATCCCATTCCAAACATTTTATCGAATGCATTTGCGTGTATCTCGCTTGAGCCGTTTTTTTGTAAAAATAATTCGTATGCTTGAGATGGGGTGGTGTCAGGATATTCTTTAAAGTATTCACCTTTCATGAATTCAACAAAAGCCAATCTTGCATCATCTAAAACCTTGAAAGCATCATGCATTCCATGGGTTTGGGTATACATTACTTTATTGAATTCATTAATTATAAATTCTGACGATATGCCGAATGTTGATTCGATTAATTCTGTTTGTGGCAGGATCAAATTTTCGAGTGCTTTAACCTGGTGGTAAAAAAAACGTTCGCCTCGAACGTTACACCAATGTATTTGCGCTTTGAATCTAAACTCCTCTACATCACTGTCATGCTGTGGATCATTTAATGCGTTCAATAGGCTGGCGCCAATTTGGTAACGGCCATTTACCAAATCGAAAAGGTTCTCTACAAGGGTTGACAGCTTTTCCCAGTCTTCTTCTGGTACTTCTTCCTTAGTTTTTTCTTGTGGAGTTGAGGCTATTATGCTTTGTATGTAATCCACCATTCGTAAAGAATGAGTTTGCTCTTTTCCTATGTCAGCCTCAGCTTGAATTCCTCTCATGGACATGAATAGTTTCATCCAAGAAGTCTGTAAAAGCTGGATTGGAGGTAGTGTTTTAACAATGCTTGATATTTCAGATACTAGTTTATTTATTTTTTCGATGGTTTCGGGGTGCTGTTTTACAACGCTTTCCTTGAGTTTTTCGTGTTTGTCTGCATCGAACTTTGATTCATATATAACGTCCTTTCCAAAGCGTGCAATTGACATTGGGCCGTTGGAGTAGAATTCGTCCGGCTTTACTTTTTTTTGTTTTTTCATTTTAAAATCGCCAGTTGAATATGTGTAAGGGTTTGGCTTTGCTGCGAAGTTTGAATATGTTTTCGTCTATAAGTGTTCATCATTTCTTCCTTGAGGTGTTTTCACCCAAATGCGGTGTGTGAGAAGGGCCCGTTTCTTAGCTTTTACTATGCGATAAAACTCAGATAACCCGATTTTATCCATCCAGTAGTTAAATGCTAGTTAGAAACAAAAATTGCTGCTGAAAAGCACTTATCCCCCTCCTGCCGGCGGGGCTTACCTCCTTTTTTTGTGCAAACACAGGGCTAGTGCAGACGGTGCCACAACCTAGGCCCTATAAGGGGTTCGGAACGATATTGGCAATTTCACGGTATGCAAAGTTTTGCAATGAAGTGCAGTCGCTTTGTCCTGCGCTCAAGACGAGCCGGACAAGGAATCGTTTGAGGGGAGGGCGGATCGCTTAGCGTTTAGCTTGAAAAAGGCGTTTTTTTCTAAGTTTTAACTTTTTGAGCAACCCGCATCGGGTAGGTTCTCACTGTGCTCCATAAATGGTATCGATATGCCTGAAAGCTCCATGGCAGAAGGCTTTCAGGCAGATTTGCGCATTTCACAAGTCAACAACGGTGGCGTAGCTTTCCCAACGACTACAGTCAACCTAATGTATCTCCGATAACTCAGAAATGTAGTTGAGCTAATCTCACTATGGATTTACTCTCTTTTGCGTCTAACCTTTGGTTTGGGTGGATAAAGAAACGTTTTTATTTCGCCTATCCATTCTGGAAGGTTTTCGATCAAAGCATGGGATGAGTATGCCAAGGCAAATCTAATTTTGAATCCAGGCAGGTCAAAAATTCTTTCAAGAACCAGTTTGTCTGTGTCCCGAAGATTGAGCGCTAGTCCGGAAGGCAGTATTGAGTTTCTTACTGTAGGTGTCTCTGTAAGCTCATCCATTAACTCCTGAACAGCTTCATCATCCTCAAAGCTTAGAAGTGTAGTCAAAAAAGCTTCCGCATCGAGGCAGTCTTCGATTTCAGTTGGTGGAAAGAAAGTGGAACTGGTTGTTTGCACCAGAGTGGTTTTGCTTTCGACGGTTGAGTTCAATAGTCGACGAATTCTTAAGTTGGAGATTCCATCGCTGCTATCAAATTTCTCAAAGTCTTTGTCAGTGTCTAGCAGGAATAGGACGCGTCCTGCAATATCATCCCTGTCATTTTCTAACGCCATGATCAGATAGTTGTAGATTTTTTTTACATTTTTAGCGGCGCCTACTGGCAATATGAAAGGCTTAGGGCCACCATCCGAAAAGTAGTGCTCTAGATAGATTTTGTCAGAAGAACCTTCGCAGACGATCCATTTGTAATCTGAGCCGGTTATAGAGGCGATGATTGACTGTACTAAGTCGTTCATGCCTTTTAATTCTATATTTGCTGGCAGTACGCCTTGAGATATTTGCTTTAGTCGTTGTATGTCGTCTCGAAAACATCTTAAGTCAATTAGTGGCGCCGGGCGATGTGAATCTGTCTTTGATACATAAACCGCTACCCCATTAGAGACTATCGGCATAAAACCGTACCAATGAGTAGTGATTATGGTTTGAACTTGGCTTTCTGATATTTCTCTGAGCTTTTCAAACTGTTCGAAACAGGCTGAAACATGCAGGGAAAGCTCGGGTTCATCTATCGCGAGAACCACTTGCTGAGTGCCGCCTTGTTCCGTTCTGAGCAGAAATCCTCTTGCTACATCTATCAATGCCTTACGTTTTTCTCCAGAGCTCAAATTGTTTACGGGTGTTGAATTGCCATTTTCAACTTTTGTCAAAACTTTCGAGTCAAAGAAAGCCTCAATAACTTTTTCCGTAAAGTGAGATTGATTGAATAAAGTTTGTTTTTTTGATGGTTTTTTGTATTCGTATCCATCAAGAACTGTTGCGATTTCGGCAAGGAACTCTGTTAAATTTCGATTGATGTCTCCAATGGTTCTGCTGCTAATGAACTCTCGAACGATGCTGTCTAGTTTTCTTCCAAGCAGCGCTTGAATAGTTTGCCCTTCGATTTTGGTATATGATTGAAAGTCTATGTCGGATGGTAGATAGACGTAATTATATACCTCGTGTATTAGTTGGAGCGAAGCCTCGCTAACTTCTTTATTCATTTGGTCTGTGAATTTGTCCATCCACATATCTTCGTGAGTGGCAAAGATTGAAAAGTATATTTCGCTTGGACCGCTCTGGCTATTCTTTTGAAGGCCCACCGGTAATAGGTAGTGAGTTTCATCTTGGTAGCCTTCTGAGATCAGGATGTCTCTATGTTCACAGAATTGTGTTGCAATTTTTTTAGTCGCAGAGTTGAAGTCGTGTGGCTGGGCTTCCCATACGAGCTTACTTGCGGTGGCGAGGGCTATATCATGTTTGAATGCCTTCGGTACTCGATTTTTTTCCAATAAAAACACTGGACATATAAATGGCTCTCTTGTATCGAAGCCATTAGAGATAACTGTATGGTTAAAATTCCAGTCGGTGCCATTAAAAAAGGAGTTTAATGCTTCGAGGATTGAGCTTTTGCCCGCACCGTTTTCACCGATGACTGCTGAAAAAAGTTTGCCTTTAGAAAGAGGTATGTAATTAATATTCTGATAGGTTTTGTAGTTTCGTAAAAAGAGCCCGGCAATCATTTTTGCGTCCTTTCATGGCAGATTTGCAGACTGGTCAATAAATCTGTGGTGTCTCGTAGCCATCATAGCATGGGGCCACCGAATATGTGCTGACGCAAAGTTTGTCTAATCGAGGCGATGTGACAATGTGGTGTCGAGATCGGTGTCAACCGTCGACTTGATTTTTTAATGATTACGAGCGACTGGCTTATACTTGAAATTCACATGTGATTGAGCTAAAGAAGACGCTGGCATGCTCGATAAAGGCTACCAAAATTTGGCGGAGTTTTTATTGCGTAACTGAATTTGTTAAGTCGTGTATCGGATGTCGAGTTTGGATGGCTAAGATCTTGGGAAATTTCTCACAGTTCTCTCGGCTTGCCCCCTCAGACCTCCCATCGCTAACCTCCTTAAGCCGCTGCCAACCCAGCGGCCGGATGTGGAAGTCCGACCAAGCTGAAGGCGCTCAATCGCCCATAATCACCTACCGGCGTTTTTTTACGTCTGTATGATTGCTTATGGCGGCTGTGCGCGGGGCACTTCGGTGCGCCGGGTCCTTTAGCCCTGGTCTTCCACACCTGCGTACAGCTGCCACCTCTCATGTGGAAGTGAGATAGGCAGTTCCTTAAACGCTAAAGGAGCTTCGCCATGTACGAAGCCACACCTAACCCGCCTTATGCTTCAAGCGCCACATCCTCTGATCTCAATCTTCAAGCCGCAGCCCAGCGAGCAATCGAGCATCACTTGCCGCCATCTGACGACGGTACCGTTAGCGAACGCCCAAGCGGCACCCTCTTTCTGGTCAATCCAACCATCGACCCCGAAACCCTCCTAGCCAACGCCGCCGAAAACCTCGCATCCGCCAACCAAATGGCCGCAACCCGGGCTTTTGACCTCGAAGACCCGCACCGCGCCATCATCCTGGGCATCCACCAACTCATCGACCTAAGCGCTCTACTCATCGCCCGCGCCCAAGAGCAAGTCGCGCCTGCTGCCAACCCCGCCGCCTTACCCCCAGGCGGCAACCTGAACCCCTGCTGTCACCGCGCAAAGTTTCATAATTCCCTGCGTATTTGCGGACTACGCTACTGTTCAAGAGAGGCCCCCCGTACCTCCAGCCCATAGGGAACTGAAAACATGATCTCGAACCTGGTTAAAGTCGTGCTGATTGCTGGCACGTTGCTGTTGGGTGCTTGTTCGACGGGAACGTCGGGCGGGAGTGGTGACCCTTGTTTTACTGGCGGATGCCAGGCGTTTGGGGACCATAGCCCGAGCAAGGCGGCCAAGATGAATTTTGGCGGGAGTGGGCTGGGGAGCAGTTATGGGGAGTATGGGTCGGGGTTGTTGCATGATGATTGATGAATGGTGGGTCAGTCATTGGGGTAGTGACTGACCTATTGCTATCGGGGGCAAGCCCCCTACCACATTGGATCTATAATCGGCGCAAAACTAGCGTCGTTAGTGGCCGCCTTTCATGCGCCGGGCAATCAGGTAGAGGCCCAGGCCGATCAGCGCCGTCACTGCGCCGATGTACCCAGTGCTGGTCCAGCCCAACCCCGCCGTAATCGCCATCCCGCCAAACCACGGCCCCAGTGCATTCGCCAGGTTGAACGCCGCGTGGTTGGACGCGGCCGCCAGGCTCGGTGCCTCGTGCGCAATGTCCATCAGGCGGATCTGCAACGGCGCAGCCAAGGCCACCATGGTGCCGACCAGGCCCATGCTCAATAGCACGCCCCACAGTGACGACGCCGCAAAGGGGAAGAACAGCAACACCGCAATCGACCACACCAATATCAAACCCACCGCGCGAAATTGCAGGCGGTCAAACAGCTTGCCGCCAGCGATGTTGCCGATGATCCCACCCACGCCAAACGCGGCGAGGCCGAAGGGGATCCACTGCGGCGAGACTTTGGTCACTTCCAGCATGGTCGGCGCCAGGTAGCTGAATACGCAGAACATCCCGGCAAAACCAATCGCACCAATGGACAACGCCATCCACACCTGCGGTTTGGTGAAGGCGCGCATTTCCTTGCGTGGGTCACTACGTTCTTCATCGTGGCGGTGCGGCACGAACTGCCAGACGAGGGCGATGGTGCACAGGGCAATCACGCTCACCAGCCCGAACGCCGAGCGCCAGCCCAGGTGTTGGCCGAGGAAGGTGGCGATGGGGTTGCCCAGCAGCATGGCCAGGGTCAGGCCCATCATTACCCGGGCCACGGCGCCGGCGCGTTTGTCGGTGGGCACCATGCTGGAGGCGACGACGGCGGCGATGCCGAAGTAGGCACCGTGGGGCAGGCCGCTGATAAAGCGGAAGGCCACCAATGAGCTGAAGCTCGGAGTAAACGCCGTGGCGAAGTTGCCCAGGGCATACAGGCCCATCAACAACAGCAGCATATGTTTGCGAAGTAGCTTGGCGCCGAGGATGGCCAGCAACGGGGCACCGACCATGACGCCCAGCGCGTAGGCGCTGATGGCGTGGCCCACCTGGGGTTCGCTCAAGCCCAGGTTCTGGGCGATGTCGGGCATCAAACCCATGATGGCGAATTCGCCGGTACCGATTGCGAAAGCGCCCACGGCCATGGCCGCTTCCATTTTGGCGGCACTGCGCGCAGGCAGCACGTGCCCGAGTGTTTGGTGGGTAGACATGGATTGCTCTGTTGGATAGGGGCACGAAAGTCAGTCGCCGATGCTACGCACGCGACGGTGAAGGTGTCTAGAACCGCCGCACGCGCGAGAGTTCCGGGCCTGTGACGCCACGTCGCGCTCGATGCACTTGACACTGGCGCGGCGAAACCCGCGATTCAGAGCTGTCAATTGGCCAAACGGCGCATAAACGCTGTTTGCCGTGATATTCTGCGCGCCGTCTTGGGCTAGTCTTTCCTGGTGCGTACACCCGTATACGTCCCGGCGATTGGCTGTCGTCCAGGTAGCTGAAGCCAATAATGATAAGAAGTCAGCGCAGAAGGGACATAAAAGTGAGGTCGATACGTCGGCCTTGTGTGCCCACCCTACGGCCTGAAGAGTCAGGGGCGGTAGGGCGGATGGCGTTTTATCATAGGTGCTACTGATGTTTAAAAAAGTAAACACTGCCTTGCTGGGGCTGGCGTTGTCGATGGGGATCTCGACCGTCCACGCGCAAGAGGCAAAGAAAGTCGATGTGCTGCTGATCGGCGGCGGCATCATGAGTGCGACCCTGGGTGTCTGGCTCAACGAGCTGGAACCGGACTGGTCGATGGAAATGGTCGAACGCC
>Ga0308160_10005421_pt1 | contig 13318 bp, 9 predicted proteins | sample PhyFR1_FD_201036 | JGI IMG/M metagenome (GOLD analysis project Ga0308160, IMG submission 201036) | Phyllosphere microbial communities from UC Gill Tract Community Farm, Albany, California, United States - DLSLF.R1 | ecosystem: Host-associated > Plants > Phyllosphere > Unclassified | place: USA... | reverse complement strand
GTACAAGTACAGCCCTGGATATCGAGACCGGTGCTGGGATGTCGATATGACGAGTGCCGGAATACCGCCTCAGTACATGTATCCTCATCAATCACAGTAAATGGCCGTTGTTGCGCTAGTCAGTGTAAGATTGTCAGGGGAAATCAAGAGGTCTTGAACGGGATGTCGCTCGTAGACTGCCTTGATGAGCGGTGAAATTAGCGTACCGGAAGATGATGCAAAATCCATGCGACATAAGTATCGTTACCCCACTCTCACCCTCGTCATGATTACCCCTAGCCCAATTACAATCCACTCCCAGAAGACCCTTCTCCCCTCGCACCCGTATTCCTAAATCCCATCCGTTTAGCATACTCAACTTCTTCTCTCTTCGTAACTCCATCCCCACTAGCCCAATTGGCACTACTACTCCTAGGCCTGAATTTGCTAATCTTGACCTTGAATAATTCTTCCATTGAAATAGGCTTGATTGGACCGAATAGTTCGTCTGGATTTCGAGTGGATTGTCTTTCAAGAGCAGCGCGGAGTTCGGGTGACTCTGCCCAGTCGGGTCGTTTGAAGTCTGTTGATTTCTCGGAATCATCAGAGTCAGAGTACCTGGCATGTCAGTACATTCTCCTTACTGAGATGAGAGAGACTTACTCGCTGTTGATGTCTGGCAGGACGATATCTTCAGATTGGGTATTCAGAGCCTTGTCGTCCAACTGAGTCTGCAACGCGACACGTTGCTGTTGCAAGACATTCGAGGGACCACTTGATCCAGTAGGAATATGCGACCACTGGGGATGAGGATGCGTTCCAGTCATCCCCGAAGGTCGAGATGGCGGACCAAGGTTCGCAGGATTGGCAGTGACGAGCTTGACCGTCGACTGTTGTGCCTGAGGAGTCTGCATGGGAGTTGGAGCAGTCCTGAAGGCAGTCGGACCAAGTTTGGCAGTGGTGCTCGGGGCTTGGGAAGTACTGGCTTGAGGAATAGCACCCTTCATGCTGGAAGTAGGTCTGAACGGTTCTCGAGCAGCTCCGACTGGCTGGGGTTTCTTGGCGGGATGAGCGGTAGTAGATTTGGTGAGAGTAGGAGCCATCTTTCGTTTCCTGTTGGCTTCCTCTTCTGCGCTCTGATCATCAGTCTCCCACTTCACGTAACATAGAATGTTGACTGACCTTCTTCATTCGCTCTTCCTGACTCTTGAGGTTCTGCGCCATATGCTGGTCCCTCTCTGCCCTCTTCTTCTCGACATCGGCCTTCATCCTCTGAGCCTTTTCAACCTCATGCAATCGATCCGCCTTGTCATCTGCTGCCTTCTTACGGAGAGCTTCCAAACGTCTCGCTTCCGCCTGTTCACGGAAATTGAGCTTTCGGTTCGCAGCTGCCTCTTGCTCCTGAATCGTTAGTCTATACTCATATGTCCCATGTTCCTGATCACATACCTTCTTGGCAGCAGCTTGAGCGAGTTGAACGGCCTTGACAGGTGCAGCAGTAGGCTTAATTCCGAGCGTCTTGGCGGCAATGGTTGATGCTTGGTTGAGAAGACCGTTGGAGGTAGTAGCCAGACTGGCGCTTGACGATGATTTGGGGATCCGAGGAACGGCCTGACGATCAGTTCGGTTGCCAGGAGTGGTCGGAGAACTCACATCAGCGGGCTGCTTGCCCTTTTGGACGTGTTTGACATGCTGCGTCACACTTTCCATACCAGTCCTCATAGGCTCATCATCCTCTGCCTCATCATCCGTATCATCGAGAACGATCACTTCCTCCTTCTTCACCGTCTGGACCACTTTGACGATCTCCTCCACCTTGACTTTGGGAGCGGAAGATTCGGCACGAGCCGGAGCGGCGGTGTTCTTGGGAGAGCGGACCTGAGAGGAAGTAGTGGAAGCTTGTCGAAGGGCTTTGAGATGAGCAGGTGGAGAGACGATAGGAGTGGTCGACATCCTGATACTAGCGAGCTTGGGTGGTGTTTGCAGTCGAGGAGCGAGAGTTGGGATGGGCGCGACAGGTCTGGGTTGTGGCTTGGGGACCTCCTCGACCGCCGCAATCACTTCCAATTCCTCTTCCTCCTCCACAAAGCTTATATCCTCGACCATCCGCTCTTCCTCCGCTTCTTCCTCTTCTTCAGTCTTGTCGGAAGCAGGGTGCACTTCCACCTCGATAGGTACAGATACTCGGGCTGGAGGCGATACGACCGGTGTAGTCGATCGTTTGGCGGCAGAAGGAACAGACTGGACCTCTTTCTCCTTGACCTCGTTAACATTGCCATTCATCAACCGATCCAGCTCTGCTTGAGCCTCCGCTTCCGCCTGTCTATCATCTTCTAGTTCCCTGGCCAGCCTCGCTGCTTCCTCCTCGGGCGTCTCTTTACCTCCGAAACCAAGACTCTTGGTCAAGTTGCGGATCAGACCGGTACCGACAGCAGCCTCTTGAGTACGTCCATTAGCAAGAGCTGCTGCTTTCTGCTTGGCAAGCTCTTTGGCGTGGTTGCTTTCCTTGATCTCTTCCAGTGCTTTGGTGACTTTCTGAATTTCAGCCTGAGCAGGAGTAGGCGCGGAGGGATGACTGATTTTCCGCTCGAATGGTGGGGCAGCGGGTGCGGCCACTACCGGATTATCCGTTTTGGTAATCTTCTCGGGCCTTGATGCAGGTTCTTGCTCCTCGATACCCTGATCTGATTTTCGCTTGAGACCATTGGGTGGAGCAAGACTCTTTCGTAGACCGGCATAATCATCGTGGAGAGTAGGTCGAGCTTGCGGAACCACCGATTTACGGAAAGTCGAAGTAGCGTCGGAAGTCCGGTTGACGTTGACTGGTACGCCTCCAGATCCGAGTGCTTTCGAAAGCCAAGATGACCTGACTGACTTGATGGGCGCGGCGACTGGAGGAGGAGCAGGTGTGGGCGCAGGCGCGATTATCACTGGAGCTGGAGCGGAGGCGGGCGCCGGAGCAGGACGAAGCATAGCATCGATAGAGGGTTGTGGTGCCGACTCCTTGCGTGCGGGTGATCTCGGTGATCTCGCAGCCTGTTGAGCAGCCAGACGAGGGGATAATGGTCGAGTACGAACGGGAGATCGGATAGGTTGTCGAAATGATCCTGGGCTACTGCGTTCCGAAGGTCCCTCGGCGATCATAGACAGATCCTTTCGATTAGGTTGGACCGGCGAAGGAGCAGCTCGAGACGAAGGTCGAGAATTACTTGCACTTGAACTCGTGTTGGCGGCCTTTAGTGGTGATTGAGGTCGACTCGAGCGTGTTGGTGGTGATTTGGGGGTAGGGCTGGCGATCGCTTGTCGCAGAGGTGACTTTGCAGGTCGAGTTGGTGAAGCTTGAACAGGACGGACAGGGCTCAGCGCAGCACGTGTAGAGCGAGATACCGGTGAACCTGATTCTACGGAGGGTTTGACGGCTTTTCGGATCGGTGCCGGAGACGGAGCGGCGTTTTCACCATCGGCTTGTTTGCCTTTGCCCTTGTTTCCCTTACTTGCGAGCTCGACTGCAGCTGGCTTGTTGGCGCCCAATCTCGACTTCATGGGTGAAGGGGAAGTAGCGTTCATTGATCGTGGTTGAAGAGGTGATTGATTAGGTTGGAAAAGTAGTCGAGCCTGATGATTAGCTCTACCTCTAGCGTGTTGACATGAGACTCACCGGACTTCCGTTCATGGACCTAGATGGACTGAGAGCGAGTTTAGCATTGATGTTCTTGATTTTGTCGGTTCTCTGTTTCTCCGCTTCCAACTTTGCCCTAGTCTTCTTGACAGTAGCTGTCTTGGATGGTGTTTTGAGATGTTGAACGAAGGGAGCACTACATCATCAATCTCATCCGATTAGCTCAAGATGAGTAGCATACCTGGAAGAAGCGCTAAAGACAGCTTCGAGATGAGCATCTAACCATCCATCTCCCTCTTCCGTGATCTTGAATTCTAATCCAGCCAAACATGTCTTGGCGACGTTATTGAGCTCGCTCCTGAAATTACTGATATAGTCGTCGAATGTCGCCATCTCCTGGCTTGATGTTGAAGCCATGATGTCGGTATATAATGAGTTGTAGCCTATGTATGGAGCATGAGTCAGTATGATATAGGTGATATGAGTTGGGTTGTTTGTTTTGGTCAACCATCATTTCAATACGCGATTTACCCTGAAAATCAACCCACGTGGTATATTTGATTCCGCAAAATCAACTTGGATCAACAACCGTAGGGTGGGTAAGGTGTACTGTATAACCATATAATACATACATATAATCATCATGGCGGGTCTGGGCATGAGGGTAAGCTGACTCGAAAGTATACACAGCTGTCAGCTGACATTTAGACCAAGAAAGTCACGACCTACGGCAAGAAACGAACGGTGAGTTCAAAATTGAACACTTCAGCTAAATCAACTTGTTGCTAACGATTCTAGGGGGTTGTATCATTATATCACGATAACAATACTCTCACGCCGACCAAGTATGATACCGAGAGAGACTGGATCACCACGTTCAGCGACCCCGCGCCCACTCCTTCGACGCCGACTACTAAAATAGTCACCAAACCCACAACGAAACGAGCGCCATTGACGAGCAAGCTATCCAACGATCTAGTGAACCTACCTCCAACAACGCCGCTGCGAGTATCAAAGAAAGGATCAAAGACAATATCAGTATCGAGTGAAGGATCAGATGTAGTCTTCCTGGACACAAAGAAGGAAAAGACCAAACCTGTGGCTGTAAAGACGAAAGCCGCCAAACCTCGAATCAAGGGTATCACCACGCCACGCAGACCAGTCCTGGACGGTGTGATTCTCCAATCGACAAAATCTTCATCCCGTACCGTCTCAAACGCTACAGTGACCATCTCCGACATCACAGAAGACGTCTCAACTCTCACCATAGAGGCTCCCACAACATCAACACCCCTGGATGGATTCAACAACCTAGTTTCATCGTGTACTCTGACCGAGGTAAACGACTTTTCCGCATTCATCTCTTCCCCCGCTGTTGTCGCCCTTCTCGATCCCGAAACGCAAGCATCTGGACCGAGCTTCAAGAAGATTGGTGAAGCATCGTATTCAGAGGTATACTCGATGGGCATTCAGAAAGGAAAGAAGATCGTCATCAAGGTCATTCCGCTGGTGGGCCATGGGGATGAGGTCGCAACACGAGTGGATGGAAAGGAGCTACCGGATACGAGTTATCCGAGAGATGTGTTAAGGGAGTTGGAGATCACGCAGAGGATGGGCGGGGGTGAAGGAGCTACGAGTCGTTTCGTTAATTTCCTAGGGTGAGTACCATTCAGCAGTCATGAGCTGTACTAATGACGTAGGTCATATATCGTCAAGGGCAAATACCCACAATCCCTCGTCGATCAATGGTGGGATTTCAAGACATCAGCCGGATCTTCCAGTGCCTGTCCTGGTAAGTAGAAAGCAGTTGTGGTCTTGAAATAATCGCTGACGAGCAGAATTATTTGATGATAATCAACATTATACCCTGATTGTTCTCGCAGATGGTGGAGTCGATCTGGAGTCTTTCCAATTCGACGCAACGATAGGCTGGAAACAGGCAGCAGGGGTATTCTGGCAAGTTGTGGATGCACTCGCTCAGGCAGAGCAATGGACCTCGTTCGAGGTGAGTCTCTCAGATGCTACTACAAGGACAGAATTGACAGATAGCACCGTGATTTACACGAAGGTCAAATTCTGATTTCCCCCTCGGCTGTCGCATCGTCAAGCTCGGAGCTCGACTGCTTGAGCGAATCACAAACTGGAGTCAAGGTCACCATTATCGACTTTGGTCTTTCCCGATTATCTTTACCTGGAAAAACATCGTCGACATGGTCAGAGCTACCGGCAGAGGTCTACGAGGGTAAAGGCGATCAGTGGGATGTCTACCGCTCGATGTGGGATCAGATTGCAGGCGATTGGGCAGGATTTCATCCACAAACGAACGTTCTAGTACGTCTCATTGTGTTGTGCATGGCTCCAGCTGACAGGCATAGTGGCTACACTATATCGTCCGATATCTTCTGAACCGAACGAAATCATTACGCAAACCTCGCCAGGCCCGTCCAGCACGTCGCACAAGAACGAACGTCGCCCGTAAATCAGATATCACAGAACCCGGGGTCATGGAGGCTTTCGAATGCCTAAAAGACATCGAAGAGTGTTTGAAAGGTGGAAAGGGTATGGCAGCCGCGAAAGATGTCCTGGAATGGGGACGGAGTAAGGGGTGGATTGGGACCGCTAAGGTATAGCGGGTGTGTTGGGGTTTTGGGTTTTCCGCTTTCTTCTTTTGGGTGTATTTCTACAGTGTAGGTATAGTATAATACAGCTCTATGGGATCTTGTGACTAATGGAGACACTGCTCACGTTCCACGTCGATCTTCCTCATTTCACTTGATTGATCGTCCAGATCGATTTACACCTCAAGAAGGCCATCGGGATAAATCGGAAGTTCCAAATACTACCGAGCATCACCTCTATCGACTGCGAGATATAGGCTCAACATCCATTCATGAATCCCACTTCGGGTGAGTCAGGGGCAACAAAGCGACCACCCTTTGATACGGCTCGTCCGCAGGCTTTCAACGGAAGAAGGGAGAGTTAGTCGATTGTGTAACAGAGTTGAAACCACCTTTGATCCGGATCCAGCAGAGAGGAGAGGGAATATCCACTGGCCATCTTGGGATGAAAGGTCGAGTTCCCAGCCCCTGGTCGACCTTCCATCCATGTACCCGTCGAACCTTTGATCATCCAGGCTGGAGTGTGTCCCTTCATCCTCGTCTCCTGGAACTCTCGCCCTTTGCCCGGGGTTCGTGCCATCTTCCCTTTCTTCCAGTCCTCGATACAACCGTTTGAGGTGGAGATCCCTTGATCCCAGCTCCAGCAGCTCCTTGCCCTGAATCTATGAACGTCTGACGCTCTGCAGTACAAGGGAGGCGATCCTTTGTGTGGCAAGTGCGGACATATAAAGCGTTTCCATTTGCTCGAGAGGCATCATTCTCATTCATCCCTCCATCTAACTTTCCAGCAATCAGAACCATGCCTTGGACAGGCAAGGACAAAGGCGATAACCATATTGTGAGGGGTGAGCATGGAAGCGTGGGTTGGAGTCGATATCCCGTTGGTCGGGTACGTCCTGTCATTTGTGTGGAGATTCGCTCACTCCTCTCAGAGGATACCCCCAGCGGACATGGGCACGGAAAAAGGCTCACGGACAGACAGCAGACCTTCATCCTACCGGGCCCCCTCGCGTCAGCTGGGTAGTCAAAACACGAGACGACATTCACCTGCACCTTCCAGCCGACGATCCGCTTCGGGAAATTTTGTGAATCCCCCTTCAAGGGACTCCCCACCCCCCGAAAGTCTGGCTCAAGGTAAGAGAAGATGAACTACCCTCGGTCCCACTCTGTAGCTGACGCTAGAGAAGACCCTGTATCTCAAGGAGAGCAGTCTGCGCCACCTTCCGAAGGTGGATCTGCCAAAACTTCCGACTCTTATGTACCCTTCAACTCCTTACAAGCAATTAGGGGTGAGTCAATCGCAGCCAATATGGGGGTGGTAGTGAACGACGCTGACAGAATCAGCATACAAGGCGAAAACGTTCACCAATGATGATTACTCCGCCATGGAGCCCGAAGACCGAACAAAATTTGAGGCCTGGCTGGAAGCGCAAGATACTCAAAACGCCGGAACGGACGGGAAGAAGAAGAAAGGGAAGAAGAAGGCTAAACCCAAGGAAACCGACACAATCCCAGAATCGGCCGGAGGCGACTGATTGTTCATCTAATGATCAAGGTATTGAGCCGATCCTAGCCGAGAAGAGCCCGCTGTCCGTATGAGGGGAACGTTCACTGATCACCAATTTTCTTTGAGCGTACTTTCCCTCCTTATTTGTACAAATATGTCTGTTTACCGTCATGATATCATCTTGTGGTCATATATGGTCCGTTGATGCTTGATAGACAGTTCACTTGCGCAACCGACAACATCCCAAACTCGCAAGACCTCTACTCTCACTACTCATTCCCTGGGTCCTTCTTGGATATGAAGGCATCGGATGGCCGAAGGTACCAGTATCGCTCATAGTCAGCCGTGATCAAGGGCTCGAAGTGTCGGTGTATCATCTGCGGCAGGGACCGGCAGATACTGCCCCCTCCCCCTTCTTAAGGCACTGTTGATCCATGCTGTGCCGGGGGCGATCCCTTGAAAGATATCTCCTCCGGCGTGCAGGAGCTATCCAGCCTATCAAGCCTCTAGCCGAGGGATGTTGGGCGGTAGGTTTACAAAGGGAAATGGGCCCTTCGTCCTAACGCTCGAGCAAACGCCACGCATCTGCGCATGGTTCCCGGGGGTCTAGCCTACCGTGTACCGGGCGCCATGACCTATTTCGCAGACAGGTGATAACCTCACCGCTGCTTCGTAATGAGATCGGTCGGTCTGATTCAATTTTGCTTGCCGCCATACTTGAAACGATGATGAGTTGACACGATGGCGGACTCTCCTCACTTGGTTGAGCTACAGTAGATTTGCAATCGTGGCTTGAGTTAAGCTGCACAGTACGATATGTATGGGCCCTATAGAACGTGGAGCTGCGTGTGCTCCTTTCGGAGGGTGCTCCAATGGCGCCGCTCACCATCAACGGTGGTACATAGTTGTATCACACCAGGAAGTGTCAGTCAAAGGAGAGTTATGACCGGCAATTTCCCATATATGGTACTCCGATGGGAGGACCATTCATTCTTTCCCTAAACCTTTACCAGCCGTCGAGAAGTCCCATAATTCGATATCACTTATCACAAGCATGTCGCTAAACTTCACTAACGCCAAGCTAAGGCCTCATCCAACTCGCGGCAGCTGCTTTGAAAAGAGACAGGCGGGTGGCGAGATGACAAAGAGGGCGCAGGGATGTTGGTCGAGGAAGAAAGGCAGCCTCACGACTACCAAGAATTCTAGACATCACACCCCGCCAGGGGAGAATTCCCGTACACAGGCTCTACAAGACGAAGACTGGGAAGAGAAATCCAAAACTGGACAGAATACCGGTAAATGAAAGAGTCTTTTGTGTGAGCTGACTTCTGTAGAAGAATCAGCGCCGGACAATATCTCTGGCGAAGGCAGACCGGGCAAATCTAGTACTGGTAAGAAGTCAACGCGCTTGGTGTCAGAGGCAAAGCGTACGGAGAAGAAGCCTAGTCGTACCGCAGACTGGGTCTCAAGACAGAGCGAGGCTGGTACCGGCCACAACGGGGGAACGGAACGAGGCAGTTAGAGTAGATCACGCACAGCAGAGTTAACGGGGTGGAAGACGATGTGACTATCCCTGTGGTGCCCTATGCATAAGTGCGCCTGTATACCACGTTGCCTCGTCTAACAGCTCACCAACCTCGCTCGTGAGTCCAGAAGGGCATGGGGGCGCGGTATACATTTCGTGTAGCAACGTTGACATTCCTAAACCAGTGCTAGTCCTTTGCCTCTGACTTGTATGTATCACCGATACATGAAAACTTCGCGTCCTTGACTCAGACATGCATATAGTGCCCCCGCACCGAATCGATTGATGCATTTCTTGTCCTCATGAGCGTGTCTCTGCGTACTCGTCACTGTACACAGTAGAACAGCTACCATCCGTTCATCTTTGCTCCAGTCGCTTCAACCCTTGATCAGACACACCCTGAGCTTCCTTTGAATAATGTGACCGGTAGGATGTGTCAACTCATATACTACCGTGACTTCACTCCCAAATTGGGTCCGAGGCGCTCAAGAGGCACAAAGGGAAGTGAACCTTTGTCCAATCAGGATATGGATGAATTTGGATGTGATTCACTCATCAACTCTACTACCTGCTCGCCTGCTCATTCATAATACACTACAATGTCTCTTCTACGCCTCATATCAGCTGCGTTTGAAGGCTCGAGTGCTGTAGGTCCTGGGTCAAGGGATAGTGGCCCGGGTAGGACGCACCATGCAGAGGACGACGAACAAAGGCGAGCTGTACGTCTTCAGGGCCAGGTGCGATAGTGTAATGCTCATTGACCAGCATGGTAGGGGATCGCATGGTGTCCGCAAATCAAGCTATGACAAATCTGATCCCAGTCCTAATCAACTTGTTCCCTATGGCTCAGATCACACTGACACTCCTGCTGACAATGTCACGCTCATCCGCCGTCGCCGCCGCCACCGCTCCCTTGGACCTTCTCACTCCCTGGTGGCCAAAAGAGATCTATTCCCGTCATCTCCTTCCGCAAAGCGACATGAAAGAGGAACAAAGCAGACTTCAGATACAAGAGGACCACTAGTAAGACAACGACGAGCGTCCAGTCCTGAAACCTATCAGAGTCTCAGGAGCAAGCAGGGATTGCCTCCCAGATCAGACTTGAACCCTCCGAAAGAAATGAACAAGTATTTGGCAGAGCGTGACAGTGACAAACCACAGTGTCCTCTCATTGTCCATCAAGCCGATGATATACACTACCAGGCCACAGAGTACTTCAGGCGCACCGGAAGGGCGATGCCACTCAGTGATGAACAGAGACGGATTGTCGAACAAGCACCCAAAGCTAAAAAGAGGTACTATAAAGGAGTGGGGAGCCATCTTGTCAGTGTTGGGCTTATGGCTGCGGGTGATTCCTCGTCTGAAGAGGAGTTTGGATCGGGCTCAGAGGAGGCAAGGGACAGCGCGCAAAGGCAGAGAAGACGCCGTTCAAAGAGGCACGAAGGGAGTCGAAGACGCCCTGAGTGGTAGTGAGGGCAAAGTCAAAACCTCAGGCAGAGAAATTTCACTTGCACATACACAAGGAGCAGGGATAGGAATGTGATATGAGACACTCAGTGAAGTTCCTATCTTGTACTCAGGTGATCATGATCAGACAGATCTGTATATAAAATGATGACCGTGGTGCGGCACTTCCTCCAGTGGCAAAATACAAATGCGGCAAAAGATCGACTGTCCCAATCCTGATAGTCCGCTCTCCTCACAATAAGTAAGTATCAAGGTGCTGGAAATGACATAAGTCCAGCTTCAAAGGTCAGTCTGGTAGGATTTTGAAGTGCCTACTATGATTTTGGAGGGCATGGGGCAGAGCCGAATTGAGCCGCCCATCAAGTTCGTCGCGTGAAGCAGCGCCGTTGTCACTGGCAACAAACGTGTCTTTGTGTGTGCCAATGAATCAGCAAACGGGATCATCCATTGAATATGCCCCCGATTTGGTCCTGTTGGAGCGCCCTTGTCAAGGGATGGTGCGTGAGAGGAGCACATACCTTGTGGTTGATACGTGAAAGGTTGTCCGCCACCCATTCATACATGACTCCTTGCCACCCACCACCTGGGATTCTTGCCCCACCTGCAATAGGCGAGGAGGGTGTTAAGCAATTCTCATCCGTTCATAGTTGCTCCTGTCGACAATTCGCCTGAACCGAAAATGATCACGGGCAAGCTGTCCAAAGGAAGAGAAACTTGGTGCGTGTGGTGCAAAAGCGATATGATTTTATCCTATTTAAAGGAAGAGAGAAACAACACAGCTGCCTATTACTACAACACTCTTCCACTACATCGAAACCAAAAGCCACTTCAATGACAGACCGAATTGCAGAGTTTGTGGTAGCTTCCAAGGAAGGTTACCAGACCAGTGCAGGGCTGGTGGGGACTGAAAAAGGCAGAAAAGTGCCGGGGTGGGTGCGACCTCATGTAGGTGTTACCAATCACTTACGTTTCATGAGCGCAGCTGACAGTCTGGATACCGTCCCTAGCTGAGCAAATCTTCAAGGGCAAAACACCATCGAGAGAATCCGCCACCAGTTGGCCGGCTCGCCAAATGTCAAAGAAAGAATGGGAAGGTAAGCGTTGTATGATATCCCATTTATCCCTTTTGATCAAGTAGCAGCAAAGAACTCTCTTCCGAAGTCCTACGCGACCAGCACGAAGAGAACTGGTACAAAGAAGAGCACTGCAGTTGAGTCGGCAGACGAAGGAAAGAGCTCTGAACAGCAGAGTCGAAAGCGCTAGGCACGATCGGGAGACTGGGTCGTGTCCACCTCGGCAGAGATGTGTGTGTGTAAATGTAAGTATGTTAGAATGTAGTAATATATCCATGTTACCTGTTGAACGCAGCGACGATCGTGGTGCCTTGCTCGGTCCGTCTCATCATGTGTATCGATTGGATACCCGTCAGGCAGCACATGACCCCGTGGATTACGGTTCCCTGCCTTTCTGGCCACTCTACCACTTCTGTGAGCCGAGATCTCAATGCTCTTTGAGCAAGTGGTCGTTATCGATGGGCATCATATCTCACCAGACAGAGGCTAGCTCCATGCATTGCTCCAAGGGGTATCATGAGAGGAGATCAATGTGTCGTACAACCTCGGCACAGCATTTCCCTGCCACTCCATAACATCCCTTTGTACACCCTCGAAGTGCCTAAGCCATCCTTCCATCCACAGCTCCTGCATGTCTGGCCCTGTTGGATCGAGACGTCCAAGATAGTCCCTCCTTCGATGGAAGTAAGAGCGATTCAAAGGAGGTCGAACCTTTGTGCGTGGCTGCCAAGTGACGCAAGAAGCGAAGCAATTGATTAGAAACTTACTTATACCTTATACGATCATTGCTCTCTACCCGGATTGTCATGTCGGACCAGAGCTGGAGACAAAGCAGAAACGGAGGAGCCTTTGTAAGACCGGCCAAAACTTCAAATGACTACCCTGGTGGGGTACTCGCAAGGAATCCTTCGACGGGAAGGGTCACAGGTCACAGTCAACAGACCCGACCGGTGACCACCAGGAGACGACCCAAGACGCCATCGTCCCCGACAGGTGAGTAGTCCGGCGCAAGCAATGGGTTCTCGTTCTGACTTGTCAGCTGGATCAGCAGGTTGGAGGTCGACTACACTTGAGGTCCCGGAGCAAGAAAAGACTCAACAACGACACAGTGCATTCGAAAGCTCTGCCACTCTCGTTGATCGCGATGATGATCCCACCGTGAATGACACGAGGTACGGTGAGGCGGTTGAAAAGAACCTGGTCACAAAGCCAAGCGCGCGAAGCAGGATCGACGACAAGATCACGCCTGTGACGAGGTCGGCGATGAGTGTATTGAAGGGTAACAAGGTCGATTAGCAGACGAGATTTCCAGGATTTCCAGGCTCCTCCGATTTGTCGTAACAGATACACGCAATGCAAGGGATCCATCTGTAGTACATGATAGAAGAACCTACATCCCCTCGTCCTACTAATAGTCGAAAGAGTTGATGATACACCAAAGAACAAGTCCACGTCCAATCCCACATCCAGTTCGTATAACCATGATTGTGAATCGAGACGATTACTTCTTTCCCTTGGCGGGTTCTCCGG
>Ga0308160_10005420_pt1 | contig 13320 bp, 14 predicted proteins | sample PhyFR1_FD_201036 | JGI IMG/M metagenome (GOLD analysis project Ga0308160, IMG submission 201036) | Phyllosphere microbial communities from UC Gill Tract Community Farm, Albany, California, United States - DLSLF.R1 | ecosystem: Host-associated > Plants > Phyllosphere > Unclassified | place: USA... | reverse complement strand
CCATGCGCGGCTGGGCATCGTCGCAGCCAAGCGCTTCGCGCCGCGCGCCGTCACCCGCAATACCATCAAGCGCGTCACGCGCGAACTGTTCCGCACCAACGAACTCCAGTCGGTCGACTGCATCGTTCGCCTGGCGCGTCCGGTGAATACCAAGGACGGCCCGGCCACCAACAGCGCCTTGAAACGCCTGCTGCATGCCGAACTGTCGCGCTTGCTGGCCAGTCAACGTCCGCGCCGTCCAACGGCGCCGCCGACGCCATGAAGACCCTGCTCATCTGGATCGTGCGAGTCTATAAGCTCGTGCTGTCGCCGATGCTCGGGCAGAATTGCCGCTTTTATCCGTCCTGTTCCAGTTATGCCATCGAGGCGCTCCAGACCCATGGTGCGCTGCGCGGCAGCTGGCTGGCCGCGCGCCGCCTCGGCCGCTGCCATCCCTGGAACCCGGGCGGTGTCGATCCGGTGCCCCCAAGCGGGCACAAGAATTCCCACTCAGCCGCTTGCGGTTGCAACCACTCCTGATCAATACCTCAATGGAAATCAATAAACGTACCATTCTGTGGATTGTCTTCGCCGTCTCGCTTGTCGTCCTGTGGAACAACTGGATGGTGTCGAACGGTAAGCAGTCGATGTTCTCGCCCGCACCGCCGGCCAAGGTCGCTCAGGCACCCGCCAATACCGCCACCAACACCACGACCGGTGTCCCGGCCGCGGGCGCCCAACCGGGCACCGTGCCGGGCACGCCTGGCCAGCCGGCCGCGCCTGCGCCTGTGCGCGCCGAACGCATCACCGTCACCACCGACGTCGTGAAAGCCGAGATCGACACCCTGGGTGGCGTGATCCGCCGCCTCGAGCTGCTGAAATACCCTGACAGCCTGGATAAAACCAAGAACCAGGTCCTGTTCAACGTCGAGGGCAACAACATTTATCTGGGCCAAACCGGCCTGATCGGCTCGACCACCGCCGGCGTCCTGCCGAACCACAACACGCCGTTCGTGGCGCGTCCCGGCCTGCGCACCCTGGATGGCGGCAACGTCGTGCAGGTCGTGCTCGACGCCGAGCAGGGTGGTGTGAAGCTGACCAAGACGCTGACCTTCAAACGCGGCGACTACGTGATCGACGTGCGTCACGACGTGACGAACCTGACCGCGGCGCCGGTCTCGCCTTCGCTCTACCTGCAACTGCAGCACGACGGCAACAAGCCGCCGGGCGGTTCGTGGTTCATGCCGACCTTCGGCAGCCACCCGACCCTGTGGACCCCGGACGAGAAGTACAAGAAGGTCGAGTTCGAGAAGATCGAGAAGGGAACGGCCGAGCACGCAACCAAGGCCAACAACGGCTGGGTGGCGATGGCGCAGCACTTCTTCGTGTCGGCCTTCATTCCGACCGAAAACGCACCGCGCGACATCTTCACCAAGAAGCTGGCGACCAACCTGTACGCGATCGGCACCGTCCAGCCGCTGGGCGCCGTGGCGCCGGGCGCCACCGTTTCGAACACGGCGCGCCTGTACTCGGGCCCGCAGGACGAGAAGAAGCTGGAAGCGATCGCTCCTGGCCTGGAACTGGTCAAGGATTACGGCATGTTCGCGATCATTTCCAAGCCGCTGTTCTGGGTCATGGACCAGATTCACACGCTGCTGGGCAACTGGGGCTGGACCATCATCGCCTTCACCATCCTGATCAAGCTCGCCTTCTTCCCGCTGTCGGCCGCCGGCTACCGCAGCATGGCGAAGATGCGCGTGGTGACGCCGAAGATGCAGGCGATCCGCGAGCGCTTCAAGAACGATCCGATGAAGATGCAGCAGGCCACCATGGAGCTGTACAAGGCCGAGAAGATCAACCCGCTGGGCGGCTGCCTGCCGATCCTGGTACAGATGCCGGTGTTCCTAGCCCTGTACTACGTGCTGCAGGCCTCGGTCGAGATGCGCGGCGCGCCGTGGGTGGGCTGGATCACCGACCTGACCCAGCCTGACCCGTTCTTCATCCTGCCGGTGCTGTACGCGATCTCGATGTTCGTCACGCAGAAGCTGAGCCCGCAGCCGGCCGACCCGATGCAGGCGAAGATGATGCTGTTCATGCCGCTGGCCTTCTCGGTCATGTTCGTGTTCTTCCCGTCGGGCCTGGTCCTGTACTGGGTGGTGAACAACCTGGTGTCGATTGCGCAGCAGTATGTGATCACCAAGAAGTACGGTACGGCGACCAAGTAAGTTTTTCTCGCTTGAACGAAAGCCCGTGGATTCCACGGGCTTTTTTATTTATCCACTACAATTCGCGCATGAAGCTAGATACCTCTCCCATCGCGGCGATCGCCACCGCCCCCGGCCGCGGCGGCATCGGCGTGGTCCGCGCCTCCGGTAAATCGCTCGGTCCCCTGATCGAGTCGCTGTTCCCCGACACCAGACTGGCGCCGCGCCACGCGACCTATATTCCGTTCAAGTCCGGCGACGGCAGCGTCATCGACCAGGGCCTGGCCCTGTACTTCAAGGCACCGCATTCCTACACCGGCGAAGACGTGCTCGAGCTGCAGGGCCACGGCGGTCCGGTCGTGCTGCAGATGCTGTTATCCCGCGTGCTGGAAGCGGGCCGTGAACACGGCCTGCGCCTGGCCGAGCCGGGCGAATTCACGCGCCGCGCCTACCTGAACGACAAGCTCGACCTGGCCCAGGCCGAGGCCGTGGCCGACCTGATCGACGCCTCCACCGAGGCGGCGGCGAAATCGGCATCCCAGTCGCTGTCGGGCGCCTTTTCGCAAGTCGTGCACCGCCTGGTCGAGCAGACCATCAACCTGCGCATGCTGGTCGAGGCGACCCTGGACTTCCCGGAAGAGGAAATCGACTTCCTCGAAAAATCGAATGCGCGCGGCCAGCTGGCCGGGATCATCGAGTCCTTGGAGCACGTGTTCCGCCAGGCGGCGCAGGGCGCGCTGCTGCGCGAAGGCCTGAACGTCGTGCTGGTCGGCCAGCCGAACGTGGGCAAATCCTCGCTGCTGAACGCGCTGGCCGGCGCCGAGGTGGCGATCGTCACGCCGATTGCCGGCACCACGCGCGATAAAGTCAGCGAGACGATCCAGATCGAGGGCATCCCGCTGAACATCATCGACACAGCCGGCATTCGAGCGATCGATGAGGGCATCGACGTGGTCGAGCGCATCGGCATCGAGCGCACCTGGGGAGAGGTCGGCAAGGCCGACGTGATCCTGCATCTGCTGGACGCCAACCTCGGTCCGAGCGCGGCCGACGAAACCATCGTCGCCGCCTTCCCGGCCGGGGTGCCGGTGGTGCGCGTCTGGAACAAGATCGATTTGTCGGGCCACCGTGCAGTGGTCGAAACCGCGCCGGACGCGACCCACATCTATTTGTCGGCCAACGAAAAGACCGGCATCGACCTGCTGCGCGCGGAGTTGCTGCGCATCGCCGGCTGGCAGCAGACCGGCGAATCGCTGTATCTCGCGCGCGAACGCCACCTGATCGCGCTGCGCGGCGCACGCCAGCACCTGGATGTGGCGGCCCAGCATGCGGCGCAGGACGACCAGTCGCTCGATTTATTTGCCGAGGAGCTGCGCCTGGCGCAGGATCAGCTGTCCAGCATTACCGGCGAGTTCACGCCGGACGATTTGTTGGGGGTGATCTTCAGCCGCTTCTGCATTGGCAAATAGCCATAGGGTGGGCACTCCGTGCCCACGCGGTCGTACCGTCGCGTACCGTAGAGGCGCCGCAAGCCATTCATGCACCGCACCGCGTGGGCACAAGTGCCCACCCTACGGGAAATGCCATGCTACCCTTGAGCCCGAACCCAAGGAGCCGGCATGACCCAACACGCACCCCTGCGCGCGCGACGCGCTTTCCTCATCGCTTCGACCCTGGTCGCGACCGCCACCCTGAGCTCCTGCGCCAGCCTCCTCGGCCCACGCGAAGTCGACATCCCACTGCATAAGCTGCAGGCCAGCCTCGACCGCCGCTTCCCGATGGACAACCGTCTGCTTGAACTGTTCGACCTGCACCTGTCGCGTCCGCAGCTGGCGGTGCTGCCAAACGACCGGGTGGCCTTGACCGTCGACGCCAGCGTGGCCCAGTCCTTCCTGCGCAATCCGCTGGCCGGCTCGCTGGCCTTCTCGGGCCGGCTGGTTGTAGACCAGGCGCGCAGCGGCGTCTTCCTGGCCGAGCCGCGCCTGGAGCGTTTTGCCATCAGCGGCATCGACGAGTCGGTCAGCCGCCAATTGTCGCGTGCGGCGAACGTCGTGCTGGAGAGGGCGATCCTCGATATTCCGGTCTACAGTTTCCGCATGGACGAGTTGCGCTATGCCGGCGTCCAGTACACGCCGACCCGGATCGCCACCACGTCGAACGGCCTGCGCGTCTCCTTGGAACCGCTACAGCAACGCTGAACGGCACGCCCGCGCTGTTACAAAATCTCGCAAGAAAACGTCCGCGCACGATTGGCGCGCAGCTGGAATGCGTTATCAATACTGCTATGATTTCCGCAGCTGACATCGCTTTTTACGGCTGCACAGCAGCAGCCAAGCGCTCTGTTGCAGGCTTGCCGCAAGCGTTAAATCGTCCGTAAAACGACGTTGCGGCTGCGCTGTGTTAAGCGCACACTGATCTGCGTAACGGCTGTGGCAGCGCTGCCGCATCGGAATGGCCCATTGCGATTGCTCATGCCCGGGATGTTCCACTACAGTAATCTTGCTTGACGATTTACATGCTGCCGTAGGGGGGTGGACCTTGGAAACGATACAAGACAGTATGATGAATGAAGGCGGCGCATCCGATTCGTTGCCCGCCGCTGCAGTGCAAGCCAGGCCATCGCGCGTAAGCCTGCCGCCGAAGGGTTCATGCTGGTACTGCGACAAGCCGGTCGACAGCGTGCGCCGTTTCTGCGGCAAGGACTGCACCGACGCGTTCGACGAAGAAGCCGAATACACGCGCTGAACGCGCGCTTTTCTTGTATTCCCCGCTAGCTGCCGGTAGCTCCGTCCTGCCGGTCGAGCAGCGCCAGAGCGCGTTCATAATCGAACTCCGCCACCGCCGCGCTCAGTTCCTCGATTCCCCGCTGTCCCAGATGCGCCGCCAGCTCGCTGTGCGCCGCCGCTACCAGCTCGACCGCCGCGCCGTCACCGATGTCGAGCATGGCGCGCAGGCGGGCCAGGCTGCCGCTGGGCGCGGGCTGCGCGGCCGGCGGCGTTTCCGTTTCCGGCAGCACCATGCCATCGAGTTCGCGCAGGACCTCGGTCAGCGCGGCGTCCAGCCGGGCCAGCAGCGCGTCGATGCCGCCGGCGCCATCGCGCAGCGCCGTTTCCAGCGCCAGCGCCGCCGTGTGCAGGGCAGGGGCTTCGATCATCCCGGCTGCGCCCTTGAGCGTATGCGCGAGGCGCCGCGCCTGGAGTGCGTTGCCGGCATCGAGCGCCGCGCGGATGGCGAGCACGGTCTTGCGGTAGTCGTGGCGAAAGCGCGCAAGCGCGCGCAGGTAGATGGCGCGGTTGCCCATCAGGCGTTCGACGCCGGCCTCGATGTCGAGGACCGGCGCCGCGTGCGTCGGATCAGTAGAAGATGACAGCGGGCCGGGTGCGTGGGGCGTCATCCGTCAGCGGGTGGTGAACGACCAGGCGCGGGTGACGGCGCTGTTGCCGACGGTGCCGTTGAAGCTGACGTCATACACGGTGTTCGCCGCCAGCGCGGCCAGCGGAACGATGGCCGCTGACGAGGTGCCGGTATGGGTGTCGTTCGCATTCGTCAGCAGGCGCACGGCCAGGTCGCTGCCGCCGCGCGGACGTACCGTAAAGCTGTTCACGCGGATCGTCAGGTCGATGTTCGCATGCACGCTGATCGGGTAGCCGACTTCGTTACGGTCCGGTACCGGATCGGGCGACTCGGTATCGCTGAAGAAGTTGCGTGGAACGGCCGTCTGGCCATTGAAGGGCCAGACCGCGACCTGGCCGCTGGCCAGGCCTGCGCCATAGCCATTGTTCGCCGTGAAGTTGGCCGTGAAGTAGTTATAACCCTGCGCGGTCGTGGCTGCGCCAGTGCCGATTTCCTTGAATACCGGCTCGAAGATGACGAAGCGGTGGTACACCGCCGTGATCAGTTCCTCGGCCATGTACTGGCCCGAGCCGTTGCTGGTGGCCGAGATGACTTCACCGTAGGCGCGCGAGGCGCGGGTATTGAACACATAGCCGGCGGCGGCGAGGCGGGCGGCCACATCCACGCCCGTGAAGCCTTGCTTGCCCGACTCTTCGTCGTGGGTGATGGTGTTGTTGAGGCGTTGGTAATCCGAGTGATTCTGGGCGGCGCGGTCGATGAAGCTGTTCTGGGTAAGCGTCGTCATGCCGACCTGGCTGCGGCGGTAATTGATCCATTCGCGGCCGTCGAGGGCAATATTGCCGGTGGCGAGCGGCGCGCCTGCGCCGCCGATGGGGGACGTATTCGGGACGCTGGGCGGCGGCGTGAGCGGATTCGGATTGGTCGTCGGCGAGGTCGGGTTGGCTGGGGTGCTCGGCGTGTCCGCGACGGGTGCGGGCGTCGAGCTTTCTCCTCCGCCACCACCGCCGCACGCGCTCAGTGCCGCCGCAGCGATGCAGCCGGCCAGTATCGCCTTCGCGCGAAGGAATTCGCTCATCCGTATACTCCTGATTCTAATCAACGCCGAAAACGCACATTCTAGGCCAAATCGAATATGTACGACGGCTGGCTCCGTGCGCGACCGGGCTCCTGCGCACTGTAGAATAGGGCCATCATCCTTTTGCCCGGACCCGAATTGAATCCATCCCGCCCCGCGCGTCTGGCGCGCGCCAAGTTCGCCTTGCCGAGTTTTGTCACCCTGCTGTCGATCGCCTGCGGTTTCGGCAGCATCGTCATCTCGGTCGACAATGCCCAGGTCGGCGCGCCGGGTGACTTCCGCCTGGCGGCCATCCTGCTGGTGCTGGCCGGCGTGTTCGACGCCCTCGACGGCTTCGTTGCCCGCGCCACCAACACTCAGTCCGACTTCGGCGTCCAGCTCGATTCCATCGCCGACGTCATGAATTTCGGCTGTGCACCCGGTTTGCTGCTGTACTGCTACGGCTTTGCCCAGATGAGCGCCGCGCATCCGACCATCGTACGCATGGGCGGCCTCGCCTGTTTCATCTTCGTTGCCTGCGGCGCCCTGCGCCTGGCCCGTTTCAACATCTCGGTCGGACGCACCGACCCGCGCTACTTCGTCGGCATGCCGATCACGGCCGGTGCCGCCTGCGTGGCCTCGGTGGTGGTCGCCTGGCCTGATCCGGTAGTCAACAATACCCAGGCATTCGCGGTGATGGCGCTGATGGTGGCGGTCGGCACCCTGATGGTCTCGACCGTACGCTTTCCTAGCAGCAAGCAACGCCTGAGCAAAGGCATCATAGGCGTGATTCTCGTCGCCGTTCTGCTCCTCGTCATACTGCAGACGCGCTTCTTCGTGCTGTTCTTCCTGTTATACATCTGCGCAACGCTGCTGCTGAACATTGCCTGGCGCAGCGGCTGGCGCGGAGTGGCGCCGCCGGTCGTGTACGCCGACGAGGAAGAGGTTTAAGCGAATTTATCGAGCAGCGCGGCAAGGCGCGCTGCGACGGCGCGTGCGTCGTCGAGATCGGCGGCGCCTTCGCTGTGGGTCACGACTGTCGCCGTGAGCAATTGCACAAACGAGCGGTCGAGCGCCTTGCGCGCCGCCGCCATCTGTTGCGCCACCGCCTCGCAATCGGCCGGCTCGGCCGCCAGGGCGATCAGTTTCTGCACCCCGCGCAACTGACCCTCGATCCGGGCCAGGCGGTTCAACAAATCCTTCTTTTGCTGCGCCGTCAGCGCGCTGCCCTCGACGATTTTCAGTGGCTCGGCCATGGCGTCAGGCGACCTCGTGCCCGCGCGCCGCGCGCAGGATCGCGAACCAGTCGCTGCGCTCGAGCGTAAAGGTCGTGGCGCTGACAGCCGCGGCGATCGAGGCGACCTTGCCACTGCCGGTGAGCGGCATCGGCCGGCTCGGCAGCGCCATGATCCAGGCGAACACGACGCTCGCGAAAGACTGGTTCAAGCGCTCTGCCACGTCCTGGATCACGGCACGCAAGTTGGCACCGTGCGCATCCTGCGTGCTGAACAGGCGCCCACCGCCCAGCGGCGACCAGATCATCGGCGCGATGCCCAGGTCTTGCAGGCCGTCGAAGGTTTCGTCGAACATCGGCGCCGTGAACAGGGGAGAGAATTCGACCTGGTTCGTTGCCAGCGGCACGCGCCGGTTGAGCGACTCGAACTGGTGGCGCGTGAAATTCGACACCCCGACGTGGCGCACCTTGCCCGCCTTTTGCAGGCGCGTAAAGGCTTCGGCGACCTCGTCGAAATTCATCAAGGGATCCGGGCGGTGGATCAGCAGCAGGTCGAGGTAATCCGTGTTCAGCTGGCGCAGCGATGCCTCGCAGGAGGCGACGATGTGCTCCAGGCTGGTGTCGTAATGCTGGATCGTGTGCGCCGGGCGCGCCGGGGACACGAGTTTGATGCCGCACTTGCTGACGAGCTCCATGCGCCCGCGCAGCGAGGGCTGCGCACGTAATGCCTCGCCGAACAGGCCTTCGACGCCGTAGTTACCGTAGATGTCGGCGTGATCGAAGCTGGTCACGCCCAGCGCCAGGCACTCCTCGATGAAGGCGATCCTCTGCTGCACCGACATGTCCCACTCGCCCATTCTCCACATGCCGGCGATCACGCGCGACAGTTCGACGCCATCGGGGCGGGTGAGGGTACGGGGGCAGGCGAGGGTCGTGGTCATGGTGCGGCTTTCTTGCTTCAAAGGTAACGTCATATTATAAGGCGTAGGGTGGGCGCCCCGTGCCCACCGAACGCGGCGTTAACGGATTGCCTGCATGGTGGGCGCGGGGCGCCCACCCTACAAATTGCACCAACATGGTGCAAAAAAATGCCCGCGAGGCGCAAACCTGGCGGGCATCGTTTGAAGCGATGACGGCTTACTTGATCATCAAACGGATCGAATCCCAAGCGCGGCCGAAGATGGACGCTTCCTGTACTTCTTCCAGCGCCACAACCGGCAGCACCAGCAGCGGCTTGTTGTCGACCATCATTTTGAGAGTACCGACGCGGCCATTGCGCGGCAGCGGGGCGACCAGCGGGTCCTTGCGTTCCAGCACTGGTTTCAATTTACCGGCGACGCCCTTCGGTACCGTCACCAGCACGTCATTGGTGAAGCCGATCTTGACGGTGCCTTGCGAACCTTTCCACACTTCCGGCGTGGCGATGGCCTGGCCCTTCGAGTACAGCTTGACCGTATCGAAGTTCTGGAAGCCCCAGTTCAGCAGCTTCTGGCTTTCCTGGGTACGCACGCCATCCGAGCTGGCGCCGGACACGACCGAAATCAGGCGGCGCTCGCCGCTGTTGCCGTTCGGGCGGCGGGCCGAGGCGATCATGCTGTAGCCCGAGGATTCGGTGTGGCCGGTCTTCATGCCGTCGACCGTCGGATCCAGCCACAGCAGGCGATTGCGGTTCTGCTGGGTGATCTTGTTATAGGTGAACTGCTTGATCGAGTCGATTTTATAAAACTCGGGGAAGTCGCGGATCACGTTGGTGGCGAGCGTCGCGAGGTCTTGCGCGGTCGAGTAGTTGTCCGGGCTCGGCAGGCCGTGCGGGTTGGCGAACTTGGTGTTCTTCATGCCCATGCGCTGGGCTTCGCGGTTCATCAGGACGGCGAAGGTGCCTTCGTCGCCGGCGACGGCTTCGGCCAGGGCGACGGCAGCGTCGTTACCCGACTGGATCATCAGGCCGTGCAGCAGGTCGCTCACGCTGACCGGGGTGGCCGGGTCGATGAACATCTTCGAGCTGCTCGAATCGACTTTCCAGGCGCGGGTCGAGACGTTGACCATCGTGTTCAGGGACAGTTTCTTGTCGCGGATCGCCTGGAAGGTGACATAGGCGGTCATGACCTTGGTGAGCGAAGCCGGCTCGATACGCAGGTTCGGATCCTGGGCCGCAATGACCTGGCCGCTGGTGGCGTCGAGCAGCAGCCACGATTTCGCCGCGATCGATGGGGCAGGCACGGTTTGCGCGCTGGCCGACATCATCAGCAGGCTGGCGGCCACGGCCGCAATCAGTTTTTTCATGGGAGCTAAAGTGAGTCAGTAGGGGTGGTGCGGATGCCGCCGGAGCAAATGAGTGTCAAAAGACTATTGCCCAACGGCATGGATTCAAAGAAGTGGTCAATTATAGGCCAGTGACGGGCTCAATTGTCACGGCGCCACATTTGTACGACAAGATTTTTGATCGGATTGAGGCGTTTGTGGAAGAAGTGGTCCGCGCCTGGTATCACAATGACAGGAATCTCTTGCGGCCGCGCCCAGTCGAGCACCATCTGCAGGGTGATCGTGTCGTCCAGCTCGCCGTGGATCAGGATGGTGTCTTCCGGTACATGCGGCAGCGGCCACTTGCCGGCCGCGGTACCGACCAGCACCATGCGCTCGATCGCGTCAGGACGGCCTTCGTTTTCCAGGCGCGCACGCAACTGGGCCTGGACAAAGGTGCCGAAGGAGAAGCCGGACAGCGCCACCGGCAGGCCCGGATACTGTTCCTGCATGTATTCCATCATGAAGGCCATGTCGTCGACCTCGCCGTGGCCGCGGTCATGTTCGCCTTCCGATTGGCCGACGCCGCGGAAGTTGAAGCGCGCCGTGGCGTAGCCCAGAGTGACGAAGGTGCGCGCCAGCGTCTGCGCCACCTTGTTTTCCATCGTGCCGCCATACAGTGGGTGCGGGTGGGCGACCAGGGCGATGCCGCGCGGCGCGGCTTCCGGCAGGTCGAGCATGCATTCCATCTTGCCGGCCGGGCCGTCCAACATAAAACGTTTCGAAAACTTGTTCATCGTGCGGATTGTTTATCAGATTTTCAGGCGTTCGACGACCTGGCCCTTGAGGATGTGGGAGTCGATGATGTCGTCGATGTCGCTGGTGTCGACATAGGTGTACCAGGTGCCTTGCGGGTAGACGACGAGCACCGGGCCCTCTTCGCAGCGTTCCATGCAGCCGGCCTTGTTGATGCGCACCTTGCCCGGCTCGTTCAGGCCGAGCTGCTTGATGCGCTTTTTCGCGTGCTTCTGCGCGATCTCGGCGCCGGCCTTGCCGCAGCTCTGGCGGCAATTCTCGCCATCGCGCTCGTTCATGCAAAAGAACACGTGGTGTTCGTAAAATGGTTTGTTGTCGCTCATGTCGCTCTCGGTCTAGACGTGGCCAGCCGTCATCTTAACCGCGATTGAGTTTATGGGACGGCAGCAGGAGGAACCACAGGGCGAAAAACGGCCAGAGCAGGGACAGGAATTGCGCCGCCCCGTTGAAGTTCAGGAATTTACCCTGCACCCAACCCTGCAGCGTCAGCGTGAAATAGGGATTCGCCGGAATCGTGTTCACCACGATCAGGCTCAGCACCAGCGTCACCACGGCAAGGCGGCGCTGCGCCAGTTGCGGCGCAAAGGCGAGACCGGCCAGCATGATCAGGCCGATCAGGAAACCGCCCTCGGCCCCGGGCGTCACCCAGACGTAGGCGTTATCCGGACGGAACAGCAGCGAGCTGGCCAGCGTCTTCATGAGCAGCGCGGCGCCCAGCATCAGGAGCATCAGGGTGTAGCGCGGCGCGCCCCGGCGCAGCAGGCACAGCAGGGTCAAGGCGGCGCCGGTCATGCCGCAGGCGGTGATGATCGTCTCCGACAGCCAGTACTGCTCGACGCTCATCGCCGGCCCCGGACGCAGCATGGCGATCAGGTCGATGTCCTCTTCGAACCAGTCGGACAGCCAGCCGGAGATGATGGGCAGCACCTGACCGTGGCCAAATAAAAAACTTTGCGGATAGATCTGGGCCAGCGGCCAAAGCGCCAGCAGCACCAGGCCCTGGCTCGCATGCGGCGCGAACCAGCGCTTACGGAGGCGGTACAGCCGCCCCTGGTCGAGCAGGCCGCGCGCCAGCAGCGGACCGAGGCAGGCCCCGATGAAGGCGCCGGCGGAATTGGTCAGCAAGTCGAGATTCGAGGGCACGCGGCTGGGCAGGAAATTCTGCACCGCCTCCATCGTGCCGGAAACCAGGAAGCCGAGAATGGCCGCCAGCAAAGTCGCCCAGACGCCGCGGATGAGAGGATACATGGCCAGTACCAGCAGGATGCCGAGCGGGACGTAGCCGACGACGTTCACCATCACGTCGAAGCCGGTCCAGTAGCGCTGCTTGACCAGGTTCATGAACGAGAGCAGCGGCAAGCCATTGCTGCGCCAGCCCGTGAAAGGGAACCAGCTGGCGTAGACGATCAGGAACAGGTAGGCCAGCAGCGAGGCACGCGCGATGGGCGAACCGCGGCGCGGCGCTTCAGGACTGTCCGCAGCGCCGTGGCCGTTCCTCTGCGCTTCCGGTGCGGTCATCGCGGTCGGTTGTCGAAGCCGGCAAGCCAGGCAAGGATGTCGGCGGCGGCGCCATCGGTGCTGGCGGCCAGGGCATGGGCGCCGCCGGCGGCATCCGCGCTCGGGGCGGGCGTTGCGCGCATCACCGTTTTCTGGTCGTACAGCGCGTGGCCGTTGAACAGCGAGGCGCGCAGGATCAGGCGCCCTTCGCTGGCCGTGGTGCTGGCGAAGGCGTGCGAGAACTCGTCGACCTCGAGGCGCAGGATCGGGATGTTGGTGCTCGAATCGGTTGCCGACAGCACTTTCACGCCGGCCTGGGCCAGGCGCGACTTGATGCGCTGCGTGACCAGCAGCAGGGGATTGGCGCTCCAGCGGCTATTGGCATAGGTGCGCGCCTGCAGAGGATCGTTGTAATTCAGGCGGTAGACCATGCGCTCGTTCTCGAAGGTCGGCGAACCGGTTGCGTCCATCACGATGATGGCGGGCAGTGGAGCTCGGGCCACTTGCGCGCTTGGCGCGCCGAGCGGCCCGAAATCGAATTGGGTGTTGCCACCCGTGTTCTTGTTCGACGCGCAGCCGGTAAGCAGCAGGGCAAGGACGGCGGCGCCAACGAGGCGATGCAGGTTCGTATTCAAGATGATCCTCATTTGGTCGGGGCGACGAAGCCCGGTTCGCCGGGGCCGGGCTGGATGTTCGGATTGCCGAACAGGATGCTCTGCGGGCGGTCCGAGAGCGAATCGGCAGTACGGCGCACCGAACGCAGCGCCGTGCGCGCTTCGTCCGTCATGCGGGTCAGGTGCGGCAGGGTTTCCGCTTCCAGGTCGCTGGTCACGCCTTGCAGCGAGCCGATCGCACCGTTCAGGCGGTTGATCGGGCCGTCCGGCGCCTGCAGGCTCGTGGCCAGCTGGTCGTAGTTGTTCACTGCTTTGGTGGCGCTGCCG
>Ga0308160_10005419_pt1 | contig 13321 bp, 19 predicted proteins | sample PhyFR1_FD_201036 | JGI IMG/M metagenome (GOLD analysis project Ga0308160, IMG submission 201036) | Phyllosphere microbial communities from UC Gill Tract Community Farm, Albany, California, United States - DLSLF.R1 | ecosystem: Host-associated > Plants > Phyllosphere > Unclassified | place: USA... | reverse complement strand
GGCAATAGCTGTCGTCCTGCCATTCTTGATTAGGCCGGCTGCGCCGGGCTTGGCGGCTAGACCAGCGCGGCGATGTTGGATGTCGGTGTCGACAGCTGCACTCTTGGTGTACATGTTGTCGGTCTATATTGATCAACAAGGGATATGCCTATCCGGTTGTGGCGACGGGCTACTTATATCGTGAGGGACTCCATGACGAGGATCTGGCGCGGCGAAGAGCTGGAAGCGCCAACGGAGGATGCTCGGGACATTGTTGGATGTTTTGTCCCATTGGGCAACGTGGACCGCCGTCCGGGTACCCGCTCAGAGACATGGTCATCCTCGCCATGCTGGCGAGCGGCCCACAACAAAAGATGAATGATGTAATGATTACGCCGAGTGACGTGTACCTCCACCTGCCAAGAACTACTTTAAGCTCTTTCGCGAACGCTTACCGGGAGATTGAGGTGGAGGCCTGGTGCCGAGACCCTTGGAAATGCTCGACCTCGGAGATGTCCGATTGCCTGCTACGGCCTCAGTATTCTGTGTGCCCTGGCCTTCGGGATTCCTTTGGAATCTATCGCTTCTTTTTGACCCGGCTACCTTCCGATTGACCACATATAGACATCGAGCCAGAGTGACCATTGCTGTAACGACCGGAAGCCGACTTTGTTTTGCTGTCGTCCCTATTTTGATCATTGTAGTATCGTAGGCTGCGCCCTACGGCTTGATTCTGCCCGACAGGCCAATTGGCAATGGAACTCGAGATGAAGCTGATGTTGTATGACATTTCCTCTAATGCGCCCGGCACCCACTTTCGAGGCAAACTGGTCTCTTCACGAGCCCAGAGTCATTTCACGCAATCAGAAAATCCGTTGCTGGAATTTCACGTGCGGAGAATCCGTTTACGTTATCCTATGCCCGTCTTTCGGTGAGGTCATCGATATTTGCTTTTGACCCTTGACTTGACTTTACTATATGCCTAAACCAATCCTTATCAGTGGAGCCGGTCTCTCTGGTCTACTACTAGCACGTTCCCTTCGCTCCCGAAACATACCTTTCGAGCTTTACGAGCGCGATTCAGCTGGATCATCACGTTCACAAGGATACCGAATACGGCTATCGTCACAAGGTTTAAACGCGCTCGAAGCTGTTCTTTCGCCCGATGCATATGCCGACTTTAAAGCTGGATGTAGCGATAATGGATCAGGTCAGATACTGGGATATGACGCTATAACGATGGAGGAGAAGCACTTTGGCGGGGGCGGTCCACCCAAGGGAGGTGGACAGGTGTTGGGGGTCGATCGAGCTTTTCTAAGGAATCAACTCTTGAGGGGTATAGAGGAGGTCACGCATTTCAATAAAGCCTGCACTGGGTATGAGGTTTCTTCCGGAGGCGTTACTGCCCGATTCGCAGATGGGACTACTAGTCCCGAGGGATCAATGCTAGTTGGTGCCGATGGGGTATATTCGAAAATCACGAAACAGCTCACCGACTCGAAACTTAAAGTCTTTGATACAGGTGCTCGGATGATACACGGCTCCTCACCACGAAAACTATACGAACCACTAGCAAAAGGCCGATTCGCAGCATTTTCGATTACCGATAATTCAAACGAGAATCGGAAAATAGCCATGATTACCAATGTCCGCGACGAGCCGGACTCAACACATTTCGGATTCGTACTGGTAGGAGGTCCAGGGACGTTCTCCGCTCCGAACGATGATTTCTCAGTGACTGGTCAGGCGGCTGTGGACATTGCCGTTGATGTCACGGAAAACTGGGCGGAGGGAGTGAGACCAATCCTGAGGGAACAAAAAGTGGAAGATGCGGCTTTTCTCAAGATGTCGACTTCTAGTCCCGACGGTGTACCCGAGTGGAACAGCGAGTCGAGAGTGACGATCATGGGGGATGCCGTACATGCCATGACTCCAGGTATGTCCTCAAGAGTAAGGTGGAATTCGCTAATTTTCAGCTGGTGGCGTTGGAGCTAACACCGCTTTGCGCGATGCTGAGCTGCTGGGAAGGCTCATTGGCGAGAGGGGAGGCTGGAAGGATGATATTACTCGGGACTATGAGAAGGAGATGAGGGGGTACGCTTCGCAAAATGTCAAGGATAGCTTTGGCTTTGCGTCGAAGCAGTTTGGCATTGGGGAGTTGTCCGTCGTCCTCAATTGATCGACACATAGAATACGAAATACACACACGACACGTTTGACATGCATTATACACAATGTAGAGATCAATCGCGCCATCGTGTTCAATCACACGAGAATCTTAAAATGCGTGGCTTAACGAGACCAACGAGAAAACCCTCTCCGTATTTCGGCCTATGGGCAAGTGTGGCGCATGCTAAGATTCACCTTGTGGCTTTGTATCGATGTTATTCCGACGCTGGTCCTGTGAACAGACTCTTGCGCCTCGCGACCCAATTCCTATCTGCAAAGGATTCCTTCAGGTCCTGACTCCCACTTACCAGACCGCCGGTCCCAGATCGGTTTGTCACTCAGGCACCCGTCGGTTTCCGGGAATTTTCTCTGTTGATCTGAAATTCGGTTAAGTCCAACATATTTTCACATCAAGGACTGTTGCCCCGCCTTTCCCTCTACGTATCCCTTAAGCGCGTCTTTTCAGTCATGGAACCGTAATCATTCTCCATTTGTCATTCTCAATCATGTCTGATTCATTACCGGAGCAGGTCCAGCCTCTCGCCCACGATCACTCGGTCCATGAAGATCACGACGACAAGAATGGCTCGCGGACGCCCGCTTTGAGCGAGAATGAGAAGGCGACCAATGAGATGTTTGCAAACGCCGCGTTGGCTACGGACAAGGAGCATAATATGACATTGAAGCAGGGGTTGAAGCTTTACCCCAAAGCGATTGCTTGGTCGGCTTTGATATCGACCCTGTGCGCTATGGAGGGCTATGATATCTCGCTCATTGGGAATTTCTGTAAGTCACGTGCTACCTGAACAAATGATGGGGCTAATGAAAAGACGCGTTCGAACCCTTCAATCGAAAGTATGGAGAGTTAACGGCGGCGGGAACGTACGAGATCCCAGCACGTTGGCAAGCTGGATTATCGAACGGAGCTCAGGTTGGACAGATCTTTGGTCTGATCGGTAAGTACACCTGAAGGTTTACAGTGCTGATAATCAGTCAACGGATACGCAACCGAACGATATGGATACCGAAAGGTATGCTTGGCTTCCTTAGTCTGGCTAGCGGCAGTCACCACCATCTTTTTCACTGCGCCAAACGTCGAAGCTCTTCTCGCTGCCGAGATCCTAGCTGGTGTTCCTTGGGGAGTGTTCCAAGCTAGTACGTCACCTAATTTCTAAGAACGATATAGGCTGACGATCAGTCGCGATCTCGTACGCTGCCGAGGTCTGCCCAATCGCTTTGAGAGGCTATGTTACGACGTACCTCAACTTCTGCTGGGGATGGGGTCAATTACTAGGAGTCGGAGTCATCAAGAGTATGTTTGGAAGGACAGATCAGTGGGCCTACAGGATCCCTTATGGGCTAATGGTATGTCCCTCTTCGATAAAGACTGGTTTTGCTGATATTTGCAGTGGATGTGGTATCCTCCTCTCCTTATCGGAATCTTCTTTGCCCCAGAATCCCCTTGGTGGTTGATCAGAAAAGGAAAGATCGCCGAAGCCAAGAAATCGCTACTGCGGCTCACCTCAAGGAAGGGTAATCCGGATTACAACCCCGACGAGACTATCGACATGATCAGACATACGACCGAGTTGGAGCAGGACATCACTGCTGGAGCTTCTTACCTAGATTGTTTCCGAGGTGAGTTCATCCTCAAGGTCATGAAGCCCGAGCTGATCAGGTAGGATCCAACTTGCGAAGAACCGAAATCGTTTGCGCCATTTGGGCAACTCAGAACTTGAGTGGTGAGTACCTTGCCCTCTTCCGCGATCAAGAATTGACAATCAGGAAATACCTTCTCCAATTACTCGACATACTTCTTCAAGCAAGCCGGTCTAGGCGGGTCAATTCCCTACGATTTCGCAATGGGTCAATACGGAATCAACATGGTCGGCACCATCGGCGCGTGGGGACTCATGTCACTCGGTATCGGACGTAGAAAGCTCTTCCTGATTGGTTTGTCAGCTTTGACGGTCAGTTTGATGATCATGGGATTCCTGGGATTGGCAAAGGACAAAAATCAGAATGCTAGTTCTTTGGCTACCGGATCTATGATGTTGGTCTGGGCTACCTGCTATCAGCTCTCTGTTGGGTACGTGATCCAGAGAATACACTCTTCTACGTCGCTGATCCTAAGTACTATTGCCTTCTCGCTAGTCGCTGAAATGTCGACACGTCGCCTTCAGATCAAGACGGTGGCAATGGGTCGAGCGGCCTACAATGTCGCCGCAATCATCGTCAACGTTCTCACACCTTACATGCTCAACCCGACGGCCTGGAATTGGGGCAATTACGCTGGCTTCTTCTGGGCTGGAACGTGAGCCACCCCTCTTGGTCTGAGAATACCCCCCCTGACGGACAGATGCTTCATGTGCCTGATATACCACTATTTCCGACTTCCCGAACCCGCTGGTCGAACTTTCGCAGAGGTGAGCCTAGACTTCAGCATGTGTAAGGCGACGCTGACAACGTCCAGCTTGATATCCTGTTTGAGCGCAAGATTCCCGCCCGGCAGTTCAAGCATACCGAAGTCAATGCTTTCGATGTGGCCTTGCAGCACAAGATCCATAACGATAGCCAAGACGTTCTCGAAGCGTCTCGAGCTTAGATATCCCTAGACATAAACATCTTCTTGTAGGACATGGTTTATACGTGGTTAATAATGCGTGCTTTAATAATGCATGCTATGTATGATAATGCATGCTTAAATAATGCCAAGGCGGGAATCGGCCTTTCGGCATTCTCGGCCAAGTCCGAGGGTGCCATGCTGTGTTCCGCCCCACCATTGTTCTTTATCGTCAATACACCTACAGACATGCGGTATAGTCTAGTAGGAGCACTTGTAGCGCTGGCTACATCCAGCTTGGGTGCTGCTCAAGTGGCAGAGACCCTTGGTGTGAATAATCCGTTCAAATCACAGGCGAACCCATACTCTACCTTTATTGACCATTGTATGTCCCTGAATGCCCCTTCACTCGCTGATACCTAGTCTCGCCAGACACTCCAAACTCGGAGGTCTACTTTCAATCAGAGATGAAGAATCTCTTCCCCAACTCGAGCATCACAGTGACTTCCGATTTCCGATTCCAGCCTCTCGCCTACGCTGCTCAGCAAGAAGATCCTATTCTCATCCAAGAGATGGAGATGGAGGGATTGAAGAAGCTCCATTACTATCCTCCTCTTAGTAGAAGGTATGGGAAAGGTGTGGTAGCTAGCGAGGTCTCGCTCGGTGGGTGGACTATCGGATGGAGGGATGTAGAGTTCAAGGTCATCTTTACTTCCGTCAGTTCCACTTCGAATACTGAGGAGCTTGCTGACGGTGCAGTGGTCAGAGGGTTTCTCTCGTACCTCCATATGGTACTTGATTTCGGACGACAGATCCAAGGCTCAGGAATTCTTTGAGGCTGTCACTTCGCATTTGTCTCAGACCCGGGATGCTATCTTAGTGTTCGATCAGGGGTATTGGCAGCCGGACCATGGATTGTGGGAGTCTGTCCAGGGTGTGAGCCTTCTTCCCTTCTTTCGTTCTCAGCTGACCAATCAGGCCGAATGGAAAGATGTCATCTTGGACGAGGAGTTCAAGGAACGACTCCAGCGGGATTATCGATCCTTCTACAAGTCTGAAAAGATTTACAAAGACCTTCAGGTCCCCTGGAAACGAGGATTGATCTTCCTAGGTGTATGTCATTTTCTTCTCCATATCTTTATAAATTGATGGAGTAGCCACCCGGAAATGGAAAGACCATCAGCTTAAAGGCAATCATGCATGAGTCAGCGGTCCCTGTACTCTACGTCAAGTCTTTCCACAGTACGTCTCATCTTCATCATCGACTGGGGCTGATAAATCAGATTGGGAGGGCGATGAAGCGGGTATCAAGGCGATCTTTGAACGAGCAAGGGCAGAAGCTCCATGTCTTTTGGTTCTAGAGGACTTGGATTCTTTGATCACCGACATGAACCGCTCGTTCTTCCTGAATGAGGTGGATGGTATTGACGGTAATGATGGGCTTCTCCTAGTAGGTTCACAGAATACTTTCCAATATCTGAGCTCATGCTAGATCGGCACCACAAACCACTTTGACCGTCTCGACCCGGCTTTGTCAAGTCGTCCATCCCGATTCGACAGAAAATAGTATGTATCACATCAATTCTCAGCTTGACTATGCTGAAATTTCAGTATGTTTGCAAACCCCGCCAAGGGAGAGAGGAGGCAGTACGCAGTGTACTGGCAGAAGAAGCTCAAGTCCAACGATGACATCGAGTTCCCCGACGAGCTTCTCGATCAATTCGCGGAAAAGACCGACAAGTTCTCTTTCGCGTACATGAAGGAGGTCTTGTGGGTTTGGCGTTTATCTTCGGGTAGAAAACTGACATAGCAGCATCTCCTCCCTGCTCACACTAGCTGGGCTCGAGGATCCCTCCAAAGCACCTAGCTTCCAGTCCGTCGTCCTCGACCAGATCAAGCATCTTCGGAAACAGCTCGATGAAGATGAGCAGGCCGCCATGATGGCCCAGGGCAGGTGGTCAGAAAGTGATAAGGGCGAAATGTATGGAGACGAGGGCATGGGTGAAGACGATCGCCAGGGCAGAAGTGCGCGGTATCTGAGTCAGGTGGTCGGCAGTGATGGACTGCGCCAGATGGTCATGCTAGGAGACCGGAAGGAGGGATCTCCGCTCACCGTTAAGATTTAGGAAAAACAAGGTCAAGTGCTACAAAGAGTGGACAGAATGCAATGCTATATACCGCTGGCCTTTCCCATATTTTCGCCCGCTTTCAACTTACGTGATCTTTGGGCATCGTCGGGTTCTCTCAATCGTGGGTAGACGGAGTTGTAACCTCAGTCCGTTCATACTCTCGCTATGCCCAAGGCGATATAAATTCCCCACGCTACTGTACTTTGCGAACGTTAGCCACCAGTGACTACTGACCTCTAGTCGATTCTACCCGGCAATGATGTGCCGATACTAAAACGCTGGTACAAGTAGCGGATCTAGGGAAATCAATCGAATGATCAAGGGCGTTTTAGTGGATCCGGTTATTCAAGTCACCGTTCCTTCCTGTTTGCAACTTCTATTCAACTTGAGCGAGTCAATGACTTTGTCTGCAAGCCGCTAGACAGCTGGCCAGCAGAGGTGCGCTGCTCAGGCGAGAGGCTTCAGTGTCGTGCTGAAGGTCTCGCGTCCCGACACATCCCTAGGTTTCAATTGAGTGTCTTGTATCAAGGGCCTGATGTGAGACGCCATGAGATTACACATTCCTCGGGCCCAAAAGCTTAATTTAGCTAATTGTTGAAATGATCGACCGGACCCATAATTGCTACTCAACCCCGGCTGGGATGAAGGCGGTCTGCTTTCATAAGTGACTAGCCATCGCAATCGCCTCTCCGTTGTACTACAACTTTCGATATGCGTTCCGCTTTTATCATCGCTTCCATCCTGGCCACTATTACCTCGACTACCGTCGCCAGAGTGAGCTCCAAGCACCGGCCCCTGTGATGAGCTGACTTGACAGCCAGCCGCCGAAAAGAGTGTTCCAGGGATAAGTCTCTCCTTGGGTGTCTCTGGGGCTGTCTCGGCAGGTACGAAATCGAGTATCGCTCCGTCCGCCTCCAAGAGTACTTCCCCGTCGTCTTCGTCCTCACCTAAAGCTTCCGGATGTAGCAGTACTTCTGGAGATGCCCCCTACTCGCTTTCTTGCAGCGAGCTCGAGAGCGTCGTTAGCTTTCCCAACGGTTTCCAAAACAGGCCTGGAGGGATCGTCTTCCTGGTTCATGGGACCGGCAGTACCGCAGATGAATCTTGGGGTGCGGGACCATACAATACTATCCTGCCCAACAAAGGGTAAGTCATTCGTCGAAGATCATATCGTAGTTTTCCGCTGACAGATAGACCTGGATACGATATCGCGTGGATCACCATTCCCAACCGGAGTCTCACAGACTCGCAGGTGACCTCCGAGTACGTTGCGTACAACATCCAGAGGCTAGCCGCGATGTCGGCTACCAAGAAGATCTTTGTCATTGGTCACAGTCAAGGGAATATCAACATTCAATGGGCGCTCGCATTCTGGCCAAGTGTACGGCAATATGTCACTGGCTTCGTCTCGTTGGCGGGTGACTTTCACGGAACTGCGGAGGGACCTTTGCTCTGCACAACTCAAAACATCCTACAAGGGGGATGCTCGCCGAGTGTATTCCAGCAAAGCGTCGGTTCCCACTACCTGGCCGCCCAGAATGCTATCGGCGGGTCTGCTCTTGTTCCAACGACAAGTATCTATACCATCTTTGACGATGTTATCCAGCCGGAAATCATCAACCCCACCAGCGAACTACCGGGTGCTGTCAATCTCCGAATCCAAGGTCCGTTCTTCATGAGCTTGCATCGTATCGATGCAGTGTCAACATTGACAATGTACTGATGATCAGACTTAGATCTCTGCGGGACTGGATATGTCGTTGATCACTTTACAATGCTCGTCGCGGCTGGACCTTTCTACCTCACTCTCAGCGCTCTAAAGAACAATGGGGTAGCCGACAGATCGGCATTCGGCTTGAACCAATGCGCCTACCTAACCGCCGACTCAACGTGAAATATTCCATGCAACAGATCATATTGCAGACACTGACATCAACAGTGTACCCAATCCCTTCGTGACTGTCGCGGGGACCGCTGGCGGAATCGCCTCGGATGTGATCGCCATCTCGTCGAACAATTACAAGGTGCCAGTTGAACCGCGACTTATGCCTTATGTTTGTGAAAAGGGCTTGAGTTCGTACTGTTAAGTGTAGAAAGAAATTGGTAGAAGCAGAGTATGATATTGGGAACAAGTCATGTATAGGATAAGTAGGCTTAAGTATGGGGAAAGCGTTGGTTGACGGGACGAGATCAAAACAAAACTCCACACTCTCCCTCGACAAGATGTCAATCAGGTACCAAGATTTGTCGCGTCAGATCTTATCTCAACCCATGTGCGAGATCTTGCCAATCTTAACTTTATCTTTATATCACCTTACCCGTACTTACTGATGCTCCAAACTTGTCTTGATGTTCTCACACTCCCGCTTGATATCCAGATCCACGATGCAAACAACTCGACTCGAGAAATACAAATACCTACACCCCATCGATCATCCCTTTCTTCCACATCATTCTCACTATCTACGTATATCAGTTCACGTATTTAACGCGTTTATATATCTAGCTAGTACCACTATCAACTCGTACGGCCACACTCAATATGACCATATCGGAATGCATAGCCATCGTTCGTGAAGAGATGTTGGAGGCTTGTCTTGATGAAAGGCTCCCCAAACTTTACGAATTCATAGCCAACGAATCCAACGGCACACTTCCTCTGCACACGTTCGACCTTCCATCTTTGTCTACTTCGTCATCTTGGTCGTCTTTCCTCTCGCGATCGACTTCAAGCGACTCGGTAAACGACGTCCTGCCCGAGCTCGACCAAAAACGAGAAGACGTCGCCGAGATCGCGCCATCCGATGGTAACCCCAAGATCGCGTCTACCGAAGATGATCATCTCGTTATGGCAGGGCCACCAAAAGGTCGAAGGTGCAACTTCGCTAAAGGATACGAGCGATACCACCCCGAACGATATCGTTGCACCGGATTCGACACCAAGGACTATAGATGGTTCGATGGCAGTGCCGAGGATGAGGATCAGCGATTCGTGATTGATCTCAAAAACGGAAGTATGGATAGGTAGGCCTTTATCTCCGGACTTTTTGGCTAGCACTGACCTCATAGGCTCCCGGACGTTCGACCCTTTCTTTATTACGTCGGTTACATCGCAGGTGACAGGTCTCGTCTCCCCAGGAACCCAAGTCGTCACCTTTCACCAGTCATCGAAGACCTCTTTGTTGCCGCAGGACGGGAACATTTATTGGCCGAATGGACCAAAGGATCTGGGTAAGCCCTTGCGGGATATCACGAGACCTCACTGATGATAGACACTTCCTGATGGATCGAGACTGGCTTAGACTGAACAAATGGGACTACATCACCATGCCATACGGCCCTTGCTGTGAGGCTTTCGTTAAGCCTTTGGAAGGCGACGTTGGTCTCAAGAGGACAACGGTCAAGCTGGCTGCAGCAAGTAAGGTATTCGACTTTGTGGAAGATGTACTTACAGTAAGCTGGTTTCCCGTACCTATATGATTTTGAGCTGACTGCTCTTTACAGACCAACGCCCGAGTACCCCTACCATCCAAGACCATCACAAAGGTCTTTCCAGGTCATGAGGACTGGGACGAGTTCATTCGGCATCTCTACGGCATAAATCACCCCATCAGGCTCTTGATGCTTCACTACTCGGTCGAATCCGTAAACCATGCGCGAGTTAGAGGCAATTTGCCCTTCGTGGAACGGGAAGCCATCAAATTCTACCCTCCTGATCCGAAATGTAAAGTAGAAAAGGCGATCTCTTGCGCTTGCCAATAAATCTATCCTGGCCGCTCTTCCATCTTGGGGGTATGTGGAGTCTAGATATGACGAAGATCACTTTACAAGTAGATTACTCATGCATTATTGCTGTTCTTTCACATCAAAAGTCGAGTCCCTCGAACGCCCCCACTTTCGTTCGGCGAAATTTACCCGACTCGGCCCTTTTATCCCGAGGAAAATTAACTGTTCTCCATGGATCGCGGTAGCGCCATCGCGGCTGATGACCAGCGCTGACTGATGAGGGATGCAGCGTTGCACTCACTCCACCATCTGCTTATCCACTTACTGTTGCCCCCAGTCTGGAAGGACACATAGGTCGAAGAATTGCGATGAGTCACGAAAACAAGGACCGGGATTTAGATACTCCAATGGAGTGGGGCCGCGACAATGATTTGGATCGCGATACGAGTAAATCAAGGGATGTAGGTCCAGCAACAATGTGGGCTGGAGCAGGAGAGGTGGGATCAGAGAGTGTAGATCAAGTGATTTTGGAGCCGAAACCGCTATCGATGGTTCGAGTGGTGGCCTTGACGGTTATCATGATCTTGACCTATTTCCTAGGGGTGAGTCCTTTCTCTCTTCCGTCGTATAAGCTGATATGTAGGCGGTATCGTCTCAAGCAGTCACCCTGAATGTTCCCGGGATGTCTCGAGATCTCAATCTCACACAACTTCAAGCTCAATGGGTCGTCTCGGCATATTCGCTGGCTTACGCCTGCGGTCTCCTGTTTTCAGGTCGTATAGCAGATGTATACGGTCGAAAGCTTTGTTTCCTGATCGGAATGGGTGTCTTCGTCGTTTTCAGCATCATCTCTGGTGTCATGAGGGTGAGTCAATATGTGCGGAAGGGGCTGACAGGTAGACATATATTCCCCTCTGCATCCTCCGAGCCCTCGCTGGGCTGGGCATGGCTCTAGCTGGACCTTCTGGTTTCGGAATTGTTGGAGCTTATGTCGTCCATGAACCAGTCAGGACGATCGTCTTTGCCGCCTTCGGCCTAGGTGGGCCCATTGGAGCAGCCACGGGAACTCTGCTAGGTGGAGCGGTCGCAGCTATCAACGCGTGAGTCTGTCCCCATGAATACGTGATCTAATGCTGATTTCAGACCCCGAAATTGGAGTTATCTCTTCTTCGTCCTAGCTGGTCTAGGCGCTATCCCATTGATTCTAGGATACTTCGCAATGCCATGGGACAGACGAGCTCTTACCGGTAGCAAAGTCCCTAAAATCGATTGGATCGGTGGATTCCTAGTGACTAGTGGATTGAGTTTATTCATGTTTAGCTTGACTCAGTCCGGTGTGGTCGAGAACGGTTGGAGCGAGCCTTGTAAGTTTCTGTTAATCGGCCTCTGTAGGATAGAAGACTGATGAGCAGATGTCCCGGTCGTATTCGTCTTGTCACTTTGCCTACTCTCCGCCTTTCTATTATGGGAACGACATCTCGAAAACAAGACGTCATTCCCTCCGATTGCCAAATTCTCTCTCTTCACACGACATCGATATCGTTTCACGGCGTTGATGCTATGTGCATTCTTCTGTACCATCTCAACATCTGGATTCGTTTACACAGCAACGATTTGGTATCAGGAACTAAAAGGCGAGACGCCATTGAAGAATGCTATCTTGTTGTTACCATGTAATATCATGGGTCTCGGGGCTGCCGTGAGTATCTTCTTCATTAGGTTGAGTTAGTGCTAATGATAGGGTGCGGCTATGTATACGGTCCCAAGGGTCAAGGCCCCTCATCTGATCGCGATCGGAGGTACCATGGCTGGGTACGTTTGTCTATTTCTAGAAGAACAAGACTGATGATCAGAATGACCTCGATCTTATACGCCACATGCCCAGCATATACGTTATATTGGAAATGGGAGTTTGTCGCCCAGCTTTGTCTGCCATGGGGCATTGACTTGTGAGTCCATTTCTTACCCAGTGGTCAAGGCTGATAAGCAGTATTGTCTGCGTCGGAAACGTCCTTGTCACCAACCTAGTAGCATCGGACGAACAATCCGTAGGAGGTGCACTCTTCCAAACCTCTTACACGGTCGGATTCGCTTTGGGAAACAATTTGTCGAGTCTGTTGATTCAGCGTTTAGGAAATGATTCGGGGAATCTGCTTCATGGACTAAGAGCTTCAAGTGGGCTCAATGCCGCTTGCGCTTGGATCAGTGAGGTTTCTCTTACTTGAGGGGTGGAGGAGAGCTGATGAGTGTAGTTCCCATTATTGCGCTGATTGGGCTTCGAGGTTTGGGGGTCGCGAGCGATGCAGCCAAGGTTGCTTCCAAGTAATGTAGACTAGTAATTGTCGCGAACATGTATGCATTAGTCCATCTTGTTCAGCCATAATGACAGGTTAGCAAATCAGTCCCCGAACTTCCGAGCAGTAGGTCAGAATTCGATGACGTACAAATTCATCTCATATACTGTCTTACTATACAGACCGCTCATCCACCGCGGTATCCCTCTCCACTAGTCAATGTTGGCTACCTACTGCCCAGGACCAGGTGCACTGAGATAGGCATCTCCAGCTTGGGCATTATGGTACAAGCTTGATCGTCTTTGACTGGTTCCAGAGAGCGATTCAGCAGTGTTTGACCTGTTTATCAGCGTGGCCCTTGGAACAGACGAGGGAACCTACCTCGGCATAGTTGAGAGGTGATTAGAGTCCTCTGTCCATGGCTCGATACATGTTAGAGGTACTACTCCCCTGTTCTGATT
>Ga0308160_10005417_pt1 | contig 13322 bp, 11 predicted proteins | sample PhyFR1_FD_201036 | JGI IMG/M metagenome (GOLD analysis project Ga0308160, IMG submission 201036) | Phyllosphere microbial communities from UC Gill Tract Community Farm, Albany, California, United States - DLSLF.R1 | ecosystem: Host-associated > Plants > Phyllosphere > Unclassified | place: USA... | reverse complement strand
CGCCGGCCCCGGCCAGAGTGGAAGAAAGGCTTTTCAACCCGCAAAGGACACCCATGTTTCTCGCTCTCCGCGACATCCGCTTCGCCAAGGGCCGCTTCGCCCTGATGGGCGGCGTCGTCGCCCTGATCACCCTGCTGCTGGTGATGCTCTCCGGCCTCACCGCCGGCCTCGGCAACCAGTCCACCTCCGCCATCGCCGCCCTCCCGGCGGACCACATCGTGTTCGGCGTCCCCGCCGGGACCACACCCACCGCCTCCTACACGGAGTCCTCCGTCACCGCGGCCCAGCTGGCCCGCTGGAAGAACCACGACGGCGTCACCTCCGCGGAACCGCTGGGCATCAGCCAGACCCGGCTGCAGGCCCTGGCCCCGGGCGGGGATCCCGCGGGCTCGGCCAATGTCGCCGTCTTCGGCGTGACCGGGGACGGCACGCTGGCCCCCGCCCCCGTGGCGGAGGGCACCGCGGTGATCGGGGCAGGCCTGGCCAAGGACCTGGACCTCGCGCCGGGACGCCGGATCAGCATGGGCGGCAGCTCCCTGGCCGTCGCCGCCGTGGTTCCGGACCAGTGGTACTCCCACACCCCCGTGGTCTGGACTTCCCTCGCGGACTGGCGCACCCTCTCGCACCTCACGGACCCGGCCGCCGTGGCCACGGTCCTGGCCGTCGGCACCTCGGCCGGGATGGACCTCGGCGCCGCCGACGCGGCCGCGGGGACCGTCAGCACCACCCGCGACGGCTCCTTCCAGGCCCTCGGCTCCTACCGCAGCGAAAACGGTTCCCTGCTGCTGATGCAGTCCTTCCTCTACGGGATCAGCGCCCTGGTGGTGGCCGCCTTCCTGACCGTGTGGACCGTCCAGCGGACCCGTGACATCGCCGTCCTCAAGGCCCTTGGCGGATCCACCCGGTACATCCTCCGGGACGCCATGGTCCAGGCCGCAGCGGTGCTGGCCGCGGGGGCCCTGGCCGGGGGCACCGCGGGCGTGCTCGGCGGACTGCTCGCCGGGAAGGCCGCGCCGTTCCTCACGGGCCCGGCCACCACACTGCTGCCCGTCGCCGGCGTCGTGGTCCTGGGACTCGCCGCCTCCGTCCTCGCGGTCCGCGGCGTCACCCGGGTGGACCCGCTGCTGGCCCTCGGCGGCAACTAGCGCAGCCCACCACCGGTACCCACACTCCAAACATTCCCCGAAAGGCATATTCATGAAGTCCGTCCTCAGTCTCCGCGACGTCACCCTCGACTACCCCGACGGCGGCACCACCCTGCGCGCCCTTGACCGGGTCAGCCTGGACCTGGCCGCCGGCACGTTCCTGGCGCTGCTGGGTCCCTCCGGATCCGGGAAGTCTTCGCTGCTGGCGGTTGCCGCCACCTTGATCCGCCCGAGCTCCGGCACCGTCCTGGTGGCCGGCCAGGACGCCGGGTCACTGACCGACGCCGGCCGCTCCGCGCTGCGCCGGGACCGGATCGGGATCATCTTCCAGCAGCCCAACCTGCTGCCCTCCCTGACCGCTGTGGAACAACTCCTCCTGGCCGCTCACCTGCGCGGAGAACAGCCGCGGCAGGCCCGGGAGCGCGCCGGGACGCTGCTGGACCGCGTGGGCCTGGCCGCCGCCGGGGACCGCCGGCCGCACCAGCTCTCCGGCGGTCAGCGGCAGCGCGTCAACATCGCCCGGGCCCTGATGGCCGATCCCGCCCTGCTGCTGGTGGACGAGCCGACGGCGGCGCTGGACCAGCAGCGCAGCGGGGACATCGTCCGGTTGCTGCGGGAGGTCACCGATGAGTTCGGCGTCGCAACGCTGATGGTCACGCACGACGCGGACCTGGTGCCGCACACGGACGCCGTCGCCACGATGGCCGACGGCCGCCTCTCGCTCGGCGCCCTGCAGGGCGCGCACTAGCCGGCGGCTGCGTCCCCCACCGGGCCGAGTGCGGGAACCGGGAGGCCGAAGACGTCCCGGAGCGCGTGGCGGGCGGCGTGGAAGCCGGGCGTGCCGGTCACGCCGGGCCCGGGCGGGGTGGCCGAGGAACAGAGATAGAGCCCGGGGACGGGGGTCCGCCACGGGACGGGCCGGAACACCGGACGGGCCAGCAGACCGCGCAGGTCCATGGCCCCGGCGCTGAAGTCCCCGCCGACGTAGTTTTCGTTGTAGGCGCCAAGGTCCGCCGCCGTGGTCACCCGCTGATCCACGATCAGGTCCCGGAAGCCGGGGGCGAAACGCTCCAGCTGGGCCGTGACCGCGGCGCCCATGTCCACGGTGGAACCGGCCGGGACGTGGCAGTAGGTCCAGAGGATGTGCCGGCCGGCGGGGGCGCGGCCGGCGTCGAAGGTGGAGGGCTGGGAGACCAGGACGTAGGGCCGCTCCGGGTGCTGCCCGGCGGCCACCAGGTGCTCGGCCTCGGCGGTCTCGGCCCGGGTTCCGCCGACGTGGACCGTGCCGGCGTCGGCGAGCTCGGAGGCGGCCCAGGGGACGGGGCCGGAGAGGATGTAGTCGACTTTGCAGGCGCCGTTGCCGAACCGGTAGTCCTCCAGCGCGCGGCGGTAACGGGCCGGGAGCCGGTTGCCGGCGATCCGCAGCAGCCCGGGCGGGGCCACGTCGAACAGGGTGGCCCGTGCCGGTGGCAGGTCCGTCAGGGCATCGATCCGGGTGCCGGTATGGATCCGGCCGCCGTGGGCTTCGATGTCGGCAATCATCGCCTGCGCGATGGAGGCGGAACCGCCTACCGGTATGGGCCAGCCAGCGGCGTGTCCCAGGGCACCGAGGACCAGGCCGGCGCCGGCGGCCGGGAGGGTGGGCAGCGGGGCGACGGCGTGGGCGGCCACCCCGGTCAGGAGCGCGGGGGCGAGATCCTCACGGAAGCGGGCGTCCCACAGCCGGGTGCCCTGTTCGAGGGTGCGCAGGCCGAAGACGGCGGCTGCGACGGGGTCCCGGGGGACCCGGAGCAGCTGGTTGAGGGCGACGTCCATAACTCCCTCGAGGCGTTGCAGCAGCGGGGTCATCAGCCGCCGGTACGCCGCGCCGTCACGGCCCAGGGCGGCTGCCGTGCGTTCCAGGGAACGGTATCCCAGCGCGGCCCGGCCGCCGTCGAGGGGTGCGCCGTGGGAGAGTTCGGGGGTCACGACGTCGATGCGCCGGGAGAGCCCGAACCCGCGGAAGAACGGCGAGGCCAGCGCCATGGGGTGGACGGCGGAACACACGTCGTGCAGGTGGCCCGGTTCCATCAGTTCCATGGTCCGGAGGCCGCCGCCGGGGGTGGGAGCGGCTTCGTACACGTCCACGGCGAGGCCCGCGCGGGCCATGGTCACGGCCGCGGCGAGGCCGTTGGGTCCGGCTCCCACCACCGCGACGTCAGACATCGGTGCCCACCTTCGCCGTCCGCCACGGCAGGACCGAGTTCGCCGGGTGCCTGAGGTCGATCCGCAGCCGGTCCGCAGCGCGGTCGAAGGGACCTCCGTGGGGATCGTCCACGCGCTGCCGGCGGATGATGTCCCGGTCCGGCTCGACGATGTCCCACGCCACCCGCGCCATCAGGTATGCCGTGGCCAGCATGTGCGCGACGACGGCCAGGACGTAGTAGGGCATGTCGATGTTGTGCTGGGAGGGGCCGCCGCTGGTGACCTGTCCCAGGAACATCCACACGGCCGCCCAGTGCAGTCCCTCGATGGCCTGCCAGATGAGGAAGTCGCGCCACCGCGGCCGGGCCAGGGCCAGCAGCGGGATGAGCCAGATGACGAACTGGGGCGAATAGACCTTGTTGGTCAGGATGAAGGCGGCCACGATCAGGAAGACCAGCTGCGCCAGGCGGGGACGGCGCGGGGCGGCGAGGGCGAGCAGCGCGATCAGCACGCACGCGGCCAGGAACAGGTCCATGGCCAGGGAGTTGATGACGGCCGCCTCCAGCGGCTTCCAGCCGAGCCGGCCGGCCACCAGGTTGTACGCGAACCAGGGTGAGCTGTAGCCGGCAGGCCGGGACTCGGTGAATTGGTAGAAGTACTTCCATCCGGCCGGGTCTGCCAGCAGGGCGGGAAGATTCACGGCAAGCCACGCCGCCGCGGCAGCCCCGGCGGTGATGAGGAACGCACGGATCCGTCCGGTACGCAGCGCGAGCACCAGGATGGCGCCCAGGATCAGCAGCGGGTAGAGCTTGGTGGCGGTGCCCAGCCCGATGCAGATACCGGCCAGGACCAGGTGGTTCCGGGAGAAGAAGTACATGGCGAGGGCCAGGAACCCCACGGCCCACATGTCCCAGTTGATGAATCCGGCCAGGATGATGCCGGGGGCGAGCGCCACCATGGCGGCGTCCCAAGGCCGTCGGCCGGCCGTGCGGGCGGTGACGAGGACAACGACGATCCAGACGGCCACCACCAGGGTGGCATTGACGTCGAAGTACGCGAGGACCCGGCCGGCGCCGGTTCCCGAGCCGGGTACCAGAAGGGCGGTGGCCCCCGCGATGAAGCCCATCAGGACCGGGTATTCGAAGTAGCTGCCGGCGGTGACGAACGGGAAGGCGCCGTTGCCCAGTCCGCGGTTCCGGAAGAGTTCGGGGAAGTCGGAGTAGCAGGTGGCGTAGAACTGGCCGGGGGATTCCCAGCCGTTGCTCCGGCAGTAGCCCTTGACCAGGAGTGCCAGCAGCGCAGCCAGGACCGTCAGGATTCCGAGGACCCGCGGGACGGTAAAGAAGCCGGGTGAGACGACGCCGGGCGCGGCGCGGTGCCCCATGGGGCCGCCGATCAGTTCGGTGAAATTCCGTAGCAGCCGGTCACTGCGGCTGGGAACCACCAGTCGGCTCCTCCGGTGCTGGTCCGGCGGCATTGTCTCCTGCATGCCATGAGCTTACCGGGGGTTCGCGGCAGCTGGACGTGGCCGTGGGGGCGAGGGGCGGCCGGTTAAACGGGGGAGCCCACGCGTTGCCGCGTGGGCTCCTGGCGGGTAGCTCGGAATGGTCGATCTCATGGGTCCTCCTCTGATGGCTGCTGCGGTGTGCGTGACCTGGGCGGTCGGGGCAGCAGCGAATCAGCGGATCAGGCCCATCTGGTGCAGCGTCAGGTAGACGTCTTCGCGCCGCTGTTCCAGCAGCTGGGCGTTGAACTGCGTCCGTTCCTTGCGGCCGGGCCGCGGACGGAAGACCGGCACTCGGGGGAGCTGTCGTTTCATGGGTTTCACCTCCCTCCGGAGTGTCGGGGTGGAAGTCTGGGCGGGATTCGGCCGGAGCGGCAACGCTCCGGGGTGCGGTGTGGGGCGGGTCAAGGACGGAACGGCAGACACGTGTACTCCAGGGATGAAGAGGGAAGGAATTACCGGGATATTTGGGCATGACAAATAGACCCCGGATGAATTGCAGATAATCCACTAAAAGGGCAGCAAAAGTAGAGCCGTTTTAGTGCGTTGATTCGCCAAGCGAAGAATGCCGCCACTGAGCGTGAAAGATGCACCGCCGGGAAGCAGAGTTCCGAATTGTGGTGCCGCGCGTTGTGATGGCCTGGCAGGGCGAGGGTGATGACGAAGGAGGCTTTACCGGCAACTGACCAGCGCGGGCCCGCGCCGTCCCTGATGCGGGAGGAGTCGGGCTAGCGGCGGTTCTGCGATCCCGGCGCGTGGCCGGCGATCAGCGGAATCAGCAGGTGTGCATTCCAAAATTCGGGCGCCAGGCAACAACGGAGGCCGGGTTGGCGGTGAGGGTGAACATCCATCCGCGAGTCAAAGTAATCATTTTCCCAACCTCCTTTTCTATTGTGCCATCGCTCCGGCTGACAGGCCGGGCGGTGGGCGCCGATACCCCGGCGGGAAGCCTGTGGGGTTGGAAATAAAACTACATGATGAATGCAGTGCTTGACTACTAAATCCATAAAGTTTTATGGAAAACTTTTAGGGGACCGGGTTTAGAGGCCCCAGCGCACCACTGCGGGGGTCTTTTTATCCCAGCCGAGCGTGCAGACCTTGGCGGTACCCAGGACGAAATGCCGTCCCTCGTGGGCGTCCAGTCCCAGCCACCGGGCGGTGAGGATGCGGGAGAAATGCCCGTGCGCCACGACCAGGACGTTGTCGAGGCCAGACTCCAGCACCCGGGCCACGATCTTGTCCGCCCGGGCCGCGACGTCGTCGAGGGATTCACCGTTCGGCACGCCGTGCGTCCAGATCAAATAGTCGGGGTTGTCCTTGCGGATCAGGTCCGAGCTGATGCCCTCGTAGTCGCCGTAGTCCCACTCCACCGCCAGCGGTTCCAGCCGGGCGTCGGGGAAGCCGGCCAGTTCGGCCGTGCGGCGGGCGCGGCGCAGCGGCGAGGTGAGCACCAGGTCGAAGTCGACCCCATCCAGGACCTTGCGGGCCTCGACGGCCTGCTGCTCGCCCTCCACCGTGAGGGGAAGGTCCGTCAGGCCCGTGTACTGGCCGCTCTTGGACCATTCGGTCTCGCCGTGGCGGAGGATCCAGAGCTGGGGGCGGGGACCGTTGGCGGGTGCGGGCATTAGGACTCCTCAGAGGGTGCGACGGCGGCGGATTCCGGCTGTGCCGCCCACCATTCCAGCAGTTTGGCTTCGGCGGCGGCGGGCTCGAGCGGACCGTTCTCCATCCGTTCTTCCAGCAGGTACTTGTAGGCGCGCCCGACGACGGGTCCCGGCTTGAGGCCCAGCAGGGCCATGATGGCGCCGCCGTCGAGGTCCGGGCGGACCGCCTCCAGCGATTCCCGCTCGCGCAGCTCGGCGATCCGCGCCTCGAGGTCGTCGTAGGCGAAGGCGAGGCGCTCGGCCTTGCGCTGGTTGCGGGTGGTCACGTCGGACCGGGTCAGCCGGTGCAGCCGCTCCAGGAGGGGGCCGGCGTCGGTGACGTATCGGCGGACGGCGGAATCGCTCCAGCCGGCGTCGCCGTACCCGTAGAAGCGCATGTGCAGTTCCACCAGGCGCGCCACGGCCTTGATGGTGTCATTGTCGAAGCGAAGCGTCTTCATTCGCTTTGCGGTCAGCTTCGACCCCACCATGTCGTGGTGCCGGAAGCTCACTGCCCCGCCCGCCTCGAAGCGCCGGGTGGCCGGCTTGCCGACGTCGTGCATCAGGGCCGCGAACCGCAGCACGAAGTCGGGGCCCGGGACGGGGCCGTCGGCGCCGGTCTCCAGGCCCGCGGCCTGCTCCAGGACCTGCAGCGAGTGCTGGTAGACGTCCTTGTGGCGGTGGTGTTCGTCCGATTCGAGCCGGAGCGCGGACACCTCGGGCAGCACGTATTCGGCCAGGCCGGTGTCCACCAGGAGGTCGACGCCGGTCCTCGGCTGGGCGGCGCAGATGAGCTTGACCAGCTCGTCGCGGACGCGCTCGTTGGAAATGATCTTGATCCGCTCCGCCATGGCGGTCATGGCGCGGCGGACGTCGGGGTGGACGGTCACGCCCAGCTGCGCGGCGAAGCGGGCCGCCCGCATCATCCGCAGCGGGTCGTCCGAGAAGGAGTCCTCGGGCGAGCCGGGCGTGGACAGCGTGGAGGCGTGCAGGTCGCGGACCCCGCCGAACGGGTCCACCAGTTCCATCGAGGGCAGCCGCAGGGCCATGGCGTTGATGGTGAAGTCGCGGCGCAAAAGGTCGTCGGTCAGGGAGGATCCGAACGCCACCACGGGCTTCCGCGACTCTGGGTCGTAGGCCTCGGCCCGGTAGGTGGTGATCTCGATCTGGAACCCGGCCTTGCGCATCCCGATGGTGCCGAAGGCGCGCCCGATCTCCCAGAAGTTGTCGGCCCATTTCTTGATCAGGGCGACGGTCTGGTCCGGCGTGGCGTCGGTGGTGAAGTCCAGGTCCGGCGATTCGCGGCCCAGGAAGAGGTCCCGCACCGGGCCGCCCACCAGGGAGAGTTCATGGCCGGCGTCGGCGAAACGCCGCCCCAGCTCAAGGACCACCGGGTCAACCTGGAAATCGACGGGGTGGGACTCGGTCTGGTGATGTGGGTGCGACATAGTCTCTTAAGCTTGTCAGAAATCCCCGCCAGCACCACACCGGGACGGACCGGGGACACCGGCCCGGCCGCGGCGGCCCGCGGGGGCGGCCCGAATCCGATTTTCCCGCCGTCCACTTTCCCGTCACGTTTAGGTCATCAAGTCCGGGCAAGAGTAGTTAGAGTGGACTTTATGGCCCACCCCGTACCGAGCGCTCCCGGCAGGAGGACGAACGCACCGTTGCCCTCGGCAATCGGTGGCAACGTCGCGCCGGCGCAGCAGCACGCGGGCCAGGCCTCCCTGCCTACCGTGGAGGAAGTATCCGCGGGCGGCGTCGTGGTGGACACGTCCGACGCCGAACTGCGCGTGGCGATCATCGCCCGGCTCAACCGCGGCGGTCGCCTCGAGTGGTGCCTGCCGAAGGGCCACCCGGAGGGCAAGGAAAGCAACGAGGAAGCCGCCGTCCGCGAGATCGCCGAGGAGACCGGCATCGAGGGCAAGATCCTCGCCCCGCTGGGCAGCATCGATTACTGGTTCACCGTTAGCGGGCACCGGGTCCACAAAACGGTCCACCACTATCTGCTGCAGGCCACCGGCGGCGAACTGACGATTGAGAACGACCCCGACCAGGAAGCCGTGGACGTGGCCTGGGTCCCGCTGACGGAACTGGCCCGGAAATTGTCCTTCCCGAATGAGCGCCGCATCGCCGACCTCGCCCGGGAAGTCCTTCCCGACCACCGCTAGGACCACGTCCGTCCGGGCCGCCGTTGCGCCTATTCGGCCGCCCGGGTGAGACGATGAGAAGGATGTCTGCCGCCCAGCCCCAGCCCGAGAAGTCCGCACCCTCCGAAGCCGCCGCCCCGCAGGCCGCCCGCGCCGGAGAGGCCCGGTCCAGCGCCGTCATGGCCGCCGGGACCCTGGTCTCGCGGTTCCTCGGATTCGCCAAGACCTGGATGCTGGCGCTGGCCCTGGGCCTCGGCTCGACGGTCACCGACACGTTCATCAACGCCAACAACCTTCCCAACCTGATCTTCCTGCTGGTGGCCGGCGGTGTCTTCAACGCTGTCCTGGTCCCGCAGATCATCAAGGCCAGCAAGGGACCGGACCGCGGTGCCGACTACATCAGCCGCCTGCTCACCCTCGCCGTCGTCGTGCTGCTGTTCCTGACGCTGCTGGTGACGCTGCTGGCACCCACGGTGATCGACCTGACCACGCAGGGGTATTCGGCGCAGCAGAAGTCCCTGGCCGTGGCGTTCGCGTTCTGGTGCCTGCCGCAGATCTTCTTCTACGGCCTCTACGCACTGCTGACCCAGGTCCTGAACGCCAACGGCGCGTTCGGCCCCGCCATGTGGGCACCGATCCTGAACAACGTCGTCGCCATCGCCGGCCTCGGCATGTTCATCTGGATCCTCGGGACCAACGAGGCCAACCCGCACACGCTGGATAACTGGGGACCCTTCCAGACGTTGCTGGTGGCCGGGTTCTCCACCATCGGCGTCGTCGCGCAGACGGCCATCCTGATGATTCCCGTGCTCCGGCTCCGGCTGGGACTGCGTCCCCGTTTCGGCTGGCGCGGCGTGGGGCTGGGCCAGGCCGCCAAGCTCAGCGTGTGGACGCTGGCGACGGCGGCCGTGGGGCAGCTGGCATTCCTCTACATCATGCGCATCGCGACCATCCCCGGCGCCGAACGCCTCCGTCTGCAGGCCGAAGGACAGACCGAGGCAGCCGCCACGCTTCCCGGCAACGCCGTGCTGGAGGTAGCCAGCCAGCTGTACCTGCTCCCGCACTCGATCATCGCGCTCTCGCTCGCCACGGTGCTCTTCAATCGAATGACCCGTGCCTCGCAGGACGGGGACCGGGCCGGCCTCCGCCGCGCGCTCAGCCACGGCCTGCGCACCATGGCGGTGGCCACGGTCTTCGGTGCGCTGGCCCTCTTCGCGCTGGCCGGCCCGCTGGGCATGTTCTTCTCCGGCGGTGACCGGCAGGACGGAGTCATGCTGGCCCAGACCCTGACCATCCTGGCCCTGAGCACCCCGTTCATGAGCGCCAACTTCATGATGTCCCGGGTCTTCTACGCCAACGAGGACGCCCGCACCCCGTTCTTCATCCAGCTGGTCCTGGCCCTGGTGAACGTGGTGGCGGCCTTCTTCATCCAGTTCCTGCCCTACGACCGGATCATCTTCGCCATCGCGCTCCTCTACACCGGCGGCAACATCCTCTCCGTCATTGTCAGTGCCGGCTTCCTGCGGCGGCTCCTGGGCCACCTGGACGGACCGCGCGTCGCCAGTTCCTACATCAAGATGGGCTACGCGGCCCTCGGTTCGGCCATCGCCGGGACCGGCGCCCTGTGGCTGCTCGGCAGCTACAACCCGGACGGTTTCGCCTGGAGCGGCCGGATCGCCGCCCTGGTGACCGTCGCCGTCGTCGGCCCCATCATGCTGGCTGTCTACTTCGTGTTGCTGCGGGTGCTGCGGGTGAGCGAGCTCCAGGACCTGCTGCAGCCGCTGCTGGGCCGGCTTCGCCGCCGCCCGGCCGCCGCGGGGACCGGGGCGGATGTCACGGGCGAGGGTGCTGCCGGCTCGGGCGAGGAAGTGGCCGGGGAGGTTCCGGCGGCGCGGACTGCACCGGTCCGGACGGTTCCCCAGCGGGCCACCACCTCATTGGACACCGGCCTCATCCCGCGGATCTCGGGAGAGTTCGATTCGGCGTCCTTCCGTGTGGGTCCGGACGTCCGCGAGGAGGACACCACCAGGTGGGGCCCCGACGGCGGATACCTGCCCGAGGAGGAACGGCCCGCCACATCGCGGGGCGGGGCGGGCCGGACGGAGATTCCGCTGCCGGGCCGCCGCACCTACCAGGGCGACCCCGGACGGAACCCGTACTTCCCGGACGGGCAGGGCAACAAAAAGTAAGCCGCACCCCGAACGGAGGCCGGGGTCACCGGGCGCAACACCAGCATCAGTTAGGATCGAAGACTAACAAGGGGAGTTGCAGACCTGGGGTCCACCGGCTTTACCGGGGGCCGTCGTTGACCGTTGACGTCACCGGGCCGGCAGTTCCGGACAGCCTAGGAGGAACACGTGTCCCACCCGATCGATGTCGGATCAGTACTCGGCGGCCGCTACAAGGTGACCGCTACGGTTCTGACCTCGCATGACGAGGATCTGGTGCTGGACGGCGTGGACCAGGTGCTGAACCGGCCCGTGAGCATCCTCGTTGCCGGCCCGGGAAACGCCGACCAGGTAGCGCAGAGCGCCCGCGAGGTGGCCACCGGCGAACGCCCCGGACAGGTGCAGATCCTGGACCTCGGAGTCAGTGACGACGCCACCTACCTGATCACCAACCACACGTCCGCAGCCGACCTGCTGGACCTCGTGGTCAGCTCCAACCCGCCCTATGTGGAGCCGTTCTTCACCGACACGCTGGGCAGTGAGATCTTCGGCCAGGCCCGGTCGAACGAGCCCGAAACATATGACGGCCTCTACGACGACGAGGAAATCGACGCCGGCTACATCAATTACGGCGACCAGCAGCAGCGGCCCGCCACCCAGCCTGTGGTTCCGCCGCGGCAGGCACCCGCCCCGCCGGCGGCAGCACCGAAGGCGGAGCACCGGGGAGCCGGAGCAGCCGCCGCCGCGGGTGTTGCCGGTGCAGCCGCCGGCGCGGCCGCCGCGAAGGCAGCGAAGCCGTCCAAGGCACCGAAGACCGCACCACAGGAGGCCGCACGGCAGCCGACGGTTGCCAACCCGGTTCAGCAGGCACAGTCCGCGAAGGCCGGTCCGACGTCGTCGAACCCCAAGGTTTCTCTGTGGCAGGACGACGATTACGACGACGCCGTCCCGGACCAGCGCACAATGGCACGGGAGAAGTCCTCCGGCCCCGCAGCCGGCCGCGCCGCCGCAACCCTGCCCGCCTTTGCCCGGAAACCCGCCGCAGACGGCCCGGGGGACTACGACGACGATGATGACGACGCGCCCCGCCGCGAACCCCGCTCCATGCGGTGGCTGGTCGGCGCGCTGCTGGCCGCCGTCCTGGTGATCGGCCTGATCTTTGCGGTCACCAACCTGGGCGGCCTCTTCAAGGGCGGCACCCCGCAGGCCGCGAAGACGACCTCCACCTCCTCGGGCACGGGCACGCCCGAGCAGTCCGGCACGCCGTCGCCGAGCCAGAGTGCCCCGCCTGCCGCGGTCCCGCCGGCGATCGATTCCGTGTCCCGTCAGGGCAACTTCGACTTCGCGGCCACCTACGACGGGGACCTGGTCAAGACCTACGACGGCAACGCCGCCAGCTACTGGTCAGACATGGAATTCGCAACCGACGCCTGGGGCGGCTTCGCTCCCGACGGCGTCCCGCTGGTGGTCAAGCTCAAGGGCCCGGCCAAGATCTCCTCCGTCACGCTCAGCCAGCTGGGTGCCTCCGGGGGCAACATCAGCGTTTACACCGCCGACCAGCCCTCGCTCGACGGCGCCAAGCTGGTGGGCAGCAACAGCTTCACCTCGCCGGAGCTGACCCTGCCGTTGCAGGAGCCCGTGACCGCCCAGTACGTCATCATCCAGATCAAGAGCCTGCCGAAGCTGGCCGCCCCGAAGACCCGCTACGGCTTCGGCCTGCGGCTCGCGGAGATCAAGGTCCAGTAGCCGTTCCGGGGCCGTCCCGGAGGCCCCACACCGGTACCCTAGAGGGACGGGGCTTAGGCCCCGTCCAAAGGCGTACGCGGAATATTCAGCCGGTGCGCTTAGTTGTGCCATGTGGCCGGCCAACCTGGCGGGTGCATCGACAAAGGAAGAGGTTCACCGTTCAGTGAGCAACGCAGAAAACACCGCGTCCGAAGTACGTGATGTCATCATCGTCGGCTCGGGGCCGGCCGGCTACACCGCCGCGGTGTACACGGCACGCGCCAACCTGAAGCCACTGCTCCTGGCGGGCTCCGTCACCGCCGGTGGCGAGCTGATGAACACTACCGACGTCGAGAACTACCCCGGGTTCCCCGAGGGCATCATGGGTCCGGACTTGATGGAAAACTTCGAGAAGCAAGCCGCCCGGTTCGGCACGGAGATCCAGTTTGAGGACGTCACCGAGCTGGACCTCGACGGCGACATCAAGACCGTCACCATCGCGACGGGGGAGACCTTCCGCGCACGGGCCATCATCCTGACCACCGGGTCCGCCTACCGCGAGCTGGGCCTGGCCAACGAGAAGCGCCTCTCCGGCCACGGCGTGAGCTGGTGTGCAACCTGTGACGGTTTCTTCTTCAAGGATCAGGACATCGCCGTGATCGGCGGTGGCGACTCGGCCATGGAAGAAGCACTCTTCCTCACCAAGTTCGCCCGCTCCGTCACCGTGGTTCACCGCCGCGACACGCTGCGCGCCTCCAAGATCATGGCCGACCGCGCCCTGGCCCACGAGAAGATCAACTTCG
>Ga0308160_10005416_pt1 | contig 13326 bp, 18 predicted proteins | sample PhyFR1_FD_201036 | JGI IMG/M metagenome (GOLD analysis project Ga0308160, IMG submission 201036) | Phyllosphere microbial communities from UC Gill Tract Community Farm, Albany, California, United States - DLSLF.R1 | ecosystem: Host-associated > Plants > Phyllosphere > Unclassified | place: USA... | reverse complement strand
GTAAGATCTTCCAGATTTTGATATCGGAATCACCAGAGCCCGAAGCCAGCCAACATTCGTTGTTTGGTCGAGAGATGGTAGTGAGTGTATAGATATACCCAAAATGAGCAAACGCGGTACGTGATCCCGGCTCCACTTCCATCTCCTTCACTCCAGAAGGTGACGATTCTCGAGACCTTGAAGCAGTAGAGAGCGAGGCGGATAGACCAGCCGCACAAACTCCATTCTTGGGGGTAGATGCACCGCTCGTTAGGGGTGTAGGGGGGTTGTCGAAGAATTTGTGGGGTCGATATCGCCCTGTTCGTTGTCTCGCTACTGAGGGCCGGGAGGTTGAGCTGGGCTCGAGGGGTGGAGTCGTGACGACGGGTATGGATACACTGGCGGATGAAGCTGGGAGAGAGGGTTTTCGGATTCGGGATGGACCTGCTTCGTCGAAGTTGACCCATTCTATTGAAGAGCTCTGTGAGCCTGGTCGTTAGCTACACTCGCGATGGCCTGACTACAATGGCTCACCAAAGTAGAGGGTACCTCCGTATCGATTATCCCAGGCCAATGAGTAGATATCGCCAGACGTGTAATCACAAGGGTGAATGATGTAAAGCGGTTGTAGATTTCGTGTACACCATATCTAGATCATCAGCCCACACTTCATATAATGAGGGCGACACTCACTCTGACATCTCCAGCACTACTCGAGCTGACAAGCCATCCCTTCTCCTTGATCACTAGTAAAGCAAGAACACTGCCCTCGTGCCCAATCAGTCGGAACAGGGGTTGTAGAGTAGACCTTGAGAATACCTATCATTAGTTCTGTAACGGATAGGTCTAGTGGGGACATACGGTGATCTCGTTATCTTCACTCTGGCATCCAGCATAGACATGCGCCTCGTCTGCCGCGAGAGAGAGGACCTTGCCTTGTTCGATACTGAGTAAATGGCTCAGAGCTGGCATCTTGCCTTTACGTTCCCTTGTCAATGAGTCTGTTTGAGTGGAAGCGAGAGGTGCGGTCGAGATAGGTATGGTGGCGAGCAGCGGGATAGGGACGGTTCGAATAGCGTTGGCAGGAGGAGGTCGCGTGATGAAGGGCAATTGGGGAGGGAGGAGGGAGATGGGTACGGGTATAGATGATTTGATCGTATCATGTGCGTGTTCATAGTGTCCAAGAGTCGGTTTTGTCGAGTTGGATATTCGACATTGAGTCCGAGCGCGTTGTGGACGAGGGGAAGTGATGGCGAGTCCATTGTATATATCAGCGAGGATATTGGAATGTGGTTGTGGTAGTGGTAGTGGTCGTGGTTGGGTATACGAGTGAACGTGCGAGTGGTGTGTATCAAATGACATGTTGTAAATGATAGTTATAAAGAGATATGATCAGTTGTTGAACACAAGAGAGAGAGAGAGGGGATAAAGATCAAACATACCCATCCTCAACCCGTTCTTATCCCCATCAACCCTAGTGCGTCCTCTATCAACACTACCTCCCTCCCTTTCATTATCACGCAACATACTCCCTATCTCTTAGATACGCAAGATGTCTTGCTTCGAAGGCGGGAATGCGTAATATCCCAGGTATAGGTATCAGAAACCTGAAAGGAGGAGGGACACTGATTAGGGGTATTCGTCCGGTCTAGGCGGAGTGGTGTCGGTATTCGGGTTTGAGGTCGAGCTCGGACTTGAAAGGTAGCTCGGACTCCACGGCGATTGGGCTGATTGCGTGCTTGGAGCTGTGCTAGTGCTCGCTTTGGCGGGATTGATGAATGGAGGGAGATGTCGAAGGTGAAAGACTGGTCAATGTCGACTTTTGGTCCATTGTTGTCGAGTCGCGTCATTCATTACACTGGTATTAGTCATAATACTAATACTCTTCACACCACCCACGATGAGGGAGAGAGCCATGCATGCATGACAGATGAGCGGGTGATAACTAAACTATGACAAAAACAATAATACTTGAAGAATGGAAAATGCTATAACTGTATAATAGTACACTGGTAATTAAAATCAATCCCTGCCCCTTCTAGCAGCTTTTAGACAATCCTCCTCCAGCCCAGCTACTCGTCCCACTTTAACCCCTCCTTCCAATAATATATTGACTCCCTGGCATTGAACGAAATCAGGAGGTTCCTCAACTCCTAGCCATACACCCCTAACTCCCGCTTTAACAAGTTCGAGGGCGCAACTGGGTCCACCACTAGTCCTGATGGAACAAGGTTCCATGGTCGCATAACAATCGGTGTCGCGCAAGATTGCTTCCTTGGAAGGAAGAGCTCGACCTTCGGCAGAAGAATGGAGTTGGAGTAAACGGGATTGGAAATTGGTAAGAGCGTTGGCTTCGGCGTGGGTGTTTCCTGGGATTTGGCGAGAGTAGCCATCGGCAAGGATCAACCCTGATGGCGAGCTTGACGAAGTTGACGAGGAGGAAGTCGAGGGGACGGAGAAGGGTTGGAAATGGGCGGCTAGAGCAGCATAGTGTGGTGAGGTAGCAGGTAGGAACAAACATGAAGCGACGCAGAAAGCGGTAGGCGAAACGACACATTGTTGGGTGAGTTCGAGACAATATCGCATCAAGGCGATATGAAGGATATCTATCATCAGCACCATGAGGTCAATGAAGATGGAGAACATACCTTGTGAAGTAGGTAGAACAGATTGCACTGATGAAGTCCCCGATGCGACAGACGAATGATTCCCTCCAATCCCAGGTCCAGAGGCATTATGAGAAGCCATAGCTGCAGAAGTGATATCGGGCCGAATACGTTGTCGAGCAATAACTTTTACAGTCTGCGATTCGTCCGCGTTCTTTTTCTCGTGGACTTCAATGATAGAGTCGAGATCAAGAGCAGTCGAGTTGTGTTCCTTTGTATTGGATTCATTGTTTGATCCTCCCTCTTCACTGCCATGTGGCGATTTCGGTAGTAATTCCACCAAGATCCGATTCTTTTGATTAGGCTGAAGAACAACCGTTAATGTCGATATAAGGGCTTTCGGGCCATACTCGACATTATCCTCATCTTCGGGTGTATCACCAGATACAGTACCAGGAGTAGGCGGTACGACTTCATTCGTAGTGGTCGACTCGTTGTCGTCCGTATCTGCCTCGGCATCCTGGGGAAGTGGGATTCCAAGTTCAGTCAATCTCGCTTCATACTTTTGGATCTTGTCCTTCTTGCCCTTTCTTTTAGCGATCTTGAGTTTCTGTTGAATGTTCTCGATTTCCTCTTCTTCAGTTTTGGAAAGTGCCGTACCGACATCATCGCGTGATAATGAGATATCGACAAAGCATCTCCGAGGTTCAGAGGGTACTACTGTCGAGGACGAGCTCGATGTTCCACTTTGCGAGGGAGAGGGATCCGATTTGATTCCAATGACAAAAGTCCGCTCATGTTTCGAAACATTCGTCAATGTGAATCCCAATTTCTCAGGCGGTGGTAAAGCAGGATCAACAATCCCAAAATCGACGACCTGGGGATCGAGGGTGAAAGTCGGTGTTTTCCTGACGTTGGCTTTCACAGCTACATTCTGATCATTGATTGTATCGAGGACGTTTTCAATGACGATATTTTCGTTGTAAGTCCCCGAGAGCGAAGGAGTGAATGAAAAGTTTTCAACTTCTTTACGACCAAACGCCGAGATTACGCCATATCGACCTAGACCGAGTTTCAGGTCTCCAGAAGCGATTGATCCAGATGTCCTTAGGCGGAATAGACCAACTGCATCGGATTTGTTCTATTATCAGCACCTACCCGCGGATACAAGGTGGGACTTACATGGATGACGATAGTCTTTGACTTGACTTCCCCCTTCTCACAAGTTCCAAAGTTGATACTACTCTGCTGAACCTCCAACACACTCCTGACACATGAACTTCGAATGATCAAGTCCCGCACAGGAAGGTCGGCAAGGTCGGTATTGGCATTACTCAATTTGCTCCGGTCGAAATCGAGCAACTTTATATACACTCTCGAATCCGCCCGTTTCGCCCGGGTAGTGATATGAGGTCGAGTAGATCCGTTGGGAGTCATGACGACGATCAATTGTCTATCGGATCCAGGTGGGATCGAGATATTCCTGGCTGAAACCAATTTTCCAGATGTCGTGAGACTTGTAAGCTCTTTGCGCAGAGAGATGCTTCGCCTGACAAAAGCCTCTTCTTCCTCGAGGGTCGAGTGGGTTATGGATGCCCTGCGTAAATCATGTTGTTCGATAGCAAGTAATAAGTCGTCGACCGTCATTTTATTGATTTCCGTGGTATTCGACATCTCCGTCTTGGACTCGGCCTTTTTCGCAGTAAGAGCGGGCGACTTGACCATCTCATTAGCATCCGGTAAGAGGATTTTGGCGATAGCTCCGAAACTGGCGGGGATGATCGAGTCGGCTTTAGTAGGTGTGGAAGGTGATTGTTGTTTAACTTTCTTAGGTCGGGTTTCCTTTTTGAGTAATCCGGTGGCTTTGGCACTGGCTGCGAAATCTAGGTTTGGGATTTTAGGGTGTTGACCTGATAGTTTTGATTTATCTTCAAATTCTATCGAGTCGAGGAGTTGAGATTTCTTGGATCGAGGTGAGGTGCGGTGGGCGGATATAGGTGGTCCAGCTGCTAGATCCAAGTATTCGTGGTTCTCCAACAAGTTTCGATCTTTGAACACGACGGCATTACCGTATAACTGACAATCAGCTCCTGTCTTTAAAGGCAAGATGGACTTACCTGTACAGGCCGACCTCGACCACCTTTTTTGAGTGCAGCAGCTACAGCAGCCCCGACACTCTGTTTTGGAGCCTCCTCCCCTGCCCTAGTCGAGCTCTTCTCCCTAGTTTTTCCTTTGTGTTTACTAGGTTTAACAACAGCTTCTTTCCCACTCAATTCCCTCATTGTCTCCATGAACCTCTCTTTCAATTCCCCGTTCGGAGGCGAAGTAACTCGAGCAAGGGAAGTATGTTCAACGTCATATTTTCCAGCTACCAATGTCGAGGCGGGGGCATCTTCTGCTTTTAAAAATAATTCAACATCTTCAGGTTGGGATGCTGATAATTCAAGTAAGAGGGATGCGGTAGATGAGAGGTTTTCGAACAAGACAGTACGGACGGTCGGGGTATTGATAACTACCGATGCGAAATCTAGGAAATTCGATCCGGATGGCGTGAGGATTCGGTATAGATGCGAATGAAGGGTCAGGTTATGTACATCCACATTCTTGGATTTGATCTCGACGAGTTGATCGTTCGCCCTGTTTAGGAGATTACGAACAAACATTTGTTTTTCGTATTTGTCATTTATCCGCCTAGGGAAGAATTCAATCTTTTCCTCAACAGTTTCATGAGGGGGAATGATGATGACATTTCGATTCGTATTCAGCACCTTTGAGATCGCTGCAATTTCAACTCTAGCAGAGAGCGCCGACAGGTTCGTGATACAAAGCGTAGACGACTTGGAAGCACCAACAGTGACTTCTCCAAAATCGATCTTGGCTCCAGAAGTGAGAGAAATGACGGAAGTACATGATTCGGCAGTACAGTTGACTGTCCGCTTGAACCTGGGCAAAGTACCAGCTCGAGATCCAGAGGGCGCAGATTCGAGGTATACTTTGAAAGAAGATTGTCGTAATGCACCAGCTACCTCGGGTGGACTGGTGGTATCGCGAGCAGGGCGGTACAAGACGAATATCCGATACTCCGTCCCTGGTCGCATGGTGATTTCTTCAAGCTGATTAGGAACCGTGTCGAGTAGGTTGGATCGTTCAGGTGATAATGCTGGAGCAGCAGGTACTGGTTCTCCACGGAAAAATGGTGGTGCCTGCTCCTCTTCTTCATCCGACTCGACACTGGAATGGTATCGATGACTGGAAGTACGTGATGTTACTCGGGACAGCGCTCTTGAAGGAGGTCGGGAGTGGTCGCGAGTACTTTGTCCAACGGACAATACTGATCCAGAACCACCATTTGAAGTCTCCGATTTCCCACCAGTCAATTGCTTGAACAAGAATTCCGAGACGGAAGGCCCATCCGATCGAGCAGAATCATCATGACTCTTTGAAGGCGATGAAGGTCTTGATGTCGATTTCAATGCGGAAACGTGATCCTTCTTAATCTCGGTGACTGTTCCAGCCGATACCGTCTTCTCCCTCGACTTTCTCTCGACCACATCTTCGTCCATATCATCCCCAGCCACCCCTGCCAATCTAAAGACAACCTCATATTCCTCTGTAGCAGAAAAATTGACATCCAGAGGACGATCACCGGCGTTTTTACATGTGATCATCCTCTTTGCCCATGCTCCATCGTTGATTTGGCCAAAGTCTAAGGTATTCCCACTGACGATTTTGAGGGAATCAGCAGATCCTTCAGCTTGTCCTGAACCAATAGCGCGGCATGTGACTGTATTTCCGAGTTGATGGATGTTGGATAGGACGAAATCAAAGTCGAAGTCATTGACGGGCGATTTGACGTGTAACTCCAATCGAAGATGTCTTGAGGATAGCGAAGGAAGTGGGACGGGCTGGGAAGAATGGTCGACACCAAAGACATTTTCAGAATCGAGATCTCGTAAAGAAAACCACACTGAATCTTTGTTTCTGGAATTGACGACTGCCGTATTCCAGACCAACTCGATTTCCGATCGATTGACCAGTAAGATATCACGATGATATTCGTTACCCACAACCGGATCTCCGCCGAAATCGATAAGTAGCTGACCTGAGGAGAGTTGTGGTCCAGAAGCAAGACCGGTCGTTGGATCAATGAGAGCGGCGGTAAAGAGTGATCGACAGACTGTAGCGAAGAATGGCAAACTCAGGACCTGGGTAGAAGTAAAGGCGGGTCGTGCGTCCATGGGCGTTTCAGCATCTTCCGAAGACTCAGTAGCTTGTATCGAAATTGATCCGTGGACCGAGAAAGATCGATGGATTGGTTCAGTCTTGCGGCTTTGTCCATGTTGACTACTATTCCGAGCCTGTCCTCCAGTGACCGACAGATTCGAAGTGCCAGACATGGATCCACCTGATGACGCTTCTGATTGCCCAGAGTGCCCAATAGAGGGAACAGGCGATACATCGAGAGAACCAGTTTGCGATGTGGATTGTATACGAGGTGTGAATCCGCCATCAGAGGGCGAAGGGGAAGGCTGACGAGGTGGTGGGGTTGTTTCGGTCTCTTTCAAAGAAGGTTGGAAAGAGAGGTGGACAGTAATGGTCGATAGCGGTGGAACAGTGACTCGTAGAGAGGGTGTACCAGGACTATTGGATGTCGAAGAAACGCTAGATGCCGAAGAACTCGTTGCTATCATCAGTACTGATTCCTGTGCAGATAATGGGGAACATACGCTCATCATCTGCTGTCCAGAATAATATCTGACCTCCCAAATCACTAGACACAATCACCCCGACTTCAATATCCGACAAGTTCTTCAATCCAAACGACCTGACCTTTCTCGTTCCAGCACCATCAAGGTAGGTGGATTGTAAATGGATCCAACCGGATGGTACATCCAATATTTGTACCAATGCGCCTTGGTTGATAGGTTTCGAGACTATAGAGGATGAGGTGGTTGATGAGTTTGAGGTAGAGTAGGTTGTATTGCTATTGCTTGTGGTGGTATCGGAACGATCATGTCGAATTGGAACCGGTTCGACCTTTTTCTCCTCTCCTCCATCCTCACCGACGTGTTTTCCATCAGAGCCATTGATATTTCTGCCATTGACAGGTGCATCCTCATCCTCTGAAGCGTAATATGTCTCGGCGATACCAATCAATCCCTTTACTCCAGCTTCCACCATATTTCCAACACTATGGACCAAACTCGACATCGTGCTTAAGCCGTCAAGCGAGGGGTGAGGTGAGTCGTAGGGCGGAGATGAGAACAGAGAAGGCGAGAAAGGCGGAATTCGGAGTTCGGAAAAGAGACAAAGGCGGGAGATGGGTAGTCCCAAGGGATCTACGTTAACGGGTACCCATCTTTAAAAGTAATAGAAGAGGGGCGAGGTGTTTTAAGCCAAGTCGCTCGTTTTCGTTCGTTCTTCTTCTATTGTCGCAAACCGATATCTTCTATCGATACAAGTCGACCAATGAGTGAATAATAATCGGTCCGATCAAGTCGCAGAAGCTTGATGACTAGGTTTTGGGTGTATGTGGGGGTGATCAATCGTCAAAGGATGTGTATCCTCGGCCAAGTTCGGGATTTAGAACAGTGGTCGTGTGAGCGTATTTGGTCGTTTTTCTACGTTTCTTTTTGGGCTGATTAGCGATTTGGCTGGATAACTATCGTTTGGATGAGTTCGATGTTGTACTTTGCGGTGAGGGGAGCCAGGTGGCCCTGTGGGTTACTGGGTAAAGTTTGTTAGGAAGAGAAGCCTGTCTCTGTTCACCAAATTGGCCGAGAACATGAATTCAGGGAAAGGAGTGTGAATGTGGCGAAGCATTCCTCCTCCTCTTTGCTGACCTTATCAATGTTTCTATTTTGCATAAGCCAATTCTTCGACTACTTCTATGTACGCGCTTCTTTGTTCTCTAGTGACTAGAAGAGATCAACCATCTCACTTCCCATTCCTTTAACTCCCCTGACTCTAGCGTCCATACTGAACCAATCTCCCTCCCAAGCGACCCATCCACCTTCCAATCCCTTCTCCTCCTGGTCCAAACCGAGCAGTTCTTCCAAGTTGGAACTAACAAGATCAATAGCTTGCTGTTTACTGAATACCTCGGGGTTATTGGCGTATGCCCAAGCGGCATCATGTCTGGTGTTTCGAGCTGCCCATTCTTCTTGAATACCTAATCCTACTTTCACACCGTGGGTAGTCAAGTAGGATGGTAGGGTATGGTTTGAGATGGGTGGACCTGGGAGGATTCGGTGGGAATCCCAGTCAGTCGGGAAGGATCGAGATGGAGATACGATGACGCCGATGTTTTCTTTTGCCAAATCGTCCGCAATCTAACATTAGGCCTTGCACAAGATGGAAAGAAAATGCTTACCATCCAAGATTCATGACCACCAACGAAAGTCATCTTCATCTCAGGCGCGACATCCCTCTTCATCCTGATCAGAGCAGCCATGATATCGGCTTTAGTGACCTCCACGACCAATCGTACTTCCCCCTTAGCAACCTTCTTCATAATGTCCGTAATCTCGTTACTCTCATCCACTTCGCCTTTCAACAATCGACGAATGAATGCGATCTTAGTGGAGGTCGAGTCTTTTGAGGTCTGGAAGTTGACATTCAAAGCCGTTGCTGGGTTGACGATTGCGTTCTTTGCCAAAGGGTGTTCTGCTGAGGTGGAGAATGCGAATGAGAGACCGCCGAATAGGTGGGAAGAAAGCGGAGAGGACACTGCCGTGGTCACTCCGGATCGGTAGGCGAAGCTGGATATTAGCTGCTTCTAGCTAGTAGAGCCTAAGGGGTAGCACGTACAGGACGTTCTTTCCGCCGAATGAGACTCCGTCCACTCCGTGAACGAGGAGGCCCTCGACCATCTCGGCAGCAGGAGCAGTGGGGTCGTACGGAGTCTGGTCGTCAGTCACTTTCATGTCATGTAGACGTAGTACTCACTCCATCCCGAGTGGAAGGTTCCTGTTGAATCTCCCTCATTCCCAATGCACTTCCAACACTGATCAAGCCAGGGGTGAAACTACCTCCCTTGAGATCAATGACTTCATAATCGACATCTTCCTCAACCACACAGTCTCCTACACAGACCATCTTTCCTCCCTTGACCACTACCCTATCTCCCGATTCTAGGGCTCGAACCTCATTACCGAGGTAAAGCGCGGCGACATCTTGGAAGATTACTGCGTCTACTTGCTTCTTGGGTCGTAAATCCGGATCACCTCGGGTTGCAAGTGCTTCTGCTGTTTCTTCCTCGTAGTCTCCAGATTTGGTTATCTTTTGTGCCTCATCAGGTTTCTGGGTAACGTGGGGGTTGATGATTTGGGGAATACCGTCGATATAAGTCTGTTTTGGGGTCGCACCGAGGGAAAGGGGGAATGAATCCCATACGACAATATCGGCATCGTACCCAGGTCGAATGTATCCCATCCTGTGGTCCAATCCAATGGACTTGGCGGGTGTAGTAGTGACTGAGGCCATCGATAGGGAAAAGTTGAGTCCGTAATGATGGGCTTGGGCGGCCTCGTATATTAAATACCTAGAGTCCAAAACGGGATGATCAGACTTCATGTTGACGGAGATACCAGCGTCGGCGAGGATCTTGGGAGCAAATTCCGATCCACGCCATGATTCCCTCTTGTACCTAGCATTGGTCGCAAACAACGCAACAGCAGGTGGAACAGGTCCCCATGCCTGTTTAAGCAGATCCGGAACAAGATAAGTCTCGTGAGCGTGGTGGAAGGCAGCGATAGGGAATTGGAACTCATTCGATATCCTCACAAGAGCATTTAAATCGGTAGTCTCGTAGCAGTGGATGTTGACTTTGACGTTTCCTCGAAGAATATCGGCCATGACTTCCCATTGGAGGTCTTGGGGGAATGGCTCGGTTTGGGTCTTGGGAGATTCACACCATCTCTCTTGCTTCTCCTTGAGGAGTTTACCTTCGTTGTAGGCTCCTCGGAAGGCCCAGGCAGTGTCCATTCGGGTGTTGCCGTAGACGTTGTGGGCGTTTTCTCCGCAGGCGTGCTTGATGTGTCGCCAGTTGTCGGTTCGGACCCAGCTTCCATTGCCGTCAGAATCGATTTCGAAGGGGGGTGATACCTGAAATTGGTCAATTTTCGATTTTTGAGGATTTTTCTTGCTAACTCACCTGCATCGATTGGGGGGTGTTCTCGGCGGTCCAACGGGGCTTGATTGTGAAGGCCTGACCTCCGATATTCCCTGCTGATCCAGGAAGGATTAAGCTTGTAGTGATGCCCCCAGCGATGGAGAGGTTGAAGGCAAGGTCATGGGTATTGATACCATCGAGTGACCGAAGCCAGGGAAGGATTGGAGCTTTGAGGGAATTGGTATCGTCCGTTCCCTTGAGACCGGGGGCGGGATCAACACCGTAGTGAGAGTGCATATCGATGATACCTGCATGTCAGTATGGATACATGTATGTATAGCATGTGTTGAGATGAAGATGAAAGAGAAGGACGGAAAATGGGCAAGGTGTGATTGTGCCACATTCGAGATGTGACTTACCTGGAGTAACCCAAGCTCCCCCCAATTCGACCTCGTCATATTGATCCTTCTTATCCTTGCTCTTCATCATCTCTTGGATCTCCTCTGGCTTTCCGATCTTCCTAACTACTCCACCGTCCAGGAGCACATCGACGCCGTAAAGTACTTCCTCACCGCCCTTCTCACCCGTCCAGACGGTTCCATTCTTCAACCAAGTAGCTTTAGTTCCCTTGACGAATCGGTCACTGTACTTCCTCTCCCCAGTCGCAGGTTTATGAGAAGGCGGAGGACGAGAGATGATCCCACATTGCTTGATGCCCTCAGCGATAAATGAGGGTGGAGGAGCACTAGGCTCAGGCTTGGGCCATGGGAAATCAAGTCCAGAAGACGAGGATGAAGAGTAGAGGCAGAAGAGATATACAAGGGCGAGAGAACCTCCTGCGATCTTGGTATAGAGTCGAATGGAGGATGGAGAGTGATCTTTGAATTTATCGGATTCCGGAGTGGAGGTGAGGGGTAGGGATTCTTCGTCCTTTGCCTGACCTGGCTTGGAGGTTAGACGGGCTTGAATACCCATTGTCGATGTTGTTTGATGGTGATAAGAGGACCAATGAGCAGTATGGTCCGACTAGCTACGATAAATAGATAGGGATGAGGTGATTTGACGATAAATGACCATGCGGGTAGTCACCTAAGATAGATAGCGTCGGATTTGACCGAAAGTGGCACTTGGCGCCATTTGTTAGTCTCGCCCTTATCGACCACCTAAGACTTGCATGGGCTGCACCATCGAGTTGTACGGTCCAAGACTGCCATCTCCATGGATCAGCTATACAGGAAAAGGGCAGTACATATGCATGAGCTGAAGAGGTTGTCTGAGATGTAAGATCGATAGGTAATGAGGGACCCCAGACGGAACCAAAAAGGGAGCATTGACCTCGACGCGTCGCATCAACAAAAGAAATCAACTTCAACCATACATTCAGCGACAATGGCAGCTGGCACACCATCAACCTCAAGGCCTCCATTGAGAGCAACAGCAACAGCTCAATCTCGAGTAACGCGTCTCAGAGCAAAAGAGCCAACGCCCAGCAACAGTAGTCCGGTAGTGAAGACTCCTGGGATATTAGCTAGATCTAAGGAGGGTTTGAGGCTTGTCGGGGAGAAGATGAAGGAGAAAGACAAGAAGATGATTTCTGCGCCGACTACTTACTCGGAGAGCTTGCAGGTATGTCACTATCTCCAAGAGCGAGCTGATGATAGGCGTTCTTGAGGATCCGACCTACACCTAGTGATTATGAGGTTACTCAGGTTAGACCTTACTTGGAGATGCAGGGCGATAAGGATGTCTTGATGCGTGCTCCCCTCGTAAGCTCGCCAGTTCTTTGGACTGTCTAATGCTGACCTATAGGATACACATCGCCCGACAATACCCAAACCACCTCACCTCTATTCATTCGATAGGGTATTCGGCCCTCAATCCTCTCAATCCGATTTCTTCGCCAATACAGCTCTACCCCTCGTTGATCAATTACTGAAAGGCGAGAACGGATTACTATTCGCGTACGGAGTGAGCAATTCGGGAAAGACGTACTCCGTGTCGGGTGGAAATACAATAAATAGTGCGGATAGGGGTGTGCTTCCAAGGGCTATTGATGTGGTCTTCAATTCTATAAAAGGGTTGGAGAGTACTGCTAGTGTAAGCTCAGACATGTCTGATGAAATCGGGCTGATAATAGCTACGATGTCAGGGATTGGCGGACGTTGTTTTGACGAATGAGAGGGATCCGGTCGTTCTTGATGGGTTTTCGCCGGATTACGAGGGAATGAGTGATGAGTGTAAGCTCACGCCATCTTGATGCGCAGGAAGCTGACGTGACAGCTATCAAGGTAGACCGGAACTTCGGCTATGCGGTCTTTGTCTCGTACGCAGAGGTGTACAACGAGAAGGTAGGTCAACTTCTCCTTGCTTGTCATGCGCTGACGATAGATTTTCGACCTACTCGAAAATGTACTTCCCATCACACCGGCTGGGAAAAGCAGTGGTTCTCACCGCTCGTCCTCCCAACAAGGCTTCCACGGCGCTTTCTCATCGTCGATGAATCTCGCTGCTATGGCCAACGGGGGTGGAGGTGTTTTGAAGCGGAAACCTTTGGTACTGAAGAACGACCCGGAGGGGAATGGGAAATATATTGCAGGACTGAGTGATGTCCGAGTCAAGACTCGTCAA
>Ga0308160_10005414_pt1 | contig 13330 bp, 14 predicted proteins | sample PhyFR1_FD_201036 | JGI IMG/M metagenome (GOLD analysis project Ga0308160, IMG submission 201036) | Phyllosphere microbial communities from UC Gill Tract Community Farm, Albany, California, United States - DLSLF.R1 | ecosystem: Host-associated > Plants > Phyllosphere > Unclassified | place: USA... | reverse complement strand
CGGACGAAGCGCTGTCGCTCGCTGCGCGCAGGTGGAGGCCGAGGGGGTCAGTGCGCGCTCGACTCGCTCGAGGACTGGAGAAAGGGGAACGCACCGAGCAAGGCATTGCGCGTGCCACCGCTCAGCCTGCACCTCGCGACTGCTGATGAATGCGTCCTCGCCGCCCGACAGGACCGCCTCCTCGCTCGACTCGCCGCCGGCGCCGCCGCCCGGAAGAGGCGCGCCCCAGCTGCACACGGCGCGCCGCAGGCTCACATCGACGTGCCGGACGTTCGACGCTCGCCATGGGTCGTGCTCGACGGCCTTGACGACTAGCTCGTCTCGCTCGGCGCTGCCGCAGCCGTTCGCGAACGTGACGCCCTTGCCGAGGACCTCCTGCGCGATCGCGCGCCACAGGCGACAGACCGAGGCGACTTGGCGGTAGGCGCACGTTCGGCAGGTGACGGTGAGGTGGGCGAACTGGCCGTGGACGAGGAGGGGCTCCGAGATGAGCGAGGTCGTGAGGGCGTGGCGGAGGATGTTGAGGAGGAGCTCGTGTGGGACGGCGGCGAGGGATGACATGATGTGGCGAGGCGGCGAGGGGCGAGCGTCTTGAGGTGGAGGAGAGGATGAGGAAGGCCGCAAGGTTGGGCGATGAGGAGCCGGTGCGAGGCTGCTCGAGGACCTTCGCGGTCGAGGACCGGTGACAGCCGGCCGATCGGGGAAGCGCGCACTCGACCGAGCACGGCTGCCAGGCGCGCCAGATCACCTTGAGGGTCCGCTTGAGAATCTGGGAAGCGCGGCGCGGGAGCTGTGCGCTCGCGCCGGCCCCGGACATGAGCGTGAGCTGGTCGACCGCAAGCTGCCGACCGGCAAAAGCACGCCCTTCTCGCTCCTTCCGCTTGCCGCTCAACCTGCAGCTGGCCATAGAGCACGTGCACCGAGCGAGAAGCATCGAAAGCGGCGCCTGAGCGACCTCGCCGCGGTTTGAGAAGGTCGCCGAGCCGCGGCTGAGGGAGGCGAGCTCCTGCAGGCCAAGGACCAGTACAGCTCGAAGCAGAAGCTCGCAGCTCCTGCGCGTCGAGAGTGCGCCGAGATGAAGCGGCGGCGGAGCGAGTCGAGGGTCGCGAGAAGACGGGCGAGCGGCGCGGAAGCACCCGAGGCGGGCGACGAGGGCGACAAGGCGACCGTGGCCTCTGGGCACGCCGCGACAGCGCAGGGACGGGCAGAACGGGCAGGGCGAGGGAGGGAGAGGACTCAACGGCGCGCAGGAGCCACCAGGCGAGCGGAAATCAGTCCCATCGATGGGCGACGAGGCCACAATCCGGGGACGGGCCAGCTCGTCGTTGTCGTCGTTGCTCCCTCTCTCCTCTTCCCACCACCACTCTGGTTCATCTACCTAAGTGCGTCCTCCCGAGATCTGCGATCTGCCGACCACGGGACTGACCCTGTCGCTCGCACCCCTCCCCTCCCCCGTCTCGCCCTCTCGCCCTTCCGACCTCCCACCTCACCTCGCTCAACCCCTTTCTCCTCGCCTCCCTCGCTCGCAGAATGCCTATCCAGAAGATTCACGCTCGCCAGGTGCGTCATATCTACCTTTCGCCCCACCGACCGAGCCCGCCAGTGGTGGCAGCTCGCGCTCGCGCACCCTCCCTGTCGAACCCAGGCTGATCGCGCTCTCCCACCCGCACCTCTCGTTCCTTCGCAGATCTGGGACTCGCGCGGCAACCCCACCGTCGAGGGTGAGTCGCAGATGCTAGTCCCCACCGCCCAGGACCGTGTGCTGACCCCGACCCTTTCCGCTCGCAGTCGACGTCACGACTGAGAAGGGTGCATTTCTCGCCCTGCGGCACGCAAAGCAGCGGTTGAGAACGCACAACTGACTCATCGACGTGTCGTAACAGGCATCTTCACCGCCGCCGTCCCCTCGGGCGCGTCGACCGGTGTCCACGAGGCCGTCGAGCTCCGCGACGGCGACAAGTCCAAGTACCTCGGCAAGGGTGCGTCCCTTTCGCCTCTTTCACGCTCTCGGTGACTGTAGCTGACGCCGAGGACCGTCCTGCAGGTGTCACCAAGGCCGTCGCCAACGTCAACGACGTGATCGCCCCCAAGCTCATCGAGGCCAACCTCGACATCGTCGACCAGGAGAAGGTCGACAAGTTCCTCATCGAGCTCGACGGCACCGCCAACAAGGGCAAGCTCGGCGCCAACGCCATCCTCGGTGTCTCGATGGCCGTCGCCAAGGCCGCCGCCGCCCAGAAGGTGCGCCTCCTCCCTCCTCCTCTTCGCTCGCTCGCAGCGATGCAGCAGCTGACGCCTCTCTCTCTCTTCTGCTCGTGCGCAGGGTGTCCCCCTCTACGCCCACTTTGCCGACCTCGCCGGCGTCAAGCCGCCGTTCGTCCTCCCCGTCCCGGCCATGAACGTCATCAACGGTGGCTCGCACGCCGGCAACGCGCTCGCGTTCCAGGAGTTCATGCTCCTCCCGACCGGCGCCGTCGACTTTGACGAGGCCATGCAGATGGGCACCGAGACGTACCACACGCTCAAGAACGTCATCAAGAAGAAGTACGGCATCGACGCGACCAACGTCGGCGACGAGGGCGGCTTTGCGCCCAACGTCCAGGGCGCCGAGGAGTCGCTCGAGATCCTCACCGAGGCCATCGCCAAGGCCGGCTACTCGGGCAAGGTCCAGATCGGCCTCGACGTCGCCTCGTCCGAGTTCTACAAGGACGGCAAGTACGACCTCGAGTGCGTCCCCCTCTCGCTTTCTTCTAGCTACTCTCCTCGAGACTGATGCTCTCCCTCTCGCGCGCAGCTTCAAGAACCCCAACTCGGACTCGTCCAAGTGGCTCACGGGCAAGCAGCTCGCCGAGTTCTACAACCAGCTCGTCGAGAAGTACGACATCGTCTCGATCGAGGACCCGTTCGACCAGGACGACTGGGAGGCGTGGAGCCACCTCACCCAGAACACCAAGATCCAGGTGCGTCTCCTTCCCCTGCTTGGCTTTGTTCTCGAGCGAGCTCGAGCGGCGAGCTGACCTTCTCAACTTGCGCCTCCTCCTCCTCTCTTCCTTTGTGTACTCTTGTGTAGATTGTCGGCGACGACCTGACCGTCACCAACCCGGAGCGCATCCAGACGTGCGTCCTCTTCGTCGTCGTCGTCATCGTCGTCGTCACCCTCTCCTTAGTCTCGAGCCTGACTCTCCCTCTCCCTCCCTCCCTCTCTCGTTCGCAGCGCCATCGAGAAGAAGGCCTGCAACGGTCTCCTCCTCAAGGTCAACCAGATCGGCACCATCACCGAGTCGATCAAGGCGACCCAGCTCGCGTCGTCGGACGGCTGGTGCGTCCCGCTCTCCTCCCTCCTCCTCCACTTTGCCGAACGCGCGCTGACGAAGAGTGAAATGGGTGGGGATGAAGGGGCACCATGGTCTCGCGTTACGTTTCCTGTTTATTCTATATCTTGGCGGCACGCGCTGACCTGACTTTGCGCGCTCGCAGACCGTTCGGGCGAGACCGAGGAGTGCGTCCTCCTCTCTCCTTCTCTGCTTCCTCTCGCCTCTTCTGACTCTCTTTTCCCTCGCAGCACGACCATCGCCGACCTCGTCGTCGCCCTCGGCACCGGCCAGATCAAGACTGGCGCGCCGTGCCGCTCGGAGCGCGTTGCGAAGGTGAGCCTCGCCTTCTTGCCTCTCCTCCTCGCGACGGTCCTAACGCTCTCTCTTCTACGTCGCCTGTACAACCGCATCTTACGCCTCGCAGACGAGATCAAGCAGAACGGCGGCAAGGTCCTTTACGCCGGGTCCGACGGGCTCGCCCGCGGCACGACGGCCGCGCCTCTCTCGAAGAAGTAGAGCGCCCCTCCCCTCCCTTTCCTTCTCTCTCGCCTGATGGGCTAGCCCCGGCCGAGCAGCCGCTGGACGCAGTGCAATCCGAGCTTGATTCTGTGCAGCCGTCGGCGTCGTCGTCCCTCGAGAGGAGAGTCGCCTTCCTCCGCTCGCTCGTCTCGCTTCGTCTCGAGCTTCGCGCCCGCTCTCCCTCACTCGTCGAGCCTTCGAGTCAGCTTGCTCGTTCGGCACGAGCGCGACCTGGGAGAGCTTGCGATGCCGTCGAAGTCGCTCGAGGAGGAGCTCGGCCGGCTGGTCTCCTTGCGTTCGGTCACGCCGCGCTCGTCGTTCTGCGCAGGACTCGCTCAAAGTGTGCGTTCCAGCGATGCTGCAGAGCTTGCCCGTGCGACCACCGGCGCCTTTGCCTTTGCGCACGCTCGGACCCAGCCTTCCTGGACTCGGACGCGCTCGGCTCGCTCGACAGGCTGGAGCTCATCCGGACCGCCATGACGACGTCTGTACGTGTCGTTCATGTCGGCCGGATGACATGCTCGTGCGCCGCGCGAGCGAGCGCGCGAGCGGAAAGCCGGGTGCCACGCCGGGCTCGGACCCTTTCTCGCCCGGCGAGGCTTGCACTTGCACCGCTATTCCGACCGTACACAACGGGCGCAAGCTCCCAGATACAGGCCTCGATGCTCGGCAGCGTGCGACAGTTGGCATGCCGCAGAGCGAGCTCTCCCTCGCGCCGGACCTCACTTGAGAAGGTCGACCTTGCAAGCGCTTGTAACCCGGATTAGCGAGTCGGCCATGCGCATTACAAATGCTCGACTAGCGTTCGGTGCGCGCGCGCATACTCGTCTCGCTATTCCTGACTGCAATTTTCGGCCGCGCTCCTTTGCCGCTCGGGTCGCTTCTGCACGCTCGGGTCTCGCACACATCCTCTCGCTTTCTCTGTCGCCGCACGCTGGTGGCGACCGCGGCGAGGAGAACCGGCGACGCTCGGACCTGCAAGCGCTCGATGTCTCCCCCTCGAATGCGGACCCGGACTCGCCCTCGTCGCCGAAATCCAGCCTCGCCCCGCGCTCATGTCGCCGTTGGCAGCTGTCCCGCCGTGCAGGCAGCGAGGTGGAATTCAAGGCGGGCGTCCGCGCGAGCGTGCGAGAGACGGAGCGCGAGCAGGCTGCGGAACCCTCGGCGGCTCGAGCGTCTCGCGAGGCATCTTCGAGTCGAACAGCCGCAGCAAAGCGGCTTCCTCGCAATCGAGCGCACAGCACGGAGAGCCGATCTGCAGCCCAGCGCGGCATTTCACCGCTCCTCGTCATTACGAGCTGAAACAAAGCGCTCGCCTCGGCCGCCCCTCGCGTCGTCGTTCCACCCTCAGCTTTGCGCTGCCGCCCGCGCTCGCTCGACACACTCGTCCAGCAGCTCACCTCGGATCCAGGCCTGTGCAGTGCGCCCCATGGCCCCTGCGCGGCCCGTCGCGGTCGAGGACGGCGACCGCCTCGTCCTACCCTCGCCGTCGGCGTTCAACGAGGGCTCGCACGGCCGAGCAGCCAGTCCAGCGCTCTCGAGTGGCTCGCAGACCTCGCTCGCCAGGCCGCCGAGGTCCCCAAACCGCCCTCGAGGCAGCCCGCTCCTCTCGACCCCGACCACCTCGCCCCGCCTCGTCGCCGCTCCAGCACTCGTCCCACCGCGCTCGGCGCCCGCCGCAGATGCTCCGACACACACAGCATCTTCCAGCAAGCACTCACACCCCACGCCGTCCCTCGCCGACCTTCCCCTCGAGCCGGCCGCCCCGATCCGCGTCCTCCCCACCCACCCGGCCACGCTCCCCTACATGTGGGACTCGACCGCATCCACCACCGACGAGGCCGACACCGAGCTCGACTCGACGTTCGACGGCGAGGCGGGCGCAGGCGCAGCGCTCCTCGCCGAGCGCAGGCGGCGCGAGGAGGCCAAGGTCGCTCGGCGGCGGGTCAAGCACGACGCGCCGAGCGGTCGGAGCAGGGCGGCGGCGCAAGCACCGGCGCATGTACCCGGCAGGGCATCTCTCGACACGGCGGCGGCCGTGACGCACGCGATGCAGCTCAAGGGCCAGATGCCGCTCGTCGAAGGTCGGCGCGGGCTCGGCCTTGCCTTCTCGGACAAGGACGGTGTCAACGAGTACTGTGCGTCTCGTTCTCTCACATCGCTCGTAATCTCGGTCGGGTGCCGAGGCGCTGCCGTGAGAGCCGCCGCTGACGAACCGCACTTGCAGCCTCGACCCAGCCTCGCCGCTCCTCTCGCCCGGGACCCGACGCCCGCTCCACCCGGCGTCCGTCAGCGCGCTTCGCCGTCACCGAGGACGTTGCAGTCGCGCTCGAGACCGACTCGACGACGAGCACGACGCGCCGAGTGCGGTTCGAGCAGCCGTACCGTCCGCCCGGTCGTGAGCGATCGAGCAGCGGCGGCACCATCGCCCTGCAGCCCGAGCACATCGTCTTCCCGGACGCCCTCCCGGTGCCATCTACGCCCGCCTTGTCGGTGACGACACCGAGGTCGGGCGGCTCGAGGCGGTCCTCGGCTGCGTCAGGGAGCATGTTCAGCCCCGTCTCGGCGGCGCTCTCGAGCCTGCCGACGTCTCTCGCGCCGTCGCCCGCCTCGCCCCGACCGAGGAGCCCGCGACGAGCATCTGGGCCTGTCGTCCTCCCCGCCGAGCTGCAGGCGCCACGCTCGTCGGCCAAGATCTACTTTCCGGCCGGGCCCGCACGGCCGGCGTCGATCCGGTCGTACGACATGCCGTCGCCGGCCCTGTCGCAGACGTCGCTGCACGGAAACGTCTTTCCTTCTCGGCCTCACGGCAAGGCGTCGCCGTCGGCCGTCGCCTCGCCGGTACCGCCGTCGCCCCACCTTCACTTCCCCTCGCCCAAGCCGGCTTCGGCTCGCCAGCCCGTCTTTCCCTCCCACTCGCCCCGCACCCAGTTCGAGACGGCGGCGCCCTTCCCTGTACGACCACCCGCCCCGTCGACAACGGCGTCGACCCGACCCGACTCGACCTTCCCTTCGCCTCGCACCTCTCGCTCGCCGTTCCCTCCACCGCCTCAACATTCGCCCCAGGCTCGCTACCTCGCGAGCCACGTCGACGCGCCCGTCGTCGCCGCGCAGCAGTCGCCCTCGAGCGCAGAGAAGTCGGCCGCGAGCGCGCGCACCGACTCGGCTCGGCGCCGATCGCAGAGCGCGCCGTGGGAGGCGCCGGCCATGCCCTCGTACCTGCTCGAAGCCGGCGACGCGGGCGATGAGCTCGACCGCATGATGCGGGCGCAGCGGCGGGCCGACCTCGACGAGCGCGCGACCTCGAGGGCTCGCGACGAGCGCCGCCGCAACATCCAGGCCGAGCTCCTCGGGTACGCCGTCGCTGCCGGCGCCAAGGGCGAGCAGGACTCGCTCGTCACGCCGCCGGCGAAAGAGCCGCTGTCGCCGCAGGACCTGGCGTTCGACCGCGCCCTGCTCGAGGTCGAGCCCAAGCGCAAGTCGCTCGGCGTCTCGCTCCTGTCCGACGAGGACGACTCGCGCCGATGGTCGACGACGCCGACGATCACGCCAGAGACGGCGCACCTTTCGGCGCCGTCGTCGTACCCATCCTCGGTCGGCCTGCGCAGGGTCGGCAGCGAGGGCGTCGAGTCGGACGGCGGCAGCCTCACGGCGTCGGCGCCACTCGAGAACGGCCTCAACACGTCCGTCTCGTCGACGTCGAGCGACATCTCGAGCCTGCCGTCGTTCCCGGACGTGCCGCACCACCATCTCGCGCCGCCCGTCCCGATCTTTCCGGCGCAGCACGACCACTTCTCGGGCGTCGCGGCCAGGCCCATCGCCGTCGCGAGCGCGCCTCTCGCGAGCGACACCGTTCGTTCGACCACCGCAGCCGCCTCGAGCAACCACCGCCTCAGCCTCGCGTCCGAGACGGGCGTGTCCGTCTACGAGGACGCTCCGTCCTCCCCTCCTGCGGCGCCGGTCGCCGCTTCGAGCGAGGGCGACGCGCAGCAGCACACGAGGGAGTGGGTCGAGGGTCTCTCGGGCGGCTCGGTGAGGAGGAGGAGCCTGGGCGACATCGGCGAGGAGCCAGAGCTGGACGACGAGGTGCGCTCGCTCCCCTCCTTCTCATCCTCACCTCGACGATCGCTGACTCTTGCTCCCTCCTGCAGACACCCTTAAGCTCGCCGCCTCTCGCCAACGTCACCCCTCCTCGCACCGCCGCGCTCGTCTTCCCCTCTCCCGCCCGCAGCTCGTCGTGCACCCGCCCTCTCGAGCGCGCACCCTTTCCCTCCTCTTCGTCGCGCCCCTCGCTCGCCCTCGCCCTCGACCTGCACCGCACGCACTCGCCCGCTGCGTCTTTGCGCTCAGCAGGAGCCTCGAGCGCAGCGTCGGCCGCCGTGTCGTACGCCGCAACCTCGAACGGCTCGCCGCGAGCGGCGCAGCAGGCCTACTTCAAGCCCAAGCTGTCGCTCAGCAAGAAGCTCGGCGCCTTCTTCGGCTCGGGCACGTCGAGCGGCGGCAGCGGGCGCGTCGTCATGGGCCGCGCGACCGGCATCGGCTCGCAGGACGTGCTGCCCCTCGCGGCACCGTCGGGCGAGCTCGAGCCGTCCGAGCCTGGCGCCGCGCTCGGCCCGAGTTGGGCACCGCACGCGCACGATCGCAGCGCCGCATCGGCGTCGACCTCGTCGTTCGCGACGGTGCCGCCGTCGCCGACCGTCAGCAGCGGTCCGAGCGCGCGCGCGCCGTCGCTCCTCTCGGGCTCGAGCGCCGAGCGAGCGCCCTCGGCGGCGTTGCACAGTAGCAGCAGCCCCGTGTCAGCGACAGCATCGTCGCCGGCAGCGTCGGCCGGGCTCGACGCGCTCCTCGCGCGCTTCGAGCAGGAGGACAAGGAGCGGTTCCGGGGCATCGCGGCGGCGAGGGCGCAGGACGCCGTGCTTCGGCGAGGGGGCGAGGGCGTCGCCGTAGCGTAGCTCGACCTTGCGCTGAGCTCTCGAGCGTGATTTATCTCTCCTTTCTTCCTCTCGAGCGCGCCGACGAGCTCTCCTAGACGAGAGCGCGCGCGAGGAAGCAGGAAGCCGAGAGGTATTTCGGCAGAGGCACAACACCGAGAGGGAGGAGCACAGAGGGGGTGGGAAAGAGCAAGTGCGAGCGAGAAAGGAGGGCATGCAGGAGTACGGGCGGGAGAGCGCGAGGGAAGAGGTGCGAGCGGGGAAGCTACTTCGGGATGTGCTCCTTGGCCTGCTGCCGGACGCGCTTCCTGCGAGACAGAAGGAGCCGAAGGTCAGGACGTGCTCGAGACGCTCACGGATGAGCTTGGGCGGGGATGGGCGAGAGAGGGAGAGAGCGAGGACGCACTCGTACGCGACCTTGTCCTTCTTGAAGACGGTGTAAGCCTCGAGCTGCGCCGGGTCCTCGGCGTTGGGCGCATCGAGGAGCTCCTGGATGCCGACGAGGATCTGGCGAGGGCGCACAGGAGGAGCGGGATCAGCGCGAGCTCGAGCGACCGAGGAGGAAAGAGCGAGAGGCGAGCGCACCTGCTTGACCGTGATCGCCGGCTTCCACGCCTTCTCCTCGTTCAAGATCGACAAGCAGACGGTGCCGGACGGGTAGACGTTCGGGTGGTAGAAGCTGTAGAGAAGTGCGAAGTCAGTCGCCGAGGAAGAAGGAGCAGGGCGAGGGGAAGCTGGGCTCACTTGGCCGGGAACTTGCCTGCGCGCGAGCGAGAGAGGAAGAAGGGGTCAGAGCGGTTCTCGTGAGCAGGAACGGACGGCGGGGTGCGCACATTTGGGCGGCTTCGAGGGGTAGTCTGCGAGGACGGAGTGGCGGAATCAGCTCATGCGGATCTCGACAGCGGAGGAGAGAGAACAGTCGAGACGCACCGTCGGGGAACAGGAGCGAGATGGGGAAGACGCCTCCCTCCCACGGCGTCTGCGAGCGAGCAGGGAAAGAGGTCAGCGAGGACGAGAGGCTGGACAGGAGGGGAGAGGGGACGCACGCCGTCCCTGCCCGGGATGCCGGCCTCCCAGGTCTGCATGTCCATCGTGCCGTCCGTGTTCTTCTTGGGCTTGGCCCAGAAGCCGTAGGGGTGGTCCTGTCGGGGCGGAAGGAGGACGAGCTGTCAGCTGCGGGCGAGAGGAGCGGGCGCGGGCGGGTGTCGACTCGAGAGAGGGAGCGCACCTTGCGCCACTGCTTGCGTTCCTCGGTGAGACGCCTCTGGCAGATGCCCGACATGCTTGTCGGAGAGGGACGAGAGAGGGAAGAGGTGCCAGGTGGGGAGAGTCTGCGAGCAGGACAAACGAGTCAGCACTGCTCTGTGGGCGTGAGTGCTGCTGCTGGTGCTCTTTGTGTTGAGCCCTGGTGCCAGTGAAGGTGTCGGTGGCTGTCCTGGAGCCATGTTGACCAAGGTGCGGCATGGCGACGAGTTGGTCGAGGCGACGAGGCGAGGTCCGAGGAGCGGCGACACCGAGTGCTGCGAGGCTCGCGTAGCCGAGTTGGGGAAGGTGAGTGTACCTGTCTAGAGGACGAGCAAGCCTGCGCTGGACGAGCTGGGCGGTCGAGGTCGCGGTGCGAGGTCAACCTCTGGTCGTCCCCCTCTCTCCACACCCTCCCTCTCGCCTGCCTAGCTCAAGGGGCACACAGGGAGCATGGCAGAGTCTCCAAACGTACCCCACCAGTACCCGGACGACGACCCCCTCGGCCACGACTCGGGATCCCACCTCGCCCCGCACCTCTCGCCGTTCGACGCGCTCCAGGGCGACGGCCCACTCTCGCCAAACATCCACGCCGCACAAGACGACGACGACGGCACCTACACCTCGGACCCGCAGCCCGACACCCCCGCCGAGCCCCCGGCGCAACCTCCCCCTCCCACCTCGTCGGCTCCGCCTCTCTCTCTCCCGCCGAAACCCTCTCAACCTCCAGCGAACCCTCTCCCGCAACGCCCTGCTGCCCAGCCTCACCCTCAGTCTCGACACCTCCCCGACGGCCTCGTGTACAACCCGGCCCTGCACCCGCCCAAACGCGACCTCCCCGTCCCCGACCGCATCCCGGGCGAGCCCGTCCTCGACGGCGACAAGCACTGGAACCTCAAGAAGCACCTCTCCGACCTGTGTGGCACTCACGGCACCGCAAGGTGCGTCCCTCTCGCACCTCCCTCGGTCCTGGTCCTCGCAGCGCGCGACCTTCGCAATCCGGCGACGTGCACTGACCCGCTCTGCACGACGCCGCTCGCAGGTTCCCGGGCAGTCAGCCCGTCAGCTTCGACTACGAGAGCCTCAAGCTCCTCGAGCAAGAAGAGTGCGTCGTTCACTCGCTCCAGGTCCTGCTCGCCGATGCGCTCGACGAGCAGGATGCTCGGACGGGAAGTCCTCACGCTGACCCTGCCTCGTCGCTCGCAGCTTCTGGGTGTGCGAGAAGTCGGACGGCGTCCGGGTCCTCGTCCTCATCGTCGCCACCGGCTTCGGGCAGGAGGTCTACCTCGTGCGTCTCGCTCTCCCTCTCGCCCTCCTCCCGCCCTCTTCGACTGACTCGCCCTCGCCCGCGTCCGCCTCGCAGATCGACCGCAAGGATGCGATCCACCAGTGCTACTGGCTCACGTTCCCGCACCAGGACGGCCCCGAGTTCAACCACTCGAACACGGTCCTCGACGGCGAGTTCGTCATCGACGTCGACCCGGAAACGGGCAAGGTGCGTCCGCCTGTCCTCCTCCTCGCGCTCCCTCTTTTTTGCAAGCATTCCAGACCTGACGTGCCGTCTTGCCGCTCGCAGCACATCCCGCGCCTGCTCGTCTTTGACCTGCTCGTCCTCGACTCGGAGAACCTCATGAGCAAGTCGCTGCAGAAGCGGTACGGGGTGCGTCCTGCTCTCTCTCTCTCCTCGCTTCCTCGACTCCGCTCGGTCGCCGAGCTGACGAGCGACACCTCTTCTCGACGCTGCAGCGGCTACAATCCTACGTCGTCAAGCCGTACGAGAAGTACCAGCGCTCGGTCCCGCCCGACGTTCTCGCCAACCAGCCCTTCCAGTGCGTCCGCTCCCCTGTCTACTCGAGTCGAGGAAGAACCTCAGACTGACTCGATGCGCGCAGGGTCGTGTGCAAGAAGCAGGAGCTGTCGTACGGCATCGAGGCCGTCTTCCGCGACCACGTGCCCAAGCTCCTGCACGGCAACGACGGCCTCATCTTCACGAGCGCCGAGGCGCCCTACACGCCGGGCACGGACCAGAAGATGTACGTTGCCGTCTCTCACTCGCTCCTGTCCTCGAGAGGCGCTCGTCCCACTCGAGGAGCGCGGGCTGACCGACCTCTCCCGCCTTCCCCTCCCTCGCCTCGCCTCTCCCTCTCGCCCACCTCGACTTCGCAACAGCCTCAAGTGGAAGCCGCCCTCGGAGAACAGCATCGACTTTGTGCTGCAGCTCAAGTTCCCGCCCAAGCGCGACAGCGAGCGCGAGCCCGACTTTTACGCCAAGCCCGTCTTCATGCTCCTCATGAACCATGGGCACGAGGGCCAGCACTACTACGACACGATGGAGGTCGACGACGAGACGTGGGAGACGTGCGTCCTGCTCCTCCTCTCTCTCACTTCTTGCGTGCGAGCGTGCGCGCCGAGCTGACATTCTCGCCGTCCTCCTCCCCTCCTTGCCTCCTCCCCCTCTCGCCCCTTTGAGCGCCCGCAGGTGGAAGCGCTCGGGCGAGCAGTACGACGACCGCGTCGTCGAGGTCGTGTGGGACCAGGCGCGCTCGACGTGGCGCCTGCTGCGGTTCCGCGACGACAAGTACGAGGGCAACTACAAGTCGGTCGTGGCGTCGATCATCCGCAGCATCGAGCACGGCGTCGAGGCCGAGCAGCTCGTCGCGCACGCGGCGCGCATCAAGAAGGCGTGGAAGGCGCGACAGGCGCGCAGGGAGGACGAGGAGCGGAGGGCCCAAGCGGCGGCGGCGCAGGCGCACGCGGCGGCGAGGGCGCCCGGGCACGGCCCGCCGCCCGGGCACGGGTACGCGCCGCAGGGTGGGGGCGTGCCGCTGCCGATGCACGGCGCGGGCGGGTACGGCGGCGGCGGCGGCGGCGGAGGAGGAGGAGGAGGAGGAGGAGGAGGAGGCGGCCTGCTGCGGCGCTAGCTGTGCGTCGGCGCGGGCAGGCTCGAGGTGCGCGTCGTGTGCGGTGCATGTTGTATACTCTAGTCGCAACCCAGCAGGATCTATGAGCTTGTGCAGCGGCAGGAGGGACGGGCTCGAGCGAGAGGGAAGAGGACGAGGTCCGAGTTGCGGTTTGGTCGAGCCGGGCTAGGTCTTCTCGCTGGAGCCGGAGAGGCTGCGAGCCAGCTTGAGGAAGCTCGAGATGCGGTAGGCAAGCTGTGGTTAGTCGGCGCCGGCCAGTCTGGTCGTCGGTGGTCGGTGGTCTGGCGCGCGCGGGGGAGGAGAGGGGCTGCTCCCACCTCGTCTCGCCCTCGCAACCACAAGCTAGACTCGAGCTACCAGCGCACCTGCTCTCGACAGCTGCACCTCGACCTCACCCGACCCG
>Ga0308160_10005413_pt1 | contig 13332 bp, 12 predicted proteins | sample PhyFR1_FD_201036 | JGI IMG/M metagenome (GOLD analysis project Ga0308160, IMG submission 201036) | Phyllosphere microbial communities from UC Gill Tract Community Farm, Albany, California, United States - DLSLF.R1 | ecosystem: Host-associated > Plants > Phyllosphere > Unclassified | place: USA... | reverse complement strand
GTTTAACGTGCTGCACCACAACAAAATTGGAGTAAGACATGGCCCGCAGGACCAAGGAAGAAGCGGCCGCGACGCGGGACAGCATTCTTGATGCAGCAGAACAATTGTTTGTAGAGCAAGGTGTCTCACGAACGACCTTGCAGCATATCGCAACGGCCGCGGGTGTGACGCGCGGCGCGATTTATTGGCATTTCGACGACAAAGGCGCACTGTTCAATGCAATGATGGACAGGGCGACCCTGCCGTTCGAGTGCAGCCTGGCTACCCGGAAGGACGATGAGGGCGTCGACGCAATGGACGACCTGCGCAGCGTCATGCTCGATATCTTCCGGATTACCGAGCAGGACCCGAAGGCGCGCCGGGTGTTCGAGATCGCCTCGCTGAAGGTGGAGTTCGTCAGCGAGCTCGACGCCGTGCGCGTGCGCCGCAGCCAGAGCAAGCAGGAATGGATGGATTACGTGGAAAAGCGCATCCGCCTCGGCATCCGGAACGGGCAGATCCGCGCCGATGTCGACCCGCATGTGCAGGCGCTCGGGCTGTGGTCGCTGATCGACGGCCTGATCCGTACCTGGATGTTCGAGCCGGATACCTTCAGTTTGCTGCAGGTCGGGCGCCAGGTGGTCGAGACGCTGCTCGAAGGTATCCGCGCGAAACAAACTAAATGAAATAAAACAAAAGGCGCGGACCGAGCCGCGCCTTTGCCTTCATGCGCCGCCTCGGCGGCAACACATCGATTACGCTGCCAGGCGCAGTTCTTCGATCATCTTCTTCAGCTTGAGCGAATCCGCCACGAAGGCGCGGATGCCCTCGGACAGCTTCTCGGTGCCCATCGCGTCTTCGTTCAGCATGAAGCGGAAGGTCTTTTCGTCGATGGCGATCTTCTCGATGTCGGCGCTCTCGTCCGCCACCAGCTTGCGCTCGAGCGGGGCATCGCTGTCGGCCAGCTTCTGCAACAGGTCCGGCGAAATCGTCAGCAGGTCGCAACCGGCCAGTTCCAAAATCTGCGAGGTATTACGGAAGCTCGCGCCCATGACTTCGGTCTTGTAGCCGAACTTGCGGTAGTACTGGTAGATGCCCTTGACCGACTGCACGCCCGGATCGTCGGCGCCCTGGTAGTCGGTGCCGGTCGATTTCTTGTACCAGTCGTAGATGCGGCCGACGAACGGCGAAATCAACTGCACGCCCGCTTCGGCGCAGGCGACGGCCTGGCACAGCGAGAACAGCAGGGTCAGGTTGCAGTGGATGCCGTCTTTTTCCAGGATTTCGGCGGCGCGGATGCCTTCCCAGGTCGAGGCGATCTTGATCAGGACGCGCTCGCGCGACACGCCGGCCTTTTCGTACAGCGCGATCAGCTCGCGGCCCTTGGCGACGGTGGCTTCGGTATCGAACGACAGCGCCGCATCGATCTCGGTCGATACACGGCCCGGCACAAATTTCAGGATCTCGACACCGAAGGCGATCAGCAGGCTGTCGACAATCGCTTCCACCGACGCGCCGTTCGCGTCAGCGACAGCCTTTTCCAGCAGCGGACGATACTCCGGCTTCTGCACCGCTTTCAGGATCAGCGACGGATTGGTCGTCGCATCCTGCGGCGCATACGCCTTGATCGACTGGAAATCGCCCGTATCGGCCACAACGGTCGTAAACTGCTTCAATTGCTCAAGTTGGTTCATATAATTTGCCTATTTAACAATATAACCGAATATTCTGTGCACTGCGATGCCGTTGCCTTTGTAGGGTGGGCACCTATGCCCACGCGGTACAACGCCTGCATATCGAAATCCAAACGTAGGGTGGGTTCTCGAACCCACCAACACCGCCAATCAGCAATCCGTCGCCTCAACAAACGCCCGCACCATCGCCTCCAGCCCCACCCGGTCCTCTTCCGTAAACCGTTCCAGCACCGGACTGTCGATATCGAACACCCCCACCAGCCTGCCATCCTTGATCACCGGCAGCACGATTTCCGCATTCGACGCCGAATCGCAGGCAATGTGCCCCGGAAACGCATGCACGTCCGGCACCACAACCGTCTTGCGCTCGACAGCAACCGTGCCGCACACGCCCCGCCCAAACGGAATCCGCGCGCAAGCCGGCTTGCCCTGGAACGGCCCGACCAGCAAATCCTGGCCTTCGCCTTTTTTCGACGGCACGGTGAAATAGAAACCGGCCCAGTTCAGGTCGGCAAGGGTGTCATAGACAAGCGCGGAAAACTGCGAAGCGTTCGCGGTCAGGTCGCGTTCGCCTTCGAGGATGCTGACGACCTGGCGTACCAGCAGGTCGTAGTCGGGACGGGTGCTGCGTTCTGGATTGATGTGCATGGACGGGCCGTGGTGCTGGACGAAAACCGCTATTCTACAGCCAGCCCGGACGATGTTGGGCGCGCACCCCGCGCACCCTGCGCATCCTGGTCGACGCCGCCCGCTGCAAGCGCTGCCGCGTCAGCGCAGGCGCGCCGCCAGTTCGGCCATCTGCGCCTTCCACTTGGCCGCCTCCTGCCCCGACCACAGCTGCGCCAGCTCGGACGACCTGGGCTGGCCAACGCGCGCCAGGGCCTTGTGCGCGAGCGGCGCCAGGCTGGCGATCTGCGCGCGCGGCTGGCGTTCGAGCCAGGCCGACAGCGCACGCGGCAAGGTGGCGCTGCGCTTGCCGCGCGCCGCCGCCACCACCTCGGCCGCCGCAACCACCATCGCGCCCTCCGGTGCGTCGACGACGTCGGCGGACAAGGCGCCCTCAAGCGCGGCCGCAAGAGCTGCCGTGCCCTGCGAGCCGGTGCATTCGCTGATCCAGTCCAGCGCGTCGTCGTTCTCGAAACTGCCGGTGCCCCAGGCGCCTGCGACAGAGGAGGAGGACAGGACCATGCATAACGCGAATGCAGCGAGGATTCTCATCGTTTGTCTTGTTCTGGATGGTGCAAGGTTCGGGCCGCTCGGGAAGGGAAGTATTTACTAATGACAAGTATAAACTTACATTGTTTCTATGACAATATAAGACGTCTATTAATGACAAGGCCCCGGCAACGCTTGGCGCTGCCGGGGCCGAGGCGCAACAACGCAGGCGTGTCAGTTCAGCTTGATCTCGAACAGCGCCGTCGTTCCGCTGATCTCGTTCGACACCACCAGCATCGGCTTGCCGTTCGGCGACTTCGCCGCTGGGATCACGACCAGGCCTTCCGGACCGCGGTCGCCACCGTTCACGATGCCGTTGTCGCCGTTCGTGTTCTTCACGACCGTGCCCGTGCCGGCGCGCGTGTTGATGTAGGTGACGTATTTCGATGCCGCCGGATTGGTGACGTCGTACACCATCACGCCGCCCACACGCTCCAGGCCGATGAAGGCGAAGGTCTTCTTGCCGAAGCGCTGCACCACCACGCTTTCCGGTTCCGGCCCCTTGTTCGGGCTGCGCGCATCGAGGGCGTCGGCTTCGTCGTGACCCGTGTTGAACGGGAAGTCGTAGCCTGGCGTGCCGGCCAGCTGCGCCGTGATCGTCTCGAAGCCGTCGCCCGAGTCGTACACGCGCGCACCGGTCGCGGCGTTCCAGATCGAGAACGAGCGGCCGCCGAATGCATAGAGCTCGGTGCACTGGCCGGCTGCGTTCTTGCCTGTGCTATTGCCGTTCGGCGTGGTGGTGATGCGCAGGCGGCCCAGGTTCGAGTCGCGCGTCAGGTTTGCCAGGTCGCCGCTGAAGCGGGTCGGGTCCATGCCGTTCGTGCAGTAGTCGCGCACGCGGGTTTCTTCGTTGAAGCCGGGCCAGTCGGCGCGGGCGTCGCCTTCGTTGGCGGTCACCAGGTAAGTCGTGCCGCCCACCGCATAGTTGGCGATACCGTCCGGCAGGTACATGCCCTTCACCGGCACCGGCGCGATTTTCACGAGCGGGGTGCCGCTGTTGGTATTCACGCCGCCGTCCTCGTTGCTGACGTCCATGCCCATGCCGGCCAGGCTGTGGTCCTTGTAGCCGAGCGGACGCACGGCGTTGACTTTCGCCCCGGCGATATCGACCACGGCGATCGCATTGTTTTCCTGCAGCGTCACATACGCCGTCTTGCTGTCGGCGCTCACCGTCACGTATTCCGGCTCCAGGTCTTGCGCCACCGTCGCGCCGGGGCCAAAGATGCGCACGCCGCTGCCGCGCAGGGCATCGACCTGGCTGTTAAAGGCGGAAAAGCCGGCGCGGCGCTCGACTGGTTTGCGCACGTCGCTCACATCGATGATGCTGACCGAGCCTTCCGGATCGGCCGAGTCGGCCTGGCCATAGCTGTTCGGCTCGCCCTCGTTGGCGACGACCACGTAGCGCCCGTCCGGCGTAAAGGTGAGCATGTCGGGCAGGGCGCCGACGCCGACCGTCGACAGCGTGCCCAGATCGGCCGCGTTCACGAATGCGACCGTGCCGTTGGCGGTCTTCGGATTGGCCTGGATCGCCAGCGCCACCACGCCGTTCGACACCGTCACGCTGTTCACGCTGGCCAGGTTGGCGCCATACGATTCGGTGCGCAGGGTGCCCACCTGCACCGGGTTGCGCGGGTCGGCGATGTTCCACACCTCGACGGTGCCGGCGCCGGAACCGTTGACCACGAACAGGCGCTTGCTGAGCGGGTCGTAGGCCGGGATTTCGTGGGTATCGGCCAGCTTGCCGTCGACCAGGTCGCCGCCGAAGCCGGCGATCTTCGCCAGGCTCAGGGTGGCGGGCGTCGGGTCGATCACCGGCAGTTTGGCGCCGGCCTGGGCCAGCGCATCGGCGAAGCTGCTGTTGTTCTCGCTGACTGCCGTGCCGAGTTTCACCAGCAAGCCGTCGATGGCGTTGCCGCTGGTCGCGGTAAACGCGGTGGCGACCGGGTCGAAGCCGGCCGGCAGCACCACCGTGCCTGGCAACAGGGTGGCCAGCTGCGCCGTGGCTGCCGCCGGCGCTTCCTTGCCGATGGCGCGCAGCGCGGCCGGGTCGGCTTTCATGCGGGCGAACCAGGCCGTCGGGCTGCCGCCGGCCAGCACGGCTGTTTGCAGGCTGCTCAGGGTGGTGACGTTCGCCACGCCTTCGACGACGGCCAGCGCGTGCAGGCGCTGGGTGTTCTCGGCGCCGCTGGCGCTGCCGATGCGGCCACCCGACACCTCGATGGCGCAGGGCAGGGCCAGGCCGTTCGACGGCGTGATCGCCCAGGCGCCATCGGCCCCGGTGCTGATGCCGTCCTGGCTGCCGGCCGCGCATTGTACGGCCACGCGCGCACCGACCAGAGGCGCGCCGACCGCGGCCACGCCGTGCAGCTGAATCGCATCGCCGTCATCGGCGCCGCCGCATGCCTGCAACATCACCATCGTTGCGACCGCCACAGCGATCACGGTTCCCCGCCCTTTGTATGCCTGCATTTCGCGTCTCCTTGGAAAGGCTTGCATTCTAGGAAAGGCACATGACAGGATTGTGACGCCGGGCGGCAAACGATTTTCATGGATAGTGCTCGGCGTCGGGCGGCGGAACGATCCAGCTGTGCATGCGTTCCTCATACACGGACACGGTCGGCGCGGGGAAATCCTGTTCGGCAAACGCGCCCACCGGGATCATGATGAAGCCGGGCAGGGCCTGGGGTTCGTAGTACACCGTCGTGCCGCAGGTCGGGCAGAAGTGGAAGACCGCGCGCGTGCCTTCGTCGCCGACGCGCACGTATTGCGTGGACTGGCCTGCGACAGCGACGTTCTCGCGCGGGAAGCGCGCCTGCTGCGCAAACGGGCTGCCGGTGCGGCGCTGGCAGGCCAGGCAGTGGCAGATCGAGTTGCGCACCGGGTCGCTGCTGGCTTGCGCCGTCAGCTGGCCGCAACTGCAGGATGCAAGTCTGGTTGGCATCGTGTCCTCGGCAGGTAGTCGTTTCGCCTACTGTACAAGGTCGGCGGCTTGTTCGCTTTGGACCGCCACGATCAGGCGCTTGCTGAGTTCCTCGTTGTCGCCGCCCAGCTTGTCGCCGTTATGCAGTGTGACCGTCACGATGCCGGAATCGACGTCCATCTCGAGCTGGCTGTAGAAATTGAAGATGTAGCCGCCATGCCCGACCAGGTGCTTGCCGTTCACCGTGCGCACCCACTCGCCCAGGCCATAGCCGGTGGCTTTCCCGTTCGGCAGTACATGGCTGGCATTCATGCGTTTGACGTTCGCCGGCGAGACCAGTTTCCCGCCTTGCAGCGCCAGCATGAAGGCAGCCAGTTCGTCGACCGTGCTGACCATGCCGCCGGCCGCGTGCAGGTTGCTGTTGGCGAGCAGCCAGGCCGGTTTCGGGCCGGCCTGGTAACCGGTGACCAGGCCCGGATGGAAGGTCTTGTCGTCGCCCGAACCGGTATGCTGCAAGCCCAGCGGCCGGCAGATGCGGCTGTCGATAAAGGCGTAGAACTCCTGGCCCGATACCCGTTCCACGATCTGCCCCAGCAGGTGATAGCCGGTGTTGTTGTAGGCGAAGACGGTGCCCGGCGCCGACAGCAGCGGACGCTGTCGCGCCGGCGCCACCAGTTCATCCAGCGTGTGTTCGAGCCTGGCGGTGGTGCGCCAGTAACCGGAATCCATGCTGAGGTTCGGGATGCCGCTGGTATGCGTCAGCAGGTGCTCGACCGTCACCTTGCTCCACTGCTTCGGCGCCTGCGGCAGGTAGCGCGAGAGCGGTGCGTCGAGCGCGATCTTGCCCTCGTCGACCAGCAGCATGATCGCGGTGGCCGTGAACAGCTTGGTGGTCGAGCCGATGCGGAACACGTGTTCCGGTTGGATCGGCACGCCCAGCTCCACGTTGGCCATGCCGTAGCCCTTGCGCAGCAGCGGCTTGCCGTCCTTGAGGACCAGGGCGGCGACGCCGGGCAGGTTGGGCTGGAAATGGCTGGCGACGATAGCATCGAGGGACTGCGCGAGCGGCAGCGGTTCAGCCGGCGCCGCCATCGCGGCGAGAGGGAAGCACAGCAGCAAGGCCAGTCGTTTCATCGCATCTCCCGAGTACGTCATGAACGCAATATCAGCATGGTTCGGCATGCGGCCGGACCGTTACACCGCGCCGCAGTCAGCCAGCGGACGCGTCGACAAAAAAGCATGCCACCGCAACGGCCATCGCGCTGGTGAACAGGCAGCCGGCCACAATCTCCGCTTTCTTCCAGCCGCGGCCCAAACCCGTCTTGCCAAAAGCGAGCGCCAGCAGGCAGCCGGACAGGCCGAGGATCACCGTGAACACCAGCGCGGCGCCGGCGCCATGGTAGTGCGTGCCCGGCGCATGCTTGCGGGGCAGGTACAGGTCGTCGGTGACCAGGCCATGCAATCCGTACGCCAGCGCCACCAGCGCCACCATGGCCAGTACCAGCCTTGGCCTCCCGGTCATGAAGGGTTCGGGGCGGGGCGCCGGCCGCGGCAGCCCCTGCGCCAGCAGGTTCGGATGGTCCGGCGCATATGGCCGAGCCTTGAAACCCGGATCGAATTCGCTGCCGGTCTTGCGTGCCTGCTGTTCGCTCGTCATGGCAGCGTGGACTCCGACTCTGCCGCGGCACCTGCCGACACCGCCCGCCGCAGATCGTCCAGCGTGGCCGGCTTGGTCAGGTGCAGGTCGAACCCGGCTGCGCTGGCGCGTCCCAGATCGGCCTGCTGCCCATAACCGGTCAGCGCCACCAGGCGCGTGTCTTCCCCACCGCGCCGGATTGCCGCTGCCAGCGCGTAGCCGTCCATGTCGGGCAGGCCGATGTCGAGGATGGCCAGCGTTGGCCGGCAGCGCATGCATTCGGCCAGCGCCGCCGTTGCCGTGTGCGCCACGCGCACCTCGTGGCCGAGCTGCTCCAGCAGCAGGGCGGTGGTGGCGGCGGCATCGGCGTTGTCGTCCACCACGAGGATGGATTGGCGCTGCGCCTGCGCCGTACTGGCCGCGGCGGGTGCAGGCGCAGCCTCCGCAGCGAGCGGCAGCTCGACCACGAAGCGGCTGCCGCAGCCCGGGCCGTCGCTGTGGGCGCGGATGCGGCCGCCGTGCAGCTCGACGATCTTGCGCACGATGGCCAGGCCGAGACCGAGCCCGCCGGTGCTGCGCGCCAGCTGCTGGGGCGCCTGGTAGAAGGGCTCGAACACACGCGCCAGCAGCTCGGGCGACATGCCAATGCCTTCATCAGCCACTTCCAGCCGCGCCCAGCCCTCGGACGCGCTCAGGCCAACGCGCACCAGGCCATTGCCGAAGCGTTCCGCGTTCGACAGCAGGTTGTTGAGCACTTGCGCCAGGCGGCTTTCGTCGCCATTCACCCAGAGCGATTCGGGCGCCGCCAGTTCCACCGTCATGCCGGGGCGGACGGTGGTGGCGTGGCGCACCAGGTCGGCCAGATTCAGCGGTTGCAGCGTGACCTGCATCTTGCCGGTGGCGATGCGCGAGACGTCGAGCAAATCGTCGACCAGGCGCTTCAGGTGCTGCACCTGGCGCCGCATGATGGTGCGTTCGCGCTGGCTGGATGGCTCGCCGCGCAGGTCCATCAAATCGAGCGAGGCGACGATCGGGCTGAGCGGGTTGCGCAGCTCGTGGCCGAGCATGGCCAGGAATTCGTCCTTGGTGCGGCTGGCTTCGCGGCTGGCGGCCAGCGCTTCCTCGAGCGAGGCGAGCAGGCGCGAGCGCTCGGCTTCGTGGGCGGCGCGCTGGGCCGCGGCGGCCTCGATGGCCTGGCCCATGAGCGCAAATTCTTTCACGCGCGACGGTGCAATGTGCGCGTCCTGGCCGGCGCCCAGGGCCGCCGTGCCTGATTGCAGGCTGCGGAAGGTGCGGGCGATGCGCGCCGACAGCAGCCAGGCCGCGCCGATGCTGGCCAGCAGCGAGGCCGCCAGACCCCAGCCGTAGATGGCCACGCCCTGGAAGGCCGCCGCGCCGATTGCGGTCTGCGGGACGCCCACCGCAATCGTCCAGCCGTAGTGCGAGACCCGGGTGTAGGCGCTGGTGACGGCGTCGCCTTCGAGCGTGGTGGTGTTGCCCACGCCTTCCGGGGCGGTGCCCCCCATCAGCTTGGCCAGGGTGGGGCTGGGCGGGCGGGTGACGGTACGCGACTGGTTCAGCGAACGCGCCACCACCGCGCCGGCGGCGTCGAACACGCCGATGACCGATCCGGCCGGGGCATGCTGGCGCTCGATGACGCGCAGGATGCGGTCGGGCTGGATTACGGCGGTGAGGGCGTACAGGCGCCCGGCCTGGTCGCGGATCGGTACGCGTACCGGGAAGGCGGCGCGCCCGCGCGGGCCGTAGGTAACGCGCCCGACCAGCGGCCTTTGCACGGCCAGCAGCTGCCGCAGGCTGTCAGGGTCGGCGACGCGTCCGCCGGCGGCGCCAAAAGGATTCGTAGTGCGGAACAGGACCTTGCCGTCGGCGTCGGTGAGGATCACGGCCAGCCATTCCGGCTGGGCCGCGACCTGGGCGCGTGCGGCTTCGTAATAGGCGCGCAGGTCGCCGGCATCCATGGCCGGTGTGCGCGCCATGCTGGCCAGGGTGGCGATGGCGCCGTCGAGTTCGGCGTCCACCGCGCTCGACAGGGCGCGCGCCTGGTCCAGCATCGCGCGCTCCTGTTCGCGCTGCTGGTACTGGTCGGCCATGTCCAGCGACCACAAGCCGAGCAGGGCGAGCGGCAACAGCCCGATCGCACTCAGGAGGATGAGCAGCCGGCGCAGCGAAAGGGTGAATCCTGGAGTCGACCGCATGGTTGGCCTTGTGGCAAAAAGGCATTATACGGTGTAAAGCACGGTTGAATGCCGGGTGGAAATCAGTCGTGGGTGCTTTTGACAACGCCGGCTGTTCCAGGCAATGCAGTTCAGGTGCGGCGCAGGAAAGGCGCCACTTTCTTTTCCAGCAGCCGCACCAGTTCCGGCTGCATGTAATCGTAGTCGTCCGGGATATCGAGGCAGACGATGCGCTTGCCGTTCAGGTGGCGCTGGAACTGTTTCGACAGCCGGCTGCGGTGCACCTTTTCCATCACGAAGACGATCTCGGCCCAGGCCAGCTGTTCCGGCGACAGCGGCACGTCGGCATCGGCGCCCACGCCGGCCGAGTCGGTCTCGATGCCGGGCCAGCTGGCGAATACCTGCTCGGCGGTGGGGCTGCGCAGGCGGTTATGCGTGCAGATGAAGAGGGCGCGCAAGTTGAACGATTCAGCCGATGAAGGAATCGAACTGCATGTCGAACTCCTGCAGCGCCTTCTGCGCGTTCTGCATCTTGCGCCGGAACTCCGGCCCGCGCTGCAGCGCCAGGCCCACGGCCAGCACGTCGATCACCACCAAGTAGGCCAGGCGCGCCGAGATCGGCGTATAGGGGTCGATGTTGAATACCAGGTCGATCGGAATCAGCACGCTCGCCATGTCGGCCAGCGGCGTGCCCGATGGCGCCAGCACGATTACGTCGGCGCCGCCGCGGCGTGCCAGCTTGGCCGAGCGCGTCAGCGACGGATTGTTGCCGCGCTGCGAGATCGCCACCACGCAGTCGCCTTCGCGCAGCAGGGCCGCGGCAATCGAGTGGATCGCAGGGTCGGTATAGCAGACGGTCGGCACGCCGGATCGGAAGAACTTGTGCTGGGCGTCGGCCGCGACAAAACCCGAGGTGCCCTGACCGTAGAACTCGATCTTGTTCGCGCGCGACAGGATGTCGAGCGCCTTCTGCACCGACTCGGCATTCAGATTGTTGCGCAGGTCGAGCAGGGTGTTGATCGAGCGGCTGCAGATCTTGTTCACCAGGTCGGCCGCCAGGTCGTCCTGGGTTGGCTGCTCGTTGGCGGCGGGTAGCGCAAGCGCCAGGCCTTGCGCCAGCTTCAGCTTGAACTCGTGCCAGCCGTCGTAGCCGAGGGTGCGGCAAAAGCGCACCACGGTCGGCTCGGACACCTGCGCGTTTTTCGCCAGGGCCGTGATGTTTTGGCTCACGGTGGCGCTGGGCGCTTCCAGCACCGCGAGCGCCACCTTGCGCTCGGACTTCGAGAGCGAGTCGAGCTGGGTGCGGATCGAATCGAGCAGCATGCTTTTCGGCCTCAGTCTTCCGGCAGCGCTTCTTCGCGCCACTGCAGGCCGTCGCGGCCGATCAGGGCGCTCGATGACGCCGGGCCCCAGGTGCCGGAGGCGTAGGGCACCGGCGCGCTGTCGTCCTGCTCCCAGTGTTCCAGGATCGGCTCGACCCACTCCCAGGCGGCTTCCAGCTCGTCGCCGCGCATGAACAGGGTCAGCTGGCCGCGCAGCACGTCCAGCAGCAGGCGCTCGTAAGCTTCCATGCGCGGCGCCTTGAACTGCTCGCGGAAGTCGAGCTCCAACTCGGCCTGCTTCAGGCGCATCGAATCGCCCGGCGTTTTCGCCATCAGGTTCAGCGACAGGCCTTCGTCCGGCTGCAGGCGGATCACCAGGCTGTTCGGCTGGAAGCTCGAGGTCGGCTGGTTGAAGATCGAGTGCGGAATCTGCTTGAAGCGCACCACGATCTCGGCCAGGCGGTCGGCCATGCGTTTACCCGTGCGCAGGTAGAAGGGCACGCCGGCCCAGCGCCAGGTGTCCACTTCGGCCTTCATGGCGACGAAGGTCTCGGTCTTCGAGCTCTTCGGCGCATCCGGTTCGTCGCGGTAGCTCGGCACGGCCTGGCCGTCGACGTAGCCGCCGCGGTACTGGCCGCGCACGATGTTCTGGCTCAGCGTGGTTGGGGTAAAACGCTTCAGCGAGCGCAGCACCTGCAGCTTGGCGTCGCGCACGGCGTCGGGCGAAATCGAGGTCGGCGGCTCCATCGCCACGATGCACAGCAGCTGCAGCAGGTGGTTCTGCAGCATGTCGCGCAGGGCGCCCGAGTTGTCGTAGTAGCCGAGGCGGTTGCCGACGCCGATCTTCTCGGCGATGGTGATCTGCACGTCCGAGATCCACTCGCGCCGCCACAGTGGCTCGAACAGCACGTTACCGAAGCGCAGGGCCAGCAGGTTCTGTACGGTTTCCTTGCCCAGGTAATGGTCGATGCGGTAGATCTGCGATTCGGCGAAAACCTTGCCGACGTCCAGGTTGATCTGCTTGGCCGAGGCCAGGTCGCGGCCGAGCGGCTTTTCCAGCACCACGCGCGAATGCGGCGTGGCCAGACCGGTCTCTGCCAGGTTGTCGCAGATGCGCGCGAACAGGCTCGGTGGCGTGGCCAGGTAGTAGACGCGGGTGATGGCTTCGTCGTCGCGCAGGGCGGCAACCAGCGGGCCGTAGCTGCCGGCCTGGGTGGCGTCGAGCGCGACATAGGTGATGCGCTGCAGGAAGCGCTGCCACTTGTCCTCGACCACGGTTTCCTTGATGTGCGGCTTCGCGTTGGTCTCGACCATGTGCAGGAAGGCTTCTTGCGAACTCTCGTCGCGGCCGACGCAGATGATGCGGGCACTGTCGGGCAGGTCGCTACAGACGTCGCGTGCATACATTGCGGGCAGCAGCTTGCGCATTGCAAGGTCGCCGCTGCCGCCGAAGAAAACGAGGTCGAAATCGGAAAGGGCCATGGTGGTATCGGGTGCAAATGGATGAGGGTCAAGTTCATGTAAATTTACTACATGAATATGCGCTTTGCAAGAAATTCTACTACGCGAATGGGAGAGAGGCGATGGTGCCACAGGCGTGGCATGCGGGGCGCGCAGGTCGGCGCAGGTCGGATGAGCAGGTGTTGCCGGGTAGAGCAGCGGGAGAAGCAGGCGCGGTATCGCAGGGGCGTTGGTCACCCCGCGACGCCGCGGATATCAAGGCATCAGCGCTGGTATTCCGGCCCGACCTGGCCGGCCACATCCACGCGCAGGGCCAGCACCTTGCCCGTCAGCGGATACTGCTCCTTCTCCGCATTCGAACGCCCGTGGCTGGCGCTGGTGACGTACAGCGTGCGCAAATCGGTGCCGCCAAACGTCACTGCCGTCGGGCAGCGCAGCGGCAGCTGGACTTCGTGCAGCAGTTCGCCGGTCGGCGAGAGCTTCAGCAGGCGCGCACCTTCGAACATCGCGATCCAGTAATTGCCTTCGCTGTCGACCGCGGCGCCGTCCGGACGGCCGCCGTATTCCGGCGCATTCTTGTCGGCGTCGAAGGTCACCAGGTTGCGGTTCAGCGTCGCTTGCCCGGCTTCCGGATCGAAGTCGTACAAATCGATGCGGTGGCTGGTGGTATCGGCATGGAACATGCAGCGTCCGTCCAGAGACCAGGCCAGGCCGTTTGAGTTCGTCATGCCGCCCGACCAGGCCAGGCGCAGCTGGTCGCGTTCGAGCACGTACATCTCGGCAGCCGGCTTGTCGCGCGGCTCGTACATGGTGCCGACCCAGAAGCGGCCCATCGGGTCGACGCGGCCGTCGTTGAAGCGCACCTGCTTCGTGTCGTACGGGGCGGGGCAGATGTCTTCCATCTCGCCGC